>OJQW01000792.1_pt1 | contig 11598 bp, 9 predicted proteins | sample 1599041 | NCBI WGS metagenome assembly OJQW01 (sample SAMN03922518, study PRJEB24848) | human gut metagenome | isolation source: stool sample | host: Homo sapiens | place: Germany | collected 2010-02
TACAAATTTTAAGTAGCTGTGCGTCCGCAGTCGAGCTGAAAATATTACTTTTATTAAATATTCTTAACAATAAAACAATAAAAGTAATATTTTTGTAAGACAAGGTCTCTAAAATTTGTGTATACAAATTTTAAGTAGCTGTGCGTCCGCAGTCGAGCTGAAAATATTACTTTTATTGTTTATATTTCATTACAAAAAAAATTAATTAAATAATAATTTCAAAAGCTAAAAATGTTGAAAATCAACATTTCTAGCTTTTGGCTGTTAAATTTGAAATTTTATTTAATATTACTATATTTAATTTAAAATCTAAATTATTAAATTATTTATCACATAATTTAATATACAGAAACATTAATATATAATGTATCTCCTATACATTTATATTGTTTTCCACTCAATGTAAATTCTTGATTTTCTAAGCAATTTCCATCTGTTTTTATTAGTTCTCTTCCTTCGTAATACTGTAAAGCTCCAGTTATTCCCCATTCACATCTTGTAGCTATATATGTTGGTACACATGAATTTCTAGAAGTCTCTAATTTATGATTTCCTTCACTTTTCTTTATTATACAAATTTTTTGTACAGCTATACTATTTTCTTTCTCATATTCTTCTATTGCATTTTCTATCCTATTTGCTTCTATTTTTTCAAATTCATTTGTGTTTTTATGTTGAACTGTTACAGAAAAATATGTATACATATTAATCAAAACATATAATATTACTAAAAATGAAAATACTATTTCAAATACTTGTGTTTTTTCAAATAATTTGCTTTTGCAATACATAAATATAAATATAACTCCAATAAGCATACCAATTGTAAATCTTATTCTTGCGCTATTAAATCCAGATAAAGACATAGCAGATGATATAAAAGATGCAGCTATTGCTACTACTATTATCCAAATTAATTCTAATAAATTTTCTGCTGGTTCTTTTGATTTTGATATAAATAATATAATTGCACTTATACTAACTATTGATAATAAAAATATAAACTCTTCACTTTTTAACATTCCACCTGTATTTTCTATAACTCTTGTGTAATTATAATATATGTATTTTAAATTATTTATAATACCACTTATAGATTGGGTTCTATCACCTGTCATCCCTGTAAGTGCACATATAATTTTTATTACTATAAAATTTGTTACAGCCGCTAGCAGCATAATGACAACTGTTTTTATTATATCTAAAATTATATTTTGTACAAATTTTTTATTGCCTGTATTTTCTAAAAATGTAAATAATACAGTCATAACAGCAATTACTCCAATATTTCCTTGGTATGAGACAACTCCAAGAATTGCCCATAATATAGCCTTTGCATAATTCTTTTTTACAACATTTCTTGCTGAAAGCATATATGCTAAGATACTTAGTGCCATAACTGCACATTCTGCAAAGTATAAATTTTCTAAATACATAAAATTAAATATTGTACAATATGAAATAAGTAAAACTATAATTTCTACCCACTTATTCTTCGCAGGTTTATAACTTAATATTATATTTTTCAAAATTATAACTGATATACAGGAAATAATTACTGCCAAAACTAACAAAATTGGTATCCATGTTTCTATTGGCATGTTAAATAAATTTGCTATAAATACTAGAATCCCCATTATAATTCTTCCATCTTTTAAAGAATTATTCATCATATATTCTTCATAGCCAATATTTATTATGTTATATGTATCTGTTGCATAATGCATTGGAAAAAAACCAATTAATGTAATACATGCAATTATAAAAATTATTACAAATGTAATAATATCCTTTTTATATATAATAAGTTTTTTATTCTTTTCTTGTTTTTTGTCTTTATTAACACTTTCTTTATCTTTAAACAAACTTTCCACAATATCACCTATTTTATAAATTATTCATATACGTCAAAGTATAATATTGAATATTTATAATCCATATTTTGTTTTATATATTCCCTTACTTTATTAGGATTTTGCCAATTTAAAGAAACACCATCTGACTTTATAATAACTATTTTGTTGCTATCTTTTTGTAATTTCTCTATTTGACCTTTTTCTCCTTCAGAGCCTATATTACCAATTAAAAACATGTCATAATCTTTATAATATAAGTCTAATGGAATTTGATATAAAGCTGCTTCTGCATCTAATATATACACCGGTTTTTCCTGACTATTTATAAATGAGTCCATTACTTTTATTTTTTGATATGTGTAGTCTGTTATAACTATATTTGAAAAATGTTTTACATCATTTTTACAATTTGCAAAATATTCTTTTATGCTTGGAATATATTTATATCCATACCATGCAGTTAGTCCCATTACCATAAATACTAAAAAATACTCTATCCATTTGTTTATAAATATTTCTCTACATTTTTGTTTTTCTTCATATTTATTTTTCTTTTCTTTTTCATATTCTTTTTCTTCACATTTTTTTGCTTCATTTTCTAACTTAATTTCTGTTTCATTAAATTGTATATTTTTATTTATATTTTCCTTACCATGTATACTTATGTTTTTATAAATTTTGTTTAATATTTTATTAATTAATTTAATTATGGTTTTTATACAAATGTCTAGTATATAAAAAATTATTAAACCTGTTGGCAAGATTCCTATTAAAAAGTGTACTTCATCTGCAATTGGATACGCTGCTGAAAATGCTGCAATAGAAACACTTGACATTATTAAAAATATCTTATTCTTTCTAATTACAGAATACAAAAAAGTTATAGCAAGTATTATTGGTATTATTACACACAAAACTTTAATATACAATTTATCATTATTCATTAACATAGAATATGGTATTTTGTTTGTAAACGTTTTTACACCAGCTATGCAATAATCCCAAAAATCTCCTATTGCACCATTTATAGCTAAATATACAAAAACTATTACAATCGGAATTAGTATTCCTAATATTTTCATAGCTGTTAATTTTATATATTTTATAAATTCTTCTTTTGATTTTACTAAAAATATTCCATAACCAAGTAATGTAATAGCAATAATTAACCCTGTACTTTGCTTTAGCATTATACATATTCCAGCAAGTATTCCTAAAATTATGTCTGTCTTGTACTTACTTAACCTTGTATTTTCTTTTTTGTTACTATTTTCTATAATTTTATTATTATTTAGTTCTATATTATTTTCCGAACTATCTTCTGACTTATTTCCTGAATTATTCTCTGACTTATTTTCTAAATTATTTCCTGACCTTTTTAGAATTCTTCTTAATTCTATGTAAATAATAATTAGTGCAACAAATAATACTGCAAAATTATAATCCATACAAAAGTAATCTTTTAACAAATAAAATAAAGCCATAACAGCAAAAAGGCTAATACCTTTATTAGCCTTAAGTAAATTTAATATTTTATAAAATATAAATAAAATCCCTGCACATAATAAGCAACCTAGTATTCTCATTACTATAAGTTCATTTCCAAATACAGCAAGAAAAATAGCATTAATCATTGGAAGTAAAGGTGTTTGTACCATATTAAAATCTCTATATGGTACAAGACCTTTTTCGACATTATTTGCAAAATTAAAATTCCATAATTCATCTAAATTTCCTATAGGTTTTGGTATTACTACGACAGCTATTGCAAATGCTATTATTAAAAAAATGCTTATATTACATACTAATCTTTTGCTTTTTTCTCTCATGCTTTCTCCAATTTATTTTTCAATATTTATTTTTTTGTCTATAATGTATTGTGGTCTTTTCTTTGTATCATCATAAATTCTGCCAATATATTCTGAAATTATCCATAATGATAATAATTGAACTCCACTAAGTAATGTAACTGTTACTATAAGAGATGTCCAACCTGCTTGTGCACTATGACCTGTAAAGTATGATATTAGAGAATATATTAATATTATTAATGATATTAATATTGTTATAATTCCAAGACCACCAACTATTTTTAATGGTTTTGTAGAAAAACTTATAATTCCGTCTGAAGCAAGTTTTATCATTTTCTTTAATGGATATTTTGTTTTTCCTGCAAATCTTTCTTGTCTTTCATATTCAAAAGCTTCTTGTTTAAATCCAACCCAGCTAAATAATCCCCTTAAAAATTTATTGTGCTCTGGCATTGAATTTATAACATCTACAACTTTTCTATCTACTAGTCTAAAATCGCCTGTGTCTCTTGGTATTTCTACATCTGATAATGCATTTAATGTTTTATAAAACATTTTAGCAGTAAGAAGCTTAAATGCAGATTCTCCTTTTCTTGTTTTTCTTTTTCCATATATTACTTCATAGCCATTTTCCCAATGTTTAAGCATTTCTGGAATAAGTTCTGGTGGATCTTGCAAGTCTGCATCTATTATAACTATTGCATCTCCTGTAACTTCTTTTAAACCAGCTGTTACTGCAGCTTGGTGTCCAAAGTTTCTTGAAAAAGAAATAACTTTTACTGTATTATCTTGTGATGCTATTTCTTCAAGAATTGGTAATGTTTTATCCTTACTTCCGTCATTTATAAATATCATTTCATGTTCGTAGTTTTCTATATTTTCTAAAACACTTTTTACTCTTTTGTAACATTCATTTGCGACTTGTTCTTCATAATACATTGGTATGACTACTGATATTTTTTTCATTTTTTATCTCTCCTAATTGGTTTTTAATTTAGGCAAAATAAAATATTGCATTTATAAATTGTTTGTATTCTTACGCTTTGCCCATAATTGTAAATTTATACCTAGTATAACACAAAAAACGGATTTATTCAATTTGTTGCAAGATTTTTCATCAAAAAATATTATACTTTGAATTTTAGGTAAAGTCACATCTTATTATGTTGTATGTGCATTAAATATTTAATTGAAAATAACACAACAAATTCACCAAATTTTCCTTCAAATTGATGTAAAATATTTCTTGCTTTCTTTTTTTTATCGTGTTATAATAGGGTTGGCTTTTATAAAAAGCTTAAATGATTTTAATTATTTTTATACTATTTCCTTCTTTTTTTGATTAGGAAAAAAGTGTCAATAGGGTCAAAAATATTAAATATCAAAATTTCAAGAAGGAGGTATGTATAATGGCAGATAAAACATTAACATGTAAAGATTGTGGTGCAGAATTCGTTTTTACAGAGGGTGAGCAAGCTTTCTATGCAGAAAAAGGATTCACAAACGAACCACAAAGATGTCCAGCTTGTAGAAAAGCTAGAAAAGAACAAAGAAGAAATTTCAATAACAACTAATTTCTTTTTAGATTTTTACCATTAGGCTATGCTTAATGGTATTTTTTAAAGAAAGGATTACAATTATTTATGAATATTTTATTTACTAGTTTGATTTCAATTTTATTTTGTGCCATGCCTATCTTTTCTGTAGTAAGTCAATTTATAAAAAATAAAAACAGTGAGTTAAACAAAAATAAATCACAAAAAACTTCATATACTATCTCTTTTTTTAAAGCAAATATTTTTAACATTTTAGCAATTGTTATTTTATTTTTTGGTTGCTTTATTAGAATAATTTTCATAGATAAATACCCTATTGGACTTAACCAAGATGAAGCTTCTTCTGCATATGAAGCTTGGTCTATATTAAACTTTGGGATAGATAGAAATGGGCAAAGTTTTCCTGTTCAATTTATCTCTTGGGGCAGTGGTCAAAATGTATTATATTCATATTTAATGATACCTTTCATTAGTATATTTGGATTAAACATACTTAGTATAAGGCTGCCTATGGCTTTAATTGGATGTATTTCTCTTGTTGTATTTTACTATTTTATGAAATCTACTTTTGGAAATAAAAAAGCAGTACTATTTTTATTTATATTTGCAATATTTCCATGGCACCTTATGAAATCACGTTGGGGATTAGAGTCTAATATCTTTCCAGATTTAATTTTGTGGGCACTTTTTACAATGTATGTTGGAATACAAAATAAAAATAATTGGTTTATGGTTTTATCTGGTATAATATTTGGCATTTCGACTTATTCTTATGGAACTTCATACTTTTTCGTTCCAGTTTTATTAGCTTTGCTTTATATTTCGCTATTTGTTGTCAAAAAGTTAAATATAAAGCAGTGTATTATCCACTTATTCACAACAACTATTATATCTCTTCCTATGATATTATTTGTAATTGTAAACTTTTTTGACTTAGATGCATTAACACTTGGACCTATAACAATCCCAAAACTTCCAACAGTCCGCTTCAAAGAAATTACAGCCATTGGTTCTGGTGTAAATGGCAACATTTTTGGTAATTTCATAAATAATATAAAAATGCTATTTACTAATGATGGCAACATACTTAATTACACAAACCCATATGGCCTATTTTTATGTAATTGGATAACAATACCTATTACTATTATTGGAATTGTTGTGTCTATATATAAACAAATTAGCTTTTTTAAATCAAAAATAGATTGTAATTTGCAGGTTACTCAGCACTTGCAAGATACACAAAAAAATCAAAAAACACAAAATTTTTATAATGTACCACCAAAATCACAAAACTCTAATTGTGGTTTAGTTTATACAATTATAAATTGTTTTTTTATAGCAAGTCTGCTTCTTATGTTTATGGTAGACGGAGCTATAAATAGAATAAATGTTATATTTATACCTTTAGTATTCTACACTGCTATTGGAATAATTAATTTAGGTAAAGTATGGTTTGTACCTGTTATTACATATTTTATATTATTTACTTTTATGGAACATTATTATTTTACAGATTATCAAACATATATAAGTTCTTATATGAATTTTGGATTAAAAGAAGCTGTTGTTGAAGCTTATAATATTGTTGATACTTCTAATACTCATGAATATGGTAATGCAGAGCAAACTAACTCATCGAATAATGAAAATTTGGAGACTATAAAAAAGTTATATATAGACAATTCAATTAATCAACCTTATATATTATATCTGTTATATAATGAAATTCCTACACCATATTATATAAACAATGTGCATAAAAGTAACGAAAATGAAATGTTTCAAACAATAAACAGTATAGGAAATGTATATTTTGCTATTCCAACAGAATTAGATGTAAATAATGTATATATTTTTAGAAATTCTACTTTAGAAAAATATAAAACTTTGTATAATAATTTAAGTGAGTTTAATATTCAAGAATATCAAGAATTTGTAATGTTAAATGCAAATTAACCTTAAATATGTTCTAATCTTGCTTACTTTATTAGAACATAAAAAGGCTCTTACTAATTATTAAGGAGAGCCTTTTATGTTTGTTACTCTTATTATTCATTAATAATTTATATTTCTCTAAATGTATATTTACCATAATATCCGTTCATACGATATTCTATTAAAAAGTCTTTTTCACCATTAGTGTATATTACTTCACCTGGCTCTTCAGCTTCTCTTTGACTTTTCTCATATCCTTGTTCTTTCATATATTCATCTATTTGAAAATTTGGTCCACTTAGTATTACTCTATATGGAAAATTTTGTACTATTGTGTACTGATTATCTTTTCCTATTACTTTTAGCATCCCCAAACAAGCAGAAAACGGATTCCAAACATCAAATTTTACTAAAGAAAAAATTGTAGCACATATTAATCCTATTATGCATATACTTAATATTATTTTAATTACTATTTTTTTCATTTTCATAAATCCCATCTCCTATTAAAATTATATATTGGTTATCATTATAAGTCAATATAAACCTAACGTTTAAGTTAAATAGCTAAAATCTTTAATCTATTTTTACATCTAAACACATAAAAACCAGATAAATCCGAGAAATAACTATTCTAATTTTTGCATAACTTTATATTTTATTATAAATATACTAAATAATAATATTATAAAATATGGTAATGAACACTTTATAAAGGCTTCTCCTTTTCCATTATGTTCTCTTACAAATTCAGGAGATACATTTATTTCCTTACTTTTATAAAACAAACTTGGAAAATATTGCATAGTTTTAACTTCATTATTTTCCATTCTATAATCTGTTTCCAGAGTAATTATACTAAAATTTCCTATACTATAAACACTATCATAATATAAATATATTGTAAATAATGCTTGAAATATTCTAATAATTGCTATACTAATTATTAAAATCGTAATAATTAAAAAAACAATATATTTTGCTTTTTTCATAATATTTACCCTTCTAATTTACTATCTCATCAATTTTACTTTGTAAAGAATTTGGCACATCTTCAAAGCTTACTTCTTCTAAAAAATCCTTTATAAAATTCTTTTCTTGTTCGTGTAATTTATTATTATTATATATATCTATAAACAATTCACACATTTGTATTCTTTCATTTGTAAATTCACTAATATTTTCTTGTTTTTCTAACTTTGTCATTATATCATTGAATTGGTCTAATTTATTATATTTTTTAGCTATAGTTTCTAAGTCTTTTTTCTTTTTTTCCTCTTCTTCTATTATACTTTTTGGCATTTGAGGAATTCCTTCTTCTATACTATTTGTATCTTGTTTTTCTGTTTTACTACCTAATAATTTATGTATCGTTTCTAATTCTTCTATAGCTCTTTTAACAGATTCACTTTGATTTTCTTCCATTAATGCAATCTCACTTGTATTTCCTTTCATTGCCTTTTCCTTTAATATTTTCTGAGCCATATCATAGTCCTCTTTAGTTAATTCTTTTTCTACAGTTGTTGTTTGTCCATCCATTACTATTGTATAAGTTGTTTCTTTATTCAGTTTTTCTCTAGAGTTAATAATAATTACACTTATTATTAAAATGCTAATAATTACTAAGACTATTGATAATATTATTATTTTAATTTTTCTAGACATTTCTTTTACCTCCTTTATTAATAATATTTTTAATACTCTTCTTGATTTTCCTTTATTTTAACAATATTTGATAATTTTTCTATTTGTTATTAATGCATTTATTATAACACAATCCTATAATATTAGATTTCATAAATAAAAAAAAAGTTTCAAAAAATTAATATTTAATATATAAAAATTTCTAACAAAAGACAATACATTTTGTCTATTTTTTCTTTTTTGAAATTTTTATTATACTTTTCGATGCTATTTGGGTTGACATATATATTACTAAGATTGTTAATACAACCATTAGTACTATTTGAATAGCTGGAAAATAATATTTTATTACTAAATTAGTTTTAATAATGCAATACAAAGCATAGCTTAATATTGTTCCTAATATTATTCCAATAATTAGAGATTTTACTCCATAAATTAAGCTCTCATAAACAAACATTTTATTAAATTGTTTGTTAGACATTCCAATTGCTTTTAAAATTTCAAATTCTCTTTTTCTTAAATTCATGCTTGCTGTAATTGTATTATAAATATTTGTAATTCCTATTAAAGATATTACTAAAAGTAAACCATATAAAAAGATAGACATCATTGCAGAAAGTTTTTCTTCATCCTCTTTTTGTTTAGTATAATTGGTTATTGCTATTTTATTTGGATTAATAAATTGTAATATTTCTTTTTCTAATTCATTTGGATTGCTTGAATTTATTCTCATATCCATACTGAAATTTCCTAGTATCATACTATCTCTTTCATCATCAATATCTATATTTTTTGCCATAGCATTAGATATAATTAGTGTTTCGTTTTTTTGTTTATAACTATTTAATCTTTCTATCTTAGAGTTGTCTAAATTAAATATTGCTATCTCTGGGTCTATTTCAGTTGTTTTTATAATTGGAATTTTATATTCTTCTCCATTAATTATAATATTTAATATTTCTCCTTCTTTTACAGATGGATTAGCAGAAAGTAAAATTCCATTATTAAATGTATCTTCATATTTTAGCCTAATGCTTTTCAAATAATTTTCATAAGTGCTTCCTTCATAAGCATGAATATTAATTGTTTTATTATTATCTTTCATTATCCCTTTAAATCTTACTATAATAGAATAATCTATTATGCTGTCCATTTCTTTAATCCTATCAAAATTTTTAAATACTGTATCTGTTTCCTCTTGTCCACCGCCATATATCATTCCTACATCTATATTTCTATTAGTTGGTTTATAAGTATTATTTACTATTAAAAAAATATATTGTATTATACTGCTTATTAGTATCACTAATATCATAATTATACTAATTGAAATTGTTGTAGAGCGATATTGTATTTTATTTCGTTTAATGTTTTTGTAAGCTATTTGTCCTTCTATTCCTAGTATCTTTGCTTTTATTTTACTGATTTTAACATCTTTATTTTTAATAGCAATTTTATTATTTTGCTTAATTGTTTCAATTGGTGAAGCTTTTTTTGCTTCTTTTATTGGTTTTATACAAGATATAAAAATTGCAAGTAAAGTTAGTAATAAGCTAGCAATTATAAATATACCATTAATATTAAATTGCATAGTCAGTTCATTATTATACATACCTTCTAAAAAATTTCCAATTCCATTTATACTAAAAAAAACTAATCCTATTCCTAATATTAAACCTATTGGAACGCTAATTAATGCATAAAAAATTCCTTCTAGTAATACTATTTTTGTAATTTGTTTTGATGTTGCTCCAATGCTAATTAATGTTCCAAATTCTTTCATTCTTTCTGATATTGAAATTTGAAAACTATTTCCGATTAATATAATAGTAATCGCCACTATTATTATAATCGCTATTCCCCCAATTAATTCTAATTGCGATTTTTCATTCATCTCATTAGTAGCACCTTGCCATAATAATAGCTCATTATTTTCTAGAATATGATTTTTTATACTAGAGTTCATTAATCCTTGGTAAAATGTACTTTCTTCTTTTGGATTTTTTAACAATATAGTTACCTCACAAGGTCTTACTTCTGTCATCTGTTCAAGTTTTGTAATTGCTATATAAGCATTGCTAGTGTTTGCTTCCTTTCTTGTTTGCTTTATGATTCCTGTAATAGTATAAGTTAGTTTTTCTACTCCATCTGGATTTAAAAATTCTTCCAGTCCATTATTAGAAATTGTTAATTTAACTTTTTGTACATCAAGTGTTAGTTTGTCACCAATTTTTACTGGTTTATTCATATTGTTTATTAAATAATTAGAAATTAATATTTCATTTTCATTTTGTGGCATCCTTCCTTCTATTAGATTAATATCTCTATTATGTAAGGCTGTTTCATCATATCCTTCTATTATAATTCCTTGTTTATTATTAAGTTGTGTTTCATAGTCAGCTGCTCCTATTGTTTGAGATATCGCTGTTTTTTCTATCTTTTCTTGCATTTGATTAAATTTCATAGCTATCTCAGTTGTTGTTTCATCAATACGGATATGATAATTTCCTATACGACTTTTTGCATCTTCTATCATAGTAGTTTGAAAACTATATATTAAGGTTAGTATAAAGCTGATTAACATTACTGATACTACAATTCCTATAATAGTAGCAATTGTTCTCTTTCTATTTCTTTTTAAATTTTTCCAAGCAAGTGTTCTTAAAACATTCATATTTTTATCCTCTATCTTTCATCTTTTATGATATCTTGGAATATCTTTCCGTCTTTTATTGTAATAATCCTGTCAGCCTCTTTTGCAATTTTCTCGTCGTGTGTTACTAGTAAAAT
>OJQW01000797.1_pt1 | contig 11529 bp, 11 predicted proteins | sample 1599041 | NCBI WGS metagenome assembly OJQW01 (sample SAMN03922518, study PRJEB24848) | human gut metagenome | isolation source: stool sample | host: Homo sapiens | place: Germany | collected 2010-02
CCGTCTGCGGGCTTGCAAGCATGGCTTCTCGGCGCACGGCATATTCGCGCGCCTCGTCAAGCGCCTCCTCCCAGCGCTGGCGGTCGCGCTCGGCGATCTCCAGGGGATAGCGCAGCATCAGCCAGTTGAGGTCGCCGATCACCCGCCTGTGGGCGGTAAAGCGCGCCACGCCGCGCCCCCGGCCGTCGCAGCCGGGAAAGAGGCGCTTGGCAAGTTCGGTGACGCAGGGCTCGGCCTTGATCGTCCACGCGCGGCTCTTGCGGTTGTAGGAGAGCGTTCCGTAGATGTGCCCGTCCACGGGCGCGTCGCGCAGGTAAAAGGGATAACTCACGGCAGCGCCACCCCCCAGAGGCGGTTTAGCGAAACAGAGGTCACGCGCTTGCCCAAAACGCGCGCGGGCAGGGGCGTGTCCTTTTGCGTGACGACGATGATCTCGGCAAGTTCGTCGCACGCCAGATAGCGCTCCACCTGCCGAAGCAGGTCGCGCGCGTTGGGGCGGCCTTTCTTGATCTCCACGCCCACGCCGCCGACAAAAAAGTCTATGCGCCGGCGCGGGGCGAGGCGGTATTCGTGCGCGCAGGGCAGACCCGCTGCCCGAAGCGCCTCCGCCACCAGATGGTGCAGGTCGTATTCCCCCGGCATGGCGGGTGCGCGCAGCGTGGCGATGGCCCGCAAAACTTCTTCCGTATTCATAGCCGCATTATACCACGAATGCGCGCCGGTGTTCAAGCATAGCCTGTAGGGCAAGAAAGGGAGGGATGCGCAATGAAGGGCGCGCGGATAAAGGCGCTGTGGTCAATCCTGCGGGGCGTGCTGGCCGCGGCGGCGGCGACGCTTCTGGGAATGCTGCTTTTGGCGGCGGCGGTGATCTATCTGGAGGTGTCCGACGGGGCGCTGACGGCGCTCAACCAGGCGCTGAAGCTGCTCTGCGTGGCGCTGGGGGCGCGCTTTGCCGTGGGCGTGGGCGGCGAGCGCGGCTTTTTCACCGGCGCGGCGGTGGGGCTTTTGTACATGATCGCCGGCTACGCGCTCTACTGCCTGCTGGGCGGGGCGCTGTTCTCGGTTTCGGCGATGCTTCTGGAGATGCTCGTGGGCGGCATGGCCGGCGCGGTCGTCGGCGCGCTGTGCGCCAACCTGCGGCCCCGCGCGCGGCGGCGCGGCAACGCGGCGAAAGTATGACAGAAATCGTACATTCCCGAAATATTTTTGCAAGGATTTTTTCCTGAAAACTGGGAACTTCTCTCCGCGCTCTCGCGTCCAAGGAGATGAAAACAACGCAAGCGGCCCGCTGGCCGCGGGAAAACGGGAGGGTACGGATATGAAGCGTATACTTTGTCTCACTCTGATGCTGGCGCTGGTACTTTCGGCAGTGCTCGCGCCCACGGCGGCTCTGGCCGCCAGCAACTACACCGTGCGCACCACCGCTTCGGTGAACCTGCGCAAGGGACCGGGCCTTGGCTACGGCAAGATCACCAGCCTCAAAAGCGGCAAGACGCTTTCCTATGCCGGCGTGAGCCAGTTCGACAGCCGCGGCATGGGCTGGCACAAGGTCTACTACAACGGCTCCGCGGCCTGGATCTCCTGGGCGTACTCGAATCTGCTTGCCAACGGCAGCGCCATTTCCGAGGATCGCGCCGTGCGCGCCAGCGCCGCCCTGAACGTGCGCAGCGGCGCGGGCACGAACTACAGCAAGATCACCACCGTCTCCAATGGCGCCAACATGGTCTATCTGGGCGAAACGGCCACCGTGGGCGGCACGGTCTGGTACAAGGTGACCACCTCGGCGGGCATCGGCTGGGTTTCCGGCGCCTATTCGCGCCTGGTCGCTACGCCGGACGTCAAGCCGGTGAGCGGCGCGAGCGGCAGCTCCTCCTCCGGCTCCAGCTACACCAAGGTCTACGTCTCCGGCGGCTCTGTGTGGCTGCGCAGCGGCCCGAGCCTGAATTACAGCCGCGTGGCCGTCGTCTACGAGGGCACGAACCTCAACTATCGCGGTTCCAGCTCTGTGGACAATCGCGGCGTGCGCTGGTACAACGTTACCTACAACGGGCAGAGCGCGTGGATCTCCTCGCGTTACGCCAAACTGTCCTGACGGTAAATTTCACGAATATCCCTTGCGTGGGCGGGCCGCGTCGTGTATAATAGACACGATAGCGGCCCGCGCCGCGAATTGATGAACGAGGTGAAAACGCAATGAAGCACATTCAGACCATCCAGAAGCCCTGCCTGAGCCAGAGCGCCCAGACCGGCGGCTGCGGCGAGTGCCAGGCTTCCTGCCAGAGCGCCTGCAAGACGAGCTGCACGGTGGCGAATCAGTCCTGCCAGAAGAAGTAAACGCGCTGGACGCGGCAAACTCGCGGCTATTGCCGCGAGTTTTCTGCGCTTTTCACCTGCGGCAATCATACCAAGGAGGATGCTTATGCTGCATTGTTTTCGGGCGCTGGGCGTGAACATCGCGCTGGATGTGCTCAGCGGCGCCGTACACGTATTGGACGACATGGCCTTCGAGGCCCTGACCGATCTGGAGGCGGGCCGCGACCCGCGGCCGGCGCTGCTCGCCAAGTACGCCGAAAAAGACGTGGACGAACTGCTTGACGAGATCGGGGAACTGCGCGCGCAGGGCGCGATCCTCTCCGAGCACGATTATTCCGGCCTCGACATCGGCAAGCCCGGCATCGTCAAGGCCATGTGCCTGCACGCGGCGCACGACTGCAACCTGCGCTGCCGCTACTGCTTTGCCTCCACGGGCGATTTCCACGGCGAACGCTCGCTTTTGCCCCTGGAAACGGGCAAGAAGGCGCTTGACTGGCTGGTGGCCCATTCCGGCAACCGCCATCAGCTGGAAGTGGACTTCTTCGGCGGCGAACCGCTGATGAACTACGACGTGGTGCACGACCTGGTGCTCTACGCCCGCGAACTGGAAAAGAAGCACGACAAGCATTTCCAGCTCACCATCACCACCAACGCCCTGGGCCTGACCGACGAGCGCATCGAGTTTTTGAACCGCGAGATGCACAACATCGTCCTCTCCATCGACGGCCGCCGCGAGGTGCACGACTACATGCGCCCCATGGTCAACGGCAAGGGCTCGTTCGACGAGGCCGTCAAGCGGGCGAAAAAGCTGGTCAACCTGCGCGGCGACGGGCAGTACTACGTGCGCGGCACCTACACCGCCCGCAACCTCGACTTTGGCAACGACGTGCTGGCGCTGGCCGACGAGGGCTTTGAGCAGCTCTCCATCGAGCCGGTGGTGCTGGAGGAAAGTTCGCCCTTTGCGCTGACGAAGGAAATGCTGCCGGAAATTCTCGCCGAGTACGACCGCTTCGCCAAAATCTACCTCGAGCGGCGCAAGAACGGCCCGTGGATGAACTTCTTCCACTTCATGGTCGATCTGGACGGCGGGCCGTGCGTCAAAAAGCGCGTCAAGGGCTGCGGCGCGGGCAACGAATACGTGGCCGTCACCCCGGAGGGCGACATCTACCCCTGCCACCAGTTTGTCGGCCGCCCCGGCTACAAGATGGGCAGCGTACTGACCGGCGAATTCGATACCGAAATGCAGAAGCGCTTCGCCGCCAACACCGTGCTCTCCAAGGAAAAGTGCGGAAAGTGCTGGGCACGCTTCTTCTGCGGCGGCGGCTGCGCGGCCAACGCCGAGGCCTTCAATGGCGACATTGCCAAGCCGTATGACATGGAATGCGAACTGGAGCGCAAGCGCCTCGAGTGCGCGCTGGCCATCTGCGCCATTGAAAAACTCGGCGCGCAGGCGGACGAAGGCTGAACCCGCGCAAAAAGCGGTCCGGATGCACAAACGAGGAGGTAGCGCATGGCCATCAACATTGCCCCTACTTCAAACGATACTAGCCTTGAGCAGCTGCTGCGCGACGTCGACAGCGGCAAGATCCAGCTGCCAGACTTCCAGCGCGGCTGGACGTGGGATGACGAGCGGATACGCAACCTGCTGGCGAGTCTGACGCAAGGCTACCCAATGGGGGCGGTCATGTGTCTGGGCTATGGCGGCGACAGCGTGCGCTTCAAATACCGCGTTATCGAGGGCGTAAAGGCGACGGATGCCGTCCCTGAATTCCTCGTGCTGGATGGGCAGCAGCGCCTGACGTCCATGTACCGCGCCACATACTCCCATGAGCCGGTGGTCACGGTCAACGACAAGAAGCGGAAAGTGGAGCGCTACTATTATCTGGACATCAACAAGTGTCTGGATGATGCCGTAGATCGTTTGGACGCCGTCATCTCCGTCCCAAAGGACCGGAAAATCAAGGCCAACTTCGACCGCGACGTCTTGGTCGATCTTTCGACGCGCGCGCTCGAATTTGAGCATGAGATGTTCCCCCTGAACATCATCTTCGACAGCGGCGAACGCGAGGACTGGGCGGATGGCTATAAAGAATACCACAGCTACGCATCCGAGTTTATGACCAAATACAAGCGCTTTCGCAAGGAAATCATCGAAACGATGACGACCTACGAGCTTCCGGTGATCCGCTTGGACAAGTCCACGCCGCGCGAGGCAGTGTGCAAGGTCTTTGAAAACGTGAATACGGGCGGCGTATCGCTCACCGTATTTGAACTGGTCACCGCTACCTACGCGACCTACGGGCACGATTTGCGCAAGGATTGGGAAATGTGCCGCGACCAGATTTGGGGCACGCACGACCCGCTCAACACAGACGTGATGCAAAGCGTCGACGAGTCCGCTTTTTTGCAGGCCGTGACGCTATACAGCAATTTCCGCAAGCCGACGATGACGACCTGCAAGCGCAAGGATATACTCGACCTGCCCTTTGCGGATTATCAAGCCAACAAGGAGGCCGTGCTTGAGGGCTACCGGCTGGCGCGGCGGTTCCTCTTCCGGCAATACGTGTTCCTGAAGCGGGATCTGCCATATCCCACGCAACTAATCCCCCTCGCGGCAATTTGCGCCGTGATCGGCAAAAGCATCTTTGAAAAGCCGCGTACGCAGGGCATACTGGAACAGTGGTTCTGGTGCGGTATTCTCGGCGAGATGTACGGCAGCGCAAACGAGACCCGCTACGCCAACGACATCGATGACATCGTGGCCGTAATCGAAGGGAAAAATGTACCCGTGCGGACGGTGAACGCCTCCTTTTTCTCGGCAACGCGCCTTCTCTCGCTGCAAACGCGCAACAGTGCCGCCTACAAGGGGCTGATGGCGCTGCTCTACCGCGAGCACTGCCAGGACTTCCAGACGGGGACGACCATGGACGTAGTCCACAGCATGGCCGAAACGCCGGACATCCATCACATCTTTCCCGAAGCATATTGCTTAAAGCAGAGGTATCGCCGAGAGAAGTGGAATTCCATCATCAATAAGACGCCGCTCCTGTCTGTCTCCAACCGTTCCATCGGCGGTTCCGCGCCCAGCGTGTACAGCAAAAAGATCATGCGGGAGGCCAATATTGATGAAGCAACTTTGCGAGAACGCGTTGAATCCCACCTGATCGACTATCCCCTTTTCATCGCTGACGATTTTGACCGTTATTTTATCAGCAGAGCGAAAAAGCTGCTTGCGGTCATTGAAACCGCCACAGGCAAGGCCATTGCCGACAAGGGTTCCGAGCAGACGATTGATGCGTTCGGCGAAAGCTTGGAATAAATCCGCCTGAAAAACATGCGTCGCAGCATTCTTTGCCCCGCCCGCGTTGACAGGCGCGCCTTTTCCGGGTATAATAGGGCGTAAAGGCGATGAAGGAAAGAGTAGCGCGCTTGCAGGGCCCCTCAGAGAGCCGGGCAAGGTGCAAGCCGGCGGCAGAGCGGCGCGCGAACATGGCTCCTGAGCCGCGGGCGCGAACGGCAGTAGCGTCCGCCGGGCCGTCCCGTTACCGGCGCGGGCAATTTTTGCCCAGAGGCATGGTCTTCCATGTGAAGCAGGGTGGTACCGCGCGCAAGCGCCCCTCGGAAGGAGGGGCGTTTTCTTTTGGCCGCCCGCAAGGAATGCAGGAGGGATATTTCATGGAGAAAAAGGGCACGTTCTACATCACCACGCCCATCTACTACCCCAGCGGCAACATGCACATCGGCCACACCTACACCACCGTGGCCGCGGACACGATGACGCGCTTCAAAAAGCAGCTTGGCTACGACGCCTATTTCCTCACCGGCACGGACGAGCACGGCCAGAAGATCGAGCGCAAGGCCGCGCAGGCCGGCAAGACGCCCAAGGAGTTTGTCGATGAGATCGTCGCCGCCACCAAGGATCTGTGGAAGCTGATGAACATCGAGTACGACGACTTCATCCGCACCACCGACGAGCGCCACGTCAAGGCCGTGCAGAAGATCTTCAAGCAGTTCTACGAGCAGGGCGACATCTACAAGAGTTCCTACGAGGGCCAGTACTGCGCCGAATGCGAGTCCTTCTGGACGCCCACGCAGCTCAAGGAGGGCAACCTCTGCCCGGACTGCGGCCGCCCCACCGAGACGGCGCGCGAGGAGAGCTACTTCTTCCGCATGAGCAAGTATCAGGACTGGCTCATCGACTATATCGAGACCCACCCGGACTTCATCCAGCCGCCGTCCCGCGCCAACGAGATGCTCAACAACTTCCTGCGCCCGGGCCTGCAGGATCTGTGCGTCAGCCGCACCTCGTTCAAGTGGGGCATCCCGGTGGACTTTGACCCCGGCCACGTGGTCTATGTGTGGGTGGACGCGCTCTCCAACTACATCACCGCCCTCGGCTATGGCAGCGACGACGACCATCTCTTTAAGAAATACTGGCCGGCGGACGTGCATCTGGTGGGCAAGGAGATCGTGCGCTTCCACACCATTTACTGGCCGATCATGCTCCACGCGCTGGGGCTGCCTCTGCCCAAGCAGGTGTTCGGCCACGGCTGGCTGCTGTTTGGCAACGACAAGATGTCCAAATCCAAGGGCAACGTGGTCTACCCCGGCCCCATCGTCGAGCGCTACGGCGTGGACGCGCTGCGCTACTACCTGATGCGTGAAATGCCCTTCGGCGCGGACGGCAACTACACCAACGAGGCCATGCTCACCCGCACCAACGCCGATCTGGCCAACGACCTGGGCAACCTTTTGAGCCGCACGGTGGCGATGATCGAGAAGTACTTCGGCGGCGAAGTGCCCGCCCCCGGCGCGGAGGAGGACGTGGACAAGGCCCTGCGCGAGCGCTTTGAGGCCCTGCCCGCCATCGTCGAGCGCGAGATGGACAGTTTGCAGTTCTCCGTGGCGCTTGCCGAGATCTGGAAGCTCATCGGCGACTGCAACCGCTATATCGACCTCACCCAGCCGTGGGTGCTCGGCCGCAGCGAGGAGGGCAAGCCCCGCCTCAAGACCGTGCTTTACTACCTGGCCGAGTGCTGCCGCGCCGTGGCGGTGTACGTCGGCCCCACCATGCCCTCGACCCCGGCGCGCATGTTCGCCCAGCTCGGCGTGGAGGATGAAAGCCTCAAGACCTGGGAGAGCGTGCAGGCCTTCGGCCAGCTCAAGCCCGGCACGCGCGTGCACAAGGGCGAGGCGCTCTTCCCGCGCATCGACATCAAGAAGGAACTGGAAGAACTGGCCAAGGCCGAACCGGCTGCGCCCGCGCCCAAGGCGGAGGAGAACAAGCCGCAGGAGGAAGAACCGGGCTTTGGCACCATCGCCATCGACGACTTTGCCAAGGTGCAGCTCGTCACCGCCAAGGTCGTCGCCTGCGAGCGCGTGCCCAAGAGCGACAAATTGCTCAAGGAGACGCTGGACGTGGGCGGCGAGACGCGCACGGTGGTTAGCGGCATCGCCCAGTGGTACACGCCCGAGGAGATGGTCGGCAAGACCGTGGTGCTGGTCAAGAACCTCGCCCCGCGCAAGATGCGCGGCGTGGTCAGCGAGGGCATGCTGCTGTGCGCCTCGGACAAGGACGGCAATTTGAAGCTTATCACCGTCGAGGGCGGAGACTTCGCCCCCGGCGCGGAGATCGGCTAAACAACGCGCCGCGCGGGAACACACGCCCGCGCGGCGTTTTGGGAGGATACCATGCGTTTGTTCGATTCCCACGCCCACATCGCCTCGGAGCGCTTCGCGGGCGACCTTCCCGAGGTGCTTGGGCGCATGCGCGCGGCGGGCGTTACCGCCTGCGTGGTGGTCTGCGACCCCGGCGACGACGAGCCGGATCACGAGCGCGCCCTGGAGATCGTGCGGCAAAACCCCGGTTTCCGCCTCGCCGCCGGTGTACACCCGCACAACGCCCGCAACTGGTCGGACGAGATGGAAAAGACGCTGCGCGGGCTTTGGGCGCTTCCCGAGTGCACAGTGCTGGGCGAAATCGGGCTGGACTACCACTACGACCTTTCCCCGCGCGATGCGCAGCGCGAGGTGTTTGAGCGGCAGCTCGATCTGGCGCTGGAACTGGATATGCCGGTGCAGCTGCACATCCGCGAGGCGCACGGCGAGGCCATGGAACTGATGCGCCGCCGCCACGCGTCCGGTACGCTGCCGCGCGGCATCATGCACTGTTTTTCCGGAAGCTGGGAAACGGCCAAGGTCTACCTCTCCCTGGGGTATTATATATCGCTCTCCGGCGTGGTAACATTCAAAAACGCCAACAAGCTGCTGGACGTGGCGAAAAACGTGCCCATCGATCGCTTGCTGGTGGAGACGGACTGCCCCTACATGGCCCCCGTGCCGATGCGCGGCCAGCGCAACGAGCCATCGTTTGTGCAATACACCTTCGCGCGCGTGGCCGAACTGCGCGGGGAAGACCCGGAAACGCTGGCGGAGCGGCTGTGGGAGAATACGGTGAGGGCGAATTCGTGAAAGCTGCGCGCCCACCAAGCATCGCGCCGCTCGCACATATCCGTGCGGGCGGCGCGTTTTGCGCTATTCGGTGTGTTCGCGGTAGTAGTCCGCGGCCTCCTCGTAGTCGAAGAAATCGTCGTAGTGGTCGTCGTAGAAGTCTTCCTCGTTGGCGTAGGAGGGGGCGTTAAAGGGGTCTTCCTCCTCCTCGTAGTCGCGGCGCGGGGAGGAGAAGGTGATGGGCGGATCGTAGCCGCCCGGCCAGACCTCTGTGACCTCGCCGCCCACCGTGCGCGCCGAGTAGATGACCTCGCCGTCTTCGTCGTAGTAATCGTAGATGTAGATGTCCACCAATTTTCCGTCCACGTAGCGCCGCTCGTGGTCGGATATTTTTCCATCCCCGAGGGGCGTATTGTCGATGTCTCTGACATACATGCCCACGAAGGGCGGTTCCGTGCGCACGCGCTCCTCGTAGGCGGCGCGCACTGCCGCAGCCTCTGCCGCCGCCTCCGCGCGCTGCTGGGCGGCGAGGGCTTCAGCTTCCTGCGTGACGGTTTCGGCAAAGGCGCGCGTCTGCTCGCTCCACTGATTTTCCGGGCAGTAGTCGGCGTAGAGGCGCAGATTCGTGTCTGCACTGTCCACATTGCCGCGCTCGTAGGCGATGTGCGCGTTGCAGAGGAAGTAGCGGGCGTAGTCCGCATCGGTGTTTTCGCCCCGCGTGAACCAGGTCATCAGCGCGTCATGGGCTTCCTCGTACTCGCCCTCTTTCATCAGCGCGTCGGCATGCGCAAGACCCTGCCGCCGCTGCATGTCCTCGATGATGCCCGGCGCGCACTGCGTGGCAAACAAAGCTGCCGCCACCAGCGCCGCCGCGATCCACAGCCAGCGTTTGCGCATGCAGTTTCCCCCTTCCGGCGCCGCGCGCTTTCAGCGCAGTTTCTCCACGTCGTCCAGATACAGCGATATCTCCCCGCACTGCGGGCAAACGGCCACCTTGGGCTTGCCGATGCGGCCGCCAAAGAGCTTGCTTTCGTCCGTGGAGAGCACCACGCCGTAGCCCGCGCCCTGCACGCGCAGATCGCAGTTTTCCTTCATCTCCGCGCCGCAGCGCAGACATTTGCGCATTCAAAACACTCCTTTGCAAAAACCGCCCGCAACGCGGGAATTCCCCGCGCACGGGCGGTCTGTTTTTTTAATTGATATCCTCGGAGAGAGCGCGTCCCTTGCCGCGGCGGCGCGGCATCACGTCGGCGAGCGTGGCGCGGCTGGTGTGGGGGATGGCCCGCCAGCGCGGCGGCACGATCAGCGCCGAAAGGTTGGCCGGGAACCACGTCAGGGCGATGAGCCAGAAGCCCAGCACGCCCGGCATCTCCCGCCCCGGCTTCTTGCCCGCCAGATGGCAGATCAGCGCCGCGCCAAGGCTGATGGCGGCGATGTAGACGATGGCCACCGCCACCGCCAGCGCCGCGACCACCTCCACGCCGCCCAGACCCGCCACAAAGCGCACCGTCTGCACCGCCGCCACCGCGCCCGGCACCAGACAGACGAACTGCATGATGTTGCCGAGGAAGAAGACGGCCAGATCCAGCGCCTGCAAACTGCGGTAGCGGATGGCGCGCCAGATCAGCTTCGGCCAGTAGCGCAGCGTGGTCTGCATCGAACCGCGGAACCAGCGCCGCCGCTGCTCGAAGGATACGCCGAAGGTCACGGGCTGTTCGTCGTATGTAATGGCTTTTTCGAGGTAGGCAATCTTCTCGCCGCGCAGGCCGCACTGGGCCGTCAGTTCCAGATCTTCCGTGAGCGTGCGCGTGTTCCAGCCCATCTCGCGGATGAGGCCGGCGTCCAGCACCACACCGGTGCCGTTGAGCAGGGCGGACATGCCCAGCGCCGCGCGGCCGCGGTTGAACAGGCGGCTCATGAACCAGTAAAACACGCTCATGCCGCCCGCCACCCAGCTTTCGCGGGAGTTCTTGCTGTCGCGGAAGCCCTGACCGATGCGCGCGCCATGGCAGAGGGCGTCGTTGGCGGCGCGGAAAAAGCCGGGATCGACGAGGTTGTCCGCGTCGAAGATGCAAAAGGCGTCGTAGTCCATGGCCAAGAGGTGCCCAAAGGCAAAGCGCAGCACGTCGCCCTTGCAGCTCACCGGCTCCGCGCAGCGCAAAACGCGCGCGCCGGCATTTGCGGCCACGTCCTCGGTATCGTCCGTGCAGTTGTTGGGGATCACCCAGATGTCGAACAATTCGCGCGGATAGTCCTGCGCAAGCAGCGTGCGCACGGCCTCGCCGATCACGCCCGCCTCGTTGCGCGCGGCGATCACCGCGGCGATGCGCTTCTGCGGCGCGGCGGCGGGAAACTCGCGATTTTTGCGGAAAAGGCCCAGCACGATCACGCCGGCGAAATAGACCAGATAGAGCGTGCCGAGTATATTCAAGATGAGCAGCAGCTTGTCGCCCACGCCCTTTCCTCCCTTGCCCGTTGTCGTCCGTCCATTATAGCACAAACAATCGCCACAAACGCGTGGGATGGATTAAAAGATGATGAAAAAAGCGTTCACACCAGTTCGACGATCTCGCCCCGGCAATAGCGGCAGATCACCGCCAGCCGCCTGCGCGAATAGCCCATCTTGATCAGCTCATCCAGCGGCAGATCGTTCGCCATCATATCTCGCCCCACCCAGACATTGGGAAGGCGGGAGACGAACAAAAGCCGCTCGCCCTGCACCGTGCGAAACACGCCCGCGCAGCGCGCCTCCTTCCAGGGGATGAA
>OJQW01000800.1_pt1 | contig 11495 bp, 12 predicted proteins | sample 1599041 | NCBI WGS metagenome assembly OJQW01 (sample SAMN03922518, study PRJEB24848) | human gut metagenome | isolation source: stool sample | host: Homo sapiens | place: Germany | collected 2010-02
CAGATACCCCTTGTTTAGTATAAATTTTCAGTTGTTCTTCTACCGTATTTTTGCTTGTTTCCTTTTCTTTTATCTTTTCAGGAATTTTTTCTAATTCATTTAATATTCTTAAATCACTTATTATAGAATTTCTTAAATCTTCTAATTCTTGAAAATTAATATTGGGATTTTTACCAGCTAATTTTTCCAAAAGTTTTTCTTCATATCCATCTATTCTTAATGATAAATCTTTTTGTCCAAAATATAATGGATTATTTAATATTAAGTCTATAGTTATATCTACTATATCTCCATTTTCATTTATTATATTTATTACATTTTCTGAAAAATGTTTAACTATTTTATATTCTCTATCATATTTATCTACAATTGTTAGTTCTGTTTTTCCTCCTGCTCCCATATAATGTTTTACTATATTCTTTTTGTAATCTTCATCAATTACAGAACATTCAATCCCTAAAGTATCTCTCATTATTTCTAATATTGCAGATTTTCCACTACCTCTTATGCCTATAATATTGTTTAATTCTTCTGAAAAATTCAATTCTATTCCATTTAGTTTTCCTCCAACAAATTTAATTGACTTTATATATCCATGTTTTTCTTTATCACTATTATTTAATATTCTATTTTCCCAATCATATAAAGCATATTTTACAGTTTTAAAAGAATACTCACCTATTTTTATATAAGTTTCTTTTTTTCCTTTTCCTATATCATCTATACTCTTTGGATCGGATCCTTCTATTCTAGGTAAATTCATATCAGTCCATAAAGCAAATTTATTATAATTATCATTATTATATGATTTTTGTAATCCATACGTTCTATCTCTTAAGAATTCTTTTTTGAATAATGATGTTATCATTCCTCCATGACATTCATTAAATAATCCTGACTTTTGATCTACATGAGCAAAGATAATAAAATAATCTTTATTAAATCTATTTAATTCTTCAATTACTCGAAACAAGTCATAATCACTTCTTGTGTTCTCATTTTCTCTGTTTTCTGTTACATTTCTAAAAACTGTGTCCAAAAAAGTATTAATTTTATCAGTCCCATTATTAATCCATTCATCTGAAAATGCAATTAATACATGCAATCCGTTTTTTCCTTCTTTGACAGATAACTCTACACCTGGTATTAAAAAAATTTCTTCTTTTGCTGCTTTTGATCTTAAAGCTTTAAATTCAGAAAAATTGAATTTATTATGGTTTGTTATCATTCCTACTTTAATATTTTTTTCTTTTAATTTATTAACATATTTTTTTATAAACTCATTTTCTTCATCTGAATATTTAAATTCTTTGTCTGATTTTGTATGTAAATGACAATCAATTTTTACAAATTTTGCACCATTTTTAAAAATTTCCAATTTAAAATTCCTCCTTTAAATTCAATAATATCAAATTTTTCCATAAAATTCAACGTTTTGATAAAATGTTACATTATATAACAAAATTCGACAAATAAATTTTATATTACATTTTATCTAGTATTTTATTGTCCTATATATTTTCTTTTATGAATTTTAGTGTAATCTTTGTAACACTTGAAAAATAAAGAAAAACTACTAGAATTAGCATTGTAATTGTAGTATAATCATGACAATTAAATATTAACAAACTTCCACCCATAAGTATGCTGAAAGGAGGTGAAAAAAGCAATGGCTGGAAGTATTGAAAAAAGAGGTGAAAATACTTATAGGTTAGTCGTTTCAGGTGGTAAAAATCTTGATGGTACTAGATGTAAAAAAACAAAAACTATACATGGTACAAGAAAAGATGCTGAAATAGCCTTAGCAGAATTCATTACAGAAGTAAATCGTGGATTAGTTCCAGAAGGGAAGTCAATTACCTTTGAAGAATTCTTTTATATTTGGGATGAAAAATATGCTTCAAAAGAATTAACACCAAAAACTTATTCAAGATATATTGGAATATTAAAATCTCGAATTCTTCCATATTTAGGTTCATTTCCTTTAGACAAAATCAAACCCACAGATTTAATGAACTTTTATGATATGTTAGAAAATGATACTCAGATAAAGAGAATAGCAAAAAATAATGGTCAAAGAACTTTAAAACCATTATCTCCAAAAACAATTCTAGAGCACCATAGACTAATAAGTGCCATGTTACAAAATGCAGTATACTGGCAGTTGTTACCTTCTAATCCTGCTAGAAGAGTTAAACCACCAAAGACTAAGAAACCTAAAATGGAATTTTTCAATGATGATGAATGCAAGTTTCTTATACAATCTTTAACAGAACTTACTGGAAGTAAGTTAAAGTATAAAGTAGCAATTCTTCTTGATATTTTCTCTGGTGTAAGACGTGGGGAACTTATTGGACTTGAATGGTCTGATGTAGATTTTAAAAATGAAACTATTAATATAAATAAATCTACTCAGTACTTACCTGAAAATGGGATTTTTGACAAAGATACTAAAACAGAAAGTTCTAATAGAATTGTTCCAATACCAGATTATATCACAAAAACTCTTCTTGAATATAAAGAATGGTATGATGAACAAAAAGACATCTGGGGAGATAAATGGATTGAATCTAATAAACTATTTGTACAAGATAATGGGAAACCTATGCATCCAGATACAATTGGAAAATGGTTTAAGCCTTATATTGAAGAATTAGGACTACCTACAATTAAATTTCACGGCATTAGACATACAAATGCTACTCTCATGATTGCTAATAATGTTGATATAGCAACAGTATCTGCAAGACTTGGACATGCAAGTATTAACACTACTATAAAATACTATGTGCATCCACTAGAAAAAAATATGAGAAAAGCAGCGTATGTATTGCAAGACCTATTAATAGGTGACAACTAATAATCTTTTTTCAATAAAATTACAAAAATTGCTTTTTTTAAGTCTTATTGTGAAATTTTAGGCTATTTATAGCTATTTAAAGTAGCTTGTGTCCCCAAGCTGTCCCCAAAATAGCCTAAAATATACTTTTATACAAAAAATAAAGAGTCCACAATCTCTTGCGACTCTAAGTTTAAAACTTGGTTGCGGGGGTAAGACTCGAACTTACGACCTTCGGGTTATGAGCGAATATTAGTTCTTTTTGTGTGGTATTTTCTTTTGTTTTAAAATGGTGTAAGGTGTTACTACCCTAAGCATAGGCTTTGTTATGTTTTGGTGTATTTTATTTTGCAATATTACCCCTTATTTTCCATTTTTGAAACTTTCGCCACTTTTTTTGATGGTAATAAATGGATTGTTCGGTTAATTTAAAGTGCAATTTTTTCTCTTATATTTTTGATCGACCAATGGTATACCAAATGGCAACCAAGTGGATAAATTTTGTATACAGATTGGATACAGTTCGTGGACGACTCGTCGACGGAAAAAAGCAGGGATATTTCACCCTACTTAAGCTTTTACTCTATTATACTTTTAAAATCATTTACTATATCTTCCGTAGATGCATATTTCCCTTTATTATAGTCTTCAATAATCATTTTCAAAAATTCATTTTGATTAAACTCTTCTTTAGCTAATGTATCACTTTTCCATTTTGCAAAAACTCCAGGTATTGAAAAACTCATTTTGCTTTTAACATTTCTTGAACTATCTTTACATATTAAATGATTAGGATCTAAAAATAATATTGAGAAAATATTATCATAAATTCTTGTTCCTATTGCCCTTTTACCATCATTAAATGAAAATTCAAAATACATTCTTTCAAACTATTTTACTTTATCAAATGGCATTCCATATCCGTCTGTTAATACTTTTTCAATTTTATCTATAATATTGTCATTTGTAAATTCATTATAATGAAACTGCGTTTTTACTGATGGCACAAAAAATGCTTTTTTATTAAAAGAGTTAATATTTTTTAATGTTTCAAAAAAATCACCAACTGCATTAATTGAGTCATTTTCTTTTCTGTAGCAATTATTAAACCCATTTATTGATATACTTCTTGCTTGGAAATAAGTAAAATCAAACGCTATCTTATCATAATCTGATAAATCTGTTTTATTAACTATTAAGCTTTTTTCTGGACTATTAGGAAAAGGTATTTTTTTATTAGCTTTAGCCATTAATTAATCCATTATAATATATAAAAATATCTCTATTTGATATTTTTTCATTCGAACGCATAGTATGAGCAATATTGTTTCTAGCTCTGGCCCATGGTTCTTCTTGATGAGTCATATATTCCAATTCATCTGCTGAAAATTTTCCAAATTTCATCCATGCATCATTTAAAAAAGCCTTTAAATCTTTATTTAATTTAGAACTGTCAATTTCTTTTTTCTCTATTTCGTTCCAATTATATCCTTTGTATCTATCATATAAAGATGGAAAAACTGGACCATGAATCCATGCTTCTGGTTGTTCATTAAATAATACATTTGTGATTTCATCTTCATTTTCATTATTTAAAGCAATAAACCATGCATATGCATAATAAACTAATTTTTGCAATTTTTTTGGTGTTAAACTGTCTTTACTTAAGAAAAAATCAGCTATATCAAAAACACTTACTTCATTCATTTCAATTCCCCCTTCTTATATTTTATTTTTATTATTTGTTATATTATATATTATTTCAAAAATTTTTTCAAATATTTTTTTAAAATCACAAATTGTTAGAAATAATACTTGACTTTTAATGAATTTTAAGTGATTAATAACAACAATTTTTAAGGAGGTTTTTATGGGAAGTTATAGAAGAGTTGGCAATGATATTTTAAAAGAATGGTTGGATTTCAGAGAGGAGGAACTTGGTTCACTTACTTGCAAAGAAGATAAAGAGCATTTTATTTATTTTGAGGAAATCTCTACAGATATTTTAAATAATGTTTCTGGTAATAATATTGAATATGTAAAAGCCCATTTAGAAAAACTTGATGATAATATTATGGAATATATGCATTATTGGTTTGAGAAGTATTATAGAAATGGCTTCTGTGATGCTGTAGAACTAATTCTGGCGAGTATATAGAATAATTTGTGTAAAGTTTAAAAATAAACCTTCTTATGATAAAATAAAAATGTCATAAGGATGTTTTAAATATGGCAAAGAAAGAAAAAATAAGTGAAGAAAGAAGAAAATTAATACAAGAATTTATCAAAAGTAATGAATTAAAAACAGCAGGAGATATTCAAGAAGCAATAAAAGATTTGTTTAAAGATACAATCCAAGAAATGTTAAATGCAGAATTAACAGAACATCTAGGATATGAAAAAAATGAATATACAGATAATAATGATAATTACAGAAATGGATATTCACAAAAAGTAGTTCATTCTTCTGAAGGAGATATCACATTAAATGTACCAAGAGATAGACAAGGGACATTTGACCCAATAGTAGTAGAAAAAGGACAAAAAGATATATCCAGTATAGAAGAAAAAATAATCAAAATGTACTTTTCAAATCAAAATATATATGAAGAAATGCAAGAACTCTATGGAGTAAAGGTAAGTCCAGATATGGTAACAGCAATAACAGATAAAATCATTCCAGAAATAAGAGAATGGCAGAAAAGACAATTAGAATAACAATATGCAATAGTATTTGTAGATGCAACATATTTTAATGTAAAACAAGATGGAATAGTAGTAAAAAAGGCAGTATATATAGCATTAGGAGTAACAATGACAGGAGAAAAAAATACTAGGATTTTACATAGGAGATTCAGAAAGTGCAAAATACTGGACAAGTATATTAAACGAACTAAAGAATAGAGGGGTAAAAGATATACTAATACTATGCGCAGATGGATTAAAAGGATTAAAAGAAGCAATTGGCACAGTTTATCCAACAACTGAATTTCAACGTTGTATAGTACATATGATAAGAAATACACTACAATATGTATCGTATAAAGATAGAAAAGAATTAGCAAGAGATTTAAAACAAATATATCAAGCACCTAATGAAGAAGTTGGATATAATAATTTAACTGAACTAGAAGAAAAATGGAGTAAAAGAAAAGTATCATTAGATAATTGGATTAATAACTGGGATAATATACAACCATTTTTTTAATATGGACCTGAAACGAGAAAAATAATGTATACAACAAATGCAATAGGAAGTTTAAATAATTGTTACAAAAAATTAAACAGAGGACGTAGGGTATTTCCGACTCAACAGGCATTAGAAAAAAGTATGTATTTGTCAACAAAAATAATAACATAAAAATGGACAAGTAGATATCAAAATTGGGGAATTACTCTTTCAGAATTACATACTTATTTTCCTAATAGAGTAAATATTAATTAATGGTAATAACTACCATATTAGTATAAAAAATAAAGCATGAAAAACTAAATTTTCACATGCCTTGTTAATTGAACCTTGACAATTAAATATGCCATAAGATAATATATATTTATCTTAAAAATATAATTTTGTCAATTCAATTATCAAAATTTCTAAAAATTATCATAAGAAGTTTAAAGTTTACACAAACTTTCCGATATACTCGTAAAATTAAAATAGACGAGATTTTATTTATGATCCCGCCTATTATTTTTTTATTTCATAAAATCAATATTTTAATACTTGTTAAGAAAATCATCATGAGATACTTCTAATAAATCTACAATTTTATTATCTCTTATATTAAAAACATAGTATTTTTTATCCATTGTTGAAGCTTGATATTTATATTTGCTATTATCACGAAATGTTTGACATACCTGACTCCAATACTTTTCTTCTCCAATTATTTCTTCTTTTTCGTTAATTAGTGTTCCATAATACATATTTTCAACATCATCACTTACAACAAATAAATTATAATCTATTATTTCTATATCATGGTATTTATTTGGTGCTATAATTTCTTTATTTAATGATAAGTCATATACTCCTGCATATCCAGGATCGCTATTAGTATCCCATCTTTCTCTTTCTTTATAAACTACGAGTTGATTGCATTCAATTCTATAATCAACATCGCTATATCCAGAAATAATTAGATTGTTTTTTGAATCTCTAACTTCAGAATCAAGATAGAAACTGTTTTTATCCTCATTATATTTTCTACACACGAAATAATCTATTTCAGTCTTAATCACTTCACCATCTTCAGCAAATAAGTCTGGACTTACACATTCAATTTCATCATATTCAAAAGGAATTATTGTTTCAAAATCCTTGTTAATTAATCCCCATTTCATTTCTTTGCTCCATATTCTTCCTTCTGGAAGTTCATCGTAGTGTTCCCAGCCAGATCCTTCACATACAATATAATTTTCGCCATAGCAAAATGGTTTAAATAAAAATTTAGGTGAACAAACAACATCACTATTTTCATTTTTAAATCCCCATAAACCAGCTTCACCCATATAATCACTATGGTATGCTAAAGAAAATTCATTAAATCGTTGAACATTAAAAGGAATTAATCCGTTATTCAAATCTCCTTCTGCATCATTTAATCTTGATTTTACCCATTCTATTAATTCATCTCTATCCATAGCTTCATTATTCATTTTATCATCTCCAATCTATATTTTTTATTAATTCACATGCTTCTTGATACTTTTTATTATCAAATCCTTTTTCAAATATTGTTTGTACTTGATATTTTTTCAATTCAAAGAAATCTCCATCATCTAAAATAATAAACTTATTTGTGTTTTGATGTTTTTCTAAATAATCAATAACTTCTGATTCTCTATCCTTTTCAAGCACATCTGTTGCCCCTAATATTTCTATTTTTGTATCAAGTCCTGATTCATACAATATTTCTTTGTAATTTAAGCTTTTTCTCCATGAACTTATAACAACTATTTTAAATTCATTTTCTAGGCAAAATCTATTTAAGTTAGCTATGGGTTCTTTTGCTTTAAAATTACCTGTATAATTAGTTATATCTAAATTTAAAACACCATCAAAATCAAGAAATACAATATTATTTAGTTCCCCTGAGAAATAATTACTTTTATTTCTTTTTAGTTGTTTTAATACTCTATCTAATTTGCTTTTTTTAAACATATTCTCACCATTTTTTTATTCCGTTTTTTAGATCTTTCCATAGGATTTCAGATTTACCATATTGAAATACTGCTACTTCACCATAATCAAATAAGCTATTAAATTCTATATAAACATCTTTTTCAAGAAGTATTCTAAACATTGATATATATGAATCTTGATTTTCAGGTTCAGGAATACCCTGTGATCCAGTATAGTCACTATATAATGCATCTGACATTATTACTTCAAATCCTTTAACTTCTTTTCCTATACAGTTTGAAAAAATTATATTCATATCTGCATTTGGTGCATTAGTTGAAAATTCAATATTTTCAGGCAAACTATTTTTTCCTATTTTCAAACTACTTGCCTCACTAAAATCAACTTCTAATCTATCGCCATTATCAAAATATACTATTATTGGTTCATCTATTTCCACATATCTTGTAAAAGGTGTGTCTGGTAAAATATTTTCATAATTTGATAATTCTTCATAGTTTTCAATTTTTTCTTCTTGATAATATCCATATGCATGATCTTCTATCATGTCTTCACGTAGATTGTAGCATAGCCCAACACATCTAACACTTGTTATCTTTTTACCCTTAACATCCAACTCTTTTAATTTCTTCATTAATTCATTTGGTTCTTGAATAAGTGGCACATTCCATTTATTAAAACTAAATTCCATCTTTTCCTCCTTTTCTTCTATATAAAACTTTGTTCAATTTTGAATATTTCTGATTTACATTTATTAATTTCTATCATAATTTCTGCATTCAATTTAATTACATCTATTTCATATTTTCTAACCAATTCCAATAAATCTTCTTTTGTATTATATAAATTGCTTTGTAAATCATCATGCAATTTAATATATTCCTTTTCTTTTTCTTCTATGTTATAAGAAAATTTATCATCAAATAATGATGCTAATTCACCTTCTTTAAGAAATTCGTTTTTATATTTTTCTATATATTCATTTACAAACTTCAAATGTGAAAGCTTTCTATATATTTCTTCATATAACACGCTATAATTAGATAAATAATTATAATATTCTTTATCATTTAAAAACTCCATATTGCAGTCATAAACAGATCTATATGCTGTTACTAATAAAAAATATTTACTTTTATTTCTATTTTTCAATGACGAAATAAACGCAATTACGCACCCTGTAACCATTCCTGCAAATAAATTGCAAAAAATTGAAGCAATAAATTCATTGCTTTTATTATGCTCTATAATTGCTATCATCAACGTTCCAATAGTTGTTATAAAAAGGGTTATATATAATTTGTTTTTCTTTAATGCATCTTTCATTTATTGTACCTTTCAAATTTCATTATTTCTCCACATTATACCACTTTTTTCTCAAAAAATAAACCGCCTAACACTACAAAAATAAAGTGCAAAATTTGCACTTTAAAAACACACAATTGCACTTTAAATTTTTACTATTTTTTCAATCTCAAAAACTTTCGCCACTTTTTTAGGGCAATAAAAAAATCAAGGAACTTTGAACCCCTTGATAAATCCAGTTGCGGGAGTAAGTTTATTTTTAAACTTCACACAAATTATTCTATATACTCGGAACAATTGTAAAAGTGTGAAATTTGACTTTTTTTATGTCATTTTCACACTATTTTTACAACTTCTTACATTATATTTATAAATAATTTCTCATTGCTTTAATAGATGTTTCTAAATCTATTAATGAGGCTTTTCCATTATCAGCTTGATGATGAATTTGATTTCTAATATATGTATGTAAACTTACTTCATTTGGATTACCTTTCCATGGGTATGCTTTTTCTTCACCTTTGTTGTTTACAAAAAATTGATTATCAAAATCTTTTATTCCTAAATTAGCTCCGTATCTATTTTTTATCTCTTCATATAATTCGTTATGATATTCTTCTGTAGCTAAATTAAATGCCAAGTAATTTATTTCATTTGCAGAATTATATGGCAATTTCTTTTGTCCAATTTTAGAATATGTAATGTCCTTATTTAATATTAAAATTTTTACATATTCATTTTCTAATAATTGCTTTATTAAAATCGGAGAATGCGTTGTTATTATCACTTGAACTTCTTTTGATATATCAATTAAAAAGTCAATAAATTTTTCTTGTATTTTAGGATGTAAATGTAATTCAGGTTCATCAATTAATATTATCATATTTTTTCCATTTTGTTTTGACAAATAATAAGAATATAAAAGAGAAAATATCATTTCATATCCTGAACCAATTCTTGATAATAAAATTTGCTGATTATTATCCCTTCTTTTAACAAAACAAGCATTATTAAATGGTTGATAATTATCTATAAAATCCAACTGTATCTTATACTCACTTATTTCCTCAAATTTTTTTATTGCCTCGGCTAAAAACTCATTCTCTATTTTGTCTTTCTTTACATTTTCATTTAAATAGATATTTAAATCTTCTATCGTTTTGCTTTTCTTATTATATTGGAAATTAAAGTCCTCCATTAATCTATCAAATTTTGTTTCATTATACGTTCCGGATTTTGTTTGAAATAGCCTATTTCTATCTAAATAAACTACATCGGTATAATTGAACCTCTTACCTGAAAAAGGATTATTTACACTTAATCTTAGATCTGGACTACCATCCTTAGGCTTATCTTCCGATTTTACTTATAAAAATATTTGATCATGGACTACCATAGATTGTAAATATGATTTATTTTCTCTACCTCTAATTCCACCTATAAAAGATATCCCATTAAATTCATACTCAGTATTAGGAAATGTACCTGACACTTTAAATGTTTTATCTGAATAAACTTTTATTTCTGTCTTTTCATTAATGTTATTCATATCCTTAATATCAAATAAATCAGCTTTATATTCTAACATTGAAGAGGCTATCGCATCTAATATTGTAGTTTTTCCACAACCATTTTCTCCTGCAATAACTGTAATTCCAGATCCATTATTTTTCATATTTGGTACATTTATATCATCTATTTTATATTCTTTGTCACTTTTAAATATTCTATAATTTTTAAGTAATACTTTTGAAATATACATTTTTCTTTCACCCTCTTAATTTATCCATATTTTTTATTCATATCCGATTTTATCTTTCATTATCTTCTACTTCTTTTACTAATGCAGTTTTCATATTATTTTTCTTTCCACCATATATATCATCCAGTAAACTATCTCCAATTACCAACACCTTATCTGCACTTACATTCATTTGTTCACAAGCTTTTATAAAATTTTTCTTTAATGGCTTATGTGCAAATCCTATATATTCTATTCCTTTTTCTTGAAAATATTTTTCTATTTTCTTGTCTATACCATTACTTAAAATTATAATCTTGACTTTGCCTCTCAAGCTTTCTATCCAATCTTGGTTGCATTTTGAAATATCTTTCATTTCTTTTCTTAATGTTTCATCAACATCTAAAATTATTCCTTCAATTCCATATTGCTGTTTTAATTTATCAACTGCATTTGAATCT
>OJQW01000804.1_pt1 | contig 11344 bp, 10 predicted proteins | sample 1599041 | NCBI WGS metagenome assembly OJQW01 (sample SAMN03922518, study PRJEB24848) | human gut metagenome | isolation source: stool sample | host: Homo sapiens | place: Germany | collected 2010-02
CCGCGGGGTACCGGCGGTTCCAGCGGTACAGCACCAGGGACTCCAGCTTCTCCCTGTAGGGCGCCAGAAGCTGCCCCTCGGCAAAGCAGTATTCCCCAGGGCCTGCCAGGTTTAGAAAGTTTTCATCGGCGCGCAGGTCCCCTTCCCAGCCCTGCAAGAGGGGCAGCGAATAGGGATGGACCCACAGCCGGCCCTGGCCCACTGTTTCCCCCACGTCCTGGAGGACAGCCCGGTCCCGGCTTTGGCGGCGGTGGTTGAAAAACAGGCCCTCCCTGTCGTCCAGGCAGAGGCATACAATCATGGCGCGGCACTCCTTTTCAAAAAGAATGCCCCCTGAAAAAGGGGGCGCGTGGCCTTTTCAGCGGGATGTCAAATCCCCTTGACGAACTCCCGGAACCGGGGCAGCATGCCGATTTTGTCCGGGGTGTGGGGCGGCATTTGCAGAATGTCGTAGCCGGGCAGGTTGTTGCCCTCCACAAACACCGGGCCGTTGGGGGTGATGGCCACGTCCCAGCCCACATAGCGCATCTGGGGAACAATCTGGGAGGCCTCCAGGCACATGGCCTTGGCCTCCTCCCAATAGGGGATGGCAAAGCCCTGGATCTTGGTGTGGGTGCGGGGATGCTCCGTATAGGTGTGGCGTGCCTTGTCGTAGGCGGGGTACTGGATGACGCCCTTCTCCAGGTCAATGGGGGCGAACATGCCGCCGGAGTGGAGGTTGTCCACAGGCCGGTCGCTGTTGCCAATGCGGATGTGGGCGTACACAATGTGAGGGCCGCTCTCGTTTAAGATGGTGACCACCCGCAGGGTGTTGATAGAGCTGGGGTTGAGCTGGTTTAAAACCTCGTGCTGCTGGAGCACATCCTCAATGACGCCGATGTGCTCCTCCTTCAGCTTCTGATACATGGCGGCCAGGCTGGGGAAATCCCCCTTGGAAAGCTTGTTCACGCCAAAGCCGCCGCTGGAGGAATCGGGCTTGACCATGATGGTGTCGCGGCTGGCCATAAAGTCCTCAAATTCTTTCTGGGTGGCCTTGCCAAAGTCCAGCCACTGGCGGCCGATGTACTTGCCAAAGGTGGTGTAGAACTCGCTTTTGTTGTCGAAGAAGTGGTAATACTCCCGGTCGTTTAAAAGGCTGACCAAGGTGTTGTTTACGCTGCGGGTGATGTAGGTGGCCCGCTGGGCGTCGGTGAGGTTGTAGAACTCGCAGAGCAGGTAGTCGTTGAAGCCGGCGCCGTATTTCAGGCCGCACTTGACCACGTCGGCCAAGATGCCCACAGAGTTCTTCCCGGTAATCTTGTGGACCTTCCCCACCGTGCGGAACAGCTCCGGGTAATCCATGCGGGTGACACAGCCCAGGATGTAGCTCAATTTTCCCATAGCGGCCCCTCCTTACCGTTTCTTCCCGCCGCGCTTGCCCTGGGGGCCCTGCTGGCGGCGCTGGGTGGCTTCCACATCCAGCTGGAGCTCCCCCTCGTCGGTAATGCGCAGGACGCTGCCTGCCTTGGCACCCTGGGGCACTTCCGGCAGCTCGATGGCGTAAAATTTTTGGTCGCTGTCTGTGCAGATGGCGTATTTGCCGTCTAAGCGGTCAATCACAAGCTGTTTCATGGATTCCATTCTGTCCTTTCCAGTTCTTCATGATATTCGCTCCACAGGGAGAGCTGTTCCCCGTCCCAGGAGAACACCAAGTCCCCGTCAGTGTCGGTACGGTATATTGTGGCCCCGGCTTCCTCCAGGCGGAGCAGTGTTTCCTCCCGGGGCAGGTTGCTGTTGTCCGGCCCCACGGAGACCACCGCGTAGGCCGGGGTGACTGCCTCCAAAAACCGCCGGGAGCTGGAGGAAGCGCTGCCGTGGTGGGCCACTTTAAGCAGGTCCGCGTCCAAGGCGGCGCCGGACTTTACCAAGTCCAATTCCGCCTGTGCTTCAATGTCGCCGCAGAACAGAGCGGAAAAGCCCAAATAGTCCAGCCGCAGCACCAAGGAACAGTCGTTTGTCTCATCATATTCCTCCAGCGGGCCCAGCACCTCCAAGGACGTTTCCCCCAGAGGGAGGCTGTCCCCGGGACCCACGGTTTTCACAGGCACGCCACAGGAGAAGGACGCCTCCTCCAAGGCGCGGTATTCCAGCGTTTGGCGCATTTCATCGGGCCAGGGATAGACCACCAGCGCTTCCACAGGGATTTCCTCCAGCACCTGGGCCATGCCGCCGGTGTGGTCGCTGTCCGGGTGGGAGGCGATGGCGTACTCCAAACGCTCCACGCCCATCCGGCGGAGGTAGTCCACCACGCGGTCGCCAGAGGCGTAGGTCCCGGCGTCCAGCAAAGCGGCCTGGCCCTGGCACCGCAAAAGGATGGCGTCCGCCTTGCCCACATCGATAAAGTGAATCTCCAGGGGGGCCTCCTCCACCGGCCCGCGGAAGCCAGAGAGAGTGTAAAGCCTGCCCCAGAACGCCCGCCCCACTGGCATAGCGGAGAACACCAGCAGCGCGGCCAGCGCCACCAGAGCGATGCGTTCCAGCAGCCGGCGGCGCTTTTCCCGGGCGGCGTGGCGCTTTGCAGCCTGGGTGGACACTTAGCTTTCCTCGTTGGAGGAGGAGCCTTGCTGCATGCTGCGCTCCATCCACTGGGCGTAGGTCATCAGCACCTGGCGGGGCTTGGAGCCCTCGTGGGGGCCCACAACGCCCAGCTGCTCCATCTCGTCGATAAGCCGTCCGGCCCGGGCATAGCCCAGGCGCAGCCGCCGCTGCAGCAGCGAGGTGGAGGCCTGTCCGGCCTCTACCACCACCTTGATGGCCTCGTCAATCATGGGGTCGCCGCCGCCCTCGCTGTCACTGCCGTCATCGCCCTTGGACTCGCTGGCGGCGTTGCGCTCAATCTCCTCGATGACTTTCTCGTCATACTCGATGGACTTTGTCTTTTTCACAAACTCCACCACCGAGGAAATCTCGTCGTCGCTGACATAGCAGCCCTGCACGCGGAGGGGCTTTGTCACCCCCACCGGGGCAAAGAGCATATCGCCGTTGCCCAGCAGCTTTTCCGCGCCGCCCGCGTCCAAGATGGTGCGGGAGTCCACGGCGTTGGACACGGTCAAAGCGATACGGCTGGGGATGTTGGCCTTGATCAAGCCGGTGACCACGTCCACAGAGGGCCGCTGGGTGGCCACCACCAGGTGCATCCCGGCAGCGCGGGCCAGCTGGGCCAGGCGGCAGATGGAGTCCTCCACCTCTTTGGGGGCGGCCATCATCAGGTCGGCCAGCTCGTCGATGATGATGACAATCTGGGGCATGGCGGGCATGGGCTGGCCGTTCTCGTCCTGGTAGTCCTGGGAGGCGGCCAAGCTGTTGTAGCCCTTCAAGTTGCGCACGTTGCACTCGGAGAAAATCTTATAGCGCTTCATCATCTCCGAAACGGCCCAGCCCAAGGCGCCGGAGGCCTTGCGGGGGTCCGTGACGACCGGCACCAGCATGTGGGGCATGCCGTTGTACTCTGTCAGCTCCACGGCCTTGGGGTCGATCATCAGGAAACGCACCTCGTCCGGGCTGGCCTTGTAGAGCATGCTCACAATCAGGGAGTTGATGCACACAGACTTACCAGAGCCTGTGGTGCCGGCGATGAGCAGGTGGGGCATTTTGGCCAAATCCGCGATGACGGGCTGTCCGGCGATGTCCCGGCCCAGGGCCACGGAAAGCTTGCTCTTGGAGGACTGGAAGGAGTTGGACTCCACCAGCTCCCGCATGCGCACGGTGCTGCGGGTCTTGTTGGGCACCTCAATGCCCACGGCGGCCTTGCCGGGGATGGGTGCCTCGATGCGCACGCCGGTGGCGGCCAGGTTCAGCGCCAGGTCGTCGGAGAGGTTTGTAATTTTGCTGATTTTCACACCGGCGGCCGGCTGGATTTCATAGCGGGTGACGGCAGGGCCGCGGCAGATGTCCAGAATCTTGGTCTGCACGCCAAAGCTCTTTAAAGTGTCCACCAAAATGCGGCCGTTGGTCTGAAGCTCCTCTGTCTCCAGGGCGGGGTTGCCGTGGGGGCTCACCGCCAGCATGGTCACCGGTGGGAAGCAGTAGGCCTTGGCGGGCTCCGCAGCCTGGTAGGCAGCCATCTGGGCAGGGGTGGCCTCTTTGCGGTCGTTCCGCTCCTTCTGCTCCATGAACTTTTCCGTAAGCTCTTTTACGTCGTCGGGAACAGGGGGCTCCTCCCCTGCCGGCTTTTCAGGCAGGGCGGGAGCCTCCTCCTTGGGCGGGGCGGAGCGGACGGCCTCCATCTGGGGCGCGGGGATGTGGATGTCCTCAATCTCCTCCAAGGCGCGCTCCAAGGCCTGGGTGCCCTCCTCCATCTCCCGGGTATCGGGCGTGGGGGCGCTGGCCGCGGGGGCTTCTTCCGGGGGCTCTTCCCCGGTTTCCTCCACGCCAAACACAGCCTTGAGTCTATCCAGCTTTTCGTTATTCTTCTCTTTTTTCTTTTTCTCCGGGGGCGGCGGGAACAGGGCAGCGGGGGCCTCGGCCCGCACGGGATGGGCAGGCAGCTGCTCCTCCAGGGGCACGTCAATGTCCCGGGACTGCTCCAGGATGAGGCGCTCCTCCTCCCGGCGCTGGCGGGCGGTCTCAATGCCCTCGCTGACCATGTCCACCGGCCGCTTGATGGTGCGGAACAGCCCCAGCAAGGTGGTGCCGGTGAGGACCATCACCGCCACAAAGAGCAGCAGCACCACGATAATCCTGGCGCCCACCAGCCCGGCGGCCCGCACCATGGGCAGGCCCAGCAGGCCGCCCAGCACACCGCCGCCAGTCCCGGCGTTTTCCGTGTAGAGGTGTACTATGTACTCCCAGAAATTCAGGCCATCGGGAATATCCTGCTTGCCAAAGATAAAGCCGGTGGCGCAAAACAGCACAATGACCACCACGGTCATCCACACCTTGCCGCTGATGGAGCCCTTGGGCTTCTCCATGGCGGTGATGACGGCCACGTAAATCATCAGCACGGGCCACAGCAGCGCCCAGCTGCCGAACAGCCCCAAGATGGCGTCGTGGGCCCAGCGCCACAGGTTGTCGCCGGGGATAAGCACCAAGCAGCCCAGCAAAATGGCGCAGGCAAAGAGCACCACAGCCCGCACCTGGTTTTTCTGGCGGATGGCCTCGGCGGTGAGGTGGTTGTTCTGGTTGACCTTCCCCCCGCGGCTGGATTTCGCGGTGGTTCTCTTTTTGGTGGAAGAGGCCGGTGGGGTCCTTTTGGCCGCCGGCTTCTTTTGGGACGATGTCTTTTTCTTCGCGGGCAAACTTACTCCCTCCGTTCTCAAGCGAAATCAACCCCCGCGGCGGGCTCTTTTAAAGGGGCAGGCCGGTAAACAGGTTGTTCCCTGTAATATGTTCAATCATCCCGATCACGGTGATAAGGCCGCCCGCAATCAAGGTGTAAAAGGCAAAGATGTGCAGCTTGTTGGTGGTGACAATCCACTTTAAAAGCTTGATGGCCAAAAAGCCCACCACTGCCGCTGTGATGATGCCGGCAACCAAAGCGCCGGCGCCTACGGCGTCCGCCTGGTCGCCCATATCCAGAATAGACACCAGGGCCGCCGCGGCGATGGAGGGGATGCCCAGCACGAAGGAATAGTCCAAAGCGGTCTGCTGGTTGATGCCCCGCAGCAGGCCTACGGAAAGGGTGGAGCCAGAACGGGACAGCCCCGGGAAGATGGCGGCCAAGCACTGGGTGATGCCAATGAGGATAGCGTCCACCGTGTGGATTTTCTTGCGGCCGTTGCTGCTGACCATGCGGCCGGAGGCATCCTTGTGGCGGTGGACCTCCTTCACCCGCTTGTTGGCGGCAATCCCGGCGAAGAGCAGCGCGCTGGTGGCCAGCAGCGCCAGACCCTCCACCAAAATGTCGGAATCAGAGCCCAGCATATCCGAAAGGCCTTTAAAATCCAGGCCCGTGCCGGGGATGGGCACAAACAGGAAGAACAGGGGCAGCAGGCCAATCACCAGCATAAAGAGCAGGCGGCGGTCGTGGTTCATCTCGCTCCACTTGAAGTTACGGTGGGCAATGTCCACGCACAGGGAGCCAAACTCTTTTATCAGCCGCCAAATCAGCTGGCGGTAGACAAACACCACGGCAATCAGCGTGCCCAGGTGGAGCATGATGTCAAAGAGAATGCCGGGCATCTCAATGCCAAAGATATGTTTGGAGATGGACAGGTGGCCGCTGCTGGAGACTGGCAAAAACTCCGTCAGGCCCTGGATGATGCCCTGGATGATGGCGTCGAAAATACTCATAAACTCCTCCTTCAGTATGTACCGGCGGTGGGGACCGCCGTCCGTCTTAGTCCGCTTTCTTCTTTTTGGGCGTGCCATTTTTGCGCTTCCGGCCCCGGTCTATCATCTTCTCCAGGCAGTCGATGGCGTCGGAAAGGGAGCCCAAAGAATCGATTAGGCCCTCCTCCACGGCGTCGGGACCATCCAAAACGGTACCCACGTCCATCACCAGCTCCTGGGTATTCCGGGAAAGGCTGGTAAAGCGCTCTTTTGTAATGTTGGAATTTTGTGTGACAAAGTTGGTTATCCTGTCCTGCATCCGCTGGAAGTATTCCAGGGTCTGGGGGATGCCCAGCACCAGGCCGTTCATCCGCACCGGGTGGATGGTCATAGAGGCGGATTCCGCAATAAACGAGCGCTTGGCCGCCACCGCCAAAGGCACCCCAATGGAGTGCCCGCCTCCCAGCACCAGGGAAACGGTGGGCTTTTTCATGCCGGCCACCAGCTCCGCCAAGGCGAGGCCCGCCTCCACATCGCCGCCCACAGTGTTGAGCAGCATCAGCAGGCCGTCAATCTGGGGGTCTTCCTCCACGGCGACAATCTGGGGAATCACATGCTCGTACTTGGTGGTCTTGTTCTGCGAGGGCAGAATGTAATGCCCCTCAATCTGGCCGATGATGGTCAGGCAGTGGATGGTGTGGCCATTGCACCGGGTAGTGACAGAGCCGTCCTCCAGCAAGGGCGGCTGGGAAGTTGCCCGGCTTTCCCCTGTTTCCTCCAGCTCCTCTTGGCAGCCCAGCAGCAAGGGCCTGTTTTTTTCTGTGTCCTTTTTCATGGCAGCATCCTCCTTTACAAGGCATAGTCTGCCAGAAAAGGGCGAGAATCATACAGGCCGGCGGAAAATGTGCCGGGCACAGGAAACCCATTTTGTTATTATAGCATTTGTTTCCCTTTTGGGCAAGTGAAACCTGCCATAGCTTTTCACGCTGGGATTTGCTACAATACATTTGTGCCTCTACGTTCCGTAGATATGCGGGATTCTCCCCCTCGTATGTGTGCAAAAGGCAGCTGGAGGCGTATCCTTTTTCCTGGAAAGGAGGAGCGAAATATGGACCAAGTAAAAATCGGCAAATTTATCGCCCAGATGCGCAAGGAGCAGAACCTCACCCAGCGCGGGCTTGCCGATAAGCTATCCATCAGCGACAAAACAGTCTCCAAGTGGGAGCGCGGCCGGGGCTTGCCGGAAGTCTCCCTGATGCTGCCACTATGCGGCGCCCTGGGCATCACCGTCAACGACCTGCTGACAGGCCAGCGGGTGGCGGAGGCTGACTACCAAACACGTGCGGAGGAAAACATGATGAACTTACTGCGGGAGAACGCGGAGAACAAAAAGAGAATGGCGCTATCCGTTATCTGCGGGTGCGTCACAGTGATAGCCGTCTGCGCCCTGGTGGCTCTAGCCTCGTTCCTAGAGGTGGCGGCGGGATGGCGCGTGGCGCTGCTGGCGCTGGCACTTCTCACGGCGGCAGCAGGCATCGCCGCGGCGGCCATGCTGGAGGCAAGCGCCGGGTACTACCAGTGCCCCAGCTGCCAGGAGCTGTTCGTGCCTACCATGGGCGCCTATGTAAAAGGCTACCACACCCTGACAAAGCGGCGGCTGAAGTGCCCCCACTGCGGGAAGGTATCCATGTGCAAGCACCGGATTACCCGGTAAAGTGAAACAGCGGAAGGGCAGGCTGCCGGCCTGTCCTTTTTCTTTTGGGCGGACGGGAAGTTCTATTTGCCTATCCCCTGCTTTGGTGCTATAATTTCCTCAATAGGATTTTGCTTTTGAGGAGTGTGGGTTACAGCATGGAAAGCTTACTTATTTCCCTGGAAATCGTGCTGCCCCTGTTTCTGCTGATGGCCTTGGGCTATGTCATCAAGCTGACTGGGATGATGAACGAGACTTCCGTCAAGCAGGTGAACAAGGTTATCTTCAAGATTTTCCTGCCCCTGCTGGTGTTCTGCAACATCTACAACACCGAGCTGGCGGAGAGCTTTAACTCCCAGCTGCTGCTGTACGCGGTGGCGGGGGTGCTCATCCAGTTTGTGCTCTCTTTGTGCCTGGCCATTCTGCTGGAGAAGGACAACTCCCGCCGGGGCGTGATGCTCCAGGGCATGTTCCGCAGCAACTTTGTGCTCTTTGGCATCCCCATCAGCACGGCCCTGTTTGGGGACACGGCGGCGGGGCTTGCCTCCATTTTGATTGCGGTCATCATCCCCATGTACAACGTGCTGGCGGTGATTTCCCTGGAGATGTTCAATGGCAAGCGGCCCAACGTTGGAAAAATCCTCCTCGGCATTGTCACCAACCCCTTGATTATCGGCTCGGTGCTGGGCGTGCTGTTTGTGTTGTTCCAAATCCCCATCCCCACGCCGATTTACGACACCATCACCGACATTTCCTCCATTGCCACGCCCTTGGCCTTTATCATTTTGGGCGCCTCTTTCAGCTTTGGGGATGTGGGCAAGTACATCAAAGAGGTGCTGCTTGTACTGGGCGCCAAGCTGCTGGTGTTCCCCGCGCTGTTTTTGGGGATTGCCCTGCTGCTGGGCTTCCGGGACGCCCCCCTCGCGGTGCTGCTCACGGTGTTCGGCGCGCCCATCGCGGTTTCCTCCTTCACCATGGCCCAGCAGATGGGCGGGGACGACAAGCTGGCCGGGCAGCTGGTGGTGTTCAGCTCCATCTTCTCCATTGGCACCATGTTCCTGCTGATTTTCCTCCTCAAGGAGCTGGCGTTCTTGTAAACAGAAGTTTCCGCAGGAAAGTCCTGGGGTTTTATTGACAAAATGATGATTTTCGGCGATAATGATAGCATTAGTTTTTTCTATTTCCTATAGAAAAAGTCACCTCCCCGCGGTGTAAGCGGCGGCAAGCTTATGGAATGGCAAAAAAATCTAACATAAAGGAGCGAACGCGCAATGGCAGAGTTTCAGAAAATCCCCATGAAAACACCCCTGGTGGAAATGGATGGCGACGAGATGACCCGGGTCATTTGGAAGATGATTAAGGACATCCTGCTCCTTCCCTGCATTGACCTGAACACGGAATACTACGACCTTGGCCTGGAAAACCGGGACAAGACAAACGACCAGGTGACGGTGGATTCCGCCCTGGCCACCAAGAAATACGGCGTGGCGGTAAAGTGCGCCACCATCACCCCCAACGCCGCCCGGATGGACGAGTACCATCTGAAGGAGATGTGGAAGTCCCCCAATGGCACCATCCGCGCCATTTTGGACGGCACCGTGTTCCGCACCCCCATTTTGGTGCGAGGCATCACCCCCTTCATCCCCGGCTGGCGCAAGCCCATCACCATCGCCCGCCACGCTTACGGCGATGTGTACAAGAACGTGGAGGCCCAGGTCCCCGCGGGGGCCAAGGCGGAACTGCTGGTCACCAAGGCCGACGGCACCGAGGAGAAATACCTGATCCACCAGTTCGACGGCCCCGGCGTCATCCAGGGGCTGCACAACATTGACAAGAGCATTGAGAGCTTTGCCCGCTCCTGCTTCAACTTTGCCCTGGACGCCAAGCAGGATTTGTGGTTTGCCACCAAGGACACCATCTCCAAGAAGTACGACCACCGGTTTAAGGACATCTTCCAAGAGATTTACGACAAGGAGTACGCGGGGAAATTCCGGCAGGCGGGCATTGAGTACTTCTACACCCTCATCGACGACGCGGTGGCCCGTGTGGTCCGCAGCGAGGGCGGCTTTATCTGGGCCTGCAAAAACTACGACGGCGACGTGATGAGCGACATGGTGGCTACAGCCTTTGGCTCTCTGGCCATGATGACCTCCGTGCTGGTGGCCCCCGACGGCACCTGCGAGTACGAGGCCGCCCACGGCACGGTGCAGCGCCACTACTACAAGTATTTAAAGGGCGAGACCACCTCCACCAACTCGGTGGCCACCATCTTCGCCTGGAGCGGCGCCCTGCGCAAGCGCGGCCAGCTGGATGGCAACCAGGCTTTGGTGGACTTCGCCGACAAGCTGGAGGCCGCCACCATTTCCACCATCGAGGGCGGCGTGATGACCGGCGACCTGGCAGCCATGTCCACCCTGCCGGAAATCCACAAGGCGGACACGGAAGGGTTCCTCCGGGCCATTGACGAGAACCTGCGCCAGATGTTGTAATCTTTTACCCACAGGAAGTAACCATATCATGAACCAGAAAAAACAGAACGTCTCCATGTCGGTGATTCGCCGCCTGCCCCGGTATTACCGCTTCCTTTCAGAACTGGGCAAAAACGGGGCGACCCGCATCTCCTCCAAGGAGCTTTCGGAAAAGATGGGCTTTACCGCCTCGCAGATCCGCCAGGATTTTAACTGTTTCGGCGGGTTTGGCCAGCAAGGGTATGGCTACAATGTGAGCCAACTCTGCGGAGAGATTGAAAAAATCCTGGGCATCCAAAAGCGCCATCCCTGCATCCTGGTGGGGGCAGGCAACCTGGGCAAAGCCATTGCCCGGCACATGCCCTTTGAGCAGCTGGGCTTCACTTTGATCGGCGTATTCGATACAGCGCCCAACGTGATTGGAGGAAAGATCAGCGGCCATGAGATTCTGGATTACGCCGGAATACAGGCTTTTTACCAGGAGAACAGCCCTTTGATGGCCATTCTCTGTATTCCCCAGGTCTATGTAGAGGCGGTATCTGACGAGCTGTATAGGCTGGGAATCCGCTCTTTCTGGAACTTCAGCCATTATGACATCACCATGAAGCATCCGGACGCCATTGTGGAAAACGTGCATATGAACGACAGCCTGATGACGCTTTCCTACAAGGTGGCACAGGCAGAGCAGAATAAGCCCACGGAAGCATAAAGACACAGAAATCCCCCAGACATGCGTTCTGGGGGATTTTGCTATCTTTTTTGCGCCAGAGGTTATTCCGCCTCGTAAGGGACAATTTCGACGGACTGGATGACCATGTCCTCCAGGGGTTTGTCATTGTCATCGGTATCGGCCTGGGAGAGGGCATATACCTGATCCATCCCCTCAAAAACCTGGGCGAACACCGTGTGGCCGCGGCCTGTGGTGGAGTAATAC
>OJQW01000807.1_pt1 | contig 11325 bp, 14 predicted proteins | sample 1599041 | NCBI WGS metagenome assembly OJQW01 (sample SAMN03922518, study PRJEB24848) | human gut metagenome | isolation source: stool sample | host: Homo sapiens | place: Germany | collected 2010-02
GGCGGGTGGTGGATTTGATGATTACCACCGTTGCCGCCACAAGCGACAGCTTGAATATTACATGGAAAATCTGACGGGCGGCACACCTCCCGTCAGATACCTACCCTGTGTAGTCCCTTGTAAACTGTACTTTAAAGTGGTGTAAAACTCATTGTTTAGCGTCTGGAAGCTCGCGCCGACAACAAAGGTATCTTCTTGCGAGTCAGCATAAACGATCGGCATAAGGGTCAATATACATAGTAGTAAAGTGATACATTTTTTAAACATTAAAGGCCTCTCCCGCATAAGAGTCGTTTAAAATGTATCATATTTGTTCCTTTTTGTCAAAGGTAATCTCAAAAATAATTAGGCACCAGTTATTAACGAAATAAGTTAGCTTAACCTTTGCCATTTTAGACAGAGAGCAACAAGAACGAAGGTGAGTGGCATGAGATATGAGAGCGGACCGATGATGGTCAACCTCAACGGCGCGCTCTGCAGCCATCCCCACAGCCTTCAGGGGGTGCCGTGGGCATTGTTGACTATGCTGAAAGCCTTGTGGTAGAATACAAGTACGACCCACGGGGCAAGCCCACGCTCGTGCGAACTTTGACAGATACATAGGAGGCGCTGGCGGATCGAAATCCGTTCCGGCTGGCAGGGAATCTCGACACGTATGATATGCCTGCAACAGCATGGCTGAATCCATTCAAAGATGACGTTGTCGCGGCCAGTTTCCGCATGGTAGTCGTTCAATCTGGCAGAGCCATCGTCGCTCGTTAAGCAAGCGGTGGTATTCGAGCTTTAAGATGCGCCAGAAGATAAGGTTGGAATGGAAAATATGTCAGAGTTTATAAAATATGTTTTTAAGTGTACAATCGATACATTTTGGGCTGGGATCGATGGGAGTAGCAATGGCAACCCTTCGGCCGTCGATATAATCACAGGATTGGTTGGAATGGCACTGGTTGTTTTTTTATCGGTTTCCATTTGTTGTTTGATTTTAGCCCTCGTATATCAGATTAAGAGAAAAGTAATCAAGCGGCGAAAACGAAAGCCGCCCAAAGAGCAAACGCGAATACCGGATCTGCATGAATAGTTGGATGCCTGGAAACCGCCTCCAAAGTCGGCTGCGCATGCAGCAGAGCAGAACACAACGATGGATTTTGCGGAAGTCTGCATACCAATTCTGCGTCGCAAATATCCGCTTTAGGATTTTTTATATCGCAAGGATCGCATTGTGAGGGTGTTTTCCCAGCCAGGGGGGGTCTGTATGCGGTATGTTCTAAACCAGTTGGGGATATTGTTCATGCACATTTCCCCGGGGCTTTTTATGCTGTTAAATGCGAAGGGCTATCTTTCAGCCGGGCTTTCGTGGGCGATATTTCTGGGGCTGGAAGTGCTTGTCGTTATCCTCAACGCTGCAATTATCAGGGAAGCCCGGAAAAGCACAATCTATTTTGGGATCCTGGCGGTTACTTCTTTGGCGGGGATAATTGCCCACCAAATCATGCGGTATCCGCCGTCAACGCCCAAGGGATTGGGAATAGTGGTTCTGATTCTTACGGGGGTCATAAATACGGGAATGATTGCAATCATCTATGGTTTTGCAGCGAAAAGAACAACAGGGAAGAGGCTGCAGAGTGAGAAGATGGAAAGACGCTAGAGTCTTGGTATAAAGCGTTATTTTACCACGGAGGGGATCCTATCGCGCCTGCGTCGCAAGAGATCGGCGATGGTCAACTTCAACGGCGCGCTCCGCAGCTGCGGTCGCAAACTTCCTGGCGGCGTCGCGGGGATCGTTGACAATGCCGGAACCCTCGTGGTAGAATACAAGTATGATACAAGAAAATCCTTTTAACCCTTCAACGCCAGCTGCCATTTCAAGGCGTCCTTCCAACGATGGGAACGTTGTTTTGCAACCCGTTCTGGAAATGAGGCGAGCAGAGCATGTCACAGGCGATTCAATACATTTTTGAGTGCATTGTAAAACTGTTTCTTGTAACGGTGGGCAACGGCGAAGGCATAGAGGTGTCTGTTGCCGACGCTATTGTCGGGCTGATTTCCGCCTTTGTGGGAATTCTTGCGATCATTCATGTGGTGGTTGCAATAAACTGGGCTGTTTACAAAGCTTACAGGTTTATCCATGAGCGGAAAAAGAAGCGCTTGAAGAACAAAGCGCGCCCCGTCAGAGAACAAGCCCGCATGCTTGAACCGCATGAATGATTGGCCTCGAATGCAATCCGGGAAGGGACGCTATGCGACGCTGGCGTCCCTTCCCGTTTTTTACCGCATTTGGCGCTTTTTTCTGCGCATAAAGGTGAAACCGCGAGGGCATCGCGCAGAATCGCCGCACAACCAGTTCCGGGAAACCATGGAACAGGATGCGTCCGATTGGCGGGCAATTATGCCCCGGCGCGCAGTTCGCGGTAGAGGCGCAGCGCCTCCGCGCAGGAGCGCATGCCCTCGGTGGCGCCGGGCTGGCTGAGCGAGCAGGCGGCGCTGGCCGTGCCCAGTTCGATGGCCTGCGCAAGCGGCAGCCCCTTCCAGGCGGCGTAGAGCACGCCGGAGCAGAAGGCGTCGCCCGCGCCCACGGAACCCTTGATGTAGCCCCGCAGCAGTTTCAGGCTGGGCACTTCCACGTAGGCGTTGTTTTCGTCCAAGCCGAAGACAGCAGGGAGCGCTTCGCCGCCATCATGGACTACATCGACGAAAACTTCCGCCGCAAGCTGCTGCTCGGGGAGATCGCCCGGCGCGAGGGTCTGACCATGTCCTACCTCTCGCACCTTTTCAAGGATACGCTGGGCATGTCCTTTCAGGAATACCTGAAAAAACGGCGCTTTGAGTATGCACGCTCGCTGCTCCTGGGCACGCGCAAAAGCCTTCTGGACATCAGTCTGGAAAGCGGTTTTTCCGACGCGCGCTACATGATCCGCATGTTCGCGGAAGAATTCGGCTGTTCGCCCAGGGAATACCGCCGGAAAAACGCCTCCGGGGAAGCGGCGGAGGGCGGCGCGCGCGATACGGCGCAGACGATCCTCGGCGCCGGCGACGCGATTCGCGTCCTGCAGACCGCGCGGGAGGAATTCGGCCTTTGCGAGCGTGAGCTTTGACAGGACAGGAGGGCTTTTCAGGGGAACGTTATTGGTGTATAATATATAAAATGGCCCGGGAAGGAGCGGCCGCGCCGCCCGGGTGGGAAACAAGGAGCATGCCGGCATATGACGAATGCCCATCCGCGCAGGGGGATGTCCTGCCTGCGCAAGTATTATTTCCTTGCCCTGATGGCGATCGAGTTTTTGATGTCCTTCACCTTCCTGGGGTATGTGCACATCGAGCCGATCTCCATCACCATCGCCTATCTTCCCATGCTCATCGCCGGCTGTTTCCTCGGCGTCGGCCCCTCGGCGGCCATGGGCCTGTTCTTTGGCCTTGCCAGCATGTACAAAGCCTCGGCCAACTATGTCATGCCCATGGACAAGCTCTTTTCGCCCTTCTTCAGCGGCGCGCCCGTCGCCAGTCTGGCGATCAGCGTCGGCGTTCGCGCGCTGTTCGGCTGGCTGGTGGGGCTGCTCTTTTCGCTCGGAAGGCGCGCGCGCCATCCCCGGCTCTGGGCCGGGATCATCGCGGTGCTCGCGCCCAGACTGCATTCCCTGCTGGTCTATACGGCGATGGGCCTGCTGTTTCCGCAACTGGGCTATGGGCCCGCGAACGCTTTCCGCGTGGGCGTGAGCGACGCGCTCCTCGCCCTTCTCTGCCTGTTCGTCATCGAGGGGCTGTGGGGCCTTCAGCGCCACGAAAAGCTGCGGGATTTTGAGGCCTATCTGGAGCGGAGACGAAAAGAGGAGCACGGCAGGGACAGGCCCCACTGGTCCTGGCTGCTCTTTCTGGCCTGCGTACTCTGCGCGGCCGTAGCCTCGACGTTTTACTTTGCCCAGCGCACGGCCTACATGCTGAGCGTCTACGGCATATCGCTTTCGCAGGCGGCGGAACACGATCTGCTGCATTTGCAGACACAATCGCTGCTGGCAACGCTGTCACTGACGTTTCTGCTGGGCGTGTGCATACTGATTGCCTACCGCTATCTGGCCTACCGCGAGTATATCGGCCAACTCGACGCCGTCACCGGCATCATGGGGCGCAAGATGTTCAACCGCTATTGCGAGGATCAACTGTGCGGCCGGGGCGCGCTGGCGGCGGAGGGCGGCTGGTTCCTCTTCGTGGACGTGGACTACTTCAAGTCCATCAACGATACGCTGGGGCATCCGGTCGGCGATCTGGTGCTCAAGAGGATCGCGCAAACGCTGAAGAGCGAGTTTTCCGCCTCTGGCAACGTCGGCAGGATGGGCGGCGACGAGTTTGCCGTGCTTCTGACGGAGCCGTTGCCCCGTGCCGCGTTGCAGGAAAGTCTGGATCGCTTTTTGCGCGACATCGCCACGGCGCTCTCCGCGCCGGAAACGGTGAGTTGCAGCATCGGCGTCTGCCGTTTTTCCCGCCCGCAGGAGATGCAGTCGCTTTACGCGCAGACGGACCGCCTGCTCTACGCCGCCAAGCGCCACGGGCGCGCCTGCTATGTGTTCGGCTCCCTGCAGGATGGCGAGTTGCGGCTCATGGAGGATTGAGAAAGACGCGCAAGGGGGGAGAGAGGCGCTGGCCTCTCTCCTTTTGCATGCCAGAGCGCCGCCAAGCCCACAAACGCAAAACCGCCCCGCGCCGGTTTTTCGGCGCGGGGCGGAGAAAAGGCTTCAGCGCTTGGCGGCGGCGCGCAGCGCGTCCACCATGTCGAGGCGTTCCCAGGGAAGGTCGAGGTCGTCGCGGCCAAAGTGACCGTAGGCGGCCACCTGCTGGTAGATGGGCCGCTTGAGATTGAGGCGGCGGATGATGGCCGCCGGGCGCAGGTCGAACGTCGTTTCGACGATCTTCGCCAGTTTGTCGTCCGGCAGCGCGCCGGTGCCCTCGCTGTCCACGAAGACGCTCACGGGCCGGGCCACGCCGATGGCATAGGCCACGCCCACCTCGCAGCGGCGGCAGAGGCCGGCGGCGACGAGGTTCTTGGCCACGTGGCGCAGGGCGTAGGCGGCGGAGCGGTCCACCTTGCTGGGGTCCTTGCCGGAGAAAGCGCCGCCGCCGTGGCGCGCGTAGCCGCCGTAGCTGTCGACGATGATCTTGCGGCCGGTGAGGCCGGAGTCGCCCTGCGGCCCGCCGACCACAAAGCGGCCCGTGGGATTGATAAAGAACTTGGTATTTTCGTCCAGCAGTTCCGCGGGCACGGTCGGGCGGATGACCTTTTCGATCATGTCGCGCTCGATCTGCTCGTGGGTGGCTTCGGGGGCGTGTTGCGTGGAAAGCACCACGGCCTCGACGCGCACGGGACGGTCGTCGTCGTATTCCACGGTTACCTGCGCCTTGCCGTCGGGCCGCAGATAGGGGATAGCCCCGGACTTGCGCGCCTGCGCCAGCGCGCGGGTCAACTTGTGCGCCAGCGAAATGGCCAGCGGCATGTATTCGGGGGTTTCGTCGCAGGCGTAGCCAAACATCATGCCTTGGTCGCCCGCGCCCATGTTCTCGTCGCCGCGCTTGACGCCCATGGCAATGTCCGGCGATTGCTCGTCCACGGATACCAGCACCGCGCAGGACTGGCCGTCGAAGCCGTACTTGGCGCGGTCATAGCCGATCTCGACGATCTTGTTGCGGGCGATCTGGTCGATGGGCACGTAGGCCGAGGTGGTGATCTCGCCCATCACCAGCACCATGCCGGTGGTGGCGCAGCATTCGCAGGCCACGTGGGCGTCGGGGTCCTTGGCGAGTATGGCGTCGAGCACGGCGTCGGAGATCTGGTCGCAGATCTTGTCGGGATGGCCCTCGGTGACGGATTCGGAAGTAAACAATCTCCTCATGCAGTATATCCTCCGTGTTTTACTCGAACAAAAAAACCCGCCGTGCGGCGAGCTTGCGGAAAATACCGGTATCTCGCCTCATCTTCCGGCGCAGGCATGCCTGCCGCCGCGGGAATTGGCACCTTGCCGCGCCTGCGCGCGAACCGGTTGCCGGGTTTCATCGGGCCCGTCCCTCAACCACTCTGGATAAGGCTTGTTTAATTGTCCACAACAAATTATATACGCGCCGCATACCGCTGTCAAGGCGGGACGGGGATAATTTTTCATGAACTTTCCCCGCCGGGAAGCGCCTTTCGCGCTTGTTTCTCCGCGCGCCGGTGTGCTATAATGGAAAATGGAAAGGAATGGAGAACGCATATGGCGCTTTCGATGGTTCATCTGCTCTTGGCGCGCGCCTGGGCGCAGGGGCATGAGGCATATCTCGAGTGTCCGGAATTCTATCTGGGCGCGATCTCGCCGGACGCGATGCACGTCCGCTTTCACAACGACAAATCCCACAAGGACGAATTCCACCTGGGCAACTGGGGCAGCGTACACGTCGAGCGCGTGCACGAATACTGGCGCGAGCATTTCACGCCCTTCGACGTCGGCTATGGCGTCCACGCCCTCACCGACGGCTACTGGGTGCCCAGCGTGAAGGGCGATTTTCCCGATCTGGTCGACCCCGCGCGCGATGTGCTCATTCCCGCCCTGTACTATAACGACGTGCGGCAGACGGATTTCCGCCTCTACGCGGAGCACCCGGACAGGCCGCGCATCTTCGCGCTCTTGCGCGTGGCCACCCCGCCCGAGGATCACCCCATGCTCACCGCCGCCGAGCTTTCCCAGTGGCGGGACGACCAGTTTGCGTTTTATGAGGGCGCCTGTCCCCACGACGCGCCCGTGCGCCATGTGGACGTCGCTTATGTCGAGCGTTTTATCAAGCGCATGGTTCCTGAACTCGACCGCATTATGAGGAGGTATTTTGCATGACAAACGCCGTTTTGCAGGCCATCGCCGACCGCCGCAGCAATCGCGGCTATGCCCCGCGCCAACTGACAGAGGAGGAGCTTCAGACGATCCTCACCGCCGCCGTGCAGGCGCCCAGCGCCCGCAACACGCAGCCGTGGCACTTCTCCGTGGTGCAGAACGCCGCGCTTTTGAAGGAGTTTTCCGACGACTACAACGCCCTGCAGAAGGCCGACCCCGGCCGCGACATCCTCTTTTTTGAAGCGCCCACGGTGGTCTTCATTTCCACGCCCATTGAGGCGCCGACGAAGTTTTCGCAGATCGACTGCGGCATCGCCGCGCAGAACATGGCGCTGGCGGCGCACTCCATTGGCCTGGGCAGCGTCATCCTCGGCCGGCCCATGGACGTGTTCAAGAGCGCAAAGGGGCCGCGCTACGAACAGGCCTTTGGCTTCCCGGAGGGCTATACCTTCGCCATCGCCGTGGCCCTGGGCGAGCCGACGCTTGCCAAGGAAGCGCATGTGGTGCGGGAGGGCCTCGTTACCCGCGTGTGAAGAGCCTGACCTGGAATCCCTGGCACGGCTGCAGGAAGTATTCCGAGGGCTGCCTGAACTGCTATGTCTACCGCCGCGACGCCTCCGTGGGGCGGGATGCCTCCATCGTCGCGCGCACGAAGGACTTCGATTTGCCCCTGCGCCGGCGGCGGGACGGCGGCTTTGCCATCCCGTCGGGCACGCATGTGTACGCCTGCATGACCTCGGACTTTTTTCTGCCCGAGGCGGACGCATGGCGCGCGGAGGCGTGGGAATGCATCCGCGCGCGGCCGGACGTTTCCTTTTCCATCATCACCAAGCGCATACTGCGCATGGGGGAATGCCTGCCGCCGGACTGGGGCGCGGGCTATGAAAACGTGGAGATCGGCCTCACCTGCGAAAATCAGCGCCGCGCCAAGGAGCGCATGGAGGCGTTTTTGCGTCTGCCCATCCGCGCCCGCTTCGTCATCTGCGAGCCGCTGCTGGAGCGGGTAGACCTTTCCCCATGGCTCGACGCGCGCATCGGCGAAGTGGTGGCCGGCGGCGAATCCGGCCCGAACGCGCGGGAAATGCGCTACGAGTGGGCGCTTTTCCTGCGGGAACAGTGCCTGCGCGCCGGCGTGGGCTTCCATTTCAAGCAGACGGGCGCAAACTTTGTCAAGGATGGCCGCCGCTTTCGCATTGAGCGCGCCTTGCAGATGCCGCAGGCAAAAAAAGCCGGCATCGACCTTCCCCGGGTTTCACCCCCGCCCTTTGGGGGTATCAATAAAGCAGAGAGATCAAAACAGGAGGAAACACCATGAGCAAGAGCATCAAAGGCACCCGCACCGAAGCCAACCTGCTGGCGGCGTTCGCCGGCGAGTCCCAGGCCCGCAACAAGTACACCTACTACGCCTCCCGCGCCAAGAAGGACGGCTACGAGCAGATCGCCGCGCTGTTTACCGAGACCGCCGAAAACGAGAAGGAGCACGCCAAGATCTGGTTCAAGCTTTTGCACGACGGCGCTGTGCCGGACACCGTGACCAACCTCAAGGACGCCGCTGCCGGCGAGAACTACGAGTGGACGGACATGTACGCCACTTTCGCCAAGGAAGCCCGCGAGGAAGGCTTTACCGAGATCGCCGCGCTCTTTGAAGGCGTGGCCAAGATCGAGAAGGAACACGAGGAGCGCTATCTGGCGCTGCTTAAGAACATCGAGGACGGCGTGGTCTTCAAGAAGGACAACGTGCGCGTCTGGAAGTGCCGCAACTGCGGGCACATCCACGTGGGCGAGTCCGCCCCCGAGGTCTGCCCGGTCTGCGCCCATCCGCAGGCGTATTTCGAACTGCAGGCGAAGAATTACTGAGCCCAAAAATGATTTGCCCCCGCGACGCACGTCGCGGGGGTTTTGTGTGCAGAGCCTTACAGCCCCAGTTTTTCCTTCCAGCCGTCCGCCAGCAGCGGCAAAAGCTGCTCCATGCGCGGCATGCCGCCCTGCGCGCCAAAGGCGGTGACGGAGAGCGCGGCGGCGGCGTGGCCGACCTTGACCGCGTCAAGCGGCGGCAGGCCCAGCGCCAGACCGGCGGCGAAGCCGGCGTTGAAGGTGTCGCCCGCGGCGGTGGTGTCCACCACCTTGACCTTGAAGCCCGGCACATGAACGACCTCCGCGCCGCGCGCGGCCACGTAGGCGCCATTGCCGCCGGACTTGTTGATCACGCAGCCCACGCCCAGGTCGAGCAGGTACTTCACGCGCGCGGGCGCGTCCGCGTCTCTGCCCAGCGCGGGGGTGATGGCGACCAGTTCCGATTCGTTGGGCGTGATGTAATCCACCATCGCCAGCACGTCCTCCGGCACGGGCGCGGCGGGCGCGGGATCGAGGATCACCGTCTTGCCCATGGCGTGCAGGCGGCGGATGGCCTCGTGCACCACCGGCAGGGGGATCTCATGCTGCAAAAGGAAGAGATCGCCGTCCGCCACGGCGGGCAAAATTTCTTCCAGCCATTCCATATCGCATTCGCCGTTGGCGGCGGGCACCACGACGATGTGGTTCTCGCCCTCGGCGTTGACTTCGATCGTGGCCGTGCCCGTGGTCTGCCCCTTGCGCACGCGCACCAGCGAGGTGTCCACGCCGTTTTCGGCGAAGTTGCGCAGGTAGCTTTCGCCAAAGGCGTCGTCGCCGACGCAGCCGGCCATGCGCACGGGCATGCCCAGCCGCCCCAGCGCCACGGCCTGATTGGCGCCCTTGCCGCCGGGGATGGTGGAAAAGGAGATCCCCGTCAGCGTTTCGCCGGGCCTGGGGAAGCGCTCCACGCGCGTGACGACGTCCATGTTGATCGAACCGATGACCACAAGTTTCTTCATGTTGCACTCCCATGCCGGCGCGGCATCCGGCTCATTGCGCGGAGGGGAAGCCGCGGGATTTCCCCCTTCCGCCGGCCTCAGGCGCGGGGCCGGTTGTTTGGACGGTTATTCGGGCGGCTCTGCGCCTGGCGCGGCGCGTTCTGCCGCGGGGACGGGCATCGGGTCGCCTGCTGCCTGCGCTGCCGCTCGGTCTGCCGCCGCTGCGCTTCCTGTCGCCGGCGCTCGGCCTCGGCGCGGTCATAGGCGCGGCGCTTGGCGCGGTAAACGGCGGTGCGCCGGCGGTTGAGCGCCGCCTTTTTGCGCGCGCGGTGGAGCAGGAGGATCGCGATCAGCGCCAGGATTGCGCTCAGCGCCACCCATGCCCAGCCGCTGGAGAAGAACGGCTCGAGCGGGCGCAGGAAGGGCAATACGTCGTATACCGTGACGTGCTCCGGCCGCGCCTCCATGGCGCGCTCAGCGCTGAGCATGCCGGTGACCACCGTTCCGTCCGGCGCGGTATAGGTCAGCGTGCCGACGATCTGGCCCTCGTCGATGGGCGCCTGCAGGCCCTCGTTGTAGGTGATCTGCGTGCGGGCGGCAAAGTCCGCCAGCGCCTCGGCCATGGCCTCCATGCCGGAGCGTATGCGGATCGTGTAGCCGCTGTCGCTCAATTCGGTCAGCCGCAGTTCCAGCATGCCTTTCTGGGCGTCGTTTTCAGCGGCGTTGGCGATGGTGACGGTGTTGATGTTGCGGCCCGAGGCCTCGAACAGATCGGTGAGCAGGTAGGGCTGATACTGGGAAAGGCCGTACTCGAAGAGCTTTTCCGTGTCCTCCCACTTCAGCGCCACGTCGCTCGACGTGCGCCCCGCGCCCAGCACCACGCTGATCAGGGAAACGCCCTCGCGCTCCAGCGCGCCCACGAAGCACTGGCCGGCGCGGCTGTGGTAGCCCGTCTTGACGCCGATGCAGCCCTCGTAGTAATACGAACTGTCCGGGTTGACCATCGCCGCGGTGTTGGTGAGGTTGTAGGCCCCGCGATTTTCCGTGGGGGCCATGGTGTAGGTGGGGGTGGAGACGATCTGGCGGAACGTCTCGTTGCGCATGGCCTCCTGGGTGATGAGGGCGAGGTCGTAGGCGGTGGAATAGTGCGTGTCGTCGTGATAGCCGTGGGCGTTGGAAAAGTGCGTGCCCGTGCAGCCGATCTCGGCGGCGCGGTCGTTCATCATGGTGACAAATTCGGCCACGCTGCCGCCCACGAGGTAGGCGATGGCGTTGGCGCCGTCGTTGCCCGAATGCAGCATCGTGCCGTAGAGCAGATCCTCAAACGACATGCGCTCGCCGGCGTAGACGGGCACCTTGGAACTGTCGGAGGGCACGTTTTCCGCCACGTCGGGAATGGTGATCTCCTCATCCAGGGGGATGTCGCTTTCCACGGCGAGCAGCAGCGTCATGATCTTGGTGGTGCTGGCCGGATACATGCGCACCAGCGAATCCTTGTCAAAGAGCACGTCGCCGGTCTCGGCGTCGATGAGCACGGCCGTCTGCGCGTAAAGATGCGTCGGCAACAGCGCGCCGGGGTTGTTTTCATCCCAATCCGAGGGCGCGGCGGACGCCTGCGGCGCAAGGCAGGCAAACAGCGTGAGCAAGAC
>OJQW01000814.1_pt1 | contig 11237 bp, 9 predicted proteins | sample 1599041 | NCBI WGS metagenome assembly OJQW01 (sample SAMN03922518, study PRJEB24848) | human gut metagenome | isolation source: stool sample | host: Homo sapiens | place: Germany | collected 2010-02
CGCACTCATCGGGAGAGGAGGAGCAGCGGAATGACTGAGCTCTCGGCTTTAGCCGAGAGCGAAGGATATGCAGCTTGCGACGACGCAGCGCAGTGCCGGTCTCCATCGGCCGCTTATGGAACCCACGAAGTGCATTCTGCACTTTGTGGGAGAGGAGGAGCAGCGAAATGACTGAGCTCTCGGCTTCAGCCGGGAGCGAAGGATATGCAGCTTGCGACGACGACGGGGGACTTTATTGTCAAAAAAGGCCGTCGAGGTCCTTTTTTGACAGTCTCAGGCCGCGCAAAACTTATTGCGCGGCCTTTTTTCCGCCGAATCCGGTCTACTCGCCTATCAGCTCGCCGGCGGTCACGCCCAGCACCCGCGCCAGGGCGCGCAGCTCGATGTCCGTGACAAAGCGCTCGCCGCTCTCTATGCGCTGCACGGCGTTCTTGTCCAGATCCAAACCCTCGATTTGCAGCCGCTCGGCCAGCATACGCTGCGAAAAGTGGCCGGGCATCGCCATTCGCAGCTCGCGCACTCGCCTGCCGCACAGATTGTTTCCGCCCTCCGGGGCGCGGTTTTTGTACATAGGCCTCACCGTTTTGACATTTAGTGCTTGTCATCAGGCAAATTATATGCTATGCTTTGACCGGACTTGACATTCACTGAATGTCATATTGCTAAATCAAAATTTAACTTTGATTCGCTTGTCAGGGGCATGGAGGCATTGTATAATAAAGCCACCCCCAAAACTGGACATCGGAGGTCATTATGTCTAACGAACTGCTACGCATAGAGCACGTCACCAAGAGCTACGGCAAGACCGTGGCCAACCGCGACATCAGCTTCACGGTGAACGCGGGCGAGACGGCGGTGCTGCTCGGCCCGAACGGCGCGGGCAAAAGCACGATAATCAAGTGCATAGCCGGGCTTTTGCGCTTCAAGGGCGACATATACATAGGCGGCGAGCCGAACAAGAGCATAGAGGCCAAGCGCCGCCTGGGCTACATCCCCGAGATGCCCGCGGTGTACGAGCTCCTGACCGTGGCCGAGCACCTGGAGTTCATCCGCCGCGCCTGGCGCATGGAGGACGACGGCTACGGCGAGGAGCTGCTTGAGCGCCTGGAGCTGGCCGACAAGCGCGACAAGCTCGGCCGCGAGCTGTCCAAGGGCATGCAGCAGAAGCTGTCCATAGCCTGCGCGATGGTGCACCGGCCCGACGTGCTGATATTCGACGAGCCGCTTGTCGGACTCGACCCGCACGCCATCAAGGAGCTGAAGAACATCTTCCGCGAGCTGCGCGCCGACGGCCGCGCCGTGCTCATCTCCACGCACATGATAGACTCGGTCGAGGACTACTGGGACGTGGCGCACATCATGATGAACGGCGAGTTCGCCGCCACCAAGCGCGCCGACGAGGCCGGCGGCAGGGACCTGGAGGAGCTGTTCTTCGCCATAACCGAGGGCGGTGAGCAGGCATGAGCGCGCTGGCCTATCTGACACTCACCCAGTTCAAGAACCGCGTAAAGGGAATGTTCCGCTCGCCGGCCAAGCTCATCTACGCCATAATCGTGGCGGCGCTGCTGGTGCTGGTCATCGTGGCGGGCAACATGCCGAACGAGGACGGCAGCGTCGGCACTCCCGACGCCACGCTGGGCGCCATTATCGTCGGCTACTTCGCGCTGATGTTCCTGATGACGGCAAACTCCGGCTTTTCCACGGGCATGAGCATCTTCAAGATGCCGGACGTGAACTTCCTGTTCGTCGGCCCTTTCAAGCCGGTGCGCATACTGTTCCAGGGCATGTTCAACCAGATGGCGACGGCGCTCATAATGGCCGTGGTCATGCTCTTCCAGTACGGCTGGATGCACGGCAGCTACGGCGTCGGCCTGGCCGGCATGGCGGCGCTCATGGTCGGGTACGCGCTTGTGGTGTTCACCGCGCAGATAACCGCGATGGTCATTTACGCGGTCAGCTCCGGCAGGCCTAAGGTGCGCAAGGCGCTGCGCGCGGTCTACGTGGCCGTGTGCGTGATATGGGTGGCCTACATCGGCTTCCGCGCGCTCGGCGCCGAAAACGCGCTTAGCGGTATCTGCGCCGCGGCCGTCGATCCCTTCGGCCGGCTCTTTCCCGTGGCCGGCTGGCTGGGAGGAGCCTGCTACGGCGTGATAGCCGGCGACTACTCCTCGGTAGTGCTGCCGCTGATACTCTGGGCGGTGTACGCCGTGGCGCTGATCGTCGTCATGACGCGCACTGACCAGGACTACTACGAGGACGTGCTGCAGAGCACCGAGACCACCTTCGCCACTCAGACCGCGGCCAAGGAGGGGCGCGTCAGCGAAAACGCGCCCAAGAACGTCAACGTCGGCAAGACCGGCCTCGGCGGCGGCTGGGGCGCCAGCGCGTTCTGGTACAAGCACCGTATCGAGAACCGCCGCAGCCGCAAGTGGCTGCTGAGCGGCATCGAGATAGTCTTCATACTCGTCAACATAGGCTTCGCCTTTTTCATGCGCGATTCCGGCATCGTCGCCCCGCTGGCCTTTGCCGCGTACATGATGTTCTTCTACGTGGCTCTGGGCAGGCTGATGAAGGAGATGACCAAGCCCTACGTCTATCTCGTGCCGGAGCCGCCGACTAAAAAGCTGCTCTGGTGTATGCGCGAGAGCGCACTGGGTTACGCCGTCAGCGCGGTTTTGAGCTTTGCGCCGATGTGCTTCTTCGTCGACGCGTCCGTCGGCAGCATTGCCGCCGCGGCGGCGGCGTACTTCACCTACGCCTATCTCTTTACCGCCGGGAACCTGGTCACCGAGCGCGTGTTCGGCGGCATGACCGTGAAGGCGCTGATCTTCCTCTTTTACTTCGTCGTGCTCATACTCATGGCCGCGCCCGGCGTGGTCGCCGCGATCTTCGCCGCGATGGTTCTGCCCGATTGGACGGCGCTGCTCATCCTCTCCGGCGTGAACGTGCTCATAACGCTGCTGGCCATCTTCGCGTGCCGGAACATCCTCGCCAGCGCGGAGCTGAATACGTGATCCTTACATTTACCTTAAATCCCGCCCCGGCGCCTTAAAATGGGCGCCGGGGCGTGTTATAATATCCCGGGTGATGTACATGACCGACAACAAATCCCGCCGCATCCTGCTCGTAGACGACGAGCCGGCGATAATAGACCTGTTGAGATCCGTGCTCTCCGGCACCGGATACACGCACGTGGACTCCGCGCAAAGCTGCGCCGGGGCACTTGCAAAGGCGCGAGAGCGCGCCTTTGAGCTGGCGATACTGGACGTGATGCTGCCGGACGGCGACGGCTTCACACTCTTTCAACATTTGCGCGAGCTAAGCGCCGCGCCCGTGCTATTTCTGACCGCGCGCGGCGAGGACGCCGACCGGCTGACCGGCCTGGGTCTGGGCGCAGACGACTACGTAGTGAAACCCTTTCTGCCGGAGGAGCTGCTGCTGCGCGTGGGCGCGATACTGCGCCGCTACTACCGGGATGAGACGCCGCTTCTGCACCTAGCCGGCTCGGACGTGGACTTTGAGCGCGCGGAGGTCGTCCGCCGCGACGGGACGCGCGTGCCGCTCACGGCCAAGGAGTTCGAGATCCTGCGCGCCCTGGCCGACGGCGGCGGGAGGATAGTCACCATAGACCGCCTGTGCGAGGCCGCGTGGGGAGACAACCCCTTCGGCTATGAAAACTCGCTCATGGCGCACATCCGGCGCATCCGCGAGAAGATAGAGTCCGACCCCTCGCACCCCGTCAGCCTGATCACGGTCAAGGGTCTGGGCTATCGCCTGCTGACGGAGGGACGCTGATGGGCATAACCAAGCTCATACGCCGCAGCATAGGCATCATGTGCCTGAGCCTGCTGATAATACTCATCGCAAACCTCCTGCTGCTGGCCGCGGTCTCGCTCAGCTCCCGGACCGGCGGACGACCGTGGACGATGGCCGCGGACACCGCCGCGGCGCTCGGCGAGACGCCGGAGGGCTGGGTGCTCGAGGGCGGGCAGTCGCGCGCGCTCGCGGCGGAGGACGCCTGGGCGGTGCTGGTGGACACGGACACGCTCACCGTCAAGTGGCATACGGACAACGCCCCGGACTCCGCGCTTGGCAGCTACACCGCCGGGGACATAGCCATGCTCACGCGCGGTTACATAGCCGACTGCCCGACCTTCCCCGCCTCAATGGAAAACGGCGACCTGGTCGTCGTGGGCTATCCGCACGACAGCTACTGGAAGCACATGTACGCCAGCTGGGACTACGACCTCATCGCCAACGCGCCGAAGCTCGCGCTCGGGCTGCTGTGCTTCAACCTGCTGCTGGTCACGGCGATGTACATCGTTGCAAACTCCCGGCTCTACAAGTCCGTGCGGCCCATAGAGGAGGGCATAGAAGCCCTGCCCACACTGATGGGGGAGCCGGTGCGCGAGCGCGGCCTGCTCTCCCCGCTGGCTCAGAGCATCAACCGCACGTCGGAGCTGCTGCGCGAGCAGCGCCGCGAGCTGCGCCGCAGGGACAATGCGAGAGCCGAGTGGATACGCGCCGTTTCCCACGACATACGCACGCCGCTGGTCATGGTCATGGGCTACGCCGCCCAATTGCAGGACGACCCCACGCTCAGCGCCGAAAACCGCGAGAAGGCCGGGGTCATAGTCAGGCAGAGCCTCAGAATGCGCACGCTGATAAGCGATCTCAACCTGGTCAGCCGCCTGGAGTACGACATGCAGCCTCTAAACACCGCGCCGGTGAGCCTGGTGTCCATAGCGCGCGAGTGCGCCGCCGGGTTCGTCGACGCGGACGTCGCCGGCCTCTGGCCGCTGGACTGGTCGGACTGCGGCGGAGCCTGTACCGTAAACGGCGACGCGGCGCTGCTCACACGCGCGGTGAACAACGCGCTGAACAACTGCCGCGTGCACAATCCGGACGGCTGCCCGGTTTCCGTGGTCATAACGCGCGGCGCGGGCGAGTACACCCTGCGCGTGGCCAACACCCTCACCGGCGAGGTAAAATCCCCGCCCCCCGGTGACGATGGCCACGGCCTGGGTCTGCAAATAATAACCCGCGTCGCCAAAGCCCACGGCGGCCGCGCCGAGATAACCGCCGAAAACGGCGAATTCGTAGTAGAAATAACCCTCCCCGCCGCAGATGCGGCAAATAAAGAATAAAAAAGTCCCGTCCACAAAAGTGGACGGGACCTTTTCAACAGCCTCGTCGAGCTGTCCGCCTCCGGCGGTCAGCGATGGTTCCCGATGAGTGCGAATCGCACTCATTGGGAGAGGAGGAGCAGCGGAATGACTGAGCTCTCGGCCATGGCCGGGAGCGAAGGAACGCCTCGCAGAGTTTCGCGCCCTATGGGCGCGAAAGGGACTGGGATCATTTTCGGCGGCGGCGTGTACGTCGCCGAAAATACTTCTCGCGTAGCGAACGTCGAGTTGCCCGCCTCCGGCGGGCAGCGAGGCGCTGAGCGCAGTGCTGGTCTCCATCGGCCGCTATCGCGGCCGGGGGATCTAATTGTCGGAAAAGGCCGTCCGAGGCCTTTTCCGACAGTTATTATGCTCTGTCTATCCCGACGATCTCCCACAGCGCGCTCTCGCCGTACATGCACTCGTAGACGCTGCGCACGATGCTGCGCACGGCTGGGGAGATGTCCTGCGCCCCGGCGATGGGCATGTACATCAGCGCGGTGCTGCGGTTGGAGAGCGTGTAGTGGCAGTTCACGTCTGAATAGCCGTTGCGGCCGTAGAAGGCGTGCAGCTTGCGGGCCTTTTCCAGCTGCGGGTACTCGGTGACCTCCAGCAGCAGACCCTGCCAGCCCTCGTAGTGCTCGCGGATAAGGCTCAAAAACTCGCCGCCCACGCCGTTGCCGCGCACGTGCGGGTACACGGCCAGCCAGCCCAGCAGGGCATAGCCGGTCATGTTGTTCCTGAGCATCAGCGCATAGCCGCACTCGGCGTTCTGCGCATTTTTCAAAAGCAGCAGCTCGGCGCCGCGCAGCAGGGCGCGCTGGCATTCGAGATGCTTCGGCCTCTCCCAGTCGTGGAAGTCAAACTCCATCATGGGGTATATGCGCTTCATGTCGGCGTGTCCGCCGCGCTCTAAGTGGTATATGCTCATTTTGAGGTTTCCTCCGTGGATTCAAACTGTGATTTCCATAGCCTTGCAAACTCGCCGTCCAGCTTGAGCAGCTCCTCCGGCGTGCCCAGCTCGGCGATGCGCTCCTTTTCTATGACGGCTATGCGGTCGGCGCCGCGTATCGTGCTCAGCCGGTGCGCTATTATGACGCTGGTACGCCCCTCGCTCAGCGAGTCCAGGCTGGCCTGTATGCGCTGCTCCGTGACGGAGTCCAGCGCGCTGGTGGCCTCGTCCATCACCAGTATGGGCGGGTTTTTCAGGAACACCCTGGCTATGCTCAGGCGCTGCTTCTGCCCGCCGGAGAGCATCACGCCGCGCTCGCCCACATAGGTGTCGTAGCCGTCCGGCAGCGCCATGATGTCCTGGTGTATCTCGGCGCGCACGGCGGCGGCGATTATCTCCGCGTCGGTCGCGTCCGGGCGGCCGTACCTGATGTTGTCGCGCACGGTGCCCGCGAAGATGAACACGTCCTGCTGGATTATGCCTATGCTGCGCCGCAGCGAGTCCTGCGTGACGGAGCGCACATCGTGCCCGTCTATGCTGACCGAGCCCTCAGTGACGTCGTAAAACCTCTCCAGCAGCTGGCAGAGCGTGGTCTTGCCCCCGCCGCTCGGGCCTACGACCGCGAGCTTTTCGCCGGGGTTTATCTTCAGGGACACGTCACGCAGCACCCAGGGCTTGTCCGCGTCATAGCGGAAGCCGACGTTCTTGTACTCCACCTCGCCCCTGACGTCCTTCAGCTCGACGGCGTCAGGCGCGTCCTGGACCTCCGGCTCCGTGCGCATCAGCTCCAGGAAGCGGGAGAAGCCCGCCGTGCCCTGCATATACGTCTCGGAGAACTGCGCCAGCTTGCGCACAGGGGTGGTGAAGGTGGACACGTACAGCGAGAAGGTCATGAGGTCTATGTAGTCCATCGTGCCCTGCATGATGAAGATGCCGCCGGCGGCGATGACCAGCACCTGCATTATGCTGGTGGTGAACTCCATGCCACTCATGAAGCCGCCCATGGCGTTGTAGTATTCCTTCTTCGCGTTCTTGTACTGCTCGTTGGCGGCGACAAACTTGTCGTCCTCGGTCTTCTCGTTGGCGAAGGCCTTGGCCGTGCGTATGCCGGATATGCCGCTTTCGATGGAGGAGTTTATCTCCGCCGTCTTGCGCTTGACCTCCAGGTTCGCCTTTTTCATCCTGACCCTGCGCGTGAGCGTGAACGCCACGAGTATGGGCAGGGTCACGGCCAGCACCAGAGCCAGCCGCCATTCGATGGTGAACATCACGGCCAGCGCGCCGACGATGGTCAAGCCGGAGATGAGTATGTCCTCCGGCCCGTGGTGGGCAAGCTCCGTGATCTCAAAGAGGTCGCTGGTGATGCGGCTCATCAGCGCGCCGGTGCGGTTGTGGTCAAAGAAGCTGAAGCTCAGCTTCTGTATGTGGTTGAAGGACGCGCGGCGCATGTCCGCCTCGATATACACGCCCATGCGGTGGCCGAGGACGGTGATGAAGTAGTAGCACACGCCCTTGAGCACATAGGCCGCTATCATTATTGCTATCACCACGAAAAACGTGGTGAACATGCGCTCCGGCAGCAGCGTGGTCATGGACATGCGCGAGACGTAGGGGAACGCCAGGTCTATCAGCGAGGCCAGCGTGGCGCAGGCCATGTCCATCAGGAAAAGCCCCATGTGCGGCTTGAAGTACGAGAAAAACTCCCTCAGGCCGCTTTTTTGCTTCTTTTCGGCCACTTCACTCTCCCTTTCCGGCGGCGTACTCGTCCCGCCGCATGACGGCCAGCGCGTCGCAGCGGTTGTTCATGTCGTTGTCCGCGTGACCCTTTACCCAGCGGACGGTGACCTCGTGCTCGTGCAGCAGCCTGTCCAGCTCCTGCCACAGCTCCAGGTTCTTCACCGGGCCTTCCTTGCGGCGCCAGCCGCGCTTTTTCCAGCCGTCGAGCCAGTGCTCGTTTATGGCGCGTTCTATATACTGCGAGTCCGTGTACAGCGTGACGGCGCACTTCTCCTTCAGCGCGCCCAGTGCGGCGATGACGGCGGACAGCTCCATGCGGTTGTTGGTCGTGCTCGCCTCGCCGCCGGACAGCTCCTTCTCGTGCCCGTTATACGTCAGCACCGCCGCCCAGCCGCCGGGGCCGGGATTGCCGGAGCAGGCCCCGTCGGTGTAGATGGTCACGGACTTCATTCGCTCTCCTCCGTGGCTTCGGCGGAGTTTTCAACATTTTCGGATGATCCTGTGGATTCATCCTCCTCCGCGTCGGTCAGCGCGGCGGAGATGACCTTCGCGCCCTCGTTCGGGCGCATGATGCGCACGCCCTGGGTGGCGCGGCCGAGCACGGAGATGCCGGACACGCCGGTGCGTATGATGGTGCCGTCGTCGGCCACTATCAGCACGTCCTCGTCGCCCTGGACCATGCGCACGTCGGCCACGCAGCCGGTCTTTTCGGTGACGTTGTAGCTCTTGAGACCCATGCCGCCGCGCTTCTGCGGGCCGGCGTCCTCGCCGCCGCGCAGGTACTCGCTGACCGCGGTGCGCTTGCCGTAGCCGTTTTCGGTTATGCTCAGCAGCTGCGCGCCCTCGACGGCGGGCAGCGCGCCTACGACGTGGTCGCCGTCGCGCAGCTTTATGCCGCGCACGCCCACGGCCTCGCGGCCCATCGGGCGCACGTCGCTCTCGGCGAAGCAGATGGCGTAGCCGTCGGCGGTGGCGAGGAGGATGTTGCAGCTGCCGTCCGTCGCGCAGGCGGAGATCAGCTCGTCGCCCTCGTCTATGTTCAGCGCGCGCAGGCCGTTCTTGCGGATGTTGCGCATGATGTCCAGGTTCAGACGCTTGACCGTGCCGTTCTTGGTGGAGAGGAACAGGTACTGTACGCCCTCCGTCTCATGCAGCATGCACACCACGCGCTCGCCGGGGTCTGTGGGCAGGATGTTGACGATGTTCGTGCCCCTCGCGGCACGTCCGGCCTCGGGTATCTGATAGCCCTTGCGGGTATAGACGCGGCCGAAGCTGGTGAAGAAGAAGATGCGGTCGTGCGTCGAGGCGGTGAACAGCGTCTCGACATAGTCCTCCTCGCGCGTGGACATGCCCTTCACGCCGCGTCCGCCGCGACCCTGGGCGCGGTACTCGCTGGCGGCCAGGCGCTTGATGTAGCCCGAGTGCGTCAGCGTGAACACGCACTCCTCCTCCTCGATGAGGTCTTCTATGTCTATCTCGTCCTCGACGTCCTGGATCTCGGTCTTGCGCTCGTCGCCGTACTTGTCGCGCAGGGCGATGAGCTCCTCCTTGAGCACGCCCTTTATCTTCTCGGGGTCGGCAAGCAGACCCTCGAAGTAGGCGATGCGCTCCTCCAGCTCACGGTACTCGTTCTCCAGCTTCTCGCGGTCGAGACCCTGCAGCGCCTTCAGGCGCATGTCTAGGATGGCCTGAGCCTGGACGTCGTCCAGGTTGAAGCGGCTCATGAGGTTTTCCTTGGCGTCGTCATAGCTCTCGCGGATGATGCGTATGACCTCGTCGATGTTGTCCTGAGCGATTATCAGACCCTCCAACAGGTGGGCGCGCTCGCGCGCCTTCTTGAGGTCGAACCTGGTGCGGCGGACGATAAGCTCCTCCTGGAAGGTGAGGTACTCGTCTATTATGTGCCGCAGCGAGAGTATCTTGGGCGCGCGCTGGTTGTTGACCAGGGCGAGCATGTTGATGGAAAAGCTGGTCTGGAGCTGGGTCTGCGCGAACAGGCGGTTGAGCACCACCTGCGGATTTGCGTCGCGCTTGAGCTCTATAACTATGCGCATACCGTTGCGGTCGGACTCGTCGCGCAGCCCGGAGATGCCCTCGATGCGCTTGTCGCGCACCTGCTCGGCCATGTTCTCGATGAGCTGCTTCTTGTTGACCTGATAGGGCAGCTCGGTGACGATTATGCGTATGCGGTCGTGGCCGTACTCCTCCATCTCGGTGCGGGCGCGGATGATGACCTTGCCCCTGCCGGTGGCGTAGGCCGCGCGGATGCCGCTGCGGCCCATGATGATGCCCTTGGTGGGGAAGTCGGGGCCGGTCACGTGCTGCATGAGATCGGAGAGCGTGGCCTCCGGGTTGTCCAGCACGCAGACGCAGGCGTTTATGACCTCGGTGAGGTTGTGCGGCGGGATGTTCGTCGCCATGCCGACGGCGATGCCGCTGGAGCCGTTGACCAGCAGGTTGGGGAAGCGCGCGGGGAGCACCCTCGGCTCCTTGCGGCTCTCGTCAAAGTTGGGGTCCCAGTCGACGGTGTCCTTCTCCAGGTCGCGCAGCATCTCGTCGGAGATGCGCGACATGCGCGCCTCGGTGTATCGGTAGGCCGCAGGGGGGTCGCCGTCCACGCTGCCGAAGTTGCCGTGGCCGTCGACAAGCGGGTAGCGCATGGAGAAGTCCTGCGCCAGGCGCACCAGCGCATCGTACACCGACGCGTCGCCGTGCGGATGATACCGGCCGAGCACGTCGCCGACGCAGGTGGCCGACTTCTTGAACGGCTTATCCGAGGTAAGCCCGTCCTCGTACATCGCGTACAGTATGCGCCTGTGCACGGGCTTCAACCCGTCCCTGACATCCGGCAGCGCCCTCGCGACGATGACGCTCATGGCGTAGTCGATAAAGCTCGACTTCATCTCGCTGACGATTTCGCTCGAGACTATCTTCTGCTCGGGAAACATTATATCTTCTGGCTTATAATCTTTTGCCATTTGTTTACCACCTTATTGTTTTTACGTGTTTTGAGCGACCGCGCTCGGCGGGGGTCTCCTGAGGGATTTCTTTTTGTGGCGACAAAAAGAAACCCCTCAGACTCCAAAGAGAAAAACGCTTTTTGGGTTGGGAAGTTTGGGGACACGGGGAATAGTGGTCACCAAACAGGTGGGTATTTCAGGTTGCTATCCCTAAGATTTATGCCAGATTAGGGTGCAACTGTCTTACCTCTCTAATGACTGACCCGGTAAGCGCTCCGGCGCAAAGCGCCGTTGCGCGAAAATGACAGCACCCCAGTCTCGTAAAGTCTACGGGATACCAACGTATCTATGTCGAACCGTGAAGATAAAACTAATCCCCGGCATATTAAACCACCCAAAGCGGCTTTCCTTTCGGGGTCTGGG
>OJQW01000819.1_pt1 | contig 11200 bp, 12 predicted proteins | sample 1599041 | NCBI WGS metagenome assembly OJQW01 (sample SAMN03922518, study PRJEB24848) | human gut metagenome | isolation source: stool sample | host: Homo sapiens | place: Germany | collected 2010-02
GCTCCTATTTCCTGGCCAAAAGGGCCATGAAGCCCGTGAGGCAGATAACGCAGGCGGCTCAAATAATAGGCAACGGTGAGCTCAGCAGGCGGATCACCAGCGTGAAGACAAAAGACGAGGTGGGCGAACTCTCTGAAACCATCAACGAGATGCTTGACAGGCTCGAGGCATCCTTCCAGCGCGAGCGCCAGTTCACCTCTGACGCATCACATGAGCTGAGGACGCCGCTCGCGGTCATATCCGCCTGCGCCGAGGATGCGCTGGGCAGCGCCGCGCCGGACTGCCGCGAGAGCATGGTGACAATAAGGGACGAGGCGGAACGGATGACCAGGATAATCTCGCAGCTGCTCATGCTCGCGCGCGGATATGAGGGGCGCATGCACCTGGAGCCGGAGCAGATAGCCCTGCGCGATATGCTCGACTCGGTCTGCGACGAGCTCAAGGACTCCGCCGCCGCCAGGCAGATCCGGCTGCACAACGGCATATCCGCCGGCATATGCATAACGGCCGACCAGAGCCTTATGACCCAGCTCATGGTCAACCTTATAGGCAACGCGATAAAGTACGGGCGGGACGGCGGCAATGTATGGCTCGACGCGGCCGCCGGGGAGGAAGAAGTGCGTATAACGGTGGCCGATGACGGCACGGGCATTTCCGATGAAGACCTGCCGCGGATTTTTGAACGCTTCTACCGCACCGACAGCGCCCGTGACCGCAGCGGCTTCGGCCTCGGGCTGTCGATAGCGAAATGGATCGTGGAGCTGCACCGCGGCGTGATAAACGTAAAAAGCAGCCTTGGCCACGGCACAAGCTTTGAAATTATTCTGCCCTCCCCGGCAAAATAGGAGTCCCGCCCCGCGCTGCCGTGCGCCTAATTGCCTGCAAAAACGTCATCCAGCCAGGCGGCGTAATCACCTATCCAGTCCCCGTCGCCCCCGAAGCCGTGCGGCCGGCCCTCGAGCACCAGACGTCGGACGGGGCAGCCCAGCTCCGTCATGAGCTCGTACTGCGCCTCAAACTGGCTGTAGAAGGGGTCTCGCGTGCCGTAGCAGTAGAAGGTCGGCGGCAGCCTGCCAGCGAGCAGGTCGTCCACGTCCATGCTGGCGACGCTCAGCCGGCCGTAGAAGGAGTAGATCATGCCCGCGGCCGAGGCGTGGGCGGGCACGGCGTCGAGCGCATCGGGGACGTAGCCGGGGTCGAGCGCCGTGGGCAGTACGTCCTCATCGTAGTGCAGGAAGAACTCGCCCGCCTGTATGCCGCCCGCGGAGTAACCCATGACCGCGATGTCGTCGGGGTCGATTCCGTAGGCTTCGGCGTTGGCGCGGATGAAGCGCACGGCGCGGGCCACGTCCAGAGCGCCCTCCTGCTGGGTGTAGGGCCGCAGGCGGTAGTCCACTATGAAGGTCTGGAAGCCCAGCTCCCTCAGGTGCGCCGCCGTGGGCAGGCTGTCGGTGTAGTTGCCGCGGAACATATAGGCCCCGCCGGCCAGCAGAACTACCGCGCCGCGCGGCGTCACGCCCTCGCGCACGGGTATGGCCGTGACGTAGGGGCGGAAGTCGTAGTCGTCGAAGTAGCCCGTCATGTCCGGCGTGAACTCCGTCACCGCTGGGACGTTGCCCTCCTCCCGGAGATAGAGCGCCTGGATGCGCGAGGTATCCGGCCCGGTGTTCAGGACCGTGTCGTTTCCCTCAGGCTCCGGCAGGTGCAGGTTGTTCATCCCTCCCGTCCGGCTCTGCGCCAGCCCGTCGCCGTAGTCGTACTCCTCCGGCCAGTCGTCGGGCGCGGCTACCGTGGTCTCGCTCGAGCCGGGACGTCTCTCCGTGTATTCCATGGGTATGCTCTCCTCCCTCGTGTGCGAAAACAGCCAGCCCATGACCGTACCGTCGTGGGCAAAGGCCTGGCCGCCGGCATGCTGGTCGCTGAAGCCGTGGGCGTCGAAGAAATCCTGCGAGCGCACGTCAAGGACCAGCAGCCCGTCTATCTCAGCGTCCGAGAGCCCCTGCGAGGCATAGATGGCGTGCAGTTCGTTGTATGCGTCCGTCAGCGGCTGGGCGCCGTAATAGCTGTCACGGTCGCCGATTGCCATGTATACCGGCGTGCGTGATGCGGCGAGGACGTCCAGGTCGCCGTCCCAGCGCGTGCTGGTGACGAGGCAGGCGGCAAAGAGCTCCGGGCGCATGCCCATGACCAGCGAGGCCGTCTCCCCGCCGCCGCTCATCCCGTGCAGGTAGACCCGCGCGGGGTCTATGCTGTACTCCGCGAGGAAGTACTCCACCAGCGCTATGGTCTGCCGCGCCGAGGTCTCGCCCCAGTCATTGAGCTGCGGGGCGAGGACCAGCATGTCGGGGTCGTAGTCCTGCGCCTCGAAGCCGAAGTCCTCGGCGAGATTCGCGCCCACGCCCTGGAAGTACAGCCCCTCATAGCCGGCTAGCGTCACGAACAGCGCCCTCGGCCCCGAGCCGTCACAGCTCTCCGGTGTGTACAGGTTGTAGTGTATGTCGCCCTCGGACGAGTGCAGCACGTTGTCGAGTACGAAGCCGCGCTCGGTCTCGGTACCGGCTTCGGCGTATGCGTCGGGCTCCGGTGCCGCAGATTCGGCGGACGCTCCAGTTTCGGCGGAAGCTTCTGCGTCCGGTTCCGGCGTCGCGGCCGGCCGTGCCGGGCCGCAGGCCGTCAGCGCGGCTGTGAGCGCGGCTGCCAGGCATATAGCCAGCGTTTTGGTGATGTTCATGTGTCAGACCTCAATTCAAGTTTTCGTGCCTTAAAGGTTCTCGGGATGCTGGACGGGGTTTGTCCCGAGCCGGATAATGCTCTGCGGGGTGCAGGGTGAGCGTCATGCGCAGTGTGCGCAGCCGTCCGTGGCTGCACCATGCCCCTCCTGCGGCTGAGCAAATTGAAAAGGCGGCGGGTTAACCGCCGCCTTTATATCAGCTTGCCTTGTATCGCAGCCACAGCCCGCCGCCGTCCAGCTGACGGCTCTCTATGAGCTCGAGCCCGGCGCTGCCGCAGCGGTCGAACAGCGCGGCCCCGTCGCCCCCGTCTATGACGGGTGCAAGCACCACGCTCAGCTCGTCGATTACGCCGGCGTCGAGCAGCGCGCCGTTTATGAGCCCGCCGCCCGCGAGCATGACCCGCTTGACGCCGAAAAGCTCGTTGAGCCTGCGCAGCGCGCTCTTGAAATCGACCCGGTTCCTGCCCGCGACGATGTAGGAGATGCCGCGCTCACGCAGGTACTCAAGATACTCCGGCGCGGTCTGCTCGGTCAGCAGCTCTATGATGTGCGCTTCCGGCCGGCCGGGACGCGCAAACGTACCGCTCTGCCAGCCGATGCGCCCGCGCGCGTCCACGGCCACCAGATAGTCATGCTCTTTGGCCGGGGCCCTGTAGTCCGCGTAAGGCAGCAGCTGCTTCGGACGCGGAAGCTGCCCCGCCTCACCGCCGGCAAACTCCAGGGCAGTGGTCGTGCCGTAGAGCGTGGCCTCACAGCAGAAAAAGCTCCTCAGCGAGGCGTATTCCTTCTGCGCCGCCGAGCATTTGGGCTCGGCGAAGAAGCCGCCCTCAATGCGCCCGTCGAGAGAGGCTAGCATGTGACAGACGACATAGGGGCGCGTCTCACTCCTGCCCATCGCCGTACACTTCCTTTGCCATGCGCAGGGCCGCCCAGGCCTTGGGCCAGCCCGCGTAGAAGGCCAGCTGGGTAAGCGCCTCGCTCATCTCCGCCGCGGTGACGCCGTTGGCCTTGGCGCGCTGTATGTGGTGCAGCAGCGAGCTGTCTAGTATCCCGCCCGCCATCAGGGCTGAGACGGTGATGAGGCTGCGGTCGCGCGGCGAGAGCTCAGCCTCACGCGACCAGACCTCGCCGAAGAGCACGCCGTCGTTGAGTTCGGCGAACTTGGGCGCAAAGGTGCCCATTGAATCGCGCCCGGCGGTAACTCTATCCATGGATATGCCTCCCTTTCACTTGAGAGCTGCGCCGTCACGGAAGGCGTCGCCCACTTTTTCACCGAGGACAAAGTACTCGTTGCGCACCCCGTCGTAGCTTATGGGCGCGAGCTTTGCCACGTCCGGTTTGCCGTCGGAGGCGAGCGCGGCCTCGTCCACGCTGATGTTGACTATACGGCCGATGACGTTGCCGTCCTCGCTGACCTTGACCAGCTCGCACTCGAGCGCCATGGGGAATTCGGTGATGACCGGCGCGTCTACAAAGGCGCTCTTTTCAGTGTGCAGCCCGGCCCTGGAGAGTTTGTCCGGCTCGCTGTGGGCAGACACCAGGCCGACGTAGTCCGCCTCGCGCAGGTGCGCCCTGTCGGCGAAGCTCACGGTGAACGCCCTGCGCTCAACAATGTTGTCGAAGGTCTTGTGGGAGTGGCTCAGGCACAGCTCAACCATGTCGGCCTCGTACAGCCCGCCCCAGGCAGCGGTCATGGCGTCGGCCTTGCCGTCGCCGCCGTAGGTGCCGATGACCAGCACGGGCATGGGATAAAACCAGGGCTTGGAACCGAAATCTTTACGCATTGTTCTTCTCTCCTTCTCAGTCTATGGATATGAGCTCATACTCCCTGGAGCCGAAGCCGAGCTCGGCGGCCGCCTCAATGGTGTGGATGCCGTTGCGGGAGTTCACGCGCTCCATGAAGTGCTCCCTGCCCGGGTCGTCGGAGTTCATGACGAGGTCGATGCAGGCCTGGTCGATGGCGACGGGGTCGGCGGAGGCGAGGATGCCTATATCGGCCATGCAGGGGGCCTCGGCGTCGGAGCAGCAGTCGCAGTCTACGGAGAGGTTCTTCATCACGTTTACGAAGGCAATCCTGTCTTTGAAGTGCATACACACGCTCTCGGCGGCGTCGGCCATGGCCTCCGGGAACACCACGTTGCTGGCGTGCATGTCCCAGGCCTCGTAGTGGTCGGCGCTCTTTCCGCCGGAGTGGATAAGGCTCTTGCCCGCGCGGGAGGCGCAGCCGATGGACAGCTGCTTGAGCGCGCCGCCGTAGCCGCCCATGGGGTGGCCCTTGAAGTGGGCGAGGACGAGCATACTGTCATAGTTGAGCATATTTTTGCCCACGAGGTTCTTCTTTAAAATTTTGCCGTTGGGGATGTCCAGCTCCTCATCGGGGCCCTCGGCGTCCATCAGGTCCACGTTGAAGTACCTGTTCCAGCCGTGGTACTCTATGAGCTTGAGGTGGCTGGCCGTGTTGTCGCGCACGCCGTTATTGAATTTGTCGCCGTAGGCGGTGTTGCACTCCACGATGGTGCCGCTGACCTTATCGACCATGGGCTTCCAGAACTCGGGGCGCATGAAATACTGGTTGCCCTTTTCGCCCGAGTGGACCTTGACCGCCACCCTGCCGGGCAGCTCGACGCCAAGAGCATTATACACCCTGACGACAGCCTCCGGCGTTATCTCGCGCGTGAAATATACCCTGGACTTTTCCATGAATAACGCTCCTTTCTAGCTTTATTTCTGCCCGTCCACATCGGGCACTATCGCCGCATAGCTCGCCAGCTTTTCAGGCGTGCTCTCATAGTAGCGCTTGCCGGAGTCGAGAGCGGCTATCTCCGCCATCTCGCTCTCAGTGAGGGTGAAACCGAAGATATCCGCGTTGGAGGCTATGTGTGCCGGGTTTTTGGAACCGGGGATGACTATGTCGCCCGACTGTATATGCCAGCGCAGGATAATCTGCACATTGCTCTTGCCGTACTTTTCAGCCAGGCGGGTAAACACAGGCTCGTTTATGAGCGCCTTGTCGCCGTGGCCCAGCGGATACCAGGCCTGGATGTGCATGCCCTCAAGGGAGAGGAACTTCTTGAGCTCGCGCTCCTGATTGTAGGGGTGCACCTCGGTCTGCAGCACGGCGGGCTTGACCTCGCAGATGGACAGTATCTCCAATATCTGCTCGCTTGTCATGTTGCTCAGGCCTATGGCGCGCACCTTGCCCGCCCTGTACGCGGCCTCCATCTGCCTGTAGCCTGCGACGTAATTTCCCGCAGGCTGGTGGATGAGCAGCAGGTCGATGTAGTCCGTACCCAGGCGCTCCAGCGTCCTGTCCACGGCGTACGGCTGCTCGTAGAAGCTGGGCCAGAGCTTGGTCTCGAGGAAGATGTCCTCGCGTCTGAGGCCGGAACGGGCCATCGCGCGGCCCACGGCCTTCTCGTTCAGGTAGGCGTTGGCCGTGTCAACCGGGCTTATACCGCCGGTGAGCGCGCTGTACACGCTCGCCTCGGCCTCGTCGGGGCTCATCAGGAAGGTCCCTGCGCCGAGCATGGGCATCTTCACGCCGTTATTCAGTGTGACGTATTCCATAATTCCATATCCTTTCAGGCATCCTGTTTACTTCTTCAGAGGCGTGCCGCCGTACACGGCTGACATCTCCATGCCGTCGAGCGCCGCGTCTATGGCGGCCACCTCCGCGGCGCTGAGGTTCACTTCGGCGGCGGCCAGGTTTTCCTCCATACGCTCCGGCTTGCGCGAACCGGGGATGGGCACGACGTGCTCCGGCCTGTCTATCATCCACGCGAGTGAAATCTGCGCTGGGGTGGCGCCGTGCTTTGCGGCGGTGTCCCGCAGCAGTTCGAGCAGGGCTGAGTTTTTCTCCACGGCCTCGTCGGTGAACTGCGGCATTGCCGCGCGGTAGTCGGTCTTGGCGTCGAAAGACTGCCCCTTGCCGTAAGCGCCGGTGAGGAAGCCGTTGGCCATGGGCGAAAAGGCCACGAAGCCGACGCCCAGCTCCTTCAGGGCCGGGAAGAGGGCGGCGTGCTGCCGGGCCATCATGGAGTAGCGGTTTTCAATGGCGGTCACGGGGCAGACGGCGTGCGCGCGGCGGAGATAGCCCTCGTCGGCCTCGCTTATGCCCCAGTGTGTGATCTTGCCCTCCTTTATTAGGTCGGCCATGACCTGGGCCGCGGCCTCCGGTTCCACGGAGGGGTCTATGCGGTGCTGGAAGTAGAGGTCTATGTGGTCGGTTTTGAGCCGCCTCAGGCTGCCCTCCACGCTGCGGCGTATGGTCTCCGGACGGGAGTCCGGCACCAGCGGGAGGGGCACTTTGCCGCTCTCGCGGTCGAAAGTGAGCCCGAACTTGGAGGCGATGACGGCCTCGCCGCGTACATCGTGCAGCGCTTCGCCGACTATGCGCTCGTTGACGTGCGGGTCGTCGGCGGTGCCGTATACCTCCGCAGTGTCAAAAAAGCGGTAGCCCATGTCGAAGGCGCGGCGGATGAGCTTTGCCGCCTCGCGCTCATCGGTCGTGGGGCCGTAGGCGTGGGAGAATCCCATGCAGCCCAGACCCACGGCGCCGACGGTGAGGTCCCTGCCGAGTGTGACGGTTTTCATCCTCCCACCTTCCTTACAGTCCGAGGCTTTCAATCCATGCGGTCACGTCGCTCTCGCTCACGCTGGAGCGGAAACGCATGCCATCGAGCCAGGTGCCGCTGCCTGCAGCCTGCTCAAGCAGGGTGCCGCTCTGGCCGAGCCCGGAGCTGGAGCTGGTGCAGAAGGGGATCACGGTCTTGCCGCTGAAGTCGTTGGCGGAGACAAAGCTGCTCACAGGCCAGGCTGCGATGCCCCACCAGATGGGGTAGCCGATGAACACGGTGTCATAGCTGTCCCAGTTGGGCACGTCGGTGCTGGCGAGCTCTATGTCGCGCAGGCTCTCGTCCTCGTACTCCTGTACCACGCGGCTGTTCTCGTCTGTCCAGTTGAGGTCGTCGCTGCTGTACGGCTGGGCGGGCTCGATGACGAAGGTGTCCGCGCCGGTGGCGGCGGCTATATATCCCGCAACGGCCTCGGTGTTGCCGGTGGCGGAGAAGTACACCACCAGGGTACTGCCGGTGCCGGCACCCCCGCTCATGGCCTCCCCGCCGGGGGCGCTCGTGGGCTCGGTGGTGGATTCAGCAGTGGGCTCGGCAGTCGGCTCCGAGGTCGGCTCGGCAGTGGGCTCCGGAGTGCCGGTCACGGTGACCGTCTCCGTGCCGCAGGCAGCCAGGGCGAAAATCATTACAAGGGCGAGCAGCAATGCGGTAAGCTTTTTCATGGTAATTCCTCCGTAAATCTTCTGTATTGAATGATATGTTTCAATTTGCACCGGCGCCGCCGTCAACGGCGAGCTCCAGGGCACACATGCGGATGACGTTTTCCACAGCCGTCTTGCCTTCAAGCCTGTTCATTGATGTTCCCTCCAAACTGTATATCCTGATATATCCATTACGGCATCTGTGCTTCCCAAAACGCAACGGCGTCATCCAGCCAGCCCTCGGCGGCGGTGCCGGTGCCGAGACCGAAGCCGTGGCCCAGGCCGTGATAGCAGTGGAACTCGGTGGGTATGCCCAGCGCGTCCAGGCGCTGTATGCGCCGCTGCATGGTGCGCCAGTCGGCTATCCAGTCGCTGTCGCCGACACAGGCGAAGGTGGGCGGGTCGTTGGGAGTATAGTCGCTGTGGCCGGTGTACTGCATAATAACCGCGCCGGGCCGGGGCAGGTCGTCCCCGCCGAAGGCTGCCGGGCCGTAGGAGCCAAGCCAGGCCGCCATCCTGGCTCCCGCGCTCCCGCCCCATAGAGAGTAGCACCCGGTGCTCACGCCAAGCTCCTCCGCGTTGGCGAAGATGAAGCTGATGGCCCGCGCCAGGTCCTCGCAGGCGGTCTGCGCGCCCGGCCTGTAGATGAGCGCAAAGGCGTTGTAGCCGAGCTTGCTCAGCTCCAGCGCGTGCGGGAAGCTGTCCTGCATCGCGCCGACGTAGGCGAAGGCCCCGCCCGCGCTGCACACGGCGAAGGGCGCGCCCTCCTCGCCCCTGAAGAAGAACAGCCCCGTGTCGGCCTTGTCCGGGTCGGCGGCCTTTTCGGCGTCGGTGTAGATGTCGCAGAACACCGTCTCGCCCGACGCGGCGCGCTCATGGAGCGTGTTGACTATCTCCACGGTCTCGGCGGGGTCGATGTGGCTGTACCAGGTTAGGCCGAGCGAGCCGAGCGTGTCGCCGCTCATGTAGCCGCGCTCGGTGGGGAAGAGCAGGCGGCCGTAGTCCGAGAAGACCGGGTCGCTGATTACGTCGTTTATGCTCGAGCGTGCGGTGTACTCGCCGCTATTTGTTTCAGGCATAGTGTCCTCCTCCCTTGCAGCACTGCCGCAGGCTGAAAGAAGAGCCAGGCAGGCGGCGAAACAGAGCGTTGACACCAATGTTTTTCGTCTCATCTGCCATCACCTCTCCCATGCTGTCATTGTAAGTCCCCAAAAACAGAAAGTACAATGCCGATTGCTGCATCTGCTATAACTTCGCTGCATAGCGAGACCGGCCCGGGCTCACTTTTGAGACGCTGGCTCGGGGAGATGGCGGAGAGTATAAAAATAGATGCTGAACGTTATGGGCAGCATCAGAGCCTCGATGATCGGCTGGGCCCAGATTAGGCCGTCCAGACCGACGCGGCGTCCATGAGAAGCATGGCGGGGATGTAGAGGAACGCCCTGGCGGCAGAGGGTTATGAGCGAGGACTGCAGGCCCTTGCCCATCGCCTGGAGCGCGTAGCTGGTCATAAAGTTGATGGCCGTCAGCGGCACGCTCAGGCAGGCCACGCGCAGGAAGCCCGCGCCCATGGCGCTGGTCTCGGCGTCCGGGATGAAGCGGTGGACTATGGGCGAGGCGAAGAAGAAAAACAGCGCCACAAAGCAGGCGGAGATCACAATGGACACCTTCCACGAGAAGGACGCCACGCCGCGCATGCGCTTGTAGCTGCCCGAGGCGTAGTTGTAGCCGATGAGCGGCATGAAGCCCTGGCACAGGCCCATGGAGACGTTGAGCGGGAACTGGTCGATGCGCTTCACTATGCCGTAGGCCGCCTCGGCCACCGTGCCGTAGGCGCTGGCCAGGTTCATCATCACCATAGTCGCCGCGTTGCCCAGCGTGGTGGATATGGCGCTCGCGATGCCGACGGAGAAGATCTGCCTGGTGAAGCGGAAGGTGAAGTACCGCGGCCGGAAGGACATGAAGGTGTGTCCGCGCAGCCTCATATATACCACGGCGAAAAAGCCCACGCTGGCAAGGTTGGAGAAGGCCGTGGCTATGGCCGCGCCCGCCACGTCCATGTGCAGCGGGAATATGAGTATGGGGTCGAGGATGACATTGAGTATGCCGCCGAACATCATGCCCGCGCTGGCCTCGCGCGCGTGTCCCTCGCTGCGCAGCAGGTTGCCCAGCGAGAGGCTGACCATCGTCGGCACGCCGCCGAGGACGACGACCCAGTTGAGGTAGGTCTCCGCGTACACAATGTTCTCGTCCAGCGCACCCAGGAAGCGCAGAACAGGTTCCCGGAAGATGTATGTGAGGACAGAGAAGAGGAGCGTTGCTGCGATTCCGCCCCAGAGTGCAAAGGATGAGACGTATCTGACGTCGCCCTCGTCCTTTGAGCCGAGCATGCGCGAGATGAGGCTCCCGCCGCCGAGGCCGAAGAGGTTCCCCAGCGCGGTGAGCAGATTGAAGTACGGGCTCACGAGCGAGACGCCCGCAGACATGGCGGGGTTAGCCAGCTGACCGATGAAGAAGGTGTCCGCCAGGTTGTATATCATGGTGACGACCTGGCTGATAACAGTGGGTACGGCCAGCTTCGCCACTGCGCGGGGTATGGGCATTTCTTCAAATATGTAGGTTTCAGAGCTTGTATCCATGCAAAACACTTCCTCTTACAAGGGATTCTCCGCCCGACGGGTGCATTTTAGCGCCGCTCAGCGGCAAAGTACAATGCCGTTTTGACAATCCGCTATAAGCGCCGGACATAATGCTCCGCGCCGGCGGCGAAAACACAAAGTCTCCCGGCCCTGTACGGGCCGGGAGTTTACGCGTTCACGGGGCTCAGTAGCTTATCTCCACGCCGTTCCAGGCGTCGAGTATGAGCTGCTTATACTCGTCTATGGTGGCCTTGCGCGGCGGGGCGCCGGCGCTCGAGCCATGCTCGCTCTTGTCCTTGGAGGCGAGGGCGAGCCCTTCGAGGATTTCGTCGTCCATCTCGACGCCGAGCTCCCTGTAGCTCCTGGGCAGGCCGAGGTCGCCGCGCACTTTCTGTATCGCGAGCACGAGCGCCTTTGCCTGTTCCGGCTCGCTCTTGCCGTTTACGTCGAGGCCCATGGCCCTGGCCAGGTCGGCAAGCCGCGCAAGCGGCTCAAACTGCGGTCGGCGATGCACAATTACGTATCCTGCTTAGGGACGACCACCCCGCCAATAACGCC
>OJQW01000824.1_pt1 | contig 11159 bp, 8 predicted proteins | sample 1599041 | NCBI WGS metagenome assembly OJQW01 (sample SAMN03922518, study PRJEB24848) | human gut metagenome | isolation source: stool sample | host: Homo sapiens | place: Germany | collected 2010-02
CCGATGCGCACCACGGGGGCGTCGAGGTAGTCGAACAGCTCCTCGCCTATGATGGCGCTTATCTCGCCGCCGAAGCCGCCGCGCTTGACCTCCTCGGTGACGACCAGCGCGCGGTGGGTCTTGCTGACGGTCTCGCCTATCAGCGCTTTGTCCAGCGGGTAGAGGCTGCGCAGGTCGACGACTTCCACGCTCACGCCGTCCTGAGCCAGCTTCTCCGCGGCCTCGAGCGCGTCGTACACCTGCTTGCCGTAGGTGATTATGGAGAGGTCGCTGCCCTCGCGGCAGATCTTGCCCTTGCCCAGCGGGATGGGGTCAAAGCTGTTGACCTCGCTCTTCATGCCGAGCAGCACCTTGTTCTCAAAATACATGACCGGGTCGTTGTCGTCTATCGCGGTGAGCATCAGGCCCAGCGCGTCCTCCGCGCAGGAGGGGTACACGACCTTCAGTCCGGGGACGTGGGTCAGCCACGCCTCGAGGCTCTGCGAGTGCTGTGCCGCGGCGCCCGTGCCCGCGCCGGCGGGGAGGCGTACGACCATCGGCAGGCTTATCTTGCCGCCGAACATGTAGCGCATCTTGGCCGCCTGGTTGACCAGCTGATCCATGCCGACGGTCAAAAAGTCGCAGAACATCAGCTCGGCAATCGGGCGCAGGCCGGTGGCGGCGGAGCCGACGGCGCAGCCGATTATCGCGCCCTCGGATATCGGGGTGTCGCGCACGCGCTCGGGGCCGAACTCGTCGAACATGCCCATCGAAACGCCGAAGCAGCCGCCGAACTTGCCGACGTCCTCGCCGAAAAGAATAACGTTGGGGTCTTCACGCATCCGTATGCTCATGCCCTCGCGGATGCCTTCAGCATAGGTCATCATCTTCATCTGTCGCGCACCTCCTCAACTATGTCGGAATACACGTCCACGACCGCGGTCTCCACATCGGGCAGCGGCTGGGCGTCGGCAAAGGCGATGGCGTCCTCTATCTCCTTTGCCACCTGGGCGTCGGCCGCGTCAACTTCGGCCTGGGTCATGACGCCGTTTTCCACCAGGAACTTGGCGAAGCGCGGCATCGGGTCCTTCTCCATCCACGCCTCCTGCTCCTCCTTGGGCTTGTATATCGCGGGGTCGCCCTCGAAGTGGCCGTGCTGGCGGTAGGTCTTGCACTCGATAAGCGTCGGCCCCTTGCCCGCGCGCGCTCTCGCGACCGCCTCGTGAGCCGCCTCGTATACGGCCAGCGGGTCGTTGCCGTCGACGGAAACGCCGGGGATGTTGTAGGCCGCGCCGCGGTCGGCGACGTCCTTTATCGCCTGGTGCCTGTCCTGGCTCATCGAGATGCCGTAGTGGTTGTTCTCGCAGACGAAGATGACCGGCAGCTTCCAGATGCTCGCCATGTTCAGCGACTCGTGGAAGGTGCCCTGGTTGGTGGAGCCGTCGCCGAAGAAGCAGACGCAGACCTGGTCGGTGCCGCGTATCTTCGCGCTCAGTCCCGCGCCGCAGGCGATGCAGTGGCCTGCGCCGACTATGCCGTTGGCGCCGAGTATGCCCTTGTCGCGGTCGGCTATGTGCATCGAGCCGCCCTTGCCCTTGCAGTAGCCGGTGTAACGCCCGAAAAGCTCGGCCATCATCAGGTTCAGGTCGCCGCCCTTGGCGATGATGTGGCCGTGGCCGCGGTGAGTGCTGGTGATGAAGTCGTTGTCTGTCAGGCACTCACAGACCGCGGGGGCTATGGCCTCCTCACCCAGATACAGGTGGACAAAGCCGGGTATCTTGCCCTCCGCGAACAGCTTCGCAGCCGCGCTCTCGAAGTCACGTATGCGGCGCATCTTCACATACATGTCCTTCATCTGCTCATTGCTGATTGCCATTCAATAACCTCCTTTGGCTTAAAAATCGCTTGCTGATGCCGTTTTGATTTTTACACCGCGCCGCCGGTGCGCGCCGGCGCGTTTATTCCCTTACGTACACTTCCACCGCGGCGATCGCCGCCTCGATGCTCTTGTCGCAGTCCCCGAACGCGGGTATGCACAGTCCGTCGCACCTCAGCCCTCCGGCAACCGGCACGACCTCCACGGTGCCCACCGGGAAGACCGAGGCCACCTCCTCACAGTCGACCTCCTCGGGGCGCGTCACGGCCACCGTGGCGCGTATGTAGACCTGGTTTTTGAAGTCCGTCAAGCCCAGGACCTCCTCCAGCCCGCACAGGCAGCTGTGAGAGATCGCGTCCTTGGCCGCCTTCTTCGCCGCCTTGGTCACGTCCTGCCCGTGAAAATCCGAGCCCAGGCCGAGCTCCACGATATATTTCTTCAAATTTCTCACCTCCTGAGGAACCTTACGTTGTTTATTATACACGTCGTTTTAGAAATTCTCAAGTTACCTCCCGTAATTCTCACAATTTCAGCGTTAGCCATAAACCAGGAAGAACCCTCTTGAGTTATTTGCACAAATAGTCATTAAAATAACAAAGCCATGAGATGAATTTCGACAAATTCATCTCATGGCTTGAGAATTTCGTGTGACTTTCTCAGTCGTTTTTGAGATTTGAGACGGTGTGACGGAGACTCTTGACGTCTATGCTGTGCCGCTTTATGTGCCGGTAGAGCGTGGCGCGGCTGACGCCCAGGCGCTCCGCGGCCTTCTCGACGTCGCCGCCGCACAGCGTGAGCGCGGAGAGTATCTCCCCGGCCTCGGAGCCGGGCTGCCCGGCCTGGTCGCGGTGCTGGATGTCGCCCACGGCCAGCGGCAGGCTCTGCGCTGCGAGCACGTTCTCTGGCGTGGCGTAGTACGCGCGCTCGATGCCGTTTTGCAGCTCGCGGACGTTGCCCGGCCAATCGTAGCTCATGAGGCCGTCTATGAACTCCTGCGACATGCTCTTGTTCTGCGCGGGGTCGGCGCTGTTCAGCCTGGCCAGGAAGCGCTCGGCGCAGATGCGTATGTCGCCCGGGCGGCGGCGCAGCGGCGGTATCTCCAGCCGCAGCACGTTGAGGCGGTAGTACAGGTCGCCCCTGAACGCCCCCGACGAGGCCAGCGCGCCGAGGTGGCGGTTGGTGGACGCAATTATGCGTATGTCCAGCTCTATTTCCTGCGTGCCGCCGACGCGGGTGATGCGGTGCGTCTCCACCGCGCGCAGCAGCTTGGCCTGGAACTCTATCGGTATGTCGCTTATCTCGTCGAGGAACAGCGTGCCGCCGTGAGCCAGCTCGAACTTGCCGGGGCTGCCGCCGCGATCCCCGCCCAGGGGCGAGGCTCCGGCCTCGTAGCCGAAAAGCTCATGGTCGAGCATGTCGCGGTGCAGCGAGGCGCAGTTCACCGCGACGAAGGGTCCCGACGCGCGGCTGCCGGCGTTGTGTATCGCCTGGGCTATCAGCTCCTTGCCCGTGCCGGACTCGCCCTCAATGAGGATGTTCCCGTCGTAGTGGGCGTAGCGCGCGGCGAGGGTGACGGTCTTACGCATCTCCGCGTCGGCGGTGAAGATGTCGTCAAAGGTGTAGCTGGCGCGGTTGCCTATCAGCTTGTTGACGGACGCGATAAGGTGCTTCTGCTTCTTGAGCGTGACGTTCAGCGTGCGCGAGCCGAGGGCGTCGGCGTGGGTTATGGCCACGCTGCAACGCACGACGCCGCCTCTGGTGGTCACGCGCACGTCGTCGGCAAAGCTGCCGCCGTGCATCCAGCCCTTGGCCGCCCAGTCCACGTCCGGCAGCAGCGTGCGGAAGTCCAGGGCGCGCAGCTCGGCGTCCTCCATGCCCAGCAGGCGGCGCGCCGCGCTGTTCGACCACACGGGGCGGAAGTTTGCGCCCAGCAGCACGATGCTGTCCGCGCTGCCCTCCAGCGCGGAGCGCAGCAGCTCGGCGTTGCGCTGTATCGACAGCTTGCCCTCTATGCCTATGGCGGCGGCGAGCACCACGGCCAGGGTGTGGTCGTGCACGCCGTCGGCCTCGCCGGACATGTTGATGCAGCCTATTACCTCGCCGTCATAGCCGTGTATGGGCGCGGCGGAGCAGGTCCAGCCGTGGTGCGTGCGGCAGTAGTGCTCGGCTCCGGCCATCTGTATGGCGGTGTTGTAGTCCAGCGCGACGCTTATCGCGTTGGTGCCCACGCTCTGGTTGTCCCAGAGCGCGCCGGGTATGAAGCGCAGGTCGCGGGTCTTGGTCATGATGCTCTCGTCGCCCATCGTCTCGAGCACGTAGCCCGCGCCGTCGGTCAGGACCATCAGGAAGCCCGTGCGCCGCACTATGTCGAACACGCTCTGCATTATGGGCATCGCCGCGTCTATGAGCTGGGCGTTGGCCTCGCGTATGCTGCGGAAAACCTCCTCGTCCACGCGCCGGCCCAGGCCGCCTATGGGGTTCACCCCGGCCGCGCGGCAGCGCTTCCAGCCCTCGGCGACGTAGGGGTTGACGCTCTCGTCCAGCTCCCCCTCGTAGACGTACTTCGCCCAAATCTCCTCCAGCGCGCGCAGGTCTTTCATAGGCTCCCCCTCCAAAGTGCAAAATGGGCGCGCCGCTGTGGGCGCGCCCGGCATATTCATTATAGACGAATCCCCGCCAAACGGCAATGCGCCGCGAAAAATTCTCATTATTTCGGCGATTGAGACAAATTTGCCGCGACAATACTGTGACTTCTGCGAACACATCTCACGTCCTGAGACGTCAGGCAAATATCGCGTCGGCCACTTCCCCGGCCGTTATGGCTCCCAGCATGGGGCGCAAGTCCAGCGTTGCGAGCGCGGCCAAGACGGCCTCCCGCTCGAACCTCACGCCCTCGAGCGCGGAGAGCACCGGCGTGCAGGGCACGAGCGCCATGAAGTCACCGCTCAAGTCCGCGCGGCGTATCACGCCGGCGCTCACGTCCAGCGAGACGGTCAGCGTCCCTCCCGGAAAGCGGCGCGAGCTCTTGAAGCCGAACTCCGGCGCGCGTCCCCAGGTCCAGTCCCAGGAGCGGTACTTGCTCTCGGCCAGACGGCGCACCTCCTCCAGCTCCGCGCCGGAGAGCGTCTCGCGCGCGAGGCCGCCGCCCGTCAGCTCGGCGAGCAGGGCGGCCTTGAAGTCGGCGAGCGTGGCGCCGTCCGGGAGGAAGTCGCGTATCTGGCCGACCCTGGAGCGCACGCTCTTGGCCGCCTTGGACTCGAACTTACCCGTGTCCGGGCGCAGCACGGCGGACATCGTGGCCGCGTCCGTCTCAAAGAGCAGCGTGCCGTGGTGCAGTATGCGCCCCCCGCTCAGCCGCTGAGCCGTGCCGGAGACTTTGAGGCCGTTGACGGTTATGTCGTTCCTGCCCGTGGCCTCGGCGGGGACGCCCAGCGCGCGCAGCGCGCGGCAGACCGGCTCCATAAAGCGCGAGAGGCTCAGCGAGGCGGCGTCACCGGCGTCGCCGAAGATGGAGTAGTTCATGTTCCCGGCGTCGTGGTAGACGGCTCCGCCGCCGGTGGCGCGGCGCACCACGGCTATGCCGTGCCCGCGCGCGTACTCGCCGTCGACCTCCGCGGCCGCGAGCTGGTTGAGTCCTATTATCACCGACGGCGCGTCCTGCCAGAGCATGAGCCAGTCGCCGTCGCGCCGCGTCTCCAGCACGTACTCCTCAAACGCGAGGTTGAAGCAGGGGTCAAGGCTGTTCGTCTCGAGATAGTGTACCATATCCGGCCTCCGTATCAGCGTTTGAGACAAGTATAGCCGGCCCGCGCCGCGTTTTCAAGTGCCGTTCCCCGCCGGTATGCCGGCTGCGCTCCGCAGCCGGGCGTTACCCCTCCGCTTGACTTGTGTGCTATAATGAAAAAAACCTTCGGAGGTGAGCCGAATGTCATCCCCAGAGTGGGTGGAGAATAAGCTTTGCTCAGAGGAGTACACGCCCGTCAGATGCGCGGATGTGCTCGACGCGCTGAGCTTCTGGCGCGGCGCGCCGTTCTACGCGGAGACTCCGCTCGTGCCGCTCCCCGGTGCTGCAAAGGCGCTGGGCATAGGCGGGCTGTATCTCAAGGACGAGAGCCGCCGCTTCGGCCTCGGAGCCTTCAAGGTCATGGGCGCGGGCTACGCCATGGCCCGCGCGCTGGGCGCGCGCAGCTGGGCAGAGGCGGCGAACAGCGCACGGCGGCGCACGTTCTACACGGCCACGGACGGCAACCACGGCCGGGCCGTCGCCTGGTGCGCGCGCCGTCTGCGCCAGCGCGCCGTCGTGCTCATGCCCAAGGGCAGCGCCGAGGCCAGGCGGCAGGCCATCGCCGCCGAGGGCGCCGAGGTACACGTGACCGAGGTCAACTACGACGACAGCGTCCGCATGGCGCGCGACCTGGCTTGCGCCGACGAAAACGGTCTGCTTCTGCAGGACACCACGCTCCCGGGCTATGCGGACGTGCCGCTGGACATAATGCGCGGCTACTCGGCCATCGCCGCCGAGGCGGCGGAGCGCCTGCCGGCTCCGCCCACGCACGTAATATTGCAGGCGGGCGTCGGCTCCTTCGCCGGAGGGACGGCCAGCTCGCTCACCTCGCTCTATCCGCACGCGCGCCCCACCTTCCTCGTGGCCGAGACTGCCGCCGCGCCCTGCCTCATGCGCTCGGCGGCGAGCGGATGCGTCTGCACCGTGCCCGGCGAGATAGACACCATCATGGCCGGTCTGGCCTGCGGCGAGCCGTGCACGCTGGGGCTGGAGGCGCTGCTGTCCCGGGCGAGGTTCTTCGCCGCGCTGCCCGACGAGTGCGCATCGGACGCCATGCGCGCCCTGGCTATGCCCGAGCCGGGGGACGAGTCCGTCACGGCCGGGGAGTCCGGCGCGGCGGGCTACGCCCTGCTGCGCGCCGTGATGCTGTCCCCGGAGCTGGCTCCGCTGCGCGCTGCGGCGGGATTAAATGAACACAGCCGGGTGCTTGTGTTCAACACCGAGGGCGCCACCGACCCTGAAAATTACGCAAGGATAGTAGGAAACTTTGCTGGACATCCTCCGTCTAAGGATGTATGATACTAAGAGAGGTGATTTCCCATGGCTAACAACCGCAAAAAGGGCAGCCCGGCGGGCGTGATATTCGCCCTGCTGATGCTCATAGTAATAGTCATAGCGCTGGTAATAGTACTGCGCTCCTGCTCACTCGACGACGGCGGGCAGACCGGCACGCCGCCCGCGGTCACTAACGGCGCGGTAGTTACCGATCCAGCGTCCGGCGGCAGCGCCCCGGCCAACACGCCCGCGGGCACCACGGCGCCGACTTCCACGCCGACGCCCACTCCGACCCCGACTCCCACGCCGACGCCGACCCCGACGCCCGCCGTCGACACGACCGGTTCCTTCCGTTCCGACTCCGGGACGCCGCTGAACATAGTCGTCGACTGGTCGCTCTCCGGCTCCGGAAGCGAGCGGACGCTGGTCGTCACCGTCTATGCGGAGAGCTACAGCCTGCACAGCGTGGGCGCCTGGCACGGCGGCTCGCTCACCATCGGCGGGCAGACCTACTACTTCGACACCGAGGCCATCGACTACGACGGACCCGGCCAGGGCACCAACCTGCTCGGCACGGTTACCGCCAACATCGGCTCGCTGAGCCTCCCGACCCAGGCCGAACTGAGCTGGCACTTCCAGGGCACCTACGGCGACGTGGAGCTGGACTCCATCACCGCCACCGGCACCATAGGCTGAGCGAAAACCAAAACAAACCTCCCCGGAGCAAATGCTCCGGGGAGTCAGTTTGTCAAAAACCTCGTAGAGTTTCGCGCCCTGTGGGCGCGAAAGGGACTAAAATCATTTTCGGCGGCGGCGTGTACGTCGCCGAAAATACTTCTCGCGAAGCGAGCGTCGAATTGGCCGCCTTTGGCGGTCAACCGAGGCGCAGAGCGCAGTGCTGGTCTCCATCGGCCGCTCTCGCGGCCGGGGGACTTTATTGTCAAAAAAGACCCTCGAGGGTCTTTTTTGACAGTCAACCTCCCCGGAGCGATGCTCCGGGGAGGTTTTTTATTGCGGTTTTGCTTACCTCTGTCCCTTGTCGTAGGGGATGCCCTCCGCCTTGGGGGCGCGGGAACTCTTGCTGGTGAAGGCCAGAACTATGAGCGTGATGAGGTAGGGCAGCATACGGTAGAGGTGCACGCTAATGCCGAGGTTGGCCAGCAGGTACACGCCGTCGCCGTTGATGTCGATGCTCGCGTAACTGGCGGATATGCACTTGAACAGGCCGAACAGCAGCGCCGCTCCGGCTATGTTCAGCGGCTTCCAGTTGCCGAAGATCATGACGGCGAGAGCCAGGAAGCCGAAGCCCGCCACGTCGCCGGTGGACATGCAGTTCGAGGTGGTCAGCGCGTAGACAAAGCCGCCCATACCGGCCAGCGCGCCGGAGATGGTGGTGCCGGCATAGCGCATCTTGTACACGTTGATGCCCAGCGAGTCCGCCGCCTGCGGGTTCTCGCCGCAGGAGCGCAGCCTCAGGCCGAAGCGCGTCTTGTACAGGATTATCGAGAGAATGATAAACAGCAGTATGCAGATGTATGTCGCTATGTATGTTCTGTCGATAAAGGTGGCGCCGAGGAAGCCCATCTCCTCCGTTCTGCCGTAGCCGAACATAGCCTTCTTTATCATGAACCAACTGGCGGCGTCGCCGGAGGCCATGGTCAGGGTGTTCTGGTTGGCGATGATGCGGATGAGAAAGAGCACCAGGGCGGGGGCCAGCAGGTTCAGCGCCGTGCCGCCTATGGTCTGGTCGGCGCGCAGATTGATGGAGGCAAAGCTCAGCAGCAGCGAGAACACCGCGCCCATCACTGCCGCGGCCAGCATCGCCAGCGCCTCCAGTCCCTGGAGAGCCAGGTAATTGCCCTCGGAGTAGGCCGTGGCGAAGAAGTCCGTCTGCTGCACGATGTTGACAAAGAGCACGCCTATGAACGCGCCGAAGATCATGATGCCTTCCAGCGCCAGGTTGATGATACCGCTGCGCTCGGCGAAGACGCCTGCAAGCGCGACTATCATAAGCGGTATGGCGTAAATCAGAGTCTGTTGAATGAGGAACGTCACTTCGCCTCACCTCCATTCTCGCCGGCGGCGTCCTCCGTGGGCTTTTCCCCTTCCGGCGGCGGTGTCTCGGCGGTGTCCGGCGTCTCCTGTGTAAGCTCCCCGGCCTCCTCGGCCGCGGTCTCGCCGGCAGTCGGTGCGGCGCTCTCCTCAGCAACAGCGGCCTTGGCCGTCCTGCGCTTTTTGCGGCCGTTGAGCAGCATCTTGATAACCAGGGAGAAGGCGCTCAGGTACACTATGGTGGCGATGATTACGTCGGTTATGTACTCGTTATAGGGTGTAAGCGCCGTGAGCTGTACGCCGGCTATGTCCAGCATGGACATGAAGATTCCGGTGAATATCACGCCGATGGGGTTGTTGGCTGCGAGCAGCGCCACGGGTATGCCGTTGAAGCCCGTGTCCGGCAGGGACTGATAGGTGCTCCAGTAAAACTCCGTGTTGCCGGAGAGGTAGTAGAGCGACGCGCCGCCGGCGGCGAGAGCGCCCGCGATGGCCATGGACAGCACTATGTTGCGCTTGTCCTTGATGCCGGCGTAGCGAGCCGCATGGCGGTTGCTGCCGCAGGCCTTGAGCTGATAGCCCAGAGTCGTCTTGGTCATGATGACGTACATCAATATCGCGATCAATATCGCGATAATTATGCCGCCGTTGACCTGCGAGCCGGGGAACAGCTGGTCCAGCCCGAATTTGGGGGTCTCAACGCCGTTGAAGGTCGTCTTATAGACATAAGCGCTCTTGGTGCTCTCGACGACGTTCTTGAATTTACTCACGTCGAAGGCCCAGGTGACGAGGTTGGCCGCTATCCAGTTGGTCATTATGCTGGCCAGAACCTCATTGATGTTCAGATACGCCTTGGCCAGGCCGGGGATGGCGCCCCAGACAGCGCCGGCTGCCATGCCGCCGAGGAAGGCGATGACCCAGATAAGCGCGGGGGGCACTACATCGCTGGGTATGCCCAGCGCGAGCATCAGGCTGGCCATAGTGCCCATCAGGTACTGGCCGGGTGCGCCGATGTTGAAAAGGCCGGTCTTGTATGCCACAGCCACGGAGAGGCCGGTCATTATGAGCGGCGTCGCTCGGAAGAGCATATTGCCCACGCTGGTGGGGTTGAAGCCGAAGCTTAGGCTGCCGGCGGCGTCACGACCCGTGGAGAGTATGCCGAACAGCACCAGGCGGATGCCCTCCCACGCGCTCCTGCCCGAGAGGTTGGAGCTGGTCAGTCCAACTATGAGGACTATGATGCTGCCGACTGCGAGGCCGATGAGTATGGAGAGGATGGAGGCAAGCACGGTGCGCGTGCCGTCCTTGTTGTAAAGGGTCGTCAGCCTTTCCTTCATGCCTTCTCCTCCTTCCCCTGGCGCTTGGCGCCGGCCATGTAGAGGCCGAGCTCCTGTGCGGTGGTCTTCTTGGGGTCAAGCTCGCCGACTATCTCGCCCTCGTACATGACGAGGATGCGGTCGGAGAGGCTCATGACCTCCTCAAGCTCCAGCGAGACCAGCAGCACCGCCTGTCCCGCGTCGCGCTCGGCCACCAGCTGCTTGTGTATGTACTCTATCGCGCCGACGTCCAGGCCGCGAGTTGGCTGAACGGCGATGACCAGCGGTTTTTCGCGATCCAGCTCACGGGCGATTATCGCCTTCTGCTGGTTGCCGCCGGACATGCTGCGCACCACCGTGACCGGCCCCTGGCCGGAGCGGACGTCAAACTTCTCGATAAGCTCCTCGGCGTACTTGCGCACCTCGCCGTTATTTATAAATCCGGCGTGCTCAAAGGGCGGCTCGCGGAAGCGCTGGAGCACCATGTTCTGCTCGAGCGTGAAGTCGAGTATCAGGCCGTGCTTGTGTCTGTCCTCGGGTATGTGGCTCATGTTCTCGCCGCGCTTGCGTATGGAGTCGCGCGTGATGTCCCGGCCGCAGAGCTTGATAGTGCCGCCGGAGACCTTGTCCAGGCCGGTCAGGCCGTGTATGAGCTCGGTCTGTCCGTTGCCGTCTATGCCGGCGATGCAGACGATCTCTCCCTTGCGCACGTTGAAGCTCACGCCGTTGACCGCATCCCGCTTGTGCAGGTGGGATGGCACCTTGAGATCCTTGACCTCCAGCACCACGTCGCCGGGCTTGGACGACCCCTTCTCCACCACCAGCTGGACGGGACGTCCGACCATCATGTTGCTCAGCTCCTGCTGGTTGGTGTCCT
>OJQW01000825.1_pt1 | contig 11148 bp, 6 predicted proteins | sample 1599041 | NCBI WGS metagenome assembly OJQW01 (sample SAMN03922518, study PRJEB24848) | human gut metagenome | isolation source: stool sample | host: Homo sapiens | place: Germany | collected 2010-02
ACTTGCGATGCTTCTGGCGCTCATGCTGGTCGTCGCAATGATTCCGCTCAGCGCTGCGGCCGAACAGGCTCCCAGTAGTCTGGGTTTGCGGTATATCACCGTAAACGGGAATACTGTGGACCTGACGGAGAGCAGCCCCACAGTTCAGGTTACTGACCTGGGCGCAGCGGCAATTGTTAAGCTGACTGCTGACCTGAAGGATCACTACGAGCTGTGGGCACTGAGCCCCGATGGCATCAGCCATGAGGAAATTACCACCAGCGGCGAGGACGTTCCCGCTTCCTACTTCACCGTGAACGGCGACACCGCTACCTTTAAGCTGGCAGTTGTGGACACCAAGGGCGATAACATGAGCTCCAACGACAAGCAGTACGACGCTTGGACCATCACCCTGGAAAAGGTGACCGCCGCTGTTACCACCAATGTGGAAGTCACCAAGGGCGCTGGCGTTGCCAAAGTGGACAAGGTGGACAATGAGAACAAGATTGTGTACCTGACCTTGGCCCGTCATACCGGCACTCAGAATTATGCTGCCGATCCTGCTGATTGGACTCAAACCACTCAGGATAACATGAATGCAGAAATCACCGTGACCGGTCTGGAGCGTGCTACTGTTTCTGACGGTACCGCCAAAGGCAACTCCATTACCGTAGCCGACGCCGACAACGGCAAGACCTTCCAGGTGACCTCCGCCTCCGGTGGCAACACCAGCACCTTCACTATCGTCGCTGAGTATGAGGACGCTTTGGAGTCCTTCTCCGTGGACGGCGCTGAGGGCCTGATTACCGATGAGAACAAGGACGATGTTCCCGACACCATCACCGTCACCCTGCCCAAGGACGCTATCCTGGACAAGTGGGGCCATGCAGTGACCGATCCCAGCTTTGTTGTGGAGTACGCTGTGAAGGGCGATGTGCACTGCACAGTTGCAATTAAAGACAAGAATGGCAATGACGTTGACGAAGAGAATAAAACAATTACCAATAAAGATACGGTTCCTTTTGCTGGTTTGACCAATGCTGCCGATTGGACCGGTACTGTCACCGTCACTCGTTGGGACAAAGCGGTTCAGGCTTACAACCTGATTGTCAAGCTGGAAGACAGCACCGAGACCGGCATTGAGTACGTCCGCGTGAATACCACTGAGGCTACCGCTTCCGGCGACACCAGCTTCCATGCTGTGCTGCCCAAGAACTACAACGGCAACATCGACACAAAACGTGAGAAAGTGAATGTTGTGATCCGCACCATTCCTTCCATTACTAGCGTGCAGATTAACAATGCTAGTGGTAAGAGTCCTGTTGTTAATATGGAAGAAATCATCAGCGATACTGACCCTGATTACGTATCCGGCCAGACCGCTTGGAAACTGCCTAAAGATGTGACCATCAACGCCACCGGCACTGTGGTGATTACCCTCACTGCTGAGGATGGTTCCACCAAGGGTACTTACACCCTGACTACCGAAATGGCTCAGGCCAACACCGATGCTTCTATCACCGCCTTCTACATTGGCGATTACAAAGCTCAGCTGACCAAGTCCGGCGGCGTGAACCAGGAAGACATCTTCACCGTTACCGTGCCTTACATGACTTTGAATGTGGCTAACCTGCCCATCTACGCCACTCCCTCTGCTGGCGCCAAGGTGCAGTACACCGACAGCAATAGTAGTACTTTTGACCTGATCAATGGCTATCACACCGCCAGCAATCTTGTTGCAAATTATGTTAACGGTAAAACTGTGACTACGGGCTGGAATCTGGGCAGTCAGATCCCCACCGCCGGTTACTTGGAGACTAAGGTCACCGCCGTTGACAAGAGCGATGATACTGTGAAGCAGGATTACATCATCCGCGTGCAGCTGTCCACCGACATTGCCACTGGCAACCGTCTGGAGACCCTGGACTTCACTGCTCAGCCCACCAGCAACAACAATGACCGTGCCATCATGCACGCCATTGACGAGGACGAGAATGTGTTCAAGGCTAACGTGTGGGAGAACACCGACACCTCCAACAATGTGGGCACCATCAACCTGTATGTGCCCCAAAGCCTGATTGATAACAAAGAGGGCAAGTATAATAACGTTGTTCTGGATTACACCACCAAGGACCGCGGCGTTGCCTTCGCTGTGATTAACGGCACTACTGCCGCTGGCAAAGATGTTCGTCTGGCAAAGCTTTCTTGCACTGAGAACGACCAGAGCACTTCTTGGATTTCCGGTACTGTCATCAATTCCACTCAGGACGACATGACTGGTGACATCAGTGGTGTGAACATATCTGCTACTGATGGCAGCCTTAAAGATGGTTGGAACAGCCAGTGGAAAACCGAGGTTGATACCATTGTTGTGTTGCCTGAGAAGATTGCCCGTGCTGTGGAAGGTGGATACGCTCATGACACACGGACTGAGAAGGATGTCATCGAGTCTTCCAAAATCTGGAAGTACGGCACTGTTTACAGCGTGAAGATTGAGTCCCAGGAGTACAAGCACGACCGTGACCTGATCTCCTTCAAAGTTGGCAGCAGTGTGCTGACCGTGAACGAGGCTGAGGGCACCATCGAGGGTACTCTGAACTGGGCTGACACTACCACCATTCCTCAGGGGCAAGGAACTCCTGCTCCTTCTGACGCTGTGTTCGCCACCTTTGAGCTGAGCAAGTACGCCCGCGCTTACACCAATACAACTGACCCGAACAGCGAAAAGGGGACTTTCTCCGACGGTGACTGGGATGGCGACGGCGAGGCTGAAGACATGGACGAAGGTAACAAGGGTAACTTTGTACCTGACAACCTGGGCTTCGTGTTTGTGCGCAACGCTGATTACTCTGTGACCGTTTACAGAGCCACCGAAGACAGCTGCAGCAAAATCGTCAATAAATTCATTGTTAAGGCCGAAGACCGTCTGGATAATAACGATCCCTCCACTTCCGAGTGGACCTTCGACCTGAAGTGGAAGGATGCCTGCGACGACGCTGATATCGAGACCTTCTCGATCAACGGCGTCAGCGGCAAGGTGGACAACTCCGATCCCGAGAACCGCACCATCACCGTGAACCTGCCTTACGGCACTCCCATCACCGGTTTGGTTGCTGATTTCACCACTTCTCCCAACGCCAAGGTTACTTTGACCACTCCCGACGGTGTGCTGGTGGAGAGCGGTATCACCTCTCTGAACTACACCGAGGGTGTGCTGCTGTATGTCACCTCTGAGAGCGGCGAGAATAAGAACAGCTACCGTGTTACCGTGGAGCTGGGCAACCACTTCTCCGATATCGATGAGAACGACTGGTACTATGACAACGTGATGGACGCTGCCAACAACGGCTACATCTCCGGTATGGGCGACGGCACCTTTGCTCCCACCCAGGCCACCACTCGTGCTCAGTTCGCTAGCATGATTGCCAACGCCATGGGCTATGAGGCTGACCCCGATGTGGCTTCCATGTTCCCCGACGTTGCCGACGATTTCTGGGGCAAGGCTGCCATCAACTTCTGTGCTCAGAACGGCATCATCACCGGTTATGACGACGGTACCTTCCAGCCCAACAAGGCCATTACCCGTCAGGAAGCTGCTTCCATCCTGCGGAACGCTTTCAAGTTGACTGAGTCCTCTTCTGAAACGTTCCCGGATGATTCCGCCATCTCCGGCTGGGCTAAGGAGAGCGTCTACATCGTCAAGGCTTCCGGCCTGATGAAGGGTGACGCCGGGACCGGTAACTTCCGTCCCACCGATACGATTATTAGAGCTGAGGCCGCTTCCATTCTTATGAATGCGAAGTATGCCGGTTTGATTAAATAAGGTTTCAACTCTACTTAATTTTTATGATTACCCCATAGGCAGAAGGGACAGCGAAAGCTGTCCCTTTTGTCTTGTCAGTATGAAAATCTAACGGAAACCAATCGAATATTTCTAAACATAAAAGGGGCACCTAAGTTTTTTGCTTAGGTGCCCCTTCTAGTTTTTTATGGGTATTCATCTTGGCACTGGCCACAGTATTTTCCGTGGACAGATAGTCCTTGGGTTTTCAACTTGTGTTTTACACTTTTAGGCCCTATAAGAACTTTTTCCCAACCACAGGACATAGTTTACTTTGGAGCAGGATGAACGAGTGGTGTACCCACACAATAGAACAAGGGCGCCGCCTTGTGGCAGCGCCCTCATCCTATGGGGTAATCATAAAATTAAGTAGAGTTGAAACCTCAGTTGATAACACCAGCGTACTTCGCATTCATCAGGATGGAAGCGGCTTCAGCTCTTGTAATCGTAGAAGTGGGACGGAAGTTGCCAGTGCCGGCATCGCCCTTCATCAAGCCGGAGGCCTTCACCAGGTACACGCTCTCCTTGGCCCAGCCAGCAATGGCGGAGTCATCGGGGAACAGCTCGTCGGTGGTCTCGGTCAGCTCAAAGGCGTTGCGCAGGATGGAAGCAGCCTCCTGACGGGTAATGGCCTTGTTGGGCTGGAAGGTGCCGTCGTCGTAGCCGGACAGGATGCCGTTCTCGACGCAGAAGTTGATAGCAGCCTTGCCCCAGAAATCGTCGGCAACGTCGGGGAAAGCGGACTTCGCGTCGGGGTTAGCCTCATAGCCCATAGCATTGGCAATCATGCTAGCGAACTGGGCACGAGTGGTAGCGCCGGTGGGGTTGAAGGTGCCGTCGCCCATGCCGGAAATGTAACCGTTCTCAGCGGCATCCATGACATTGTCATAGAACCAGTCGCCGGGGTTCACGTCGGAGAAGGAGATGCCTTCCTCAACGGTCACGGTGTACATCCGGGTGGTGTCGCCGTCCTCAGAGGTAATCCACAGCTGCACGGGGTTGGAGTAGTTAGCGGAAGTAACACCGCTGACGAAGTCCAAACCATCGGTGGAGCCCAGCTTCACGGTAGCGCCGGAAGAAGCGGTGAACTCAGCCACCAGGCCGGTCACATCGGTGTCGTAGGGCACGGTCACAGTGATGGTGCGGCCCTCGTCCACGTCGTTGTTGATAACGCCAGTGTAACCGCCCAGGGTAAAGGTCTCAATGTCGGCTTCTTCGCAGGGAGCAGCCCAGGTCAGGTCGAACTTGTAGGTGGAAGAAGAATACTTGCCACCATTCTCAGCAGCATTCAAGCGGTTTTCGGCTTCAACCCAGAACTTAGTAACTTCCTTAACTGCGTTGGTACCATCACCCCACACCAGATAAACCTTCACAGGTTGTTTGGGGTCATTTTTTACACGTTCGAAAGCCAGCTTAAAGTTGTTGAAGCCCTTGTAATCGCCATTGGAAGCAAACGTATTATCCGTAGCGGAGGAAGCATCAATATCATCCACCAGGCCGTCTTCATTAATGTCGCCATTGGAGAACAAGCGAGCTGTAATATCACCTTCTGCCATCAGGCGAGCATAAGAATCAGTGGTAAACTCTACAAAAGTAGCGTCAGCCAAACCTTCCACCTTATCGGTGGTAGCGCTGAAGGGCAGCTCGCCGCTGATTACACCGGTGGTCTCGTCGACAGTCAGGGTGGTGTTGCCCACCTTGAAGGTCAGCAGCTGGCTCTTGTTGTCGCCCTTAGCGACCTCAATGTTCACCTGATACACGGTGCCATTGTCCTTCAGTTCATCGGCTTCAATGTTATAAATCCAATTAGGATTCTGTTCCTTCTGCTCTTCGTTCTCGATATAGCGAGCGTACTTCTCGTTCAGAACAACAATCTGCGTATTGTCAGTCAAAGAGCTAACGGCATAGTCATCCAAATCCAAAGTAGAAGAATCAGCAGGATTGATAGCCTCCAACCGCTTAACCTTGATGCCTGCATATTGCGTAGGCACGACGATGTAAGCCACACCGCCATCCTTGGTAGCAAAGTTGGTCACCATGTTATGATACACCAGACCCAGATCGTTCTTGTCAGTCAGGCTGACGGGCACTTCCAGGTTCAGGTTGGTCACATTGGTGGAACCATTGGTGTGCGTGTCAATCTGGGCGTCAAAGGTGTTAACGTCCTTCACGCTCTTGAGAGCAATCAGCTTATCGGTTTCCTGAGCAGTGGCGCTGAAGTCCAGGTCGGCCAGAGTCTTGCCGTCCTTGGGATCCTCCAGGTCAATGGTCAGGGTGTAGTTCTTCTTGATGGCAGCATTGTTCTTGTTGTTGGCGGTGACAGTGAGCTCCCAGATACCATCGGCATCGTCGGCATCGATAGTGTCCAGAGATTTGCTCTTGTTCACATCTTCAAGAGTAGTTTCGCCATTCACCAGCTGATAAGTTTTGTCACCATAGCCTACATAGGTCACATAGGCATGGCTGGAAGGAGTGACAAAGATGGTCCAGTCATCCACATTGGTGGTCATGAAGGGAACCTTCACCAGCAGGTCGTCCTCAGAGGTGGTCACATCCGCATGATAGGTCGCGCCAGTCTCATTGTTCTTAATCCAGATAGCGGTGATGGTAGCATCGGTGGTGTTGGTATCGGTGGTGACATTCAGTGTGTAGGTCTGCTTGGTGCCATCCTCGGCAACCACGTCCACGATCTGCTGCTTGCTCACGTCCACATTCTTGAATTCCCAAGTGGCAACGCCAGCGTCAACGCGAGTAGCTTTTGTCATCTTCTCACTGTTCAGAGTGACGCTCTGCACAGTGGCAGGGGTCTTCAAGGTAACAGTGCTCTTGCCCTTGTTCGCACCAGCAATTTCGTCAGCGGCGGGCACAGAAGCGGTCAGAGTGCCGGCCTCAGCATCAACCTCACCCAGAGTGTTGTTAACCTTCACATAGGTGATTTCGGTGCTGCTATCCTTCTCCAGCTGGACAAGGAGGTCATAAGTCTGCACAGCGCCGTTATAAGCGCCGTTAGTAGCGACGGTCTCGGGCAGACGGTTCACAACAACCTTGCCCTCGAACTCCTGGTCACCAGTGCCCAGGCCAGTAAAGGTAATCTTATCGCCGGAACCGTCAGACTTGACATTACCCAGCTTTTTAGCGGTATCCCACACTTCCACATTGGAAGTCACATCGCCCTCGGCCACATAAGAGACGGCCAGCTGGGGGTTAGGGAAGGAGCTATCGGTGGTCTTGTCGTAGATAGCGCTCTCAGGCAGGTTCACAACGATGGTGTCGGGCACATCGTCCAGGTTGGCGTCAACGGGGGTAGCGGAGTACTTTTCGCCATCAGTGCCGGTGACAGTGAACTCGCTCAGGGCCTCCAGATAAGAGGTGACCTTCACGGTGTAAGTAGCAACGTTGTTGCCGGACTCGGAAGTAACGGTGAAGGTGTCGTTGTTGTCGGCATCCACGGTCACAGTGCCATTCGCGGCGCCGCCGTTGATTTTGGCGTTATCCAGAGCCTTCATCTTCATCTCAGCGCCCAAGCTTTCCTGGCCCTTGCCGTCTGCATCCACATGACGGGCCAGCACTACGCTGACAATCTTGTTTTCCGTGTCAACGGTAGCGGAGTAAACGCCCTTCACGTTTTCCACGAACTTTACATCCGTAGTGGTGGACGCGGTGGTGAAGTTGACCGTCACAGTGTAAGCGCAGCCTTCAACGGTTTCCCAGTTGTTGCTGTTGCCTACCTGCTTGTACAGCTGCAGATGGATTTCCTTGTTGGAATCCATGTAGTCATCCAACAGGACTTCCTGGTTTTTGGTAGTCAACTTTTTGTCAGACAACTGTGTGTCGGCAGCAGCCAAGACGCGCAACTCATAGTCGCGGCCAAGGCCACTGTTCAGACGCATCTGCACAGTCTTAGTGCCTGTGGGTACGTCCACTTCCGCTTCCGGCAGAGCGACCGTGTTGTCATCTACATAGATGAACGACGGGCCCTCAGAAGCGGAAGCGCTGAGCGGAATCATTGCGACGACCAGCATGAGCGCCAGAAGCATCGCAAGTGATTTCTTCAGAAACTTGCTTTTCTTCATAATTTCAACCCTCTTAAATTTTAGATTCTCACAGGGCTTTTTCCCCGTGAGTTGAAGTTATCTATATAATAATCTTTGTCTTTGAAAAATGCAAGCCCTTTTTTCAAGTTTTTACGCAAATCCTTGCCGGGACAGCGCAAAGCCAAAAATGGCTACAAATGGCGGTCTTAAGCCATTTCTGGGGATTTTTTCTTGTAACCTTTTGTTACGATTTGGAGAAATCCCCATATTTTTCCTCTACAATGTGGCGCATTTTTGGAAGGTTTGTCCATCGCCCTTTTTGTGGGCTTTTTGTTTTGTGCGCTTCTTTGTAAAATCGTTTCTTTTTCGCGGCAAAGCTTGGAGAAGTTGTCCATATTTCCGGTTAGTGACAAAAAATCTTGCCGCAGGAAAAAAGTTTTTCCGGCGCCGCGCCTGTTTTCCCGCAAAGTTTTGTCCCTTTACAGGGGGCTTCCCCTGCCACGGGCACAGGCCTTTCTCTCACTTTCCCCAGAGGGCCCCGCCCAGCTCCTCCACCGCGTTGGTGGAAAGGCACCGGCCGTGCTCCTCGCAATAGGCGTAAAACACCGGGCAGGCTCCCAGGGGCTTGCCGAAGGGCGCCGCCAGCCGCCGGACGCTTTGCCGCTGCCGCAGCGCTGCTGCCGCTTTTAAGTAATAGGCGCCCCGGTACAGGCACAGGGACGCCTCCAGCTTGGGCCAGGCCTGGTACAGGCACGCCACCGCGGCGCACAGGCTGCCCGCCCTTTGGAACTGGAACACAAGGGGCTGCGCCGGCCGTTTCAATCGCACGTGCAGCACCTCGCTTCCTGGGTTTTACTCCATTGTATGGCAAGGGCTTGGCTTTGGTGTTTACACCGGCTCGCCGCGCAGCTGCTGGATGGCCTGCTCCGGGTCCTTGGCGGTGAACACCGCGGTGCCGGCGATGAGCACGTCAGTGCCCGCCTCCCGGACGATGTGGGCGTTCTCCAGGTTGATGCCGCCGTCCACCTCGATAAGCAGGTTGGGGAAGTGCGCCTTGAGGGTGCGCACCTTCTTTAGGGGCCACTCCTGGAGCTTCTGGCCGCCAAAGCCGGGCTCCACGGTCATCACCGTCACGTGGTGCAGCTGCTCCCCAAAGGGGAAAAGCTCCTCCGCCGGGGTGCCGGGCTTGATGGCGATGCCGGGCTTCGCGCCGCTGGCTTCAATGGAGGCCAGCACAGTACGGGGGTCGTCGTCGCACTCGATGTGGAAGGTAATCCAATCGGCGCCGGCCTCCCGAAATATGGGCACGTACTGCAGGGGGTGGCGGAGCATCAGGTGCAGGTCGAACTCCTGGTCCGTCTTGCCCCGCAGTGCCTTTACCACCTGGGGCCCCATGGTCAAATTGGGCACGAAGTTGCCGTCCATAATGTCGATATGAAGAATCTCCGCTTCCCGCACTTTTTTCAGCTCCGCGCCCAGGGCGGAGAAGTCCGCCGCCAGCAGCGAAGGCGCCACGTAAGTCATTTGCGCTACCATCCTTTCCCATACCGTCTTTTTCCCTATTGTACACGATAGAGCCCGCTTTTTCAACGGGTACCGCCCAGAAAGATAAAAAGGCCCGCCGCCCACCAGGCAGCGCGCCTTTTCCTATACTAATACAATATGTTGCATAGCCCCTGTGCCAAGATGGTCATCAGTGGTATACTAATAATAGAAAGCACCGTGCTTACCGCCACCGTTTTCGAGGCCAGGGCGGAGTCCCTTTTATACTGCACGGAGAACAGCACCGTGTTGGCGGCCACCGGGCAGGCGGCCTGGATAACGCTGGTGACAAACAGCTCCTGGGAGGGGCGGATGAACAGCAAGCACACCACAAACAGCGCCGGGGCCACCAGCAGCCGCAGGGCCGCCATCTTGTACACCGCAAAATCCGAGACGAAGGATTGCAAATCCACCTTGGCCACATAGCTGCCGATAATCAGCATGGCCAGGGGCGTGTTCAAGTCCGCGAAGAAGCCCACCGGCTCGGTGATGACCGCGGGCAGGTGCAAATCCAAAAAGTAGATGGGCAGGCCAAACAGCAGGCCGATGATGCCCGGGTTGAACAGCAGCACCTTCAAGCTCATCTTCTGGCCGCCACTCATCATGCTGTAGCCGTAGGTCCAGCAGAAGATATTGAACACCACAATGAAGAAGGAGCCGTACATCACGCCCTTGCTGCCCACAATGCCCTCCACCAAGGGCAGGCCCATAAAGCCGGCGTTGCTAAAGCTGACGGCAAAACGCAGCACCTTTTTGCGGCCCTCGGGCTCCTTGCGGAAGAAAAGCAGGCTCAGGCCGATGCTCAAGGCGATGGCCAGGGCCGAGGTGCCCACGGAGAGCAGCAGCTCCCCCGGGCTGAGGCTGTCCTCTGAGGTGAGAAAGGAATTGACAATCAGGCAGGGGGTGACGATTTGGATGAGCAGCGTGGTGATTTCCGAGGCGCCCCGCTCGGTGAGCATCCCCTTTTTCGTCACCAGGTAGCCCACCACAATGAGGATGAGCATCACCGCCACCTTGCTTATCACTGTCAATACCGCTTCCATGCAGTTCCCTCTCTTTCCCGCGTTTTCCCTGCCAGCTTAGAAAAGCCCCTCTGGGTCGTCTGTGTCGTCCTTTTCCTGGGCGGGAAGCTCCTTGGCCTCCTGCCCCCGGGCGGATTTCCGGTTCTTCCGGTACTCCTTGACAAACACCACGGCCAGCACCACCAGCACCGCGGCGGTGAGCACCCGGAAGGCAATGCCCCAGCCCCCTGCAAAGGCGCCCGCGTCGGGATAGATGCGGTCCACCAGCAGCCAGGCGCCCAGCACCAGGAAGTAGCCTCCCGCCAGGAAAAACACCTTGTTCTCCTTGGAGAGGGAGAAAATCAAAATGAGCCCAGCCGCCAAAATGACAATGGGGAACATGAATTCCATAAAAGCCGCTCCTTTCCAGGCCGTTACTCTCTGCCTATTATACTGGAAACCGCCCCAAATTACAAGGGCGGGCCGCCCCTGCCCCACAGGCAGAAAAAAAGGCCGCCGCTTTCGCGGCAGCCCTTGGCTTTTCCCTTTAAGAGAGGATATAGATATTCATGGTGCGGCGGCCAATCTGGCTGCACTCCTCAAGGGTGTTGTAGCACAGGTCCGCAAGGATATCTCCGGCCATGGCCGCGCCGCCGGTGTCACCGGCCACGCCGTAGCCGTAGACCACGCTGCCGTCGGGGGAGGTGATGTACATCTTCGTCCCTGTCTCTTATACACATCTGACGCTGCC
>OJQW01000828.1_pt1 | contig 11129 bp, 6 predicted proteins | sample 1599041 | NCBI WGS metagenome assembly OJQW01 (sample SAMN03922518, study PRJEB24848) | human gut metagenome | isolation source: stool sample | host: Homo sapiens | place: Germany | collected 2010-02
TCGCCGACGGACTGGCGCAGGTCATCGGCGAGAACGGCTACGGCTGGCTGGCGCGCTTCGCCGACAACGAGGCGCTGACCTACACGCTGGGCGACGCCTCGCACGCCTACGACTCGATCCGCACGCCGTTCTGGATCGACCGCATGGAGAAATCGGAGGTGGCCTGCACGCCCGGAAACGGCATCGGCGATCCGGGCGTCACGCGCTTCCGCCGTCATTTCCTCTTCCTGAAACCCGACGTGATCGTCGTTTACGACGAGCTGGAGGCCCGCGAACCCGTCGCGTGGACGTGGCTGCTGCACAGCCACAACCGCATGGCGCGGGCCGGAGAGAACGCCGTCGCGGCCTCCAACGGGGTGGCCGAGGGGCGGATGGAGCTCTTCACCTCGGGAGAACTGACGCTGAACCTGACGGACCGCTTCTTCTCCCCGGCGATCAACTGGAAGAAGCGCACGGGACCCGACGGCCGGGTGCAGGAGTATGTGAATCATTGGCATGCGGAGTTCACGACTGCGGTGAAAAGCCGTGCGCAGCGTTTCCTGGCCGTCTTCCGCATCACCCCCGAGGGGCGCAAGCCGCTGGCGTTGAAAGGCGGTGCGAAGGGGCGTGTGACGGTCGGCGGATGGAGCGTCTCGGCGGAGCTCGACGCCTCGAAACCCGCGTCGCTCTCCGTCACGGACCGCCGCGGCAATGCCGTGCTCTACAACACTCCGGCGTCGGAAACCGCGGGCAGCACCGTCGTCCGCCGCCGGGGCGAGCCCGCCCGCGAACTGGTCGATGTCGTGCCGGCTTCGGTGCGCTGACGCCGCATCCGAACTTGCCGCCGGACGTTTCTCACGCCCGGCGGCGGCGTTTCCGGGACCGAAAATCGGCCCGGAGGTTCGGATTTTCCGAAAAAAAACGTATATTTAGCCTCCCAAGCCTCTACGATATGCTGAAACTTAAACCTACGCTTCTCCTGTTCGCACTCCTTTCCGTTTTTTCCGGCAGGGCCTTCGCCGCGGCCATCGAATTCCGCACGCTGTCGGTCAACGAAGGATTGTCGCAGAGCACCGTGCTGGCCATTGCGCAGGACGGGATGGGGCGTATCTGGATGGGCACGCAGGACGGGCTGAACTGCTACGACGGCTATTCGTTCTCGGTGTTCCGCTGCGTGGAGGGCGATCCGCAGAGCTTGGGCGACAACTCCGTCAACGCGCTCTACGCCGACGGGGGCCTGCTCTGGATCGGCACGGCGTCGGGACTGTCGTGTTACGACGCGGCGACGCAGCGGTTCGAGAATTTCCGCCTCGAAGGGCGCAACATGCAGGTCGCCGACATCGCCGCCACGGCCGACGGCGATCTGATTCTCGCCACCGATCTCGGCATCGTGCTCTTCGACCGCGAGAGCCGCGAGCTCGAAATCCGGACCTACCTCGCGGGCATCAGCGTACACGCCGTCTGTCCCTCGCGCGACGGATTCCTCGTCGGGACCTCCAACGGCGTCTACACCTATTCCTCGACATACGGCAACGCCGTGCGCATCCTGCCGCAGATGGCCCGCTACGACATCGCCAGCATCGTCGCCGACGGCGACGGATACTGGGTCGCCACCCACGGCAACGGCCTCTACCGTCTCGACGGCGCGTTGCAGGTCACCGGACGCTATGACGCCGCATCGAATCCCGGGCTGGTCTCGGACTACATCCGGGTGCTGAAAACCGACTCCGAGGGGCGTCTCTGGATCGGGACCTTCGACGGGCTTTCGATCCGCGACCCGCAGAGCGGGCGCTTCGAACGTCACGTCCATACCTCCGACCCGGGGTCGCTGAGCCACAATTCGATCCGTTCCATCTTCATCGACGCCCAGCGGGGCGTCTGGCTCGGAACCTACTACGGCGGCGTGAGCTACTATCACCCGCTGGCCCGGCGTTTCGGCATCCTGCGCCACGATCCGGTGCGCAATTCGCTGGGCGACAATACGGTGAGCTGCATCGTCGAGGACCCCTCGTCGGAGAGCCTCTGGATCGGCACCAACGACGACGGCGTGAACCTCTACGACCGCCGCACGGGGCGTTTCTCGGAGTTCAACACCGCCAACGGCGCCCTGCTGTCGAACAACGTCAAGTGCGTGCTTCCCGACGGCCGCGGGCGCGTGTGGATCGGCACCCATGCCGGGGGCCTGAGTTCGATGGACGTTGCGACGCGGCGCACGCGCCACTACCCGGTCAACGCTTCGATCCCGATCAACAACAGCTGCTATTCGCTGCTCGACGGCGGCGACGGCACGCTGTGGGTCGGCACGCTCAACGGCCTGCTGTCGTTCGACATCGCCGCGGGACGCTTCTCGCGCCACCTCTGCACCGATTACGAATCCAAACTGGGGTCGTTGCAGATCACGACGCTCTTCCGCGACTCGAAGGGCCGCGTGTGGATCGGCACCGGGGCGGGGCTGTACCTCTGGCAGCCCGGCGTGAAGCAGGTCATGGCCTGCGAACTGACCCTTGCGAAGAACGGAATTTCCCCCCCCCTCCGGCAGGATGTTCCGGTCATGTGCGTCGCGGAGGATACGCACCGTAACATCTGGATAGGCACCCGGCAGGGGCTTTTCCGCTACAACGCCTCGGACAATTCGTTCACGCGCTTCACCGTGGCCGACGGGCTCCCCAACGATTTCGTCTACGGCATCCTCGAAGACGAGCTGGCGCGGCTGTGGATCTCGACCAACAACGGACTGGCCTGCTTCGACACGCAGAAGAACACCTTCCGCCGCTACTCGCTGTGCGACGGCATTGCCAACAACCAGTTCAACATCTACTCCTACTGCCGGAGCCGCGACGGCGTTTTCTGGTTCGGCGGCATCGGCGGCATCACCTGGTTCCGGCCCCACGATCTCGTGGACAACCCCTTTGCGCCCGCGCCGCAGATCACGGGCGTCGATGTGGCCGATTCGGACGGCGACCGCCGCGTGCGCATCGAACGCGATTCGGCCGGGCGCGTCGTCGCGGCGGCGTTCCCCTCGGTGCGCAACATCTTCACCGTGCGCTTCGTGGCGGTCAATCCGCTGGCCGGAGGCCGCAACACCTTCGCCTACAAGCTGGAGGGATTCAACACCCGCTGGTACGAAACGTCGCATCTCGAAGCCAACTACTCGAACCTCAAGCCCGGGCACTACCTCTTCAAGGTCCGCGCGGCGAACAACGACGGACGCTGGAACGACGAGCCCGCGACGGTCGAGATCCGCGTGCTGCCGATGTGGTGGCAGACCCTTGCGGCGAAGATTCTGTGGGTGCTGCTCGCGCTGGGATTCGTCGGGGGCGTCGTGGCGGCGCTGCTGGGACGTATCAAGATGAAGATGCAGCTGCGTGTGGAGCGGCTGGAAAAGGAGTCCATCGGCCAGCTCAGTCAGGAGAAGATACGCTTCTACATCAACCTTTCGCACGAACTGCGCACGCCGCTGACGCTGATACTCTCGCCCTTGCAGGAGATCCGCGAGCACGGCACGGCCGACAAATACGTCGCCTCGCGCCTGAACTACATCTATCGCAACAGCCTCAAACTGCTGCATATCATCAACCAGTTGCTGGACTATCGCAAGGCCGAGCTGGAGATGTTCAAGATGAAGGTCGCCGTGCAGGATGTCGATGCCATCGTCGCCGAGGTCTTCTCGATGTTCGAAGAGGTGGCCCAGAACCGCGACATGGACTATATCCTCAGCTCTGAGCTGAAAGGCGAGGCGCTGCCCGTCGATAGGATGTTCCTCGAAATGATGCTCACGAACCTGCTCTCCAACGCCTTCAAGTTCACGCCCGACGGCGGCATCGTCCGCGTCGCCCTGCAACGCGGCGAGGGGTGTTTCCGCCTCACGGTCCGCGACTCCGGCATCGGCATTCCGCAGGACCAGCAGGAGCGCATTTTCGAACGTTTCTACCAGGTCAACGAATCCCACGCCGGGTCGGGCATCGGGCTGTCGATCGTCCGCCGCATCGTCGAGCTGCACGAGGGTTCGATCTCGCTGCGGAGCGAGCCGGGGCGCTTCTCGGAGTTCACCATCACGCTGCCCGACGACATAGCGGCCTATCCGGCCGGGAAGCGCGCCGGGGAGCACGACGTGCGCGCCTCGATCATCCGCGACGCCGAGAAGTTCCTGCCCGAGGAGTGGTCGGGCGAGAGCGGCGATTTCGCCCCCGACGAGGAGGCTTCGGAGGAGAAGCGCGGCACGATCCTCGTCGCCGAAGCCAACGCCGAGGTCGCGCGCTACATCGCCGACCATTTCAAGGCCCGTTACGGCGTGGAGACCTTTTCCGACGGCAACGAGGCCCTCGAAAGGCTCAAAACGCTGGAACCCGACATCATCATCGCCGACCGGGTGCTGCCGGGGCTCGACGGGCTGAAACTCTGTCAGGCGGTGAAGCAGAATATCCGCACGTGCCATATCCCGGTGGTGCTTCTCGCCGCGGAGGGCAGCGTCGAGGAGCAGATCACGGGCATCGAGGCCGGGGCCGACAGCTACCTGCCGATGCCGCTGTCGATCTCGCTGCTCGCGGCCAACGTCCAGAACCTGCTGAAAGCCCGCTACCGGATGCGCCACTACTATTCGGACGACGCGGAGATCGACCCCGACAAGATCACCTCCAACTCGATGGACGGGGAGTTCCTGAAGAAGGCCATCCGCATCGTCGAGGAGAACATGGACAACGAGGAGTTCTCGTCGAACGATTTCAGCAAGGCGCTTTGCATGAGCCGTTCGAACCTCCATCTGAAGATGAAGTCCATCACGGGCGAGTCGGCCACGAAGTTCATCCGCAAGATCCGCTTCAACTACGCCTGCAAACTGCTGCTGGACCGCAAATATTCGATTTCGGAGATCAGTTCGATGGTGGGCTTCAACTCCCCGTCGTATTTCGCCACGAGCTTCAAGAAGCACGTCGGCTGCCTGCCCACGGAGTATGTCCGCAGCCGCACCAAGGGCGGAGAGAAGGCGGGGTAGTCCTTCTTCCGTGAACGGAAAATTCCCCGGAACCTTTGCGGAAAGGTTCTGGGGAATTTTTGGGTGGAAGCCGGTTCTCCTATTTGGAGAAGATCGACGAGATTTCCTTGTAGTTGTGCACGCGCTCGATGACGTCGGCGAAGAGGTCGGCGACCGACAGGACGGTGAATTTGTGCAGGTCCTTGTCGGGGTTGAGCGGAATGGTGTCCGTCACGATCACCTCTTGCAGGGCGCTGTCGTTGATGCGCTCGTAGGCCGGGCCCGAAAGCACCGGGTGGGTGATGGCGGCGCGGACGCTCTTCGCCCCGCGGGCCATGAGCATGTCGGCGGCCATGCAGATCGTGCCGGCGGTGTCGATCATGTCATCGACGATCAGCACGTTGCGGCCTTCCACGTCGCCGATGGCGGTCATCTTGCCCACGACGTTGGCTTTCGCGCGCTCCTTGTGCGAAATGATGATCGGTGTCCCCAGCAGTTTGGAGTAGTTGTTGGCGCGTTTGGCGCCGCCCATGTCGGGAGCCGCGATCGAGAGGTCCTCGATGTTGAGGCTCTTGATGTAGGGTACGAAGATGCCGCTGGCGTAGAGGGCATCGACCGGAACGTCGAAAAATCCCTGGATCTGGTCGGCGTGCAGGTCCATCGTCATCACGCGGTCCACACCTGCGGCCATCAGCATGTTGGCCACCAGCTTGGCGCCGATCGGCACGCGGGGGCGGTCCTTGCGGTCCTGGCGCGCCCAGCCGAAGTAGGGCACCACGGCCACGACCTGATAGGCCGACGCGCGGCGTGCGGCGTCGATCATCATCAACAGCTCCATCAGGTTGTCCGAGGGCGGGAATGTGGACTGGATGATGAATACCGTGCAGCCGCGGATCGACTCGTTGTAGCAGGGCTGGAATTCACCGTCGCTGAAGCGCAGGACTTCCGATTGTCCGAGCGTCGTACCGAAACTTGCCGCGATTTTCTCGGCCAGATATTCCGAGCCGCGACCTGAGAAAATTTTGATTTTGTGGATAGCCATAGAAGATGGATTTTTGATGGTGCAAATATAGGACAATGCGGCGAAAAAACGTTCCCTCCGGACGACCTTTTTTCAACAATCGGTTAAACATTCAGGCATTCGCCGATAAAACCGAGTATCTCCTCGCGTCCCGTGCCGTGCTGGCTCGACGAGACGAACATCCGGGGCAGCTCCTCCCACTGCTCCGCGAGCGCCGCCCGGTAGCGTTCGACGCTCTTTTCGCGCTGCGTTTTCGAGAGTTTGTCGGCCTTGGTGAATATCACGGCGAACGGAATGCCGTTCATGCCGAGCATTTCGATGAACTGCAGGTCGATCTTCTGGGGTTCGAGCCGAATGTCCGCCAATACGAACAGGAAGTGCATCTTCTCGCACTTGAGCACATAGTCGGTGATGATTTTGGAGAACTCGCTGCGTTTGGTTTTCGACGTGCGGGCGTATCCGTATCCGGGCAGATCGACCAGATACCATGCGTTGTCGATCAGGAAGTGGTTGATGAGCCGTGTCTTGCCGGGCGTTCCCGATACTTTGGCCAGCCCCTGCCGTCCGGTGAGCATGTTGATGAGCGACGACTTGCCGACGTTGCTGCGCCCGATGAAGGCGATGTCTTTCAGCGCGTCTTTGGGCACCTGCGAAATACGCTCGGAACTGCACTTGAATTCGGCTTTGTTGATCTGCATGTTGTCGGAGTTTGCGGCAAAGACAGTGCGGGCCGGGCGCCGGGCCGCTGTCTGTCTGAGCGGATGTCTGCTGCAAAGATAGCATTTTAGCATCTATATACAAATTATACCGCATGGGAAAACCGCCGGTCGTTTTCGCCGCCTTCGGCGTCGTTTGCAATTCTGACCCACCCCCAACCCCCCGCCTCAGACAGGGGCTTAGTGCCGCGAAGCGGCAAAATAGGTGCTGACGAACGGTCGTGTAAAATGGTATATGGGGCCCCTGCTCCGGAGTCTACCAGACGAGCGACACCCACAGCGGGCAGTGGTCCGAAGCGACGGTGGTGTAATCCACCGTGCGTTCGGCGATTTTCGCCGACTGCGGCAGGCCGCGGCCCAGTATGTAGTCGATGCGTATCGAAGGACGGTCCGAGGGGAACGTAAGCTGCGCGGTGTCCGACAGCGGCCTGAATTCGCCGCCCAGCCCGCCGAGCACCTCCCCGGCGTCGTCCATGTTGAAGTCGCCCGCCAGCAGCACGGGTTTGCGGCAGGTGTCGGTGGCTTGACGGATGATCGGCAGCGATGCGCGCTGGTCTTCGGGCGTGAGCGATAGGTGCGTGACGCAGACCACATAGCCGGGAAATTCCGCCATCAGCAGCACGCGCGCCTCTTCGCGCCCCGGAAGCGGGATGCGGCGCACCGAGAGCGGCTCGGCGCGCGACAGCAGCCCGATGCCGTAACCTCCGCCGTCGTAATCAATCGCGCGGCAGAAACGGGCGTGCATGCCCGTCATCCGGCCCAGCTCTTCGGGGATGAAGCGGCCGTTCATGCGTCCCGTCACGCTGTCCACCTCCTGCAGGGCTACCACGTCGGGCGCGACCCGGCCGATGACCTCGGCGATGCGGCCGAGGTCCTGTACGTCGTCCGCTCCGCGGCCGTTTCGGATGTTGTAACTCATGAATTTCACGGCCGTGGTCTGCGTTGTGCAGGCCGCCGGCATCAGGGCGCAGAACAGAACTGCCAGTGCGACGGAAAAATATTGCTTCATGACTTTTCGGGATTTTCCGCAAAGGTAATACAACCTCCCCTGAATGCCAAATAATCCGGCCCGCCGTTGTGTCCGGCGTTGTGTCCGGCATTGTGTCCGGTGTTGTGTCCGGCGTTGTGTCCGGCGTTGTGTCCGGCGTTGTGTCCGGCATTGTGTCCGGCATTGTGTCCGGCGTTGTGTCCGCCGTCCTCGTCCGGCGTTCCTCGTCCGGTGTTCCCTTCCGGTGTTCCCTTCCGGCGTGACCGCGCGGCGCAGGTGAATGCAGACTAAAAACCGGATATTCAGATTTTTCGGACTTTTTCCGTTGCTATTCCCGGTAATTTTTCGTACCTTTTAGCATCCGATTTGCATCTTGCATCGGAGTAAATACATCTATGCTTATGAAAACACAATTTCTGACCGTGTTCGGCGCCGCTGCGCTGGCCGTTTTTCCCGCAGAGCCGGAAGCCTGCACGCGCGCCGTCTATCTCGGTCCCGACGGCATGACCGTCACGGGACGCACCATGGACTGGCGCGAAGACCCGCTGACCAACCTCTATATCTTCCCGCGCGGCACCGCCCGCCGCGGAGCCAATACGGACGACACCGTCTTCTGGACGTCGAAATACGGCTCCCTTTCGGCCGCGGGCTACGACATCGGCATCACCGACGGCATGAACGAGGCCGGGCTGGTCGCCAACCTGCTCTTCCTGCCCGAATCGGTCTACGAGCGTCCCGGCGACACGCGCCCCGTGATGGGGCTGAGCATCTGGACGCAGTATGTGCTGGACAATTTCGCCACAGTGGACGAGGCCGTCGCCGAACTGGAGAAGGAGGCGTTCCGCATCGACGCCCCCGACCTGCCGAACGGCGTGAAATCGCGGCTCCACCTGGCGATTTCCGACGCTTCGGGCGACAGCGCGATCTTCGAATACCGCGACGGCAAGCTGGAAATCCACCACGGACGCCAGTATCAGGTGATGACCAATTCGCCTTTTTACGCCGACCAGCTGGCGATCCTCGGCTACTGGCAGCAGATCGGGGGGCTCACGATGCTGCCGGGAACCAACCGCGCTTCGGACCGTTTCGTGCGGGCGTCGTTCTATATCAATGCCGTCGCGCAGTCGGCCGATCCGAAGATCGCCGTGCCGGCCGTGATGTCGGTCATGCGCAACGTTTCGGTGCCCTACGGCGTTTCGACGCCCGACAAACCGCACATCGCCTCGACGCGCTGGCGCACGGTCTGCGACCAGAAGAACCGGGTCTATTACTTCGAACCGACGCTGGCGATGGAGACTTTCTGGATCGACCTCGCGGCGATCGACTTTTCGAAGGGCAGCGGCGAGCGGACCCTTACGCTCGCCGGCGGACAGAGCTACGCGGGCGACGCCACGGCGAAATTCCGCAAGAGCGCCAAGCCTTTCGCGTTCCTCTTCGGGGCGTGATCTCGTCCGTCCGAAATGAAAAACCCCGGCTGTGAGGCCGGGGTTTTGCGTGTCAGCGGTGCCGGGGGTATTTGTTGTTGAAGCGGTAGCCGACGCCCAGCATCAGGAAGTTAGGCATGTGGAAGTCGCGCAGGCTGTATCCGATGTGGACGTAGGAACTGTGCGTCACGGCGACTTTCAGGGTCAGCATCTGGTAGAATGATTTCAGGTCGCCGCCCTTGTGCAGGACGTTGACGCCCAGTCCGATGCCGATGTTGAAGTAGGGCATCACGAACTCCCCGCGGGCCGAAACTCCCAGGGCGATCTGCCTGTCGAATCCGGGTTTTTCCACCACGAGGTCCGGCCTGCCGCCCATCGGTACGAGCTGGTCGGCGATGGAGATGTTGGCGCTGCCGTCGTAAACGCCGTCGAGCGACACGCCCGCGCGGAACTTGTAGCCGAAGTTGTACATCGAGGCGAAATTGAACCCCACGACCGTATAGGCGTCCGGTGCGGCTACCTGTATGTCGCCGTCCTCGATGCCCTTGCGGCGCCACGAGCCGAACAGCGTGAGGTCGTAGCTGAAATGGCGCGGGAAGGCCGGATAGGCGGTTGTCGTGGGGGCTTCGGAGGGGTTGCGGCCGAAATTGTAGGTCAGTCCGGCGCGCAGGCCCACGGAGTTGAGGCCCGCGTTGGGGAACTTGGTGTTGCCGTTGGAGAAGTGCGAGAGCGAGACACCCGCCGAGAAATCGACTTCGCGCGTGACCATCCAGTTGAGGAAGAAATCGACGTTGAGAAAGGCGTTCATCTTCGATCCCATCATCATGTTGAGCCGGTTGGTCTCCTCGTCGTAGGGCTTCCAGCCGAACGAAAGGCCGAAATTCCACTCGTAGTCGAACGACAGCCGGGGGCTGATGCGGGCGATGCGGGCTCCCTGGAAGAGGTAGGCCGCGACCGGGTTGCCCAGCTCGTCGGGGTTTCCGAAGTCGTAGTAGGCGACCCCGATGCCCTGATAGGCGCCGCCGTAGATCCGGTCGGGGAGCGATCCCGGGCGGAACTGGAACGAGTAGCGGAGGTGTCCCGAGAGCGAGAGGTCGATGGGCTGCCCGGCCGTGTTGTTGCCCTGCACGAAGGGGTTGGTCGGGAAGATGTATTCGGGGCGGAACTCGCCGCCGAGGCGGTGCATGAAGCGGCGTTCGGAGGCCGTCTTGCCGCTGCGAACCCTGCTTCCTGCGGCGGCAGGCCGGGCGGCGTCGAATCCGGACCGTCCGCGCAGCCCGGCTTCGTAACCTGCACGGTACCCAGCCCGGTATCCCGCGCGGTAAGCGTCGCTGCCGCGGTGACGGAGACTGTCGGGAGCTTCGGATGTCGTTTCGTCGGCCGGGGGAGCCGTGCCCGGAGGCGTTTGCGCCGCGGCCGTTCCGGACAGGAAGAGCAGGGTTCCCGCGAGAACCGCAGTTTTCCAGATCCGTATCTTGTTTTTCATCGTGAGACTGAAATTCATGTTTTGACGCCGAAGTTACGAATTTTTCCGCAATCCCGGCACTCGCGCGCGTATTAATACTAAAAAAGTCCTCCCTTTTGGCGGGGGAGGACTTGGGGCGAATCGGATGTTACACGCGCTTGCAGGCACGTGCGGATCAGTACCCGAGTATGCGGAGCATCGAGCGGTAGGACTGTTCCTTGGCGAACAGGCGCGTGTAATACTCGTTGTCGGACTTGTCGCGGTCGATGATGATGTGCTTGGGCGCGGGGATCAGACAGTGCTGGATGCCGCCGAAGCCGCCCAGCGACTCCTGATAGGCTCCCGTGTGGAAGAATCCGATGTACTGCGTGTTGCCCTTTTCGAGTTTCGGCAGGAAAATGGCGCTGGTGTGGCACTCCGAGTTGTAGAAATCCTCGCTGTCGCACGTCAGTCCCCCCAGCAGCACGCGCTGGTACTCCTTGTCCCAGTTGTTCACGGCCAGCATGATGTAGCGCTGGTTGATGCCCCACGTGTCGGGCAGGGTGGTGATGAACGACGAGTCGATCA
>OJQW01000835.1_pt1 | contig 11082 bp, 9 predicted proteins | sample 1599041 | NCBI WGS metagenome assembly OJQW01 (sample SAMN03922518, study PRJEB24848) | human gut metagenome | isolation source: stool sample | host: Homo sapiens | place: Germany | collected 2010-02
TCCTCGTCAGGATAGCCAGCCATCCTCGTTTTTTGACCGCCTGACCGACGGTCTACTTTGTTGCACCCCTTTTTAGGGTGGTGTGTCACTGATTTGTTTCAAACTTCAGCACCTCCATCCTATCAAGAATATATACTCAATATCTATATTATAGCTACTGAATAAATAAAAGTCAATATGCAGTAGCTATCGGAGCACGTCCTTTTGCAGACCAGAGTCGGGGCTTTGTCTGGGCTTCATCTGGGCTTTTGCTGGTCTCCAAACGGGCTTCACGCCCTCGCTTCGCTCCGTCCGTTCCACCGCGTTTTCCGAATCCGGCTCATAAACGAGCGGATGCCGAAAACCTCTGCCTTCCGCCCCTTGCGCGTACACCCGTCAAAAGCCCTTCTGCAGGTCTCTTCGCGTGCCGTCAGCGGGCCTGCACCCCTTGAAGGATGCCTTCGGCATCGGGTGCCCACGTGAAGAGAAAGGAGGTCCGCACATGAACGAAGGCTGGAAGAGGTTCCACGGCACGGACGAGGAGGTCATGTGGCGCATCCAGGTGCTGAAGCGCACCTCGCGCCTCTGCGCGGCCAAGGCCAAGGAGCTGGAGCGCATGGCGAAGGCGGACGGCGACATGCCCGCCATGGACCACGCGTCGCTCATGGACGTGCTGAAGCGCATCGACAACGTGATGGAGTGGCGGTTCGTGAACGCCCTGGGCGAGGTGGTGCTGGACGCAGACGTCCTCGCCGAGAGCATCGACTGCGAGACCCTGCGCTCCATGCGGCAGTGCGTCGTGAACGCCATCGTGGACATCGAGGAGGCGGAGGAGGGGCGCGATGAGTGACTACGGCATCAAGACCTACGCCGACCTGGCTGAGACCTGCCGCGGCATGGTGCTCGCCAACGAGATAGCCAGCCGCCCGCTGGAGCCGGTGAGCGGGGATTGGGCACCCTGGGACGAGATATTCCAGTGGTACATCGTCCAGGACCCGAGCTTCCTCATGGAGCACACCGACGAGCCGGTGTTCTACGACGCCGAGCTGGGGCTGTACGTCTGGGGGATAACCCACTTCGGAACCAGCTGGGACTACGTGCCCGCGCCGGAAATCCACTGACCCACAGGAAAGGGAGCAGCATCGCGCTGCTCCCTTATCTTTTTCGGCTACTCGTACTGCTTGTCCGCATCGGCCCCGTACTTCACGCGGCCACCGGCACGCCTTGCCGCCTTGTCCTCGCGTTCCTGCAGGCGCATGCGCTTTGCCTGCTCCTCGCGCTCGTCCTCGTGGGCAAGGGCCTTCTCGGCTGACTTCAGGCGCTTCTCGGCGTCCCACATGTTCCTGCGGGACTCGTACAGACGCCTCTCCGCAGCTTCGCGCTCCCGGCGGCGCTGCTCCTCCATGGCCTGCTGAATCAGCATGCGCAGCATCATGGCCGTCATGTCCGCCATCATGCGGGACACGGGGTCCTTGGCATCGCGCCCGGCCTTGGCGAACACCCACGCGCCGGCCAGCAGGTTCGGGCACGGGTGGTCGAGCGCGTCGCGGGCCTCCTTGGAGGCATGGAACTCGCGCCTCGCAGCGTCCACCTCGGCTTGCAGCTTCGCCAGCTGCTCCTCGGGGTGGCGCTCCGCCTCCATGAGCTGCTCGTAGCGCTCGTCCATGAACGGCTCGCCGCTCTCGCGGCAGCGGTCGATGTGCGCCCTCTGGAGGTCGCCCGCCATCTGCGCCACGTCGGACTCCTCGACCGCGTACACGTCGAATGAAGGCTCTGCCGGCGAATCCGGCTGCGGTTCCGCCGCGACGGTTGCCACGGGAACAGGTGCCGGCGTGTCTTCCTTCTGGGCTTCCGCCTGCCTCTGCTTCTCCTCGAAGTAGGCCTCGACGCCTTCCTTGGTCAGGTCGTCGGCGAGGTTGGAGGCGCGGCGCCTTCTCTTGCGCTTGGTCTTGCCCAGCGGGTCGTGCGCCTTGTAGCTCCAGCCCACGGTCTCCTCGCCGGTCTCCTTGTCCACCTTGCGCACCTCGTTCAGCTCCACGCCGCGCAGCCTAAGCTCCTCGCGGAACTCGTCCATGCTGGACGACGCGTTGCGGGCTTCCTCGACGCGGTTTCCCAGCATGCGCTCGAAAGCGCCCGGCTCGAACTCGCTCTTACGGTCCGCCCATCTCGTCCTCTGCGCGCCCGGCTGGGGACCCACCACGGAGAAGCCCATCTGTCTGCTCAACTGGTCGTTCTTGCGCTTGACCGTGGCGTGGTCGGTGCCGTGCGCGATGGCGTTGCCCGTCTCCAAATCGTGGTTCGCTATGGTGGCGTGGACGTGCACGCAGCCGCCCTCGCCGTCGGTGTGGACCGTGACCCAGCACGGGGCGTTGGGTGCCACCTCCTTGCACAGCAGGTAGCCGTACTCGCAGGCTCGCTGGATGTCCTCGGGGTCGTCCTTGGACAGCTCCTCGGGTGCCCACGAGACGCGCACCTCGAACCCCTCGTTCTCGCGCCCCTGGTTCTGTCTCTTCATGGCGGAACAGAAGCGCACGAACTCCTCGCGGGAATCACCGTCACCCATCTGGGCGGCGATGCGGTTCGTCCCGTTCTGGATGTTCTCGGTGCGCTTCTTTCCCTCGCCGAGTTCCGTGTAGGCCATGCGCCCGTAGACGTTCGGCAGGGGCTGGATGTGAGTCGTTGACATCAGGCATCACCTCCCATCCCGAACCAGTAATTGACGAGCCGCCTCAACCTGCCCGGGTCATCTGGATACATCAGCGCGGAGAACATGTCCGACCCGAAATCCTGGCGCAGGGTCTCCACCTCGCGGGCCAGCTTCGACAGCTCGCCGCGCACCTCTTCGAGGCTCTTTTCGCATCCGTCCATGGTGTCGGAGCGGAGCATGCCCCCGCGCCCTTTCGCCTCGGCGTTCAGCGTCCTCGCAATCTGGTTCACGTTGACGCCTATGCGTCTCGCCTCCATCGCCAGACGCTCCGCGTCGGCGTTCTTCGTCACCACGTACACGGGGTTGGAACCAGCGCCCTCGCCGGGCACGGTCCAGCTGCGCAGCACGGCAGAGCGGGTCATGCCCGTGCTCTCGCAGACCGCATCCAAAGCAGCAAGCTCCTCGTCCGAGAATCGCACCTGCACGGTACGGTTCTTGCGCTGCTTCTTGGACGCCTGGCGGCGCACGCGGCTGCTTCTCTTTTCGGCACTCACTGCCATATCAACACCTCCCTTTTTTCTATCAATCGCCCGCGTCTGTTCGACGCGATTTCTCGCAAATGCTTTCGCAGGGAAAAAAGGTAGCGAGCATGGGACTTGTCCCTACAAAACTTCCGGTTTTTTCGCTGCGGCGAAAAATACCTCCGTTTTGTATGTACACGTCCCGCTCGCGAGGGGGCAGCTTTCGCTGTCCCCTTCGAACCCCCAGGGGTGCCCTGTTCCCAACCGGTTTCAGCCGACGACTCGGCAGAACTCTCCATTCGGAACGGGGCACGCCGGACACCCCTTGCGGGGTGCCGGATGGAGGCACGACTGCCTCCTTTACATGCCCTCGCCGTAGCCCCTCACGGGCATAGGCTCGCGTGCATCGTGGGCGGAATCGCCGCCCGAATCGGACGCGGCGGGCGCTCCGTTCTGGGCGGTCGCCTTGCCCGCTTCGGCACCCTTCGAAGATGCCTTTTCGGGCAGGTTGTCGCGCAGGAAGCGCGCGGCCCTGCGCATGTCGGTGACGTTCATATCGCCCAGCTCGGGGTACTCTTCGAGCATCACACGACCGACCTGCTTGTAATACTCCTCGCGCCTCGCCTCGGCCTCCTTGATGGCCTTGTTGATGTCCGAGTAACGCTTCTTAGTTGCCATATCGGATACCTCCTTCATCACTTGAAAATCGGCATGCTGCCGTACATCAAAATCGCTCCGTTGCCCAAGTTCTCAATGGTCGTCTTGCCGCCCGTCGACGGTCCCATGGACCCGAACGCCGCCCAGAGCAAAACGGCAACGACAATCACCCCGAGAACGATTGCTCCCAGCCTGCCGTCCGACATAGGCGGCTTAACCTCGCCGCCGTTCTTCCTCATGCTCGCCTGGATGTAATCGTTGTACATCTGCTGTTCCGCAGGAGACATGGTGCCGTGCTTCGCCTTCAGATTGAGCCTCGCGAACTCAGCCTCAGAGAGGCCGATAAGAGGGTTCGCCGCGACGCTGCGGTCGAACTTCTGCTCGGCGGTCATCCCGCTCGTATCCTCGACGCCATGCACCATGCGCATGTACTCGGCGTACTCCGGGTCCTGTATCATCGCCTTGCGCTGCTTGAACTCCTCGTACGTCAGCGTGCGAGGCTGCTTCGACCGCTTGCAGGCCATCAGGCCGCAAACCGCGCTCGCGGTCCAAAGCCCGAGTGGGAAGAAAAGCAGACCGATAATCGCACAACCGATGCCGACCCCGCCAAGCGCAATAGCCGTCGTCTGTCGATTTGAAACGCCACGGACAAGACCGACGACTGAAGCAATCGCGCCGACAAGGCCGAACGCAATCACCACGATGAGAACGCTCCCACCGGAGGCCATGAAGCCCCTCATGAACGCGTCCCAATTCCAAGTTGCTACCACCAAATCACTCATTTTCTTACTCCTCCTTGTCCTCTGAATCTGTTTCGTTGCTACCGCCCGAGCCGAGAGGCACCGTACGCACGAGACCCCTCACGCGGGCGGGCAGGTCGGGCATGCAGACACGGCTCTGGTCGGAACCGCGGTACGCCTTGTTCATCCACTCGGTCACCTCGTACTCGGCAATCAGCGGCTCGGGCTGCGCCCTCATCTCGTCGGGCACGAACACCGGGTTGTCGGTGTACGACCACTCATGCCACTCCGGCAGGAGGCGCTTGATGTCAGCGATGAGCGCCTTGCGGCTCTCGGGCCTGCCGGACGGGATGTTCCTCTGGAACCAGTGGCGGTACAGGTCGTGGATGAACTGCCACGAGAGGATGTCCCAGGATGCCTCCGGCAGCACGTCGCCCAGGAACTGGCGAACGGGGTCGTTGACCTCCCGGAACTCGTCCAGAAGCGCGGTGCATGCCTGCGGCTCGTCCAACTCGTAGTAGTCGGTCTCCGCCAGCAGGTGGTACAGCACGTACTCCAGCACCTCCTTGCGCTTCAGGTAGTCGTCCTTGATGTACTTGCGCTCGTTGCCCTCGAAGCGCTTCTCGAACGGCACGACCAGCAGACGGCGGTACATGGACTCGGACCTGTCGCGGAGCCTCGGCAGCTCGTTGACGCACTGGACCATGAACCCCTTGAAAAGGACCGTGCGCGGCTCCTTGAACTTGCGGTTCAGCTGGAACGGGTCCCCCGTGATGATGGACTTGAGCGCCGCCGCATCGTCCACGAATGTGCCCGTGTCGTTCTCGTCCGTGATTACGGCGGAAATGCGCATCAGCGGCTCCAGCATGAACGGGGAAGAGAAGTCCTTCAGCGAGATGGACTCCCAGGAACCGCGCCCCAGCAGGTTGCGCATGAGGGAGCACAGCGTGCCCTTGCCGTTGTTGCCGGACGTGGAGTAGAACCACGCGCTCTTGTTCCAGCTGACGCCGGGGCGGATGACCGCTCCGACAATCTGCCACAGCAGCCGTACGATGCTCTCGTCGTCGGACAGCTCGCCCATCCAGGACACGACGTCCCAGTCGGTGCCGTCCTCGTCGTTATGTATCACGGGGTTCTTCGCGTTGTTCACGAAGTCCACGCGCACCTTGCCGGTGAACACGAACTCCGGGTCGAAACCGAGGAGCATCTTGCTCCCATAATCGTATACGCCGTTGTTCACGGCGATAAGGTCACGGTCGTGACAACGCTCGACGTGCGGGCACACGGAACGGAGAACCGCAATCGTCTCGTAGACGCCGCGAATCGTAATCGCGCTGTCGTAGCTGCGGATGAGCCGCGTCAGACCGTCCTCGGAGACGTCGTAGGTGCCCTCGTTGTCGCCGGACGTCTGGTAGACGCCGATGTCGAAGTTGCCGTCGTCGCCCGCATCCTTCCAGAGGATGCCCACCGCGTGATGCAGCTCGCGCACAACCAGCGCAATCTGGTACGGGTCCAGGTGCTTGCGCAGGCGCAGGCGGGCTTCTCCCATCTTCTGGTCGGGATAGGCCTCCTTCTGCGTCGCTCCGACAGGCGCGGAAGGGTCGCGGGGACCCAGGTTGTACGCCTCGATGGCGTTGTTGGTCGCCTGCAGAAGCTCCCGCTCAACCTGTTCGGGGGCGGGGCGTATGTCCGCGTCGATGCCCGCCAGATACTCCTCTGTGACCTTTCTAATCAGCTCGTTCTCGGTCATGTCTTGACCTGCGGAAACGAACGTGCTATCATAATCACAGGTAGAGGCCGTCCCGGAAGCTGTGCAGGCATCGGGGCGGTTTTCTTTTTTGCCCATATTCACACCTCCTTAATTCGTTAGCTCAATGCGCTTCACGTTGGCGCTCTTCCACGCCTCAAGGTCATCCACCTTGTAACGGACCGCATTGCCGACCTTGTAGTAACTCGGGCCTTTGCCTTGACAACGCCAGACGCGGAGCGTCCCGGCGCTCAGGCCGAGCAATTCCGCCGCTTCGTACGTCGTCATGTAACGGGGTTTCGACCCCTTCGTCTTCTTCTGTTCTTTAGCCATATCAGCCACCTCCATGTTCAGAATCCGTTTCGCGAAAACAAAAAAGCTCCCGTGGAAACCAAAGAAGGACATAGGCAGAACATGCCTTGTCTATCTTGGTTTCCACGGGAGCTTCGTGTTCGTTATTTCGCCCGTGACGCACGGCCTATTTGACCGAGCGCTCGGCTCCTATTCCCGGTAGCAACCCCGCATCAAAGACGGGACGGGTGCTGAGCCATTTATCTATACAACTGGTATTATACAGCGTTAACTCGATTAACGCAATACCCGATATTCCGTCTCCGCAGGTCAGAGGCTTGTTTCCGCTCATATACGAGCGGAAATCGCCCGAAAAAAATATTGCGCGCGCCCATGTTCCACTACTGCGTTCGAAAAGTGGAACAAGTGGAACATCCGCCTCTACTCCCCGATAAACACGGGGAACATTGCGTTCCACTTTCTGCTTGAAAAGTGGAACGAGCCACCAAGAAGCTGAAAGCAAAAGAAGGACCGTACACGGCAGGAGAGGGAACCTCTGACACACTTTGACACACTTTGAAGTGTGTCAGAGATTTCCCGCATTCATCGGCTTCCCCGAGCGATTGCCCGTTTTTCTGACACACTTCCATTTTTTATAGTGTGTCGGTACTTTCGTAGGATTTATCGGCTTCCTCGGACGCTTGACACACTAAACACACTATTTTTCCAACCTACGCGTACAGAGAAATTTTTTCCCTATATATATTTATATACTTATTTTTTTCTCTCGCGCGCATTAGTTCAAAAAAAGGTGTGTCAAGTGTGTCAGATGGTTGTACTCCCCGATGAACACGGGAAAAGTACCGACACACTAAAAATTTCGCAAGTGTGTCAGAAATCGACCACCTTCCCGTACTCCCCGATAAACTGGGGAAAGTTCTGACACACTATTTTTTCGCGATAGTGTGTCAGAACCCGAAATCGCACATGCCCGCCCCCTGCTGTACCCAGACCCAAGACCCGAACCAGCCGCCCGTAGGGCGGCCAATCACAGCATCGAGCGAGAGCGAGATGCGCACCTGCATCCGCCTTTGCTTCTCTGACGCTCTCAGAGGCGTTTTAAGGCACGAAAAAGCCCGCCAGGGTAACGGAGTACCCCAACGGGCTTAAAACGTCTTAAAACGCAAAATACAGCGTCCTATGATTGCAATGCGAAATGGGAGCGCCCCTATCTGGCGCTCCCAAATCTATACACAAGCGCGAACTCATTCCGAAAGAAGAATAGTTCGACGCTTCCTACTCTGGTGGACCCAAAGGGATTCGAACCCTCGACCTCTCGGATGCGAACCGAACGCTCTCCCAGCTGAGCTATGGGCCCAGAAAGGCCGCCTGGCTTACCAGGCAGCTTTTATATTTTAGCACAAGGCGGGGCGGTTGTAAAGCGTTTTTACGAGTTTTTTGCCCCTTTGGCCTTCTGGGCGAACAGGTCGATGTGCAGCCATTTGCCACGGTACAGGCGCACCATAAAGATGAGCCCCCGGGCGCACAGCTCGGCGGCCATGGCCAGCCACACCCCAATGAGGCCCAGGCTGCCCACCAAGGCCAGCGACAGGGTGATGCGCACGCCCCACATGGTGGCCAGGTTGATGAGGAAGGGCCCTTTGGAGTCCCCCGCGCCGCGCAGGGCGCCAGAGGCCACAATGGACGCGCCAAACAGCGGCTCGGCAAAGGCCACAATCCGCAGCACCTGGCTGCCCAAGTCGATGACCTCCGGGTCGGTGGAGAAAATCTGGATCAGCTGGGGCGCGAAGAAGAACAAAATGGAGCCGCCAAAGGTCATGATGACTATGCCCATCCAGCTGACCGTGCGGGCGAACCGCTGAGCCAAATCCTTGCGGCCCGCGCCAATGGCCTGGCCCACCAAGGTGGTGCCCGCCACCGCCACGCCAGAGGCTGGCAGGTAGCTGATGGACTCCGCCGTAACGGCCAGGTGGTTGGCCGCCACCGCCACCGTGCCAATGCCGGTAATCAAGGCGGTGATGACGATCTGGGCCAGGCTGATGATGGAGCGCTCCAAGGCGGCGGGCAGGCCCAGCTTCCAGGCGGCCAGCAGGCACTGGCGGTCGAAGCGGTAGCGCTGCTTCAGGTTGATTTGCACTGGGGACTTCTTGCGGAACACCACCACCAAGAACAGGCAGGCCACAATGGCCGTGGAAAGCCCCGAGGCAAAGGCGGCGCCGCCCACGCCCCAGCCAAAGCCCCACACATACACCTGGCTGCCGAACAAATCCACGGTGCGAGGGGCGTAGATGAACAGAGTGTTCAAGATGACGTTAAAGACGTTAATCATCAAATTCAGCACCATGGGCGTGCGGGTATCCCCCGAGCAGCGGATGATGGCGCTGAACATATTGGAGCACAGCGTAAAGGGCATGGCGCAGGCCATGATGCGGAAATACAGGGAGGCGTCCCCACGGATGGAGGGGTCGGCCCCCAGCATGGCCGGCAGGAAAAAGCTGAGCACAAAGGCGATGGCGCCCATCAGCACCCCAAAGATGCCCACAAAGCGCAGCGACTGCCAGGTGACGCGCTTGGCGTCCTCCTGGCGGCCGGCGCCCAGGTGCTGGGCCACCTGCACGGAAAAGCCGATGGCCGCCGCGTTGAAGAAGCCGTTGAACAGCCAGGTGGTGCTGGAGGTGACGCCCACCGCCGCTGTGGCATTGGAGCCCAAAGAGCCCACCATGGCAGTGTCCACGTACTGCACCAAGGTGAGCATAATCTGCTCGATGATGGCGGGCCAGGCCAAGAACAGCACAGAGGCCAGTGTGGAGCGGAGATGGGGCGTCCCCGGGGCGGCCAGCATGGAGGCAATGCGTTCGTTGCCCTTCATAGCTGGTAGTCCATGCAGGCCCGGCCGTCCGGTTCCCGCAGCTCCGTTACAAATTTCCCAAAGGCCACGTGGGCGGGATGCTTCTGGTAGATTTCCAGCTCCTCCATGCTGTCAAACTGGGAAATCAAGATGTAGTCGTAGTTCCCCGGGGCAGAGCCAGGGGCGGCCAGGCGCACTTCCATCCCTCGGATTTGTGGAATCTGCTCCCGCAGGGCCAGCATCCGCTGCCGGGCCTCTTCCAGGTTTTCCGCCTTGGTCTTGCCGCAGGCGGTTTCCTGAAACTTGAACATGACGATGTGTTGAATCATTTTTACCTTCCTTCCCTTCTGCCGGCCGTTGCCGTATACCTATTCATAGTAGCGCATTTACCGGCAAAAAACAAGGGCGCAGGGCCCCAGGATGGAAAAACTTTTCCCGCGGCCATACGGCAAAGTTCTCCCACCCATAAGGGAAGCTTATGAAAGGGCCTCCCCCACCCCCTGGAAAAACCGCTGGTTGTAGAGAAAGGCCGGGTCCTGGGGTTTATACTGGCCAGCCCGGCGGTTGTACTCCCGGGAGCGCTCCACGTCCCCCATGCGGTAATAGCACACGCACAGCTGGATGCAGGGCAGGTAGCCGTAGCAGTCTGGGGAGACAAAGGCCCCCGAGCGGTCCTCCCTGGGCCGGGTGAGGGCCGCCTCATACCAGAAAGCCGCGGCGGGATAGTCCCCGCGCTCCAGGAAAAAGGCGCCGAAATCGCAGCAGAGCTCCGCCCGGGGCGGCCCCAGGCGCAGGGCTTTGGCCAGGGCGCGGAAGGCCTCCTCCCCCTTGCCCTGGCGCAGGTAGCAGGCCGAGAGGTCCCGGCAGGCCTCCCGCTGGTTCTCCACCCAGCCCTTCCCAGAGGCCAGGTACTCCTCCCACTGGGCAGCGGCTTCCTCCTCCCGGCCGTGGGAAGCCAGCTCCCGGGCGTAGTAGAACCGCTCCCGGGGAGAGAGGGTTTTCCCCTGGGCCAGCAGGCCCTGGTAGATGCCCAGGTTGCGGTCTGGGTCGCCGGGGCCCGGCTTCCGGTGGGAGATGGCCGCCTTATCCCAGTAGACCACGTTGCCCACCGGCGGGATGGCCTCGTGGACAGCGCCGCTCCACCGCAGCCCCGCCAGCCGCCGGATAAGCCGCTCCCGGTAATAGGTGAAGGTGGGCGCGCCGGCCTGGTCAAAGGCGGTGTGGTAGGGCAGCATCACCACGTCGGTTTGGGGCGGCAGGGCGGCTTTCAGCTGGAGGAAGCCAGGACGGTACTGGGCGTCCAGCACGTCGTCGGCGTCCATCCACAGGCAGTACTGCTGGGTGGCCTTGGAAAAGGAAAAATTCCGGGCCTGGGAGAAATCCCCCACCCAGGGGAAGTGGTACACCTGGGCCCCGGCCTGCTGGGCCAGCTCCACGGTGCGGTCGGAGCTGCCGGTGTCCACCACAATGACCTCCTCCACCAGGCCCTGGATGGATTCCAGGCACCGGGGCAAAAGGGCCTCCTCGTCTTTCACAATCATGCACAGGCTGATAGTGACCAATGGGCTCCTCCTTGTTCCGTTGGAAATGATGTAGAGGTGAGTTGCATATTCATGCAACTCACCCGCGGG
>OJQW01000837.1_pt1 | contig 11050 bp, 10 predicted proteins | sample 1599041 | NCBI WGS metagenome assembly OJQW01 (sample SAMN03922518, study PRJEB24848) | human gut metagenome | isolation source: stool sample | host: Homo sapiens | place: Germany | collected 2010-02
TTGGAAGCTCTGGGGATTTCCTCATGAGCCTGTTCGTCATCGCGGATTTGCACCTGTCCCTCAACGGGGAGAAGCCCATGGACGTGTTCCGGGGCTGGCACAACTACGTGGAGCGCCTGGAGGACAACTGGCGCCGGGTGGTCCAAGAGGGGGACACGGTGGTGATAGCCGGAGATATTTCCTGGGCCATGAAGCTGGAGGACGCTGTGCAGGATTTCCAGTTTCTCCACAGCCTGCCAGGGGAGAAGATACTCCTTAAGGGGAACCACGACTACTGGTGGTCCACCCGCAGCAAGATCGACCAGTTCCTGGCGGAGCAGGGTTTTTTTGACATGAAGGTCCTGCACAACTGCGCCTATCTGGTGGAGGGCAAGGCGTTGTTCGGCACTCGGGGCTGGCTGTACAATTCCGCCACGGCGGAGGACAAGAAGATTGTAGCCCGGGAGGCCGGCCGCCTGTCCATGTCCATGGCCGAGGCCAAAAAGCTGGGCGGGGAGCTGGTGGCGTTCCTCCACTACCCGCCGGTATACGACAACATGGAGTGCCAGGAGCTTCTGGACCTGCTGGCGGAAAACCAGGTGTCCCGCTGCTACTTTGGGCACATCCACGGCCAGTACGCCGCCCAGAAGGCCCTGGTGGGGGAATATAAAGGGGTGCACATGCGCCTTATTTCCGCGGACTATGTCCAGTTCTGTCCGGTCCGGGTGGAATAGAACGTTAAATTTTTCACTTTTTCCCGAAGTTTTTGCGGGAAAGCTGTAGATTCTTCGCACCGCGTGTGCTATAATTACTCAGTTACTTCGGTAAGTTTATTTTGAGAGGAAATCAGAGACATGAATGTAAAAGCGACCAACAAAGTGGAAACCAACCGCTATGAGCTGGAGCTGGAAGTCAGCTCCGAGGAATTTAACGAAGCCATCAACACCGTTTACAAGCGGGAGAGCAAAAAGATGAATATCCCCGGCTTCCGCAAGGGCCATGCCCCCCGGGCGTTCATCGAGAAATATTACGGCGAGGAGGTCTTTTACGAGGCCGCCATCGACCACCTGTACCGCCCCATGGTGATGGAGGCTGTGGAGAAGTCCGGCCTGCAGGTCATCAGCATCGGCGAGTTTAAGATTGACGAAATCGGCAAGGACAAGGGCATCCTGTGCAAGCTGAACGTGGTCACCAAGCCCGAGGCCACCATCGAGGGCTACAAGGGCATCGAGGTCACCCGCCCTGCCGTGGAAGTCACCAGCGAGGACGTGGACCGCGAGATTGACCGTGTGCGCGAGCGCAACTCCCGCATGATTACCGTAGAGGGCCGCGCCGCTGAGAACGGCGACATCGTCACCATCGATTTCGACGGCTACCTGGACGGCAAGCAGTTTGACGGCGGCAAGGCCGACAACTACGAGCTGACCTTGGGCGCCGGCCAGTTCATCCCCGGCTTTGAGGACCAGGTGGTGGGCCACAGCGTGGGCGACGAGTTCGAAGTGAACGTCACCTTCCCCGAGGACTACCACGCCGAGGAGCTCAAGGGCAAGCCCGCCGTGTTTAAGATTAAGCTCCATGAAATCAAGGCCAAGGAGCTGCCCACTGTGGACGACGAGTTCGCCAAGGACGTCAGCGAGTTTGACACCCTGGACGAGTACAAGCAGGACATTGAGAAGCACCTGAAGGAGCAGCGCGAGAAGGCCGCCGACAACGACGTGGAGAACCAGCTGGTGGAGGCCATCATTGAGAAGGTCCAGGCTGAAATCCCCGACGAGATGGTGGAGAACGAAGTGGACGAGATTATCAACTCCTTCGCCTACCGCCTGCAGTCCCAGGGCCTGAAGCTGGAGACCTACCTGAAGTACACCGGCCAGACCACCGACGACCTGCGGGTGCAGTACAAGCCCCAGGCCGAGCGCCAGGTGAAGGTGCGCCTGGGTCTGGAGAAGATTGCCGAGCTGGAAGGCCTGAAGCCCACCGAGGAGGAGACCGAGGCCGAGTACCAGAAGCTGGCCGACGCCTATGGCATGCCCCTGGAGAGCGTGAAGAACCTGGTCACCGTGGAGGGCATCAACGGCGACATCCAGAACCAGAAGGCCATCGACCTGGTCAAGGCCAACGCCGTGGTTGTGGAGAAGAAGGCTGAGGAAGAGCAGACCGAGGAGAAGAAGCCCGCGAAGAAGCGCGCTTCCACCAAGAAGAAGGCAGAGGCTGCCGAAGGGGAAGAGGCCGCGGAGAAGCCCAAGCGCCGCTCTGCCAAGAAGGCCGAGAGCGCCGAGGAAAAAACCGAGGGCTAAAGCCTGATTGCCCAGAATAAATCTTACTGTTTGTTTTCATACTAACCAACGTTTAGGAAAGGAGTCCCAGTGCAAATGAGCTTGGTTCCCTATGTAGTCGAACAAACCAGCCGTGGGGAGCGTTCTTACGATATTTTCTCCCGGCTGCTCAATGACCGTATCATCCTGCTGAACGAGGAAGTGAACAGCGCTTCCGCCGGCGTCGTGGTGGCCCAGCTGCTCTACCTGGAGGGCCAGGACCCGGAGAAGGATATCTCCCTGTATATCAACAGCCCCGGCGGCGTTATCACCGACGGCATGGCCATCTATGACACCATGCAGTACATCAAGTGCGATGTTTCCACCATCTGCCTGGGCATGGCGGCCAGCATGGGCGCCTTCCTGCTGGCGGCTGGCACCAAGGGCAAGCGCTTTGCTTTGCCCAACAGCGAAATCATGATTCACCAGCCCAGCGGCGGCGCCCAGGGCCAGGCCACGGATATCAGCATCCACGCCAACCACATCCTGCGCGTAAAGGATAAGCTGAACCAAATCCTCTCCGAGCGCACGGGCCAGCCTTTGGACGTGGTAAAGCGCGACACCGAGCGCGACAATTTTATGACTGCCCAGGAAGCCCTGGAATACGGCCTGATTGACAAGGTCATTGAACACCGGTAATAGAAAGGGAGTGGACGGATGCCAAACAGCAACGACCATGAAATCTGCTGTTCCTTCTGCGGCAAGCCCCAATCCGTGGCGGACCGGCTCATCGCCGGTTCCGGCGTATATATCTGTGACGCCTGTGTGCGGCTTTGCATGTCCATCATTGAGGATGAAGACCGCTTAAAGACGGGTAGGAGCGACGAGAAAGAGGTGGGCATCCTCCTTCCAAAGCCCCAGGAGATCAAAAAGAAGTTGGACGAGTACGTGGTGGGCCAGGACAACGCGAAAATGGCCCTCTCCGTAGCGGTCTACAACCACTATAAGCGCATTTACTTCTCTGACGACGACGTGGAAATCACCAAGAGCAACGTGCTGCTGCTGGGCCCCACCGGCGTTGGCAAGACGTACCTGGCCCAGACGCTGGCCAAGCTGCTGGATGTGCCCTTCGCCATTGCGGACGCCACCACCTTGACGGAGGCTGGCTACGTGGGCGAGGACGTGGAGAACATCCTGCTGCGGCTGATTCAGGCGGCGGACTACGACATCTTCAAGGCGGAACGGGGCATCATCTACATCGATGAAATCGATAAGATTTCCCGGAAGTCTGAGAACCAGTCCATCACCCGGGACGTCAGCGGCGAGGGCGTGCAGCAAGCGCTGCTGAAAATCCTGGAGGGCACGGTGGCAAGCGTGCCTCCCAAGGGCGGGCGCAAGCACCCCCAGCAGGAGGCCATCAACATCAACACCTCCAACATCCTGTTTATCTGCGGCGGCGCCTTCGACGGCCTGGAGAAAATCGTCCAGCGCAGGACAGCCTCTGGCTCCCTGGGCTTTGGCGGCGAGGTTCACGGCAAAAAGGAGCTGGACCAGATTGACTGGATGAAGGATGTCACCCCCCACGATTTGGTAAAGTACGGCCTTATCCCCGAGCTGGTGGGCCGTATTCCCGTCATTACCGCGCTGAACGCCCTGGACGAGGAAGCCTTGGTGCGCATTCTGCGGGAGCCTAAAACTCCCTGCTGAACCAGTACAAGAAGCTCTTCGACCTGGATAAGGTGGATTTGGAGTTTACCGAGGACGCCCTGACAGCTGTGGCCAAAAAGACCCTAGAGCGCAAAACTGGCGCCCGCGGCCTGCGGTCCATCCTGGAGGACATTCTCATGCCCCTGATGTACCAGGTGCCCAGCGACTACACCATCGAGAAGGTGGTCATCACCAAGGAGACGGTGGAGGACGGCGCGGCGCCCCAGATTACCTACAACAGGGAGCGCAAGCCCGTAAAGATTAAGATTACCCAGCCCAAGCGGCGGGACCGCCGGGATTCGGTATCATAAAAAATGCAAAAAGGCTGAGGCGCCGGCCCCAGCCTTTTGCTGGTATTTAGGAGTACATACATGCAAATTATTACAGATGAAAATACCAAGATAGAGAACAATCTTGTCCTGCCGGTTTTGGCGGTGCGGGGCCTGGTATTTTTCCCCGGCATGATGCTGCAGTTCGACGTGGCCCGGAAAAAGTCCATCTTGGCTGTGTCCGAGGCCCTTTCCAAGGACCGGCTTATTTTCCTGGTGACCCAGATAGACCTTTCGGAGAAGGAGCCCCGGGGCGAGGACCTGTACAAAACAGGCGTCATCGCCCGGATTGCCCAGGTGGTGCACCACTCCGAGGAGGGTGTGAAGCTCCATGTGGAGGGCATCTGCCGCGGGGAAATCAACTCCCTGCTGCGGGAGGAGCCCTATCTGCTGGGCGACGTGACCAAGTGCCCGATGCTCACCTATAAGCCCTCCTACCGCTCCGAGGCGCTGCTGCGGATTGTCCACGAGAAGTTTGACGAGTACCTGCGGCTGTTTAAGCACGTGCCGCCGGATGTCCTTCTGGGCGTGCTGCAGGAAAAGGACTGCGGCCGCCTGGCGGATTACATCGCCTCCAACATCTCCATCGATTACGAGCGCAAGCAGTACATCCTGGACGAACTGCGGCCTTTAAAGCGCATGCAGAAGCTCATTGATATCCTCGCGGAGGAAGTGAAAATCCTGGCGGTGGAGAACGAAATCAACCAGAAGGCCCAGGCCCAGATGGACGAGAACCAGCGGGAATACTTCCTCAAGGAGCAGATGCGGGCCATCGCCAGCGAGCTGGGGGAGGAGGACAGCCCCCAGCAGGAGGCCGACGAGCTGCGGGAAAAGGTGCAGGCCCTCAAGCTGCCCAAGGTGTGCGAGGAAAAGCTCCTCAAGGAGTGCGACAAGCTCTACCGCATGCCCTACGGCTCCCACGAGGCCAGTGTCATCCGCATGTACCTGGACACCTGCCTGGAGCTGCCCTGGAAGAAGTCCTCTAAAGAGCGGCTGGACCTCAAGCGAGCCCAGCGCATCCTGGACCGGGACCACTACGGCCTGGAAAAGGTGAAGGAGCGCTTTATCGAGATTTTGGCGGTGAAGAGCCTTGCGCCCCAGCAGACGGGACAGATTATCTGCCTGGTGGGCCCGCCCGGCGTGGGCAAGACCTCCATCGCCCGCTCCATTGCCGAGGCCACCGGCCGGAAGTACGTCCGGGTGTCTTTGGGCGGCGTCAGCGACGAGGCGGAGATTATGGGCCACCGGCGCACCTATGTGGGCTCTATGCCCGGGCGCATCATCAACGCCGTCAAGCAGGCCGGGGTGAACAACCCCCTTATTCTGCTGGACGAAATCGACAAGCTGGGGCAGAACTTCAAGGGTGACCCCTCCTCTGCCCTGCTGGAGGTGCTGGACCCGGAGCAGAACACAGAGTTCACCGACCACTACGTGGACATGCCCTTTGATTTGAGCAACGTGCTGTTCATCACCACGGCCAACGACGCCGGGCGCATCCCCGGGCCGCTGTACGACCGGATGGACATCATCGAGCTGGGCAGCTACACGTTGGAGGAAAAGCTGAACATCGCCACCCGGCACTTGATTAAAAAGCAGCTGAAAAAGCACGGCATCCAGGCCAGCCAGTTGAAATTCACCAAGGCCGCCGTGAAGGATTTGATTGAAAGCTACACCCGGGAGGCCGGCGTGCGCACCTTGGAGCGCTCTATCGCGTCCATCTGCCGCAAGGTGGCCAAGATGATTGTCTCCGATGGGGAGTTTACCTCTTACACCGTCAAGCCGGAGAACCTGGAGGAGCTGCTGGGGCCCCGGAAGTACACCCGGGACCAGCTCTCTGGCGAGGACACCATTGGCCTGGTCAACGGCCTGGCCTGGACCAGCGTGGGCGGTGAGCTGCTGCCCATCGAGGTGGCCGTGATGGAGGGCACGGGAAAAATCCAGCTGACAGGCTCCCTGGGCGACGTGATGAAGGAATCCGCCGGGGCGGCCATCACCTGCATCCGCACCCGGGCCGGGGCCCTGGGCATCTCGCCCAAATTCTATGAGAAGTGCGATATCCACATCCACGCCCCCGAGGGCGCCGTGCCCAAGGACGGCCCCTCCGCCGGCATTGCCATGGCGACGGCCATCACCTCCGCGCTGTGCGGCATCCCGGTGCGCCACGACGTGGCGATGACAGGGGAAATCACTTTACAGGGCCGCGTGCTGCCCATTGGCGGCTTGAAGGAGAAATCCATGGCGGCCTATAAGAACGGCATCAAGACCGTGCTCATCCCCGCGGAAAATGTGCCGGACCTGGCAGAGGTGGACAGCGTGGTGAAGGAAAACGTCAAGTTTATCCCGGTCAAGCGGGTGGATACCGTGCTGGAAACCGCCCTGACCCACATGCCCCGCCCTGTAACCCAGGAGACGGTGGTGCTGGCCGGGGATATTACCGCCAAGCATCAGAAAGCTCCCGAGCTGTACCAGTGACAAGGAGGCTGTTGTGAACTTTCAGAACGTGGAATTTGAATTGGCCGCCGGCAGGAAGGACCAGCTGCCCAAGTGCACCGCGCCGGAGATTGTCTTCTCCGGCAAGTCCAACGTGGGCAAGTCCTCTCTGATTAACAAGCTGGTCAACCGCAAGGCCCTGGCCCGTGTCAGCGCCACGCCGGGCAAGACGGCCACCATCAACTTTTACCGGCTGCCGGAGTGCCGCCTGGTGGACTTGCCAGGCTATGGCTATGCCAAGGTGTCCAAGGGGGAGCGGGACCGCTGGGCCTCCTTGGTGGAGGGCTATTTCGCCCAAGATAGGAATGTGGCCTTGGTCATCCAGCTGGTGGACATGCGCCACAAGCCCACGGCGGACGACCTGCAAATGGTGGACTTCCTGCTGCAAACCGGCAGGCCCTTTGTGGTGGTGTGCACCAAAAGCGACAAGCTCAACCGCGGGGAGACAGAGGCGCAAACCGCCCTGTTCAACCAGCTGTTCCAGGAGCAGGGGATAGACTGGCTGCCCTTCTCCTCTGTAAAGGGCAGCGGCTTAGAAGCGTTAAAGCAAGTGATAGAAAGCGCAGTGGACCAAGAAGGAATGGGGGACTGAAGATGATAGCGAATTGCCTGGGAATCAACGAGGCAGGACATTTGGAAATCAGCGGCTGTGACACAGTCCGTTTGGCCGAGCAGTACGGCACGCCGCTGTACGTGATGAGCGAGGATGAAATCCGCAGCGTCTGCCGCCGGTACGTGGCCTCTTTCGCCAAGAACTACAACGGAAACGGCAAGCCCATCTACGCCAGCAAGGCCTTTAGCTGCAAGGAGATTTACCGCATCGTCCTCAGCGAGGGCCTGGACGTGGAAGTGGTGTCTGGCGGCGAGCTTTACACCGCCCTTCAGGCCGGCGTGCCTGGCAGCCAAATCCATTTCCAGGGAAATAACAAATCCGCTGGGGAGCTGACCATGGCTGTGGAGAACGGCGTGGGGGACATTGTGGTGGACAACCTGTACGAGCTGGAGCGCCTCAACGCCATCGCCGGGGAGCACAGCATGGTGGCGCCCATCTCCTTCCGCATCAAGCCCGGCATTGACGCCCACACCCACGAGTTCATCCGCACCGGCCAGGTGGATTCCAAGTTCGGCCTGGATTTGGCCAGCGGCGAGGCCATGGAGGCGCTGCGCCGTGCCAAGGCCATGGAGCACGTGGCTGTAAAGGGATTGCACTGTCACATCGGCTCTCAGATTTTGGAGAAGGCGCCTTTTGTCCACGCGGCGGAGGTGATGCTCCAGTTTTACGCCAAGGTGCGGGACGAGCTGGGCATGGCCTTTGAGCACCTAAACCTGGGCGGCGGCTTTGGCATCCACTACACAGCGCAGGACGACGCCATCCCCTACGAGGAGTACATGGAGGACGTGTCCGTCATGGTGCACAGCACCTGCGAAAAGCTGGGCCTGGAGCTGCCCCGCATTTACATCGAGCCCGGCCGCTCCATTGTGGGCGAGGCTGGCATCACCCTGTACACGGTGGGGAGCATCAAGGAAATCCCTGGCGTGCGCACTTACGTGGCCATTGACGGCGGCATGTTCGACAACCCCCGCTATGCCCTGTACCAGTCCGCCTACACCTGCTGCATCGCCAACAAGGCCAGCCAGCCCGCGGACTTCACCGCCACCATCGCCGGCAAGTGCTGCGAGAGCGGCGACTTGATTCAAGAGCACACCCTCATCCAGAAGCCGGAGGAGGGCGACATTTTGGCGGTGCTCTCCACAGGGGCCTATAACTACTCCATGGCCTCCAACTACAACCGGAATTTAAAGCCCGCCTGCGTGATGGTTTCCAAGGGGGAATCTCGCATTGTCATCAAAGGGGAGACCTACGAGGATTTAATCCGCAACGACGTGTAACTTTTCCTGTTTACTTTTTTGCTTTTCTATGTTAAAATTCTAAAGCAGAAAGTTTTTGAAATAAAGGAGCGCGGGAAAAGATGAACGGAAAAATCCATGACAAGAACACGGATTTCCTTTTCCAGGCCATTTTGGCCCTGGAGACACCTGAAGAATGTTACCGCTTTTTTGACGACCTGTGCACCGTGCCGGAGCTGAAGGCCATGTCCCAGCGGCTGGCGGTGGCCCACATGCTCAGCCAGAAGCAGGTGTACAGCGACATTGTGGCCGAAACCGGCGCCTCTACCGCCACCATCAGCCGGGTGAACCGGTCCTTAAATTATGGCAGCGATGGCTACGATCTGGTGTTCAGCCGCCTGGACAAAAAGGAGAGCCAGGAGTGAGGAGCTATTCCGTTTTTGCCCAGTACTACGATGAGCTCACTTCCAACGTGGAGTATCCCAAGCGGGCGGAGTACCTTCTGGAGCTGATGGAGCGCCTGGGCCATGCGCCGGGCCTCACGCTGGATTTGGCCTGCGGCACAGGCTCCCTGACGCTGGAGCTGTACAAGCGGGGCGTGGATATCTACGGCATCGACGGCTCTGTGGAGATGCTCTCCGAGGCCCGCACCAAATGCGCGGAGGCAGGGGCGGACATCCTGTTCCTCTGCCAGAATATGCTGTCCATCGACCTGTACGGCACGGTGGACACGGCTTTGTGCACCCTGGACAGCCTGAACCATCTGAAAAACGGGGAAGAGCTCCAGCGGGTGTTTGAGAAAGTATCCTTCTTTATGAATCCGGGGGGATACTTTCTCTTTGATATGAATACTCTGTATAAGCACCAGGTGGTTTTGGGCAACGAGACATACGTCTACGACATGGACCACGTCTACTGCGTGTGGCAGAACCGCTGCCACGCCGGCGGCAAGGTGGATATCCAGCTGGACTTCTTCGAGCCCGAAGGCGGCCTCTACGCCCGCAGCACCGAGCGCTTCTCCGAGCGGGCCTACCCCGTGGAGGAGGTGCTGGAGCGCCTCTCGAAGGCGGGCTTTGGGGAGGTGCAGGTCTTTGACGAGCTCACCTTCAACCCGCCCCGGGAGGACAGCCAGCGGCTTGTATTCGCCGCGAAAAAGCGAGAAAGGTAAGAAAAGGATATGGATAAGATTTTACGCACCATTACCTCGGATGGAAGCCTGATGGCCTCTGCCATCGATTCCAGCCAGATTGTATACACAGCCCAGAAAATCCACGGGCTCACCAAGACCTCCTGCGCTGCCCTGGGGCGGCTTTTGACAGGGGCGTCTTTGATGGGCAACATGCTGAAAACCGACGGCGCTTCCCTGACCTTGAAGGTCAACGGCGGCGGCCCCCTGGGCAACCTGGTGGCCATTTCCGACAGCCACGGCAATGTCCGGGGCTACGTGGATTTCCCCGAGGTGGAGCTGCCCTTAAAGCCCAACGGGAAAATCGACGTGAGCGGCGGCGTGGGCAACCAGGGCCGCCTGGCGGTGATTCGCGACCTGGGCGAGGGCGACCCCTACGTGGGCCAGGTGGAGCTTGTCAGCGGCGAGATTGCCGAGGACTTGACCAATTACTACGCCAGCAGCGAGCAGGTCCCCACGGTGTGCGCCTTGGGTGTCCTGGTGGACAAGGAGAGCGGGGAAGCCATGCTTTCCGGCGGCCTGCTGATTCAAGCCCTGCCCGGGGCGGATAACGCCGCCCTGGACCGCCTGGAGCAAAATATCGCCCAGCTGGATTCCGTCACCACCATGCTTGCCAAGGGCATGGGGCCGGAAGAGATGTGCCGCGCCGCGCTGGAGGGCTTCGAGGTGGAAATCCTGGACCAGGCGCCGGTGTACTATGCCTGCAACTGCAGCAAGGAGCGCTTCGCCCGGGGCCTGCTCACCTTGGGCGCCAAGGAGCTTTTGAGCCTTCACGGCGACGAGAGGGAGCAGGTGGAGACAGTCTGCCACTACTGCAACAAGAAGTACGTCTTCACCAAGGCGGAGATTGCGGAGCTGGCAAAACAGGCGGCCAAAACCGGCAAAAAAGTTTTTTGAAATTTTTTGAAAAAACCTGTTGACAAATCAGACCAAATCGTGTAAGATATTAAACGTCGCTGATGCGGCAAAACAAAATGTGTGAAGGGCTTATGGGGGCATAGCTCAGCTGGTTAGAGCACCTGCCTTACAAGCAGGGGGTCACAGGTTCGAGTCCTGTTGTCCCCACCATACACATCATTGGGGTATGGTCACACAGTGTGGGGCGTTGCCCCAAGAATATGGCCCGGTAGTTCAGTTGGTTAGAACGCTAGCCTGTCACGCTAGAGGTCGACGGTTCGAGCCCGTTCCGGGTCGCCATATTTGCCTCTGTAGCTCAGTTGGTAGAGCAGGGGACTGAAAATCCCCGTGTCATTGGT
>OJQW01000838.1_pt1 | contig 11017 bp, 9 predicted proteins | sample 1599041 | NCBI WGS metagenome assembly OJQW01 (sample SAMN03922518, study PRJEB24848) | human gut metagenome | isolation source: stool sample | host: Homo sapiens | place: Germany | collected 2010-02
GGCGGGCGGATCGAAACCCGCACGGCGGGGGAGTGGCGGCGGCGTCCGCTGCCCGAACTGAACAAACGCCCGGCGATTTTCATCATCGGGTAGCGTAGCCCTTGAAATCCGGCCTTTGGGCGGGTTGGTATGCAATTTGTTCGAATAAGGGGAGGAAAACTGAAAAAATTACAAGATATGAAAAAGCAAGAAGTTTATAATGAAGCCGTTAGCGGCGACGAAGGTTTCGCTCCGGGCGACGGTTATCCTTCGTGCGACGGTGAACCCTGTGCCAATGTGTCAGACACGGCAGACGATGCGACTGACACAATGGCAGACGACGATCCGGCTGCCGAGGACGATGCCGCCAAGGCGCTCGAAGCGGCCGTGGCCCAGTGGCAGGACAAATTCGTGCGTTTGCAGGCCGAGTTCGACAACTACCGCAAGCGGACGCTCAAAGAGAAGATGGAACTGGTGCAGACCGGGGGCCGCGACGTGCTGCTGGCCATGCTGCCCGTGCGCGACGACGTGCAGCGCGCCGTGGACGCCATGCAGAAGAGCGATGATCTGGAGGCGCTGCGGGCGGGCGTGACGCTCATTTCGCAGAAATTCACCGAGGCGCTGCGCCAGAAGGGCGTGACCGAGATCGAGGTGCTGGACAAGGAGTTCGACGCCGATCTCTCGGAGGCCGTGGCGCGGTTCGCCGCCGGCGACGAGAAGAAGGGCAAGGTCATCGACGTGGTTCAGACGGGCTACAAGCTGGGCGACAAGGTGCTGCGCTTCGCAAAAGTTGTTGTAGGAGAGTAGGATCATGGCAGAAAAGAGGGATTACTACGAAGTGCTGGGCGTCCAGAAGAACGCTAACGCTGACGAAATAAAGAAGGCATACCGCAAGGCGGCCATCAAGTACCACCCCGACAAGAATCCCGGGGACAAGGAGGCCGAGGAGAAATTCAAGGAGGCCGCGGAGGCTTACGACGTGTTGTCGAATCCCGACAAGCGCGCCCGGTACGACCAGTTCGGCCATGCCGGAATGAGCGGCGCGGCGGGCGGCGGAGCCGGGGGCTTCGGCGGATTCAGCGGCGGAGGGTTCTCGATGGAGGACATCTTCTCGCAGTTCGGCGACATCTTCGGCGGCCATTTCGGCGGCGGGTTCCGCTCGTCGGGCGGCGGCGGTGCGCGCCACGTGAACCGCGGTTCGGACATCCGCGTGCGGGTCAAGCTGACCCTGGCGGAGATCGCCAACGGCGTCACGAAGAAGCTCAAGATCAACAAGACCGTGGCCTGCGACAAGTGCGGCGGCACGGGGGCCAAGGATGCCAATTCCTATTCGTCCTGCCCGACGTGCAACGGCACGGGGTATGTCACGCGCGTGGAGAACACCTTCTTCGGCCGCATGCAGACGCAGGGCGTGTGCCCGATGTGCGGCGGTTCGGGCAAGGTCGTCACGGCGCAGTGCGACAAGTGCAAGGGCGAAGGAACGCTGCGCGGCCAGGAGGTCGTGGAGATCCGCATTCCGGCCGGCGTGGGCGAGGGCATGGTCCTCACGGTCACGGGCAAGGGAAACGCGGCGCGTCAGGGCGGCGTGAGCGGCGATTTGCTGGTGATGATCGAGGAGGAGCCGAACCCCGAACTGGTGCGCGACGGCAACGACCTGATCCACAACCTCAATATCACCGTGACGACGGCCCTGCTGGGCGGCACGGTGGAGGTGCCGACCGTGGACGGACGCGCCAAGATCAAGATCGCCCCGGGAACGCACGCCGGCAAGGTGCTGCGTCTGGGCGGCAAGGGTCTGCCCGACGTGAACGGCTACGGCCGCGGCGACGAGCTGGTGGTGGTGGACATCACCATCCCGGCGAAACTCTCGGCCGAGGAGAAGAGGCTCGTCGAACAGCTGGCGGCGCAGCCCGGGTTCCAGAAGGCCGAATCGGTCAAGAACCAGAACATTTTCGAACGGATGAAGAGTTTCTTCCGGTAAGAAGATTCGAAGATGGGTTCGACCGTTTGATTAGTTTCGGTCGGTTGTGTTCAGGGTGTTCCGCCCTGTTTGCGAGTCTGATCCACCCGGCTGAAAGCCGGGCTTTAGGGGCGATGCCTGGATGTTGGGCATTGGATTCAGTTTATTGTCTGCCCTCGCCTGTTGCACGCAGTTGTCGCATCGCGGCCGGATTGTCTCAAAAATGGAAGGATGATCGTAAAATCCCGAAGATTTCGTATCTTTACCGAAAAAACAGGACGACCATGTTAGGCTTTACCCCGTTTAAGAAGCACGCGAACAAGTTCAACTATATCCCGCGTTATTACGACCCCGAGAAGGAGGCCCGTGAACAGCGCCGTGCCGAGCTGCGCGGCGAACGGGCCGAGGATGCCGGACGGGAATACAAGCCCGGGCAGTACATCCGCACCCAGCGCGACGCCCGTGCGGCGCGGCGCGCCGACGAGGATAGGGCGGGGCAGGTGCGTATCCTGAAGATGGCGGCGGCAGCCGTGCTGGTGCTGCTGTTCATCTACCTTCTGTACCCGAAGCTGGCCGACGTGTTCCTGCGTGCGGGAAGTCCGGCCGCACCGGTCCGGACCGAGCAGGCCGCCGAGGAGTTCGATCCCTACGCACCCATCACGGTCGTCCCCAACGATTACCAGGAGGAGTAGATGGCAGACAAGATCAGATTACTACCCGAGGTCGTCGCCAACCAGATCGCCGCGGGCGAGGTCGTCAACCGGCCCTCTTCGGTGGTGAAGGAGATGATGGAGAATGCCCTCGACGCAGGCGCGACCTCCGTGAAAGTCAATTTCCGCGACGGCGGCAAGGACCTGATTCAGATCGTGGACGACGGCTGCGGCATGTCGCCCATCGACGCGCGCATGGCTTTCGACCGCCATGCCACGAGCAAGATCGGGGCCGTGGAGGATATTTACGCCCTGCATACGTTCGGATTCCGCGGCGAAGCGCTGGCTTCGATCGCCGCCGTGGCGCAGGTGGAGCTGCGCACGCGGCAGGAGGGCGACGAGGTGGGTACCCAGACCGAGATCAACGGCGGACAGTTCGCGTCGCAGACGCCCGTGATGTGCCCCGTGGGGTCGCAGTTCTTCGTGCGCAACCTCTTTTACAACGTCCCGGCGCGCCGCCGTTTCCTGGACAAGAGCACCACGTCGGCTTTGCATATCAAGGCCGAGTTCCAGCGCATCGCGCTCTGCAACCCGCAGGTCGCCTTCGAACTCTACGCCAACGACGCTCCGGTCTACACGTTGCAGGCGTCGTCGCTGGCGGGCCGTATCGTGGACGTGGTGGGGCGCCATATCAAACAGAATCTGCTGGAGGTCGAGGCCGACACCTCGATCGCCCGCATCGAAGGGTATATCGGCCGTCCGGCTGCCGCCAAGAAGCGCAATTCGGAGCAGTACCTCTTCGTCAACGGCCGCTTTTTCAAAAGCAGCTACCTGACGAGCGCCATCCTGAAAGCCTATGAGAAGCTGATTCCCGAGAACTGCCAGCCGTCGTATTTCCTCTTCCTGACGATCGACCCCGGGCGCATCGACGTGAACGTCCACCCGCAGAAGACCGAGGTGAAGTTCGCCGACGAGGAGGCCGTGTGGCAGATCATCAACGCCGCCGTGCGCGAGACGCTGGCCAAGACGGGCGCCGTGCCGCTGATGGATTTCGACCGCGACGGCGTGGTGGAGATTCCCGTGTTGCAGCGGGGCGCCGTGTACAGCGAGCCGCAGGCGATGTCCAACAGCGACTACAATCCTTTCCGCGAGGAGTATATCGACCCCACGGCGCCCGATCCCAATGAGGATTTCACGGGCTTCGACGTGCCTTACCGCGACGGCGGTGCCGTGTCGGACAACTCTGCCGCGGGATTCCGCACGGGCGGAGGCCGGAGCGCCGCGCCCGCATTTCCGCGGGGAGGCGGGCGCAGCGGCCTGCCTGCGACGGACGACGGGGAGTTCGAGGAGTTCGAGTCGGGAGGCGGTTTCGAGATCGCTTCTGGCGGAGGCTTCGACGACAGCGCGCTGGATTTCATCCCTTCGGAGGCCGCTCCCGAACAGCAACGTTTCGACATGGCGCAGCGTCCGGAGTTCACCGATCCCATGCCCCTGCCGGGCGGGTATGTCGCCGCCCTGCTCGGTGGCCGCTTCGTGGTGGTGGACGTACGCCGCGCCCGCGAGCGGATTCTTTACGAAGATTACCTGCGCATGCTGGGCAACGGTTCGTCGGTGAGCCAGCAGCTGTTGTTTCCCGAGCGGCTGGTGCTTTCGGGCGACGAATACGCCCTGCTGGAGGAGAACGCCGTGGAGTTCGCTTCGCTGGGCTTCGACATCGACTTCTGCGGCGAAGGGGCCGTGGAGGTGAAGGGCACGCCCGCCGACATGCCCGCCGATGCGGTGGACAAACTGCTGTTCGAGCTGTTGCAGGCTTTTGCGACCCCCGTGTCGCTGGCCGATGTCCGGCGGGAGAAGATCGCCGCCGTGATGGCCCGCTCGGGCTCCAAGGGCGCCGGACGGATGCTGTCGCGCGAAGAGGCCGCGGCGCTGCTGACGCAGCTGGCCGATACGGGCAGTTTCAGTTTCTCGCCCTCGGGCAAGGCGATCACCGCGGAGATCACCCCCGAAGATTTGCGCGCCAAGCTGGGATAATCCCGCGGAAAGAGTTACATTTGCAAAAATTAAAACGCCATGAACCGTTATTTCCAGACCCCTCCGGTCGTCAAGAACCTGATAATTATCAACGTGCTGGTCTATATGGCCACGGCGCTGCTGCCCGTGGGCGACCGGATCATGGAGTACTGCGCCCTGTCGCTCGGGACGCCGTTCTTCTATACCTATCAGTTCATCACCTACATGTTCCTGCATGCCAATTTCGAGCATATCTTCTTCAACATGTTCGCCCTGTGGATGTTCGGGCGGACGCTCGAATACGAGCTGGGGTCGCAGCGCTTCCTGACCTTCTACATGGTCTGCGGCATCGGTGCGGCGCTGATCCAGTACCTCACGGCGCTGGCCTTCGGGGAACTGCCGCTGATGCTGGTCGGTGCGTCGGGCGCCGTGATGGGTCTGCTGCTGGCTTTCGGCGTGATGCACCCCAATGCGGTCATCATGCTGCTGATACCGCCCATCCCGATGAAAGCCAAGTGGTTCGTCATCATCTACGCCGTCATCGAGCTCTTCCTCGGATGGCGGGGCGTGGGCAACGTGGCCCATTTCGCCCATGTGGGCGGCATGCTGTGGGGCTTCCTGCTGCTCCAATGGTGGAAACGCCGCGGGACGATCCGTTTCTGAGCGATGGCTTCGGAGTATTACAACGATTACGGGGGACGCCCGGCGAAACGCCGCCGCAGTATCGTCATAAGAGTGCTGGACCTGATTCTGACGGTAGCGACCGTCGCGGCGGCCGTGACGATGCTGCTTACCTATCTGGTCCCTTACGTCGATCCCGCCCGGGTCTGGTTTTTCCCCGTGCTGGGGCTTGCGGCCCCCGGCATCTACGTCGCCTCGGTGGTGCTGATGCTCTATTGGGTGATCCGCTGGCGCACAGTGCGCGCCCTGGTGATGCTGGCGATCGTCGTGGCGGGGCTTTTCAAGGTTTCGCTCTTCTGGCGGCCCGAAATCCGCCGCAGCTACGCCGAAGAGGCGGTTTATGACCGCGGGTCGTTCCGGGTGATGACCTACAACGTCCGTAGTTTCTACGGCGAGAACGGCGGCAGCAGCGTCGATGACATCCTGCAACTGATCGCCGAACAGGACCCCGACATCATCTGTTTGCAGGAGTTCAACGCCCGTCTGGCGGAGCGTTCGGCGGAGTTCGCGCTGCTCGACGAGAAGTACGAAAGCGCCCATTTCGGACGCACGCAGGCCCCCGACTCGGTCTACGGTTCGACGATGGCCATCCTGAGCAAATACCGCATCCTGCGGACCGGCACGGTGCTGACGCCTTCGTCGTCGGTCTGGGCCGACGTGATGATCGGCGAAGATACGGTGCGGGTGTTCAACAACCACCTTCGTTCGACGGCCATCAACGCCTCGGACAACGAGTTCATCACCAGCCATCGGTTCCTCTCGGACACGGCGCGCGAGACCAAGATCCGCAGCATCGTCACGCGCCTGCGCGAGAACAGCGTGCTGCGGGCCCGGCAGGTGGACAGCATCGCCAAGGTCGCGGGCGCGACGCGCACGCGGAAGATCGTCTGCGGCGATTTCAACGACACGCCGATGTCGTATGTCTACCGCACGATGGCCCGGGGGCTGCGCGACGCTTTCAGCGAGTGCGGTTCGGGCTATTCGCATACGTTCCGGGGATTCTACAACACGCTGCGCATCGACTACGTGCTGAGTTCCGAGGGGTTGGAAACCCTCTCCTACGAGGTGATACCGGTCGAGTATTCGGACCATCATCCCGTCGTCGTGCGGCTGAAAAAATCGTCGTAGAGGACCCTTTGGTTAAAATAAAAATTCTTGTTAACTTTGTGTGCGGCTGCGGAATCGGTTCCGGGGCCGGAGAACGAAGAACCGGAAAAACAGATAAAAACATGATTTTAGACTCACTGAAAAACTGCGCGTTGTACGAGAACGTCAACCCGCGCATGAAGAAGGCTTTCGCGCTGATCGCTTCGACGGACTGGACGAAGATGGAGCCGGGCATCCACGAGCTCGACGGCAAGGACATCTATGTCAACGTGATGGAGCGCGAGCTCAAACGGAAACCCGATGCCAAACTCGAAGTGCACAACGAGTACATCGACATCCAGGTGCTCGTCACCGGCAAGGAGGAGTCCTTCGGCTGGAGCGAGCGCCGGGAACTGAAACTGCCGCAGGGCGAGTTCGACGCCGCGAAAGACATCCAGTTCTTCGACGACGTGCCGCAGACCTATTATACGCTGCGCCCGGGCCAGTTCACGGTGCTTTTCTCCGAGGACGGCCACGCTCCGATGGTGGGCGAGGGAACGGTGCGCAAGATCATCGTCAAGGTGCGCAAGTAGGCTTAACTGCACGATGAATAAAATCCCGGATGCGGAAGCATCCGGGATTTTCGGTTCTGCGTGCGACGAATTGCCGACCAGACGGTTCTGGTGGAAGATGCGAGCGGAAAAGATCAGTCGGAAAGGAAAAAATCCGCAAGCGGTTTGTATCCCAGGGCTGTCGTCAGCGCATCCCAGTTCGCTGGCAGTTCGATTTCGATCGTCGCATATCCGCCGCCAGGCATGGTTTGTGCCTTATTGCGGTTTGGATCGCCGGTTATTAGAATCGGCGTCATGTCCGGCTTCATTACGGGGACGGTGTAAAGCCGTTCCTTTGTCGGATACCATGCCGGGGCATCGGTCAATCGTCCGTTCTCGGTTCGTATGATTTTTTTGAGGTGCTGTTCCACCGTGTATTTGTTCGGATCGAACGCGCTGCCCGGATTGGCCCAATAATTCGCGTAGGCGCGTTCTTGGGCCGGACGTCGGGCTGTGGCGATCAGGGCCTTTTCCAGAGCCTCCTTTGTCGCATATTCGCGGGCCAGATCGCGTGCGACGTATTCGGTGACGAGAATCGTGCGGTAGGTGAACGGCTTGCCGCTTCCCAAAGCGAACTGCCCCCGTGCGGCGATATCCCATGCAAGCAGTTCCATGATCTTTTCGCCGTCGGCCGTCGCCGGAGCGAGATTGTTGCCCCAAGTCAGGGCTGAAGCTGCCGTTAGCGTGTTGTCATTGAGTCTGTATCCTTTTTGCACGTGGTAGGGCGCCCATCCGATACGCAGGCAGGCAGTTTCGTCTTCGGCCATGCACCACGGCATGGGATAGCCGAAAGTACCCATACGATCTTGTTTGATATAATAACCCGCGAGATTCATCATGGCCAGATTGATGAATCGGCCGAGGGCTGCGTTGCGCGGCTCGGAAATTTCGCCCTGCCCGCAGTCGATGCCCAACTGCCGGGCAACGGGTCCGTTGATCCAACAATAAGGCGTCCATCCGTGGGTGCTGCCCAGACTTCGGCGGAAATCGGGAGCGCCCATCGCTCGGGTAAAGGCGATGAGCAACGGCATGAATTCCGGCGGACATCCCGACATGACGCCGTTGACGGCGACATGCCAGACAAGTACGTCACGATGGGCAATCGGCAGCACTCCGACCGATGTATCCCAGGGCATGTCGGTGTATTCGAGGAACGCTTCAACACGATCCGCTGTCGGCGGGACGACCGGCAGACCGTCCGACCAGCGCTGGTCGGTGAAATAACGGTTTATTTCGTCGAGTGTTCCCGTGAAAACGACTTCGCGGGAATCTTTCGTGCTTCGGTCGGCGGCTTGCGCAATCTCCTCTTCTGAAATGGGGCGGGTCAGCGCATCGACGATCTGCGGCCATAGGACGCTGCGTGTGTTTTCGAGCAGTTCCTCCCGGGTGTGGGCGGCGAATGCTCCGGGGTAGACTGCCACACGCGGGGCCGGGATACCGTTATTAACCGATGTGGAGTAGACCTGTGTCACGAAACCCGGTGCGGCGATGGTTACGGCAGGGATTCCCAAATACTCTGCGGCGATGCTCGATCCCGTCTCTTTCGGGGTGCAGAGTCCGCAGCCACCGTTGCCGGAAATTACGGCGTCAACGCCCATTTCCCGAAGCTTTCGTTGAAATTCCTCCTTGGCTTGGCGGGTAATGCCCGGTGCCGGGTATACGCCGGCGGACCCGATTTCATTCAGAAGAATGACTTTGGCCGTCGGATAGCCTTTCAAAATCAGCCGTTTGATCTCCGGGTGCGTCACCGAAGCCATGAAACTTCCTCCCACTACGGCTATTGTCTTTCCTTCCAGCGTGTTGAGCCGGGGAGCCTGTTCGAGCATCGGAACGGTCGTGCGGCCGACTGGGGAGACTACGGCGTAGCGTTGTTCCGTTGCGTCGGAGAATATGCCGATTTTGATACGGCATTGGTCGTTACACTCAGGCTGGAAAGCCTGTGCAAGCGCAGTGTTTCTGCTTCCGCAAATCAGCAGACACGTTGTGATGATTTGCGGAAGCCTTTTCATGTTTACGTTTTTCATATCGGTTTTCGTGTGGTTGTTTCTGTTATGGTATCGTAAAGGTATGTCGCACAATGGGGCCAACGATCTGCACTTGCTGTGAAACGACCTTTTTCCATGGTGAAACGGCTGTTTCAGGCCGTGAAACGATGAGGGTAGGAGAACTATTTCCCGATTCCGAAGTAGCGGAACCCGGCGGCCGCGACCTCCGGCTTGTCGAAGATGTTGCGGCCGTCGATGATCGCGTCGCCGCGCATCGCCGCGTGCAGCTGGGGCCAGTCGGGCATGCGGAACTCCTTCCATTCGGTGATGAGGGCCACGGCGTCGGCGCCTTCGGCCGCCTCGTACATCGTCCGGGCGTAACGGATCGGACGCCCGGCCATCCGCCGCTGCGATTCGGGCATGGCCACCGGATCGTAGGCGCAGACCTCGGCGCCGGCCTCCAGCAGAAGGTCGATCACCACCGTCGCCGGGGCTTCGCGCATGTCGTCGGTTTCGGGTTTGAACGCCAGCCCCCAGATCGTGACGAGCTTGCCCCGCAGGTCGCCCAGCGCGGCCTGCAATTTCTCGAAGACCACGCTTTTCTGCCGTTCGTTGACCCGTTCGACCGCCTCGATGATCAGCATCGTGCAGCCGTTCTCGCGGCCCGTGCGGGCCAGCGCTTTCACGTCTTTCGGGAAACATGATCCGCCGTAGCCGCAGCCGGGGTAGAGGAACTTGTTGCCGATGCGGGCGTCGGAGCCGATGCCTTTGCGCACCATCTCCACGTCGGCGCCCACGCGGTCGCAGAGGTTGGCGATCTCGTTCATAAACGAAATGCGCGTGGCCAGCATGGCGTTGGCGGCGTATTTGGTCATCTCGGCCGAGGGGATGTCCATGAACAGCACCCGGAAATTGTTGATCAGGAACGGCCGGTAGAGTCTGGCCATCAGCTCGCGGGCCCGCTCGCTCTCGACGCCCACGACCACGCGGTCGGGCGACATGAAATCCTTGATGGCGGCCCCCTCTTTGAGGAATTCGGGGTTCGAGGCGACGTCGAACGGCACTTGGCAGCCCCGCCGGGCGAGCTCCTCCTCGATCACGGCCTTCACTTTCCGGGCCGTGCCCACGGGCACGGTGCTCTTGGTCACCAGCACGGTGTATTTCCGGATGTGGCGCCCGAAGGTGCGGGCTACCTCCAGGACGTATCTCAGATCGGCCGAGCCGTCCTCGTCGGGCGGGGTGCCGACGGCCGAGAAGACCACTTCGACGTGGTCGAGGCATTCGGTGAGGTCGGTGGTGAAGTGGAGGCGTCCCGCACGGACGTTGCGCTGCACGAGCGCATCGAGCCCCGGTTCGTAGATGGGGATGGCGCCGGCGTTCAGCGCGTCGATTTTCTCCCGGTCTATGTCCACGCAGGTGATGTCGAGCCCCATTTCGGCGAAGCAGGCCCCCGATACCAGGCCGACATAGCCCGTACCCACGATTGCGATTTTCATCATAGTCTGTCGCGGTTTCTTGAATTCGCAACCGTAAAGATAGCGGTTTTTTCCGAAATTCCTTGTCCCTGAAAAGAAAAGGGGCGGCCCGCCGGACCGCCCCTTTTTCGCGTTATTCGCTTCGCCGGCGTTCGGCGATGCGGCCTGCCAGTGTCCGGCAGAGGCCGCACACGTCGGACGAAAAGCCCTGCTTCATCTCCACGGGATCGCACAGGGGTTCCCACTTCATCTTCTGAGCGAACTCTCCCAGCAGGCGCACCGAGGCTCCGGCCCAGCAGAACGATCCGAACCAGCCGAATTTGCGCTGCGGGATGCAGCGGGCGGCGAGCCGGTCGAGCAGTTCGGCGACGGGCGGGAAGAGGTTGCCGTTGTAGGTCGGGCCGCCGACGATCAGCGTGTCGTAACGGAAGACATCGCGCAGGACCACCGAAGGATCGGCGTACGAAAGGTTGTAGACCCGGATGGGGCCGACACCTTCGGCCGCCAGCTCGCGGGCGATGCGCTCGGCCATCTGCTCCGTGTTGCCGTACATCGAGGCGTAGGCCACGACCACGCCCGG
>OJQW01000840.1_pt1 | contig 11006 bp, 6 predicted proteins | sample 1599041 | NCBI WGS metagenome assembly OJQW01 (sample SAMN03922518, study PRJEB24848) | human gut metagenome | isolation source: stool sample | host: Homo sapiens | place: Germany | collected 2010-02
TAGAGAGGTCTCGTGGGCTCGGAGATGTGTATAAGAGACAGGGTGTAGAGGGGGCCTTCCTTCTCGCCGTCCTGGCTTTGGCTGCGGGCCGTGCCGCTGACCGTGAGCGTCGTGCCCGTCTTCACCCAGATGCGCTCCGGGTCTCCGGTTCCGTCGGGACGGAACGTGAATTCGTTGCCCGAACCGGTCGTCACGGTAAACTCGGCATCGTGGTAGAATTTAGCGAAAGCCTCCGTAATCCGGACGAAGGTCTGCGATTTGGCGACATGGGCCGTCACCTGGGCGGTGTTGACGCGGCGGGCCGCTACGTCGATATCGGTCGAACCGGAGAAATAGGGCTTGTCGGGTCCTTCGGTTTCGGGATCGCCGTGCTCGACGGCGATTTTATAGGGGCCTGCGGCGAAGACGTTTTCTTCGGCCTCGAAAGCCGCGACGCTCTCCCACGAGCGGTCGAAATCGGTGCCCGTGATCCGTAGGGCGAATTCGCTGCCGTCCGGGGCCGTGATTTCGGTGCGGGTTGCCTTCGGGGAGGCTTTTGTCTCGGCGTCGATCGAGAGATCGGTTCGGCAGGCGATGCGGATCGTGCCGTAACCCCCCCCCGCGTTCGTTTCATTTGTTTCGTTACATCCCGCGACTGCGACGGCTGCCGATGCAAGGATGCTGATAAGATGTCTTTTCATGGCGGTTATTCGTTGGCGATGGATACTTTGATATTGTCGAGGTACATCCATCCATTGGAATTACCCGTTTTTCTTTCCGAAGAATAAATATCCCATGCAAGGCGATGTTTTGAGGTACATTGCTCAATTGAATACGTAATGGATTCCGTGATCGAAGAATAGCTGCCTCCCGAACCAGTAATATCTTTGCCCACCGGATCGGTCAGAGCTGTTGACCCGTTGTTTACACTGTTTATCAGCCCTTGTGTCGTATGGTAGCCATAAGCAATCAGCGGTTTGTGCTTATCCCATGAGATGTTGATTGAATAATTGAAAGAAACCGTTACGCGGACGGTCTTATCTGTTTTGAGGCCACTTAGAGGCGGGGTATCCAATCGCCCGTGGTATCTGGCGACGGCAAACAATCCATCTTCCGTGCGAACGCAAATGCGGAATGCATTCCCGGCCTCGGCTCCGCATCGTGTTCCTGACCATCCCGGCAGTCCGTATTGGTCCAGAGCGATGGCGTCCGTATAGGTGTCAATAGTTGTTCCTCCTCCAGCATTATCATGGTTGTTGAATCCCGTTACACCGCTGAAATCCTCAAACAGCAGATAGGGTACCGTAAGTGTCGCGATGCTGGTAGTGCCTCCTGCCATCAGTTCCGGGATGACGAACGAACCGCCGCTGAGCAGGGCGTTTTCCGATTCGTAGCTGACGGCGACGGACTGACCCGCGAGGGCTTCGGGAAATTCGTCGAACACGAAGTCGAAATTGCCGGCCGTCTCCACCGGGAAGGTGAGCACGTTGGACCCCCCCCCGTTCAGATCGATACCTTCGGCGGCGGTCAGCGTGAAGCTGGTGATATTTTCACCGAGGGTGCTCTTGCCGGTGTCGGGCAGGCTGACGCGCAGGGTGGTGGGGCCGACGGGCGGAATGCTGTAAGAGATCGGGGTGGTGTGCCCCTCTGCGAAATGCTTCCCGGGGAACGTCTTCGGCCGCGATTCGCGGGTGGTGCCCGTGGCCGTGATGGTCACCTCCTGCTCCGACGTGAGTTCCACCGGCGCGATGACGGCATAGACCGTATCGTCGGGCTTCTTCGGGGTGTCGAAGCTGAGTGTCAGGATGTTGCTGCCGTCGGTCAGCTGCGGTGCGGCGGCGGGATCGGCGGCGTCCACCGTCAGGGTGCCCGCGACGGGTTCGGGGAAGGTCAGCGTGATCTTCGAAATCTCTTCGCCGAGGTCGTTCGACGGAATGCGGATCATTAGCACGTGGACCTTGTGATCGAATTCGAGGTTCACCATCTCGCTGTTGTCGCCCTGTTGCAGGGCCGTGCCTTCGACCGGGGCCGCGACCATGATGTCGCAGTCGCCGCTGAACGTGCCGTCCTGCTCGGCGGGAATCCGGTAGCTGGCCTTCAGACCCTCGGCCGAGACGGGTTCGGGCGATACGGCATAGTAGACGTAGGTGTCCTCCGGCATCTCCGGGACGGTGGCCGTGAATTTGGCCGTATTGTACTCCGCGTTGTAGTGCCAGAGCTTGAAAACCTGCCGGTCGATCGTCGTCTGCGCCTGGGAGTTGACGGCCCAGAGCACGATCCGGTCGTTGTCGGCCCACCGGACCGATTCGCCGTCGCCGTCCAGTTCGGTGCGGGTCTGCACCCCGGTCCGAATCCCGATCTTCGGGCCCGAACCTATCGAAACTTCGATGGTTCCTGCTGCGGGCTTCGTGTCTGCTGCGGGAGTCTCGGAGCAGGACGCGAACACCAAAGGCAGCGCAAGCAAGGTTGTCCAGATTCGTCGCATAGCGTAAATTCTTTTATCTGAGTGATTGCAAAAATAGGTACATGTTCGGTTTAGTGGAAATAAATTCAATGAACACCCGGTTTTTCATCACGAAAAGCCCTGTTTCCGGAAATTTTTCCGGAAGGATCGTATCCCTGAAAAGCCGTTCCGCCGGGGCGGCGTGCGTATATGCGGGGGCTCTCCGACTCCGGCGCGCAAAAAAGGCCGCCCGGGGTTCGGACGGCCTGAATTGCAGGGCTCGGGCTTGTCATTTCACGTATTTGTCGAGCCAGCCGAAGAACTCGCGGTTCCAGACCAGCGAGTTCTGGGGTTTGAAGACCTGATGCGCCTCGTTCTCGAACTCCACGAGCCGCGCCGGGATGCCCCGCATGCGGGCTGCCGTGAAGGCTTCGAGCGACTGGGTGTAGGGGATGCGGAAATCCTTCTCGCCGGTGAAGATCAGGATCGGGGTGTCCCATTTCGTCACGAACTTGTGCGGCGAATTGGCATAGGAGCGCTGCGCCGTGGCGTTCTTCGCGTCCCAGTAGGGGCCTCCGAAGTCGTTGTTGACGAAGAACAGCTCTTCGGTCTCGCCGTACATCGAGTCGAAATCGAAGATGCCGCAGTGGGCGATGAAGGCTTTGAAGCGCTTCTCGTGGCATCCGGCGAGGAAGTAGACCGAGTAGCCGCCGTACGATGCCCCCACGCAGCCCATGCGTTCGCGGTCGGCCCACGGTTCGCGGGCCACGTCGTCGATGGCCGAGAGGTAGTCGCGGATGTTCTGTCCCGAGTAGTCGCCCGAGATCTGGTCGAGCCACTCTTGTCCGAACGAGGGCAGGCCGCGGCGGTTGGGAGCCACGACGACATAGCCCTGCGCGGCCATCAGCTGGAAGTTCCAACGGTAGCTCCAGAACTGCGAGACGACGCTCTGCGGACCGCCCTGGCAGTAGAGCAGCACGGGGTATTTCTTCGAGGCGTCGAAGTCGGGCGGCAGGATGACCCACACGAGCATTTGTTGGCCGTCGGTGGTCTTCACCCAGCGTTTCTGCACCTCGCCCATCCGGATGTTGTTGTAAACGGGTTTGTTAATGGCTGACACCTGCGTCAGCGTGCCGTCCGCCGGGTTCACGTCGAAGAACTCCGTGGCCATCGAGATCGTGCACATCTCGGCGGCGATCCGGCCCGAGGCCATCGTGAAGGCGTTGATGTCGTGGTCGCCGCGGGTGACGACCTCCACTTCGCCGACCGACGGCTCGATGCGGCAGATCTGGTGCGTGGCCTCGATCGGGGCGATGAACCAGAGACGGTCGTTGCCCTCCCAGACGACGTTCATGGCGTTGTAGTCGAAATCCTCCGTCAGGTCCTGCATCTCTCCCGACGCGCAGTCGTAGAGGAAGAGCCGCGCCTTGTCCGACTCGTTGCCCGGGCGGCGCTGCGAGAGGAAGGCGATCTTCGAATCGTCGGGCGACCAGACGGGATATTTGTCGTAGCCGACCATCTCGGCCAGGTCGAGGCTGGCTTCACCCTGACATTCGGATTTGCCCGTGAGCGGTTTGCAGATGTTCTTCGTTTCGCCCGACGCGAGGTCGTAGACGAAGATGTCCGAATCGGTCGATACGGCGTATTCGGTGCCCGTGAGCGGTTTGCAGGTGTAGGCCAGCTTGTCGCCGGCGTTGCTCCAGGCGATTTCGGCCATGTCGAAGTAGGGGGCCAGCGGGGCGTCCCACTGTGCGTCGGGCATGATGTCCTTGCCGCCCGTCACGAGCCCCTTGCCCAGCTCGCCGACGAAGATGTGGCGGTATTCGCCCTCGTCCCAGTAGTCCCAGTGGCGGGCCATCAGGTCGTCGTAGATGCGGGCTTTCGACTTGTCCATGTCCTCGTAGATGTCCGACGAGCGGCGGTCGGCCGTCCGCACGGTCTGCACCCACCAGATGTGCTTCCCGTCGGGGCTCACGCCGAAGCCCTCCACGTCGGGAACGCCCTCGTAGTCGCCGTCGCCCGTGATCTGCGTCGCGTCGCCGCCCGAGGCGTTCATTCGCCACACCTGCATCGAACCGCCGCGGTCCGAGAGGAAGTAGATGTGCTGCCCGTCGGCGCTCCATTGCGGCGAGAGATTGTTTGACGTGAAGTCCGTCAGGCATGTCACGGCCTTCGAATCCATCTCCTCGACCCGGATCGTCGTCACGCCGCGGTTCTCGGCCATGTTGTAGTCGGTCTGCTGGTAGAGGAGCGTCCGGCCGTCGGGCGAGAGCGACGAGCCGCCCGCGCGGCTCATCTTCCACATCACCTCGGGGGTGAGGCGTCCGGCGGCGATCTCTTCGGCCGTCAGCGCATTGTCTATCTTCAGGGGCTCCGGGCGTTTTTCGCATCCGCCCGCTCCCGCAGCTGCAATAGCCATCATCAGGATAAGTTTTTTCATTTTCATTGAGGTTCCCTTATTTATTCTTAATTTTGTCGTCAAATCTTTTCGAACATGAACCGTACCGTCTATTTCGCCGACAAGGCCGTGTTATTCACGGCCGAGACCCCCGGAGGGGCGTGGTATGCCGTTTCAGCGGATGCTGGGGACGGCTTATCACGGGACAAGATACTGAATTTTCTCGAATCGCACAATAGCGTGGCCGTCGTGGCGGCCGATCCCGACGCGGCGTTCGCGGCGTTCGCGGCGGAGTTCACGCCCGTCGAGGCGGCGGGCGGCGTCGTGGTGAACGGCTGCGGGGAGTGGCTGATGATCCACCGCAACGGCCGCTGGGACCTGCCCAAAGGGCATCTGGAGTGCGGCGAGCGCATCGAGGAGTGCGCCGCGCGCGAGGTCTGCGAGGAGACCGGCGTGGCGGCCGAGGTCGTGCGTCCGCTGTGCGAGACGCTGCACGCCTATTATTTCCCGAAAACCGCGCGCTGGGAGTTGAAACGCACCCGCTGGTATGAACTTTTCACCCCGGCCTGCGCCGCCCTGAAACCCCAGACCGAAGAGGGAATCGACGCCGTGGCGTGGTGCTCCCCGGAGGAGGCCGCAGCGCATGCCGCTGCATGTTATCCGACCGTCAGGACGGTGCTCGCCTGCCTGAGAGGCGGGATGTAGGGGCGGCCGACGCTTACGGCGCTGTACTCCCGGTTCTGCGCCTGCATGCAGAGACTAAGAAACACCCCGGAAACCTGCGAAACGGTTCCGGGGCGTTTTTCGTTGCGGAGCGGGACTCAGCGTTTGTCCTGCTCCCGGACATAGGCTGAGATGCGGTGGCTGCGCTTGCCGATGGGCACGCCCAGTCCGAGGGTCACGTTCATCGTGCTCTGCTTGACGGGTATCCACTGCGGCGTGTGCTTGCTGACCAGCATGTCGGTGGCGATGAAGAAGTTGATCCAGCTCGGACAGAGGTTCAGGGCCAGTCCCACGGCGCCGCCGCGGTTGTCGATCACCGAGTAGCTTCCCGTGAGCGTGAACCAGCGGATCGGGTGGAAATTGACCGATCCGGTGATGTTGTGGAAGGTCTTGTATTCCCAGAAACGGGCCGAATACAACAGGCCGATGCCGATTTTGTGGCGCCATACTTCGTATTCGAGTCCGGCGTTGATCGTGGCGCGCAGCATGCGCGACACGCTTTGGGGCGCTCCTTTGTGAAATTCCAGCACGTCGATGTCGAAGTCGGGCGATTCGGTGCCGTCCTCCGTGACGTTGACGCCCGTGAACGAAAGCTCTTTCGACGAGAAGCCCGTGACGTTTTTCTTCTTGCTCCAGCCGATGAATCCCAGATCGTTTACGGCCAGCGACGCCTGCAGGTTGGGCAGGATGTCGTACGTGGCGCCCAGATCGACGGCGAAGCCGTAACCTGCGGGCGACGTGGGTTTGAAGTCGATGTCGTCCAGCTTGTAAACCTCCTCGCCGGCGTCGTTGCGCTTGGTCGTGACGTCGAGACCGGCGGCGGTGATGTCGAGTCCGCCTGCGGCGTCGATCCGCCACTCCTCTTCTCCGTACGTCACGTTGAATCGGGTGAAGTACATGCGGGCGCGGGCGGCTCCGACGAGGAATTTGCCGCGGACACCGATGTAAAGCCGGTCGTCGAGCAGCGGGAACGAGTAGCTGAAGGCCGCTTCGAGGTAGCTGTCGGCCGTGAGGCCGATGTTGTGGATGTCGCTGCCCGTGCCTTCCTTGAGGAATGCGAAGAGCGAGTAGGGCAGCGTAGCGTCGGCGGTCGCGCGGGCGTTGAGGTCGAACGACCAGAAATTCTTGTGGTTGCGCGTGAAGGCGCCGAAGCCGATGAGGTTCACGCGGGTGTCGATGCCCAGCAGGTTGTCGGCATTGAGTCCCGAAAGCGCCTGTCTGGTCGAAACGGCTTCGTCGAGCAGCGTGACCAGTTTCCCGTTGCGGGGATAGAGCAGTTTGTCCACGGCCAGATTGCCGCTGGCGTTGATGTCGATGCCGCCCAGACCGGGAATGTTGACATAGCCGCGCAGCGGTGCGAAAGCCGGGTTGAATTGGCTGCGGAAGGTCGTTCCTTCCATGAAGTAAGCCGTCGGGTTCTGGGCGGCAACGCCTGATGCCAGCAGCAGCGTTGCGAGAAAAACGTATATTCTTTTCATGTATGGCGCCGGGTTAGAGGTTGAGTTTCAGACCGCCGCGCTTGACAAGACGCAGTGCGATGACGATTTTCTGGTCGGGCGTGAATCCGGAGCCGGGGAAATATTTCTCCAGTTTGACGGGGAGGATGATCTCCGTGCCGTCGATGATCTGGCGCAGGTCGTTCTCGTGGAGCCGCGTCTCGCCGATCTTGGCCTTTACGTTGGGTTCGACACGTATGTCGAATTCCATCTCCGTGGGGTAGAACCGGGGGCTGAACTGCAGGCTGACAGGCAGTGCGCTGATGATTTCGCCGTAGATGTCCAGCGTGTTTCGGGGATTTGCCGTGCCTTTCGGATCGAGGTTGTCGGCCAGCATGTCTACCACGTCGCTGCCGAGGTCGATCCTGCCGAGGTCGTAGGTTACGTCTTCGATTTTCAGATCCGTCAGGTAGCCGCCGGCCAAATCTCGGACCTCGCCGGCCAGCTCCTCCTGCAATCCCGTGGTAGCGCGGAACATCGTGATGAATACCTGCTTGAAATCTTTCGGGTCCGTGTTCGGCGGAAGCAGGGGCAGGAACGTGCCGAGATACTTGTCATAGAGCAGGTCCGCCACGGCGTTGATTTTGGCGTCGGACCTCTTCATTTGTTCGATCAGTTCGTCGAGCAGCTCGTCGATATAGGACGGGGTGTGCTGAATCTTCTGAAGATCCACGTATTTTCCGTCTGCGGGCAGCGGCGAAGGCAGCCAGATGTCGGCTTCGTCGAAGAGGGCTTTGATGTCGGTGCCGTCTTTGCCCAGTTCGCTCATGCTGACGGTGACCGTAGCCAGCGGCAGCCGGAATTCGTCGCCGATGACGACGCCGTCCGTGTCGATTTCCGACAAGTCGTAATTGTTGTCGATACACGAAGTGGCGAGCATACCGAACAGAAACAGTGGTAAAATAAATCTCATAGGTTTGAGGGTGTTTGCATTGGATTGCAAATATATGCCGTTCCGACGAATAAACCAAAGAATTGGACAAATTCGTCAGCGGAGCGGACAAATCCGGCCGCAATATCATCCCCTGACGGGCTTCAGGGGTGCATCTGCGGGTTTTGCGAAATATTTGCTACATTTGCGTTGCTATTGTCGTTATGGCCGAAACCGGAAAAAACAACCTTAAAGAGCAGGTGGCGATGCTGCCGCTGTCGCCGGGCGTCTACCAGTTCGTGGACCGCTCCGGAACGATTATCTATGTGGGTAAGGCCAAGAGCCTGCGCAAACGGGTCTCCTCCTATTTCGTGCAGAGCAAGGAGCACAGTGCCAAAGTGCGTGTGCTGGTGCGGCAGATCGCCGAGATCCGCCATATCGTCGTCAACAGCGAGACCGACGCGCTGCTGCTCGAAAATTCGCTGATAAAGACCCTCCAGCCGCGTTACAACATCCTGCTCAAGGACGACAAGACCTATCCGTGGATCGTGGTACGGCGCGAACATTTTCCGCGCGTGCAGTCCACTCGCCAGTTGACGCGCGACGGTTCGCAGTATTTCGGTCCCTACAGTTCGGTGATGATGCAGCACAGCGTGCTCGAATTCGTGCGCGAAGTGGTGCCGCTGCGGACGTGCAAGCTCAATCTGGCGCCCGAACAGATCGCCAAAGGCAGGTATTCGGTCTGCCTGCAGTATCATCTGGGCAACTGCAAGGGCCCCTGCGTCGGGGAGCAAAGCGAAGCGGAGTACGCAAAGCTGGTCGATATGGTCGTCGCGGTGCTCAAGGGCGACCTGCGTCCCGTGCGGAGCTATCTGGAAGGCGAAATGGCGAATGCCGCCGCCGGGTTGAAGTTCGAGCTGGCGCAGCGTTACAAACAGCGTCTGGACGCGCTGGACAACTATTCGAGCAAGTCGGTGATCGTGAGCGCGAAGATCGTCGATGTGGATGTTTTTTCGCTTCTTCCGGACGATGATGTGGCCTATTGCAACTTCGTGCGCATCCGCCACGGCTCGATCGTGGGCGTCTATACGGTGAAACTCTCGACGGGCGTCGGCGGCGACGAACGCGACATGCTGACGCTGGCCATCCAGCATATCGTGGAGCATATCGCGGGAACGCTCGCCAAAGAGGTCGTCGTTCCGTTCCTGCCTTCGACGACGCTGTTGTTCGACGGCGTGACCTTCACGGTGCCGAAACGCGGCGAAAAACTCGAACTGCTGGAATTCTCGCAGAAGAGCGCCCGCATCTACCGCGCCGAGCAGCTCAAAAACCTCGAAATCAAGAATCCCGAACGCTATACCGAACGGCTGTTGAACGCCCTGCAAAAGGAGCTGCGTCTCGACAGACAGCCGCGGCACATCGAATGTTTCGACAACTCCAATCTGCAGGGGGCCCATCCGGTAGCCTCGTGCGTGGTCTTCCGCGATGGAAAACCCGCACGCAAGGAGTATCGTCACTTCAACATCAAGACCGTGGAAGGGCCTGACGATTACGCTTCGATGCGCGAAGTCGTCTTCCGGCGTTACAGCCGTCTTCAGGAAGAGGGGGCCGAGCTGCCCGATCTCATCATTGCCGACGGCGGAAAGGGGCAGATGGGCATCATTCACGAGGTGCTGGAGTATCTTGGGCTGGACATACCTGTGGCCGGACTGGCCAAGAACGACCGCCACCGGACCTCCGAACTGCTCTGCGGCTATCCGCCCGTGCTGGTCGGCATCCGTCCCACTTCGCCCCTTTTCCACTTTTTGGCGCACATTCAGGAGGAGGTGCACCGTTTCGCCGTCTCGTTCCACCGTCAGAAACGCAGCAAGGCGTTTATTCATAGCGAACTGGAGCAGATCGAAGGCATCGGCGACAAGACGATCCGCACGCTTCTCCAGCACTTCCGCTCCGTGGCGAAGGTCAAGGCCGCTCCGGCCGAGGAGCTTTCGGCGCTGGTCGGTCCGGCCAAGGCGAAAAAAATCAGGGCTTTTTTTGAAAAATAGCCGGATTCTTTGAAAATTGCAAAGATTCGACTATCTTTGCCATCCCGATTCTACGGATGAGGTTTGCCCGGATGGCGGAATCGGTAGACGCGTTGGTCTCAAACACCAATGACAGCAATGTCGTGCCGGTTCGACCCCGGCTCCGGGTACCAGTAAAATCGCTTAATTTGTTGATTATGACAGGTTAAGCGATTTTTAATTTTCGGGTTTTCCCCGCATTTTCCCCGCAGAGAAGAAATGGTTGAATGCGAAAACCAAATGTTGATATTACTTTTGTTTTGTGTAATCCGTTGGTTGAATTAAAACAAAGCATATTTGATAAGACCATTTTTTCAATTTTTGTGCTTGCTGTAAAAATTTTCTATTGTTTTCGAAATGCAAATCAGCAAAAATCTGTCTGTGGAAACCGGAGTATTGCGTTGTTATGGCAGACAACGTGCTACTAATCTCTATTTTTCCGGTTCTCGCAGACAGATGTGAAAGAACGGCGGCGGGATTTAAATGCAGGAATGTTTGCAATGGTTCACCGCGATCAAAAGGCCCGCCGCCGATTAACTATTTGTAAATCGAAATGAGTTTTCGAAGTTCAGAAAACTTGAATTGCCTGTTATTTCGGTCTTTATCGCCTTGTGTGTATTTCTTCTTTGAGCAAATGCAGGTCTTCCACACCCATTATTTCGGTCGAACATTCCCCAAGCCAACCGTTCTCTTGGTTGACACCGGTGTATATTTTTATATAATCGACTCCCGGCAGGTTGACGCTGTTTCCGCTCGCATCGACAGCCCAGCTTATATCGATCGACGAGTCGTCATAGCTGTTGATTTCATTGTCCGCATAGCCATAGCGGAATTTGTAAAGAACGAAATAGGTTCCCGAACCACTTTCGTCAATGGCATTCTGAGGCAGGCATGTGCCTGTAAACGACAGCGTATTTCCGGCCCAAAGCGGATAATACGGTTGTGAATGATACTGATTTTTCATTTTGTAGCCGGAATTTCCCTGATTATCCTCCCATTTTATATACGTATCCCATTCGTCTCTCGATGTCGG
>OJQW01000844.1_pt1 | contig 10975 bp, 5 predicted proteins | sample 1599041 | NCBI WGS metagenome assembly OJQW01 (sample SAMN03922518, study PRJEB24848) | human gut metagenome | isolation source: stool sample | host: Homo sapiens | place: Germany | collected 2010-02
CGCAGGAGCAGCCGGCGGAGAAGGAGAAGTCCTCCCGCAAGTCGCGCTCCCGCGCCCGCAAGGAGAGCGAGCCTGCTCCGGTCGAGGTGGAAACGCCCGTCGCGCCTGCCGAGCCGGAAGCCCCGTTCGTCGAAACCGCCTATGAGGATCTCACCGACGACGCCAAGCGCGCCATGGAGTTCCTCTCCGGCATGATCGAGCGCATGGGGGTCGAGGCGGAACTGAAGGCCTGTGAAACGCCTGAACAGCTGCGCGTGCAGCTCTTTGGCGAGAACATGAGCATACTCATCGGCCGCCGCGGCGAAACGCTCGACGCTTTGCAGTATCTCACCAGCCTCAACGTCAACCGCGGCCGCGAGGAATACCTGCGCGTGTCGCTCGATACGGAGAACTACCGCGCCAAGCGCGAGGAAGCGCTGCGCAAACTGGCCGCGCGCATGGCCAACCGCTGCCGCAAGACCGGCAAGCGCGTGGCGCTGGAGCCGATGAACCCCTACGAGCGCCGCATCCTCCATTCCGCGCTGCAGGCCGACCCCACCGTTACCACCCACTCCGAGGGCGAGGAGCCCTATCGCCGCGTGATCATCACGCTGAAGTAAGGCGCCCGCAAAAACGCCATCCCTCCCAACGGCATATGCTGCCGGGGGAGGGATGTTTTATGAAAAGATTCTTCGCGGCGCTTCTGGCGCTCGCGCTGCTCTGCGTTCCGGCGCTGGCCTTTGGGCCGGCGGGGGAGACGGTGCACGGCATCGACGTGAGCGTCTATCAAGGCAGCGTCGATTTTTCCCGCGTGGCACAGAGCGGCGTGCGCATGGTCTATATACGCTCTACGCTGGGCTTTTCCTACGTCGATCCCACGCACGAGCGCAATGCCGATGGCGCGCGCGCGGCGGGGCTGGAGTTTGGCTTTTACCATTTCTGCACCGCCTCCACCACCGACGAAGCCGTGCGCCAGGCGCGCTTCTTCGCCCAGACCATCGCCCGCTACGATTATGGGCTCAAGCCGGTGCTGGAGCTTTCGCCCGCGCGGGCCTTGAGCCGCACGGAGACAACCGATGTGGCGCTGGCCTTTTTGCAGGAAGTGGAGCGGCTCACGGGCCGCGAGCCGGCCATCTACTGTTCCGCCTCCACGCCGCGCGAGGATTACGACAGCCGCCTGGCCCCTTACAGCCTCTGGGTGGCGCAGTACGGCGCGCGCGAGCCGGAGAGCAACGATATCTGGCCCACCTGGGCCGGCTGGCAATACAGCGAGCGCGGCCGCGTGGACGGCATCGAGGGCAATGTCGATCTCGACCTCTTTACCGCGGAGATGCGCGCGGAACCCGAGCCGACAAAGAGCGCCGGCCCCACCGCCGCGCCCACGCCCAGCCCCGCGCCGACCGCGACGTGCGCGCCGACCGCGACCGTCGCCACGGGCGAGGCCAACGCCTATGTGGTGCAGGAGGGCGACACGCTCACGCGCATCGCGCAGATGTTCGGCACCACCGTCGAAGCCCTGACGGCGTTGAACGGCCTTGCCGACCCCTCGCTGATCTACGTCGGCCAGATCCTCTACTATCGCTGAATGCCCGTCCGCCGCGCGGCGTTGTCCGCGCGGCGGACGCCTTTCCGGATCGGCGGATAACCTGTTTCAAACATTTTTTACATAAAATTTAATTGTCATCAGCGCATCTTGACAGCATATGGCAAATATGCTATGCTTAAAGATAACCGCTGGGAGGTATACTTATGCAGAAAGAGCTGCTTTACGCTCCCGTATACGTCGCCCCTACGCAGGAGGAGCTGCGTTCGATGTTGGGCGGCGCGTATGCGGGTTGCAAGGCCATCCGCGATTTTACGCAGGCCAATTATAAGGTCGAGGAGCGCTGGCGCTATTCCGACAAGCGCGACGCCTTTGACTGCCTTATTTACGATGGGGACAAGCGCCTGTGCTCGCTGCACCTGCGCGAAGGCCGGCTGTCGTTTCTGGTGATGTTTTCCCAGGACGAGTGCGCGGCCATCGCTTCGCGCCCGGAAACGCTTCGCCCCGCCGTGCGCGCTTACTATGAGGCCGCGCACGTCGAAGAGGGCGTGCGCTGGGTGCGCGTGCCCCAACAGGAAAACGCTACGCTGGAGGACATCTACTCCCTCATCCGCCTCAAGGCGGAATTGACGGGAATGGAGAATATTTCACCACAAAACACTTCGGAGATGATGGAAAAATGAGCGAATCCTGCAACCACGACTGCGGCTCCTGTTCCGCCGATTGCGCCAGCCGTACCGAGAGCTTCCGCGCCGAGCAGAACGAGCACAGCAACGTCAAAAAAGTCATCGGCGTCGTCAGCGGCAAGGGCGGCGTGGGCAAATCGCTGGTCACGTCGCTGCTGGCGGTCAGCGCCCGCCGCCGCGGCTATGAAACCGCCATACTCGACGCCGATATCACCGGGCCTTCCATCCCCAAGGCCTTCAATGTCCATACCCAGCTGATGGGCACGGACGACGGCGTCATCCCCGCCCAGAGCAGGACGGGCATCCGCGTCGTCAGCCTCAACCTGCTTCTGGAAAACGAGACGGATCCCGTCGTCTGGCGCGGCCCGATCATCGCCGGCACGGTCAAGCAGTTCTGGACGGACGTCATGTGGGGCGACGTGGACTACATGTTCGTCGACATGCCTCCGGGAACGGGCGACGTGCCCCTCACCGTCTTCCAGTCCCTGCCGGTGGACGGCGTCATACTCGTCACCTCCCCGCAGGAACTGGTGGAGATGATCGTCAAAAAGGCCGCCCGCATGGCGGAGATGATGAATGTGCCCGTGCTGGGCCTGGTGGAGAACATGTCCGGTTTCCAGTGCGATCAGTGCGGCAAGGTGCACGACATCTTTGGCGCCAGCCATGCCGAGGACGTCGCCAAGGATATGGGCATCCCCGTCTGCGCGCGCCTGCCCATCAACCCCAAGCTCGCCGCCGCCTGCGACAAGGGCATGATTGAGCTCTTCGACGGCAACTGGCTCGACCCCATCGTCGACGCCATTTGCGGCGCGGACAAGTAAACACGCAAAACAGACCAAAGTATAACAAAACGCGAAGCGGAACAGACCCGCTTCGCGTTTTGTTGTTCATGGGGGGATCATCTTGAAAAGCGCGGGAAGAAGCGTTACAAAGTGATTCTTTGCCACACAAAAAGTGTGTTGTTTGTTAACAAATGCAAAACATCAACAAAACCCATACTGCATGTGCTATAATGTGGAAAATCTGTCCGTCAAGGATTGCAAACCAAACAGAGAAAGGGAATGTGAGTGCGATGAGAAGCATGAAGAAGATCCTGGCGCTTCTTCTCTGCGTCTTGATGCTGAGCGGCGTCTGGGGCGCGGCGGAAAATGCGGGCGCGGGAGACGCGGCAGCGCAATTTTACCCCAGCCCGTCCCTGAGCGACGAGGACATCCCCCTCGACTTTGCAACCGACCCGGAAACGCTGACCGATGAGGAAGTCGCGCTGCTGATGGCGGAGGGCGAACTTGCGGCCGATCCCCGCGTGAACATCGAGTGCGACCACCCGGCGGATCAGCGGCGCGAGCATCATAGTGAAAATAAAGTGCGGGATGACATCTCGGGAAGATATGTCTTTACCTACGATGATGCGCAGCACACTTACCGCTATCATATCATTGAATGGACGCAGTGTGCGGCCTGCGGCGCGCTGCTGGATAGCAGTTCCGAATACAAGGATATCCCGGAAGCGCATGCGTTTGAAAACGGCGAATGCACGGTCTGCGGCTATGTGGAGGAAAAGCATACGATCCACGACTGGCCTGAACCGGACGAGCCCACGTATACTTACTACGTGTTCCTGGATGCTGATACGCACCAGATAAACGTCGAGTATCAAGTCAGGTGCCGGGTGTGCGGCGTTACGCGTTCCACGGACGGGCTGCCGGTGAACGAGCCGCATGTTTTCACTGATGGCGTCTGTGTCTGCGGCTACCGCGAGGACGGCGGCTATGGCGAGCCCAGCGAGGTCTGTGAGCATATGAACACCTATGCCAACCCCGAGCTGCTCGAAGGCGACGAGGCGGAGTACATCGACGAAACCTACCATAGTCGGAAATTGGACAGCGTCGTTCTGAATGTATATTGCTCCGATTGCGGCGAGTATCTAGGCGGTGGGTACGACAACACCGCCGGACGCACGATCAAGGAAGAGCATGCCTTCACGACCAAAACGGCAACGGGCGCGAAGTGCGACTGCGGCTACGAGATCAAGTGCACGCATACAAACGTAGAGAAAGAAGAATGGAATAATTACAGATACACGGACACCTATGTTGATACCGGCGACGGCGTTAACCATACCTACATTGTCTCCTATACGCCGGAGTACATCTGTCTTGACTGCGGTGTGGAATGGTCGGGAGATACGGTGGTCGAGACGAGGATCGAGAAGCATGACCCGGAATGGTCCGACGAAACCATCTGCTCGGACTGCGGCGGGACGATCACGCCGAGCGAGCCCGAGCCCGAGGAGCCGATAGAGCCCAAGTGCAACCATTCGCACGGCTTTGTGAAGGGCCAGCGGGAGACGGCGGAACACGCCTATTCCCTGAACGATAAACAGCACGCCACCCGCTATTATGTGATGGTCTACTGGCAGTGCCCGGATTGCGGCGAGAGTTGGGATGAGAGCGAAGCCACGGGCTATGTGGTCAAAAGCAACCACACCTTCGAAAACGGCTTCTGCACCGAGTGCGGCTACAAAAACGCCTGCCAGCACGACGAGACATGGGCCGAGAGTTACATTGAGTCCATCGAAGTGCTCTCCAGCGACGCAAGCGGCCATACAGTGATCGAGCACGTTTTCCAGCGCACCGTCTGCGAGCAGTGCGGTCAGGTGCTCAGCGAAGGCTCTGTGGAAAACGAGGTCAGCGGCGCGCACAGCTATGGCGAATCCGGCACGGCGGCCCGCTGCGAGGTCTGCAACTGGTCGCGCGGCTGCGAGCATCCGCAGGATAAGCGCGTGACCGTGTCATATGATGGAGAGATAATTGGTATCGTCTCCTGCGACGCGAATGGCCATACATTGCTAAAATATACCGACACCGTGATCTCTTGCGGCGTTTGCGGCGATACGCTTGACATACAGTATTCAAGAAAAGAGGTCGATGCAGAACACGTTTTCCATGGCGGTGCTTGCACGGCTTGCGGGTATGCCTGTCCGCACGAGCATCTCAACGCTGAGACGACTGTAGAGAGCGTCGAGTACTTCCCCTGCTCCTACGACAAACACACGGTCGTGCGCAAGACGGGAACGGTGCAGACCTGCGCGGACTGCGGCGTGACGACCTCCTACGATGTGGAGGAAACCGTTGCGACCGAACCGCACCGCACGGAAGACGGGACGCCGTACACTCCCTGCATGGACTGCGGCGTGAATAGCAGCGATCATTCCTGCGAGAACTACACGCGCACCTGGACGGATTACGATTACGACCATTACGAGCACGAGGATGGCGAATGCTATCGCGTCGGGCGCTACGCGACGACAAACGTCTTCTGCCGCGCGTGCGAGAAGATGGACTCGTATACGCTCTATGATCCGGACTACCGCCAGCAGGTTCCGCACGAGTTCGACGATCGCGGTATCTGCCAGAACTGTAGCTATTACAATGACGGTGGCATGTGCGACCACGCCAACGCTTACATCGACTATTATGTCGATAAACTGGTTGGTAGCGGGACAGCGGTTGCGACACCGGTGAACATAGTGGACAATGGCGATGGTACGCACAGCTACACGAAATATCAGATGCCGCACTACTACTGCCCGGATTGCGGTTACGCCTACCTCGGAGAGGTTGAGGCTGTGGAAGGATATATCGAGAAGCACGAGTGCAATCTCGATGGTGTGTGCTGGGATTGCGGCGCGCGCGTGCAGTGCACGCACCCGAACGCCGTGACAGAGACAGTCGTTTGGTATGACATGTATGAGCACGCAGACAAGGATGGCCACTGGTACAGTCAGGGCGCCTGCATGGAAGTCTTCTCCTGCCCCGATTGCGGTTTGGAAGATTTCTACGACGCCGACACCGGTCTGCTTGAGCCGCACGACTGGTACAATGGCGCGTGCACCATCTGCGGATACGAGAACGAATGCGCGCATGAAAACGCCGAGCCGTATACGGAAACGCTCCTACGGGGCGTCAAGTCCTACGACGCGGACGGCCATATGGCGGTCTACGAGGAAGTCAGCGGCGAGCGCTGCCCGGATTGCCTGGAAGTCACGGAGAAGCCCGCGGAGCGCACCGAAGTTACCGAAGCGCACAAGTTTGGCGCCTACGGCGCCTGCGAGGTCTGCGGCTACGTGCGCGAGGACAGCGGCGAAGAGCCCGCCTGCACGCACGAGAATACCACGGAAACGCGCAAGGAATTGCCCGCAGTCTACAAAGCCGTGGACGACGACACGCACACAAAGCGCGTGGACGCTACGGTGACCGTCACCTGCGACGATTGCGGCGCGGTCCTCTCCGAGAAGGAAGAGCAGGGAACGCCCGCGTCCGAGGCGCACACCTATGAAGACGGCGTCTGTACCGCCTGCGGCCACGCCTGCGCGCACGCGGATGTAACCAACGGCGAGCCGCAGACGACCACCGGGTACGCCGCGACGGACGCGGCGCACACCGCCACCACAACCACTGTCACCGCATGGACTTGCAACACCTGCGGCGAGACGGGCGAGGATGAAGCGGTCGAAACCGCCGAAGCGGAGGCGCATACCTACGAGCCGGACGGCGAGAACGCCTACAAGTGCTCCGTGTGCAAACACGTCTGCGCGCATGAAGGCGCGACGGTGACGGAGGAAAAAGGCGAGACGCTTTACGAGGACCTCACCGACGCGACCCATACGCCGGTCGTGGACGTCCTCACCACCACGGATTGCCAGTATTGCCCGCTGGTAAGCACGGCCACCACGCAGCAAAAGGGCGAACCGGAGGCGCACACCTACGAAGTCACTGAGGCAGGCAGCGTCTGCAAGGTCTGCGGCTATGCCTGCACGCACGCGGAGACGGAGATAAGCGAGGAATTCGCCGTCGACCATTACGACGATGCGCAGGCGACCGACGAGGCGCATGTCGCCGTCGGCGAAAAGACGACGACCGAAACCTGCGCAAGCTGTGGCGCGGTGATCGCCGAAGAGACGCAGCCCTACAGCGAAGCAATGCCGCATACCTATGTGGACGGCGCATGCGCGGACTGCGGCCATGTTTGCTCGCATGAGGGCCACGAAGCGTCCGAGGAGGTCTTCGTCCCGACCGCCTACGTCTCCAACGGCGCGGATGGGCATACCGTCACCGGCGACGTGCACGTCATCGTCCACTGCGACTGCTGTGGAGTGCAGCTTTCCAACACCGTCGCCGAAGAAGGCGTGACCCGCGTCGAGGCGCACGCTTTCAGCGGCAACCGCTGCCGCCTGTGCGGCTACGAGCGGCCCGTGGAAGAAGCGCCGGAAACCGACGTCGTGACCGACGAGCCGATCTTCACGCCGGTGGCGGCGGAGGAAACCGTGCACGGCGTCTCGGCGGCGCAGGGCGAACGCATGGCCACGGCGCTGGCCACGGTGGTCGCTGACATCCACGCGCAGTACGGCGAAGAGGCCGAAGTGACGGTTCTCCACAGCGACAAGATACTCACCGGGGCGGAGATGCAGACGCTTCGGACGTTGGATCCGGTGGAACAGATACTCGTGATCCTCCATGCCGTTGGCTACGGAAACGAAGTCAACTATGCGCTCACGGCCATGGAGACGGGCCTCAGCGATGAGGCGAGCGCCCTGATCGAGGCCATCGCCGCGCGGCTGGCGGCCATGAGCGAGGAGGAGCGCGGCGCGTTCCAGGCGCTGATCGAGGAATACTTCCCGCTGACGAAGCTTACCGAGGAAGCGCTGGAATACGACTATGTGGAATTCACGCTGGAGATCCGCGTGCGGCTGGAGGATGGCTATCGCATGGAGCGCTACGGCTTCCGCCAGAGCGAAGGCGTATGGACGCTGACCAGCATCGCCGTGGCCGGCATGGACATCTGAGAACGAACGCGCGCCCGGGGCGGGACGCCCTCCCGCCCTGGGCAGGTGCGACCTATTGCTTCCACAGATTTGTGGAAGCATTTTTTGCGCGATTTTTCCGCTGGAACTGCTGCAGGAAGACCGGTGGGAGAGGCTGGTGGACGGCGCTGCCTCCGCCTTGGCCATGGACAATGCGCGCGCCCAGAAATTGCATTTGCTTTTCCCCTTCCTGTATGAAATAATGAATGTATAAGGAGGGGGATATATGCTCTACATCGTCGCGGGGGCGCTGTCCGCTCTCTCCCTGCTGTTTCCGCTCGCCTGCCGCCTCTGGCCGGCGCTCGCGCAGGGCTGGATGGAGGCGGTGTTCGCGCCCGCGGCGGGGACACTCGCCGCTTTGGCAAGCAAGTGTTCCTTCCCGCTGGCTGAGCCGTTGGCGCTGCTGCTGGCGGCGCTGTTTGTTTTGCTCCTTTTTCGCTGGCGGCGCGGGGCCTGCCTGTTGCTCGCCGTCCTGCTGGCCGGATATGGCCTTTTGTGGGCGCCGGCCTATTCTCTTCCCGCCGCGTACGCCGTCAGCAAAGACGCGGACGCTGCGGCGCTGACGGCGGTGTGCGATGAACTGATCGAACGCCTGAACGCCCGCAAGGACTTTGCGCTGCCAAACGATCTTGGCGCGCGGGCATTGGAAGCGGCGCGCCTTGTGGAAACGCCCGCGCCCATCTCCGCCGCGCCCAAGTTCGCTCGCTATCCCGAGTGGATGCGCGCTTTTTCGCTGGCGGGGCTCTACGTGCCGTGGACGGCCGAGGCGCTCTGCGATCCCACCGCTCCGGCGGCGGGGCAGCCCTTCACCGCCGTGCATGAACTGATGCACATGGGCGGCGTGGCCGACGAGGGACAGGCCAACATCTGCGCTTACATCGCCTGCCAGCGCTACGGCGGCATCTTCGCCGCTTCCGCCGACCTCTGGGCGCTCAAATACGCCATGGACGCCCTGCGCCCGCTGGACGCGGATGCCTGGTCGGCGCGCCTGGCCGCGCTCGACGGCGCGGCGCGAGACGGTTTTTTCGCCCTTGGCGGCGCCTCTTCCGCGTCGCCTGCGGAGGAATCTGTCCTGCGCCCGGGCGGCGGGGGAATCGCTGGCGATTACGGCGCGCTGGCCGCGTGGCTGGCGGCGCGTATTGTATGAACGCATAGAAGAACGCGCACACTGAAGTATCAGCAATGATATTTCAGGAGGAACGCACCTTTATGAACGGTTTGGCAAGGCTTTCCGGCAGATTTCGCGCGCGGCGCTCGGAACGTGAGCTCGGCTCGGGCGCGGAGCGGGACGAGCGATCGCTCGCGCGGCACATGCGCTCGTTGGCCGTGCAGTTGCGCGTGAACGGCCGCGCGCGCCTTTCCTGCCCCGCGTCCCTGGCGGCGCATACGCAGGCCCTGGCGCGCGCGGCGGGCGAGCTTTTGCGGGAAAGCGCCAACGCCGCCGCCACGCTGCAGCGCCTGCATCAGGACGCGCGCATCATGGAGGCCTGCGCCGCGCAGGCGCGCCTGGACGGCGGCGTGCGCCTGCCCGCCGTGGGGCGCGTGCCGCGCGTGCTGGTGCTCATGCGCGAAATCGTGGCCCTGGGCGATACGGCCCTCAGCGGCGAACGCCTGCTCCTGGCCCTGCGCGCCTTCGACGATGTGCAGGCGCTCACCATGGCCGAGATATGGGCCGTGCCCACCGCCCTGCGGCGGGCGCTCTCCGAGGCCTTTTGCCAGGGAGCGTGCGCCATTCTGGAGCGCGCCCGCGAGCGCCGCGCGGCCGAACGCTTTGTGGAAGCGCGGGGAGGCATGGGCCGCGCGGGCGATTCGCCGGCCTTTTTCGAGCGCGCCCTGCAACTTGCCGTGGAGCGGGAACTGCCTGAAGTGCGCGCCCGGCTCGAGGATCAGATGGCCCACATGGGCGAGAACGGCGAAAAGATGATTCGCCTGGAGCATGAAGCCCAGGCGCTTCTGGCCATGCGCCTTGACAACCTCATCGGCGGCAAGCGCATGCTCGACGCCCTCGACTGGCAGAAGTGCTTCGCGGAACTGTCCCGCACCGAGGCGGAACTGCGCGCCGATCCGGACGGCACCTATCCCCGCATGGACGCGGCCTCTCGCGCCGCCGTGCGCGAGCAGGTGCAGTCGATCAGCCGCCGCCTGCGCCTCGGCGAGCAGGCCGTGGCCAGACAGGCCGTGGCGGTGGCGAAGGAACACACGGGCGCGCGCGGCACGGTCTGCTGGTGGCTCTACGAAGACGATGGCCGTTCGGCGCTGGCCGGCCGGCTGGGCTCCCGCGCGCGCCTGCCGCGCATGACGCCCGATCCGCGCGGCCATAAGCTCATCGCCGCGCAATCGCTGCTGGCGGCGGCGCTGTTTGCCGCCTACGCGCTCATCGTTCGCAGTTGGCTGGTGCTGGCGCTGGGCGCGCCCCTCGCATGGTGCGCGGCCATGTTTCTTCTGGGGCGCGTCTCCACGCGGCTTACGCGTCCACGCCGGCTGCTCAAACTTCGCCCCGATGCTCTGGGGGAGGACGGCCGCCTGCTGGTGGTGATGCCGGTGCTGCTCAGTTCCGCAAAGCGCGCTCTTGAGATCTGCGACGGACTGGAAACGCTTGGCTGCCTCGACGACGATGAAAACACCGCCTATCTCCTTCTTGGAGACTTCCGCGACGGCCCCGCCGCCACGGAGGCCGACGACGCGGAGATACTCTCCGCCGCCCGCGCCCGCATCCGGGCGATGAACGAGCGCGCCGGGCGGGAAAAATACTTTTATCTGCACCGGGAGCGCAGTTTTTACGCTCCGGATCAACGCTGGATGGGCTACGAGCGCAAGCGCGGGGCGCTGATGGCGCTGGGCCGCCTGCTCCTCAATGAGCGGGGCGCGCACGAGGCGTTTGCCGCCGAAGGCGCGGCCTGCGCG
>OJQW01000850.1_pt1 | contig 10938 bp, 11 predicted proteins | sample 1599041 | NCBI WGS metagenome assembly OJQW01 (sample SAMN03922518, study PRJEB24848) | human gut metagenome | isolation source: stool sample | host: Homo sapiens | place: Germany | collected 2010-02
CGGCCGTGCAGCCGTCCACGTCGTAGTCGCCGTAAACCATGATCTTCTCATTGTTCGCAACGGCCCGTTCGACCCGCTCGACCGCCCGGTCCATGTCCTTCATCAGGAAAGGATCGTGCAGGTCGGCGAGGCTCGGCTTAAAGAACTTCTCCGCCTTTTCTACATTGTCTATGCCTCTTTGTACGAGCAGATTGGCCAGCACGGGCGAGATCCGCAGAGCGGCAGCCAACATGGCTACCGTCGCGGGGTCGCCTTGCGGCTTTACTACCCAGCGTTTTTCTATAGGCATACGAATTATTATTTATATATTTTAACATTACTTTCTAATTACCGTTATTACGTCTTTATATCGTTTCGGCACTCTATGCCGCTGTTGTCGCTGCCTTCGGCAGCGTTTGCAAATGTTGACCGGCTAAAAGCCGGCTTTTAGAGGCGATGCCCGGTTGCGCGGCTCAGAGGTCCGCCGCAATTTCGCAGCGCAATGCCGCGGCCAGTTTCCTGACAACCGTGCGCTTCACCTCCTGCATCGACGGTCGCAATCCCGTTTCCGACGCAATCGACGTGACGCCCCGGTCGGTAAACCCGCAGGGGTTGATGCGCGTGAACCATTCGAGGTCGGTCGAGACGTTCAGCGCGAACCCGTGCATGGTAATAAAACGCGAAGAACGCACGCCTATTGCGCAGATCTTGCGCGGACGCCTGCCCTCGGGGTCGATCCAGACCCCCGAAGCCCCTGCGATGCGTCCCGCCGCGATGCCGTATTCGGCCACCGTGCGGATCACCGCCTCCTCCAGCGTGTCGATGTACTCCCTCAGCCCGATGCCGATGCGCTCCAGATCGAGGATCGGATAGCAGACCAGCTGCCCGGGGCCGTGGAAGGTGATGTCGCCGCCGCGGTCGATGTGAAAGAACTGTGCGCCCATCGCTTCGAGCGCTTCCTGATTGACGAGCAGGTTTTCGGCATGCCCGCTCTTGCCCAGCGTGTAAACCGGCGGATGCTCCACCAGCAGGACCGTGCCCGCATCGTCCGCGCCGTCTGCGCCCGGGACCGGAATGGGACCGGTGCGCTTTCGGGCTACCCCGGCGTCGAACAGCTCCTGCTGCAAATCCCAGCAGGTTTTGTAGTCCATGCGTCCGAGGTCCCGGCAGTAGGCTTTCATCGCTACAAACTTTTTACGCTTCGCAGGGCTTCTTCGGCCATGTACGACGAGCGGACCAGAGGTGCGCTCGCGCAGTAGCTGAAACCCATTTCCAGCGCCCGGAGTCTGTACCATTCGAATTTTTCGGGAGTGATGTACGCCGCAACGGGGTAGTGCTCCAGAGTGGGCCGAAGGTACTGACCGAGTGTCACAATCCGCACGCCTGCGTCGCGCAGGTCGTGCAAGGTTTGCAAAACTTCATCATCGCTCTCGCCAAGTCCGACCATCAGTCCGCTTTTCGTTACGACGCCCTGCCTGTTCAGACAGCGCAGGGTCTCCAGGCTCGTACGGTACTTGGCTCTGGAGCGCACCACGGGGGTCAGTCGCTCGACGGTTTCGATGTTGTGCCCGATGATACCGGGCTTCGACGCGATGACCACGTCCAAAAGGTCGGGCCGTGCGTCCAAATCGGGAATAAGGAGCTCAATTACGGCGTCGCTGTTCTGCGACCGGATGGCCTCCACGGTTGCGGCCCAATGCCGGGCTCCGCCGTCGGGGAGGTCGTCGCGCGTCACGGAGGTTACGACGACATACCTCAGTTTCATCAGGGCGACGCTTTCGGCCACCTTTCGGGGCTCTTCGGCGTCGGGAGCAAGGGGATGTCCGGTTTTGGTCGCGCAGAAGCGGCAGCCCCGGGTACAGATGTCTCCCAGAATCATGAAGGTCGCGGTTCTCCGGCTCCAGCACTCGGCCTGATTGGGGCACATGCCGCTGCTGCAAATCGTGTGCAGATTGTGCTTCTCGACGATGTGCCGCACCTCGGACCATTCGGGGGTGCGGTGGAGACGGATCTTCAACCATCCGGGTTTTTTCAGTACGTCTACCTTGTCATAAAACTTCGGCATTTAAGATCATTATTTTCCAATTGATGCAAAAATAAGAAAAATAATTGAAAAACCCCGTGATGATGCCAATTATTGTTCCGGATCTGCGCCCGCCCGGCTAAAAGCCGGGTTTTAGGGTGCGGAAGTAATGTTTCGTCGCTGCCCATCCGGTTCTGCGCCTGCCGTCTGAGAGGCGTTTTTTGTACCTATCCCCTTCCACCAAACAGAAAAGAGGTCGGACACCTGCCGGTATCGGACCTCTCTGGTTAGGTTAGTTAGGTTAATGAGAGTGGGAGAATCCCACGTTTGTTACACAAAGGTAAATCGAAATTTACGAAAAACCAAATGTTTTGTAACATTTTTCTAAAACCTGACCTCCTTTTGTTTATAGTTTATAATTAAAATTTTTAAGATACCTCCGAATTCATAAGTTTTTGATTAAAGCGCCTCGCGCATTTCCACGGCCTCCGGAGCCTCCTGCAACGCCGGCTGCGGCTCGGATGTCAGCGACGAAATATGGCGGTGGCGGTACGTGGCGGGCGTCATCTGGTACTCCTTCTTGAAGAGTTTGATGAAATGCGAGGTGTTGGGGAAGGTGCATTCGTTGCCGATTTCCGAGATGGATTTCGACGTGGAGATGAGCAGCAGACGCGAGTGCATGAGCCGCTGGCGGATGTACCACTTGTGAGGCGGCATCTGGAAATGGCGGCGGAATTCCTTCTTGAACGATGTCAGCGAACGGTTGGTGAGCTTCGAGAGCTCTTCGATCGAGATGTCCTTGAAGATATGGTCGTAAATGATCTGCTCGAAGTTCTCCTTGGCGGAATCGACGTTGCTGAGCAGCTTGCTCTTGATGCAGCAATCCTCGTGCGAGGCGAGCAGGTAGATCAATTCGGTCATCTTGATGTTCTCGGCCGTCTCGTCGTGGCGGAAGTCCTCGTCGCGCAGATAGTTGTTGGTGTTGATGAAAAAGTTGCGCAGCGAGTTCCAGGCGGGCATGGCCACATGCGACCGGTTGCGGCAGTTTTCGCACGAATGTTCGTTCGAAATGTTCAGTCCGTAGGTGATGTTCAGGTGCATGAGGATGCGTTGCAGGTCGGCCGGCGTGTAATAAAAGAGCACCTGCTCGAACGGCTGGCCTCCTTCGGGGAAGTTCTCGATGTAGTGGTGTCCGATGCCCAGGTAAAACACGTCGCCGCGCGAAAGTGTCTGGCGCTTATCGCCGTCATAGATGTACTTCGTGCCGCGGAGGATGTACCCGATGGCATAACGCGAAAGGACTTGCGATTGGATTCCGTTGTGAAGCGTCTCTACGTACTTCACGATCATCGGCTGTTGTACCGATGAAGTCAATGAATTCTTCATACTAATTGTAATTTAAGTTTTTCTGAACAAAGCGTTGCGTCACTCATGTTCGTTCTCAAATATACAATTAATACTTTTTAATCTACTATATAAAATAGCACATTTGGGCATAAATACCCAAATAGGACGTTTTGTGTTATGTTCTAAACTAAATAGAATATCGCAAGACGGCTTCGGCTACGGCAGAGGCGAGCAATAGCAGGTATAGAAGCAGGGCGATACCCCGGTGGATTCGTACGAACATGAAGGGTAACAGCACGGCTGACGGCAGGGCTGCGAAGGCCGCGGCACCCGGGGTTGCGGCGGGTCCGCACAGCACGGCGGCGGTCAGGACGAGGACGCTTATATTATATATAAGTATCGTCCGGGATTTGGTCCCGACGGCGTAGATGTCCGAGAGAAAAAAGAGCAGTGCCAACAGATCGAGGACGAAAATGCCGCCCAGCAGGACGAGATTCCGGAGAGGTACTGCCGAGAGGAGCGCGAAGGGCTTTCCGGTGATGAACGGGTCGCCCAGGGCCATGAGCGGGGCCAGGAACTCTCCTCCGGCGCCCCAGTTGATGTAGCAGATCGTAAAGGCCGGGAGGAGCACTCCCGCGATGGCGACGACGGCTTCGCGCAGCGTGCGCCGGAAGAGCAGGACGGCCGGCGGCAGTATCAGTAGCAGCGGCAGTGCGGCGGTGCTGACGAATGGCAGCAGTCCGAGGTAGAGCGACGCCCGGAAGATGGCGTCGAAGCCGTATCCGTTGCAGAACGAACGGGCGAAATTCTTGACCGAGAGCGCCAGCAGGGCCGCGGCAGTGAACGCCGGCAGGTAGTCGCTCCCGACGGCGAGCCCGCAGACGATGGCGCCGTAGAGCGGGATGGCGAGGCAGGTGCCGACCGAATAGAGGTTGTAGCGAATGGTCATCCGGCCGGCGCACATGCCCGTGAAGAGGATCAGCAGGCCCGCGATCCAGCGTGCCCATACGGGATGCGACGCCTGGAATTGGAGCAGCGCAGCTTCGGGGGACACCGCGGTTGCGGGATGAATCGCCGCGGCGCCGTTCAGCAGCGCCGGGTCGAGGCCGTATTCCGCCGCTCCCCGCATCGCGGCGTAGGCGAGTGCGGCGAGAGTCAGAAAAGCCGGAACGAGCGGCTGCCGGGCGATGTCGAATTTCATAACGGGAATTTTCCTCGCTGCAAAATTAGCGAAAAAAGCCGGAATATTTTCTAACTTTGCTTCTATGTTGGAAAACCAGTATCAATACGAGCTCCGGGAGGCGGGGTGCGACGAGGCCGGGCGGGGGTGTCTGGCCGGGCCGGTGTTTGCGGCGGCGGTGATCCTTCCGCCGGATTTTCACGATCCGCTGCTCAACGATTCGAAGCAGATGACCGAGCGTAACCGCGACAAGCTGCGGGCGATCATCGAGCGCGAGGCCGTGGCATGGGCCGTCGAGGCGGTTTCAGCGGCCCGGATCGACGAGATCAACATTCTGAACGCCTCGTTCGAGGGGATGTCGCTGGCCGCGGCGCGGCTCGATCCCGGGCCGGAATTCCTGGCTATCGACGGCAACCGGTTCCGCACGCGGCTCGAAATCCCTTACCGCTGCATTGTCAAGGGCGACGGCAAATATGCCGACATCGCCGCCGCGTCGGTTCTTGCCAAGACCCACCGCGACGAGTATATGATGCGTCTGGCGGAGGAGTTCCCCCAATACGGCTGGATGAAGAACAAGGGCTACCCGACGCGCGAACACCGGCTGGCGATCCGCGAATACGGCCTTACGCCCCATCACCGGCTGACGTTCAACCACGAGATCGACCAGCTGGAATTCCCCTTCTGAAACGAAAAGAGCAGGCCCGAAGCCTGCTCTTTTTCAAATGAATTCCCCGGATCAGTATCCCAGCGACTTGGAGGCCGCATAGGATATTTTCAGGGCGTTGGCCCGGCGAAGCTCCTGCTTCACGTCGGTCACGATACCCATCTTCGTGGCCTGGTCGGCCTTCAGGCAGATGGTCATCGAGGCACGGTCGGCTTCGCTGAGCTTATCGCGCTCTGCGGCGACGAAGTCCAGAATATCCCGGGTCGATTTGTAGGAGTCGTTCAACTGGATGCGCGGCGCGGTACCGAACTTTGCCTGCATCGTCATCGACGGGGGGCCGATGTGGATGAAGCTGACGAGCGATTTCTTCTCGAGCTTCTGCACCTCGGTGGCCTCCGGAAGTTTGTATCTCACCAGCAGTTCCTGATCGCGCATGGTCGTCGAGACCATGAAGAAGAAGAGGATCATGAAGATCACGTCAGGAAGCGATGCTGTCGAAATAGGGGGCAGACCTTTGTTGCCCTTCTTTTTCATTACTGCCATGACTTACTTCTTTATGTTACGCGGTTCCGCCTCCGAGATTTTCAGAGGCACTGCCTTCGATATCACATTGCGCTGCTCCTCGGGAAGGTCCGAGAATTTGGCGCCGAATTTACGCTGTGCCACTTCGTCACGCACCTCGTTGAAAGCGCGCGTGAGTTCGTTCTGCACCATGATATAGGACTGATAGCCCGTATCGCGGGTCGTTTGCAGCGAAACGACGCCTTCGCTCACGGGATAGACCCATTTGCTGCCGTCGGGGAGTTCGATGTCCCTGTTCACCTTTTCGGGAAGGTTCTCGTCGTCCATCGGGTTTACGATGAACTCCTTGGTCCTCTCCGTCAGCTGATGCAGATCGATCGGTTCCTGCTTACCCGAAGCTCCTGCCATGATGTCGCCCCTGCCGTTGATGAACACCAGGAAGAGGTTGCGTTCCTTGACCTTGATGTCCTCCTGTTTCTGATCCTCAGGGGGCATCGGCGGGAGCATACGCACCAGACCCGTGTCCGTGTTCATGGTAGTGGCGACCAGGAAGAAAATGAGCAGCAGGAAGGCGATGTCGGCCATCGAACCGGCATTGATCTCCTGTACTTTTCTTTTATCTACTGCCATTATCTTTCCTCAATTATTTGAAAGCGCCCCAGATCTCGGTCGCTACGGCCGTCACGAAAGCGGCGACGAATGCGACGTAGGTAACGAGGATGCTCGTTTCGGTGATTACGGTTTCAGTGTGGCCGAAGAACCCGTTGTTCTGGAGATCGACGATGTTCACCGTGTGGCCTGCCGAGATGAAATACGACACGCCCACGATTACGATGATCAACCCCAGCGACAGGATGGTTCCCTTGATGCCTGCCGGGTTCTGGATCATTCCGAAGACGGCGCAGAAGATGGCTGCCGCAACCGCGAACACGAGGAGGAAGTAACCCCACATCAGGTTCACGCTGATCGCAGCCTCCGAGCCGCCGGTGGCGATCGCGTAGACCAGAAGGACCACGGTGATTGCCATCAGAACACCCAGCAATACGTTCAATATCTTTTTCATAATTGCTTTTGACTTTTTAATCTTATCCGCGGTGGATTATTTCTTGTTGTAAGCCGTCAGGATATCCATCAGCGTGATGGACGAATCCTCCATATCGTTCACGAGCGAGTCGATCTTCGAAACGATATAGTTGTAGAACAGCTGAAGAATAACCGCAGCGATAAGACCCATGAGGGTGGTCAGAAGGGCGACCTTGATACCGCCTGCAACGAGGGTCGGGCTGATATCGCCGGCAGCCTGAATGGCGTCGAACGCCGCGATCATGCCGACAACGGTACCCATGAAGCCCAACATCGGCGACAGAGCGATGAACAGACCGATCCACGAAAGACCCGACTCCATCTGGCCGGTCTGAACCGAACCGTAGGAAACGACGGCTTTCTCGACGGCGTCGAGACCCTGGTCGTAACGGTCGAGACCCTGATAGTAGATCGAAGCGATCGGACCGCGGGTGTTGCGGCAAACTTCCTTGGCAGCCTCGATGCCGCCGTTCTTGAGCGCCTCCTCGACGGATGCGATGAGTTTCTTCGAGTTGATCGTCGAAAGCGACAGGTACAGAATACGCTCGATGGCCACGGCCAGACCGATCACCAGGCAGAGGAGCACCGGAAGCATCCACTCCCAGCCGCCTTCGAGGAACTTCTGCATCATGACGTGGTGCAGGCTGTCGCCGGCCATCTGGGTTTCGGCGACAACCGTTTCGGTTGCGACAGCAGCATCCTGTGCGAACGCACTAACGGTACCCAGTACGGACAGGGCAGCCGACGGAATCAAAAAAAGTTTTTTCATAGTTGTGTTAGATAAAATAAATTTGATTAGTTGAATTTTTATTTTGTTGAGTTTTGGTTTCTTCCCCTCGCGGCCGTTCCGCGATTCGGTCGGTTCTTACTGTTGCTTATTTTTTTGTAAAAAATTCATTTTTTTTGTCTTTTACGACTCCTGCGGGGGTCTTTCGTAATTCGGAACGCCTCCTGCGGACCGTTTCCGCACGTGCGACCGAATCCCGGACAATTCATCCCGAATTCGCTCAATCGTTTGCTGTTCAATCGTTTGCCTCGCTTTCTGCCTCCGCTGCCGCTGGTGTTTCGTTGCGGAAGGGATACATTAGCAGTGCGAAATATAGAAAAAAAAATCGTTTCGTGCAACGTCTCACGCCGTAAATTCTCCGCGCAGGGGTTTGCGGAGCATTGCGCGCGTTTCGTCGTCGGAGAGTCCCAGCCCGAGCACGTACATCAATTTGGTGACGGCGGCTTCGGTGGTCATGTCGTAGCCGCACAGGACCCCGGTTTTCTGGAGTTTCAGTCCGGTTTCGTAGAGCTCCATCGAAACCCGGCCGCCGCCGCACTGCGTGATGTTGAGGATGATGATCCCGCGATCGACGGCCTCCTGCACGATGCGGATGAACCATTCGGAGGTGGGGGCGTTGCCTGCGCCGTAGGTTTCGAGCACCACGGCCCGCAGTCCGGGGGCCGAGAGCATGGCCCGCAGCATCTCCCCGCCCATTCCCGGGAAGAGTTTGATGAGCTCGATGCCTCCGGAGAGCTTCGTGGCGATGCGCAGCTCCTGCGAAAACTCCGCGGGGCGCAGGATCGCCGGCCGGTTGTAGGCGATGTTGACCCCGACTTCGGCCAGCGGCGGGTAGTTGTACGACCGGAAGGCGCTCAGGGCCTCGGCGCTGCGCTTGGTGGTGCGGTTGGCGCGGAAGAGCCGGTTTTGGAAATAGAGCGACACTTCGGGAACCACGGGCCGGCCGTCGAGGTGCGCTCCGGCGATTTCGATGGCCGTGATGAGGTTCTCGCGCCCGTCGGTGCGCAGTACGCCGATCGGGATCTGGCTCCCGGTGAAAACCACCGGTTTGCTGAGGTTTTCGAGCATGAAACTCAGCGCCGAGGCCGTGTAGGACATGGTGTCGGTGCCGTGCAGCACCACGAAACCGTCGTAACGGGCGTAGTTGTCGCGGATGAGTTCGGCCAGGGCGATCCAGTGGGCCGGTTCGACGTTCGACGAGTCGATCACGGGCGACACGGTGTGCACGTCGATGTCTACGTTGAGGCGTTTCAGCGAGGGAAATTCGTCGTAAATGGCGCTGAAATCGAAGGGCACCAGCGCCCCGGTGACGGCGTCGGTTTTCATGCCGATGGTTCCGCCCGTGTAGATGATCAGGATGGATGAACGCATATAGGGTCAGATTCCTTTGAAGATTCGTTTTGCATTTTCGGCCGTCGCGGCGGCCACTTCCGCGGGCGTCAGCCCCTTGATTTCGGCGACTTTTTCGCACACGTAGCGCACGTAGGCCGATTCGTTGCGCTCGCCCCGGTGGGGTGCGGGCGTCAGGTAGGGACAGTCGGTTTCGAGGACGATCTCCCGCAGCTCCATGTCGCGCACGACCTCGGCCAGCCGGCTTTTTTTGAAGGTCACCACACCGCCGATTCCGAAGACGAAATCGCCCAGATCCCGGAGTTTCCGGCAGGTTTCGATGCCGTCCGAATAGGCGTGGAAGACGCCCCGAAGCCTCCGGCCGCGGAATTCGCGCACGAGGGCGACGGTCTCGGGCCACGCATCGCGCGTATGCACGGCGATCGGCAGTCCGTATTGTAGGGCCAGTTCGATCTGGCGTCGGAAGGCTTCGGTCTGCTCCTCGCGGAAATCGCGGCTCCAATAGAAATCCAGCCCGATTTCGCCCACGGCGCAGAAGGCCGGAATGCCTTCGGGCGGGGTTTGCAGATATCGTTCGACCGACGCCAGCTCCTCGCGCCAGCGGGGGTTGTCGTTGACCGACGTGGGGTGCAGCCCCATCATCGGGACGCAGCGTTCCGGATGGCGGCGGCAGAGTTCGAAGAGCCTTTCGTGGCTTTCGGAGTCGATGGCCGGCAGCAGCAGCGTTTCGACGCCTTCGGCCGCGGCGCGTGCCAAAGCCTCTTCGCGGTCGGGGTCGAACGCCTCGTCGTAGAGATGCGAATGGGTGTCGATCAGTTTCATAGCTTCATGTATCGGTTTCCGGGCAGCTGCCGCACGGCGCCGGCCAGTTCCAGTCCCACGAGCAGCGTCGCCAGTTCGCCGGGGTTCAGCCCGCTGAGTTCTCCGAGGGCCTCGACCGAAAGCGGATCGTCGGTGCGGAAACACCCCAGCAGTCCGGCTTCGTCGGGTGTGAGTTCCGGGGTTGCGGGCTTCGGACGCAGCCGGGAGGGGTTTTCGCCGAGGTCCCACATCAGTTCGCGCACCACGTCGTCGGCCGTCAGCACCAACTGCGCCTTGCGGTTGCGAATCAGGTGGTTCGTGCCGGACGACGCCCGGTCGGTGATGCGTCCCGGCACGGCCATCACCGTGCGGTCGTACGCGTCGGCGCAGTGGGCCGTGAAGAGCGAACCGCCCGAGTCCGGCGATTCGACGACGATACATCCGGCGCTCAGCCCCGCGATGATGCGGTTGCGGGCGAGGTAGAAGTTGCCGTTCTGCTTCGACTGCGAATGGAGTTCCGTGACCAGCGCTCCTCCGTGGGCGAGGATGTCGCGCGCCACGTCCGTATGCTGTGCGGGCGTTACGCCGGGCAGCGGATTGGCCAGCACCGCGACGGTCGGCACGTCTGCCGCGAGGGCCGCCCGGTGCGCCGCAACGTCGATGCCGAAAGCGAGTCCGCTCACGATGCAAAGCCCCGGAACCCGTTCCGCCAGCCCTTCGACAATCCGGTTGCAGGCCGTTTGCCCGTAGGGCGTCGCCTCGCGGGTCCCCACGACCGAAACGCACCGCGCCGAGAGGGCCTCGACGCTGCCCCGGACGTAGATCACGTGGGGATAGTCGGGGATTTCGCGCAGCAGCGGCGGATATTCCGGGTCGGTCGAGGCGATGGCTGCAATGCCGTTGCGGCGGCAGTAGGCGAGCTCCTTTTCAGCCGCGGAAAAGCCCTTCCGGCGGACGATCTGCTGCACCAGATCGGGCCGCAGTTCCGCTTTGCCGGTCAGTTCGCCGGCGGTGGCCGCGAAGACGCTCCGCGCATCGCCGAACTGCTCCAGCAGATGCACGGCGCCTTTCGGACCGATGCCCGGAGTCATTTGAAGGGCAATATCCTCGATGGTCATGGACGCGAATGGAATGACGTTTTTTTCGATGGGTAAAAGTAACGAATTTTGGGAAATAACGAGAATTTCTCCGGGAAATAACGC
>OJQW01000851.1_pt1 | contig 10876 bp, 7 predicted proteins | sample 1599041 | NCBI WGS metagenome assembly OJQW01 (sample SAMN03922518, study PRJEB24848) | human gut metagenome | isolation source: stool sample | host: Homo sapiens | place: Germany | collected 2010-02
GGAGCATTTCGAGCAAGGTGATTCTGCTGGCGAAAATCTGGCACGCCGATTTCCCGCTGGCCAACCGCATTCCGATCATCCCCGTGCTGACGGCGCTGGCATGCCTGTTCCTGGCGGCGTTCCTCTACGAGGAGGCCGCATTCCAGGCCAAATTCTTCGTCCCGGCGCGTGTGCTGTCGGGATTCGGCGCCATCTGTTTCACGCTCTACTCCATCGTCTCGATCCTCGAAAGCGGAACGTCGAAAAAATAAAAGGACAAAAGACTTTATTCGATTTTGGAGACGCAGATTTGTGCTTAAACGAAGCGGGGCACGGATGGGTAGTATCGGAATACGTCCCATTCGTGCCCTGCGAGCGCAAGTGCGAAGATGCCCTATAAAATCAGAATAAATGGAAGGCGACCGTAAGCCCCGCCATCACGATCGCGACCATCGACATCAGTTTGATGAGAATGTTGAGCGACGGACCTGACGTATCCTTGAAGGGATCGCCGACCGTATCGCCCACGACCGTGGCCCGGTGGCAGTCGGAACCCTTGCCGCCGAAGTGCCCCTCCTCGACCATCTTCTTGGCATTGTCCCAGGCGCCCCCGGCATTGGCCATGAAGACCGCCAGCACGAAACCGGAACTCAATCCGCCGACCAGAAGGCCCATTACGCCCGCCACCCCGAATACCAGTCCGACAACGACCGGAGCGGCGATGGCCAGCAGGCTCGGAAACAGCATCTCACGCTGCGCACCGCGGGTCGAAATGGCGACGCAGCGCGCGTAGTCGGGCGTTCCCTCGCCCGTGAGGATGCCCTTGATCTCGCGGAACTGGCGGCGCACCTCCTCGACCATGCTCTGCGCGGCGCGGCCCACGGCGTTCATCGTCAGCCCGCAGAAGAGGAACGACATCATCGCGCCGATGAAGACGCCGATCAGCACCGTGGGGTTCATCAGCGACACGCGGTAATATTCCATGAAATCGAGAATCGAGGCGTCCTGCACGAAGCGCATCGTCCCGTCGGACATTTCGAGCATCGTCACCCCGTTGTGGATCAGACCGATGCGGATCTCCTCGATATAGGAGGCCAGCAGCGCGAGGGCCGTCAGGGCCGCCGATCCGATGGCGAAGCCCTTGCCCGTGGCGGCCGTGGTGTTGCCCAGCGCGTCGAGCGCGTCGGTGCGTTTGCGGACCTCGGGGCCGAGGCCGCTCATCTCGGCATTGCCGCCCGCATTGTCGGCGATAGGGCCGTAGGCGTCCGTGGCCAGCGTGATGCCCAGCGTCGAGAGCATGCCCACGGCCGCAATGCCGATGCCGTAGAGACCCATCGACATGTTCTGCGGAGCCATCATGTTCTCGATGTCGAAGCCGATGGCGCAGAGGTAGGCAAGGATGATCGCCACGCCGATCGTCACGACGGGGATGGCCGTGGAGATCATTCCCGAGCCGATGCCGGCGATGATGACCGTCGCAGGGCCTGTCTGGGCGCTCCCGGCGATCTTCTGTGTCGGTTTATAAGAATGGGAGGTGAAGTATTCCGTGGCCTGCCCGATGACAATGCCCGCCACGAGGCCCGTGATGACTGAGAACGAGAGTCCGACCCAGTTCTCGACGCCCAGCAGGCAGAGGATGCCGAACGTGGCGGCGGCGATCAGCAGCGAGCTGAAATTGACGCCCACGCCCAGCGAACGGAGCAGTTCGCGCATCGTGGCCCCCTCCTTCGTGCGCACGAGGAAGATGCCGAGGATCGAGAGCAGGATGCCCACCGCGGCGATCAGCATCGGGGCCATCACGGCCTTGATCTGCAACGCCTCGGAACCGGCCGAGGAGAAGGCCGCGGCGCCCAGCGCCGCCGTGGCGAGGATCGAACCGCAGTAGCTCTCGTAAAGGTCGGCGCCCATGCCGGCCACGTCGCCCACGTTGTCGCCCACGTTGTCGGCGATGGTCGCGGGATTGCGCGGATCGTCCTCGGGGATGCCCGCCTCGACCTTGCCCACCAGGTCGGCGCCCACGTCGGCCGCCTTGGTGTAGATGCCGCCGCCGACACGCGCGAACAGAGCCTGCGTCGAGGCGCCCATGCCGAAGGTCAGCATCGTCGTGGTGATGACCACGAGCTTCTGCGGCCCGGCGACCTCGACGAAATGGTTCAGAATGACGTACCAGAACGAAATGTCGAGCAGGCCGAGGCCCACGACCACCAGTCCCATCACCGCACCGCTGCGGAATGCGACCTTCAGGCCGCAGTCCAGCGACTGCCGCGCGGCATTGGCCGTACGGGCCGAAGCGTAGGTCGCGGTCTTCATGCCGAAGTAGCCCGCAAGCCCCGAGAAAAAGCCGCCGGTGATGAAGGCGAAGGGAACCCAGCCGTTCTGCACCCCGGCGCCGTAGGCCAGCCAGGCGAAAAACAACGCCAGCACCGCGAAGACGATGCCGACGACCTTGTACTGCTGGCGCAGGTAGGCCATGGCGCCCTTGCGCACGTGCGCGGCGATCTCGCGCATGCGCGGCGTACCCTCGTCCTCGCGCTTCATCAGGCGGTAAAACGCCCATGCGAAGGACAGGGCGACGACGGACGCGGCAGGCACGATCCAGAAAATCGAAGGAATGTTCATATCATAAATTATAGTTAGTTGGTTGTATGCCTCTGCAAACTAATCAAGTAAGGTGAAAACAAATATAAGAAAATATCCCGGCCTCAAAAAGCCGGGCTGTTTGGTTCCGGGATTTTCCCGCTTATTTCTTCTGCTCTTTCAGCAGGTCGCGGATTTCGGTGAGCAGCAGCTCCTCTTTCGTCGGTGCGGGCGGTTCGGGAGCGGGAGCCGGAGCCGGAGCCTCTTCCTTTTTCTTCATCAGCCGGTTCATCAGCTTGACCATCAGGAACACGCAGAGCGCCAGGATCGTGAAATCCACGCACTGCTGGATGAATGCGCCGTAGTTCCAGTAGATCGGTTCTGCCGCTGCGGCAGCCTGCGCGGGATCGCCTCCTCCGGTCACCATGTCGCCCACAGAGTGCATGGCGTTCGACGTCACGTCGCGGACTTTCGAGATGTCGAGCCGCAGCTGCGAGAAGTCGGTGTTTCCGATCAGCGCGCCGATGGGCGGCATCAGGATGTCGTTCACGAGCGACGATACGATTTTGCCGAACGCGCCGCCGATGATCACGCCGACGGCCATGTCCATTACGTTGCCTTTGAGGGCAAACTCCTTGAATTCTTTGAGAAATGCCATATCGTTTAAGGGTTTGATGTATAATTAGTAGCAAAAATAACTGTTTTTTCCGGAAATCCAATACGACATACGATCTTCCGCATCCTGTTTTCGGGTTTATAAAATCCGCGCCTACCCGCCTTCGTGTCCGTCTTTTTTTATACCTTTGTAATTCGAACCCAAATACAAGTTATGACTCCTGCCGCCGTTACCGCCACCGTCCTGGGCTATATAGCCGTCCTTTTCGCCGTCGCATGGGCCTCGGGCCGCCGTGCCGACAACGCCGGCTTCTTCACCGGCAACCGCCGCACCCCGTGGTACATGGCGGCTTTCGCCATGATCGGCGCCGCGATGTCGGGCGTGACCTTCATTTCGGTCCCCGGTTCGGTCGCCGCCGACTCGTTTTCCTACATGCAGATGGTCGCGGGCTTCACGGTGGGGCAGCTGATTGTGGCTTTCGTCCTGATTCCCACGTTCTACCGCCTGCGGGTCGTCTCGCTCTACGAGTACCTCGATAACCGTTTCGGCGTAAAGTCACACCGCACCGGGGCGTGGTTTTTCTTCATTTCGAAGATGCTGGGCGCCGCGCTGCGCGTCTATGTGGTCTGTGCCGTGATGCAGCTGCTGGTCTTTTCGCACTACGGCTTCCCGTTCTGGGGCAACGCCCTCGTCACGATGTTTTTCGTCTGGCTCTACACCCGGCAGGGCGGCGTCAAGTCGCTGATCTGGACCGATACGCTCAAGACTTTCTGCCTTGTGGCGAGCCTCGTGCTGTCGATCGTCTTCATCATGCGGGGGCTGGGTCTCTCGTTCGCCGATACGGCCCGCGAGGTTTCCGCTTCGCCCATGTCGCGCATTTTCTTCTTCGACGATCCCGCTTCGGACCGCTATTTCTGGAAAATGTTCGCCGCGGGTATCGTCCTGCTGGTGGCCATGACCGGACTCGATCAGGACATGATGCAGCGCAACTTGAGCTGCGCCACGCCGCGCGACTCGCAGAAGAACATCGTGCTGACGGCCGTGAGCCAGATTTTCGTGATCTTTCTGTTCCTCGTGCTGGGCGTGCTGCTCTATTTGTACATGGAGCGCAGCGGCATGGCCGCACCCGCCAAGAGCGATCAGGTCTTTTCGCTGGTCTCTGTCGAAGGCGGATTGCCGCTTATCGTTGGCATTCTGTTTGTTGTAGGACTTATTTCAAGTACTTATTCAGCTGCCGGGTCGGCCCTCACGGCTCTCACGACCTCTTTCACGGTGGATATGCTCGAAGGCACGAAACGCTATGGCGACGCACGCCTCACGCGCATCCGCCGCGGGGTCCACGTGGCGATGGCGCTCGGGATGGCCGGCGTGATCCTGGCCTTCGAGTACTGGGCCGACGACAGCGTCATCAATCTGGTCTACAAGGTCGCCAGCTATACCTACGGTCCGATTCTGGGCATGTTCGCCTTCGGGATGTTCACGCGTCTGAAGGTCCGCGACCGCTGGATGCCGCTGGTGGCCCTCGCGGCCCCGGCATTGAGCGCGCTGGTGCAGTGGTGGGCGCTGAAGACCTGGGATTATCAGATTGGCTTCGAACTGTTGATTTACAATGCCGCCTTTACGATGATTGGCATGCTGTTGCTTGTGAAACGCCATGAAAAATAATGTTTTATACACTCTTATCTCACTCTTTGCTTTAGGTAATGTCTCCGCCGTGGAAATCGGTTCCGCGACGCGGCAGGAGATCGGCCGGACCCTTTCGCGCATCGTTTCGCGCGAGGTGACGAGCGGTTACCAGAAACCGGAGCCGATCACCGTGCGCGTTCAGGCCGTCAAGGCCTCGCGCAGCCGGGTGCGGATCTACGCCACGGCGGCGTTGGCCAACTATCCCTTCCGCGAGGAGAACCTGCGGGCCATGCGCGACTCGGTGCGCGCCCTGCTGCCGCATGAGTTCCGCAAGGCCGCCGTCGAACTTTACACCGACGGCCGCGAGGCCTCCGAGTTGATTCCGCTGGCCTGCCGCAACGCCACGCAGCTGCGCAAAGCGGTCGATAAGAAGAAGATCGTGCTTTTCACCAACCGCTCCGGGCGTCCGCTCGTGACGCGCCTTTCGGCTCCCGAGACCCCCGGACGGGGACTTTCGGGACGCCATATCGCCCTGTGGCAGAGCCACGGACGCTATTTCGACCAGACGGAGAACCGCTGGAAATGGCAGCGTTCGGCGCTCTGGCAGACCTGCGAGGACCTCTATACGCAAAGTTATGTCTTGCCGTACCTGGTTCCGATGCTCGAAAACGCCGGGGCATGCGTGCTGCTGCCGCGCGAACGCGACGTGCAGAAATACGAAGTGCTGGCCGACAACGACGCCGCCGGGCAGTATGCGGAGGAGGGGGCGTGGGAGAGCGGCGGCGCGGGCTTCGCGCACCTCCGGCAGGTCTATCATACGGGCGAAAATCCCTTCCGCGACGGCACGACGCGCCGTGTGCGGACCGTGACCGGCGGGGCCACGGGCCGTGCCGTGTGGCAGGCCGACATTCCCGAACGGGGCGAATATGCGGTTTATGTGAGCTACGAATCGACGCCCGAAAGCGCCGACGACGCGCATTATACGGTTCGCCACCTCGGCGGCGAGACCTCGTTTGCCGTCAATCAGACGATGGGCGGCGGGACGTGGATTTACCTCGGGCGTTTTCCCTTCGCCGCCGGACGGCAGGAGGTCGTGACCCTTTCGAACCGTTCGCGGACGGGCGGGCGCATCGTCTCGGCCGACGCGGTGAAGATCGGCGGCGGCTACGGCAACGTGGCCCGCACGTCCTGCGACTCGCTGCGCCTGCCCGGCGCGGAGCATGCCGGGGAGACCAGCGGTTACCCGCGTTTCTGCGAGGGGGCGCGCTACTGGCTTCAGTGGGCGGGATTTCCGGAAGAGGTCTATACGCCGAAAAACAACACCGACGACTACAAGGACGACTACATGTCGCGCGCCCATTGGGTCAATGCCCTGATGGGCGGCTCGGAGCGTCTGCCCGACTCCGCGGGGCTGCGCATTCCGGTCGACATGGCGCTGGCGTTCCACTCCGACGCCGGGGTGCGCGACGGCGACGGCATCATCGGCACGCTGGGCATCTTCTTCACCCGTGAGAACAAGGGCAAATTCCAGGGCGGGGCCGACCGCTACCGTTCGCGCGACCTGACGGACCTCGTGCAGACGCAGATCGTCGAGGATATCCGCCGCACCTGCGAACCGGCCTGGAGCCGCCGCGGGATGTGGAACCGCGCCTACTACGAAGCGCGCGTGCCGGGCGTCCCGACGATGCTGCTCGAACTCTTGTCGCACCAGAATTTCGCCGACATGCGCCTGGGGCACGACCCGCGCTTCAAGTTCCTCGTGAGCCGGGCTGTTTACAAGGGTATCCTGCGTTATGTCAGTTCGCAATACGATCTGCCCTATGTGGTCCAGCCGCTGCCGGTCGAGGCTTTCGCCGCGGAATTCGCCGCCGCCGGCGAGGTCGCGCTCTCGTGGAGCCCGGCGATGGACCCGCTCGAAGCGACCGCCGCGCCGACGGGCTATGTGGTCTACACGCGCGTGGACGACGGCGGTTTCGACAACGGCCGCTATGTCGACAAACCCCGCCTGACCGTCCGGCAGGAACCGGGGCGCATGTACAGTTACCGGGTCACCGCCGTCAACGAGGGCGGCGAGAGCTTCCCGAGCGAGACGCTCGCGGCCTGCCGCGTGCCCGACGAAAAGGGCTGCGTGCTGATCGTCAACGGGTTCGACCGCGTGAGCGCCCCGCAGAGCGAACGGAACGATTCGCTGGCCGGATTCCGCATGGACCTCGACGGAGGCGTTGCCGACCGGCAGGACATCGCCTTCATCGGAGCGCAGCGCGTCTTCGACCTCGCGCAGGCCCGCTGCAACGTCGACAGCGTCGCCCTCGGGGCCTGCGCGTGCGACTGGGAGACCGACGTGATCGGCGGCAATACGTTCGACTATCCGGCCCTGCACGGGCGTTCCGTCGCGGCGGCGGGCTACTCGTTCTGCTCGGCGTCGGCCCGGGCCGTGGAGCGGGGCGAGGTGTCGCTCGAAGCCTATCCGGCCGTCGACCTGATTCTGGGCAAGCAGCGCACCACGCCGCTGGGCCGCGGTGTGTGCGAGGCGGCCTTCCGGACCTTTCCGCCGGAGTTGCAGGCCGTCCTGCGGCGTTATCTGGCCGGCGGCGGAGGGCTTTTTGCATCGGGAAGCTACGTGGCGGCCGACCTCTGGGCCGAAGGGACCCCGGAGGAGGGGCGCGCGTTCGCCCGGGAGGTGCTCCGCATCGACTCCGACGGGGGACATCCCTCGGAGCGCGGACGGGTGCGGGTCATGACTTCGGACGCGTCGTTTTCGCGCGGCGAATACCGCTTCAATACCGAGTACCGCCGCGACCGTTACGTCGTCGAGCGGGCCGATGCGCTGAAGCCCGCGGGTGCGGGGGCTTTCGCCGTGATGCGTTACGACGACAGCGGCCGCACGGCGGCCGTGGCCTGCGATGCCGGAGGACGGACTTTCGTCGCGGGGTTCCCCTTCGAGTCGATCCCCGACGGCGTGCAGCGCGACCGGCTGATGCGCGACGTGCTGCGGTTTTTGTTTTCCGATAAATAAAATGGAAGCAGTGGAACTGAAATTGAGAACCGAACAGCCTGCGGATTACCGCGAGACGGAGAACGTTACGCGGGAGGCGTTCTGGAACCTCTATTCGCCCGGATGTTGCGAGCACTACCTGTTGCATGTCATGCGTGACAGTCCGGCCTTTGTGCCCGAGTTGGATCTCGTGGCCGAGCGCGATGGGCGAATCGTGGGCAATGTCGTTTCCTTGCGCGCGGTTCTCCACGGTGACGACGGAACGGACTGTGAGGTGTTGAGCCTCGGGCCGATTTCGGTCCTGCCGGAGTGCCAGCGTCAGGGCATCGGCGGCCGGCTGATCTCCCGGACCCGCGAACTGGCCCGGGAACTGGGATTTCGGGCCTTGCTGCTCTGCGGCGACCCGGATTATTATTTGTATCAGGGCTTCGTTCCCGCCGAGATGCTGGGAATCCGCACGGCGGATAACATGTATGCCATGGCCCTGCACGTCTGTGAACTGTACGACGGTGCGTTGTCCGGCATTCGGGGGCGCTATGTCGAGGATTCGATTTACGACATCGACCCCTCCGCCGCCGAGGCTTTCGACCGGGAGTTTCCTGCGAAGGGGAAAGTTGTCGGAACGGAGTCGCAGCGGCGTTTCGACGAGATTGTCGTCGTGCGGCGGCCTGCGGAGTGAGAAATTGGTTGTTTAACTTAAAATAAGAAAGTCATGTCGTTGGAACAGCAGATTTCGAAAGGAATCATGGAGGCCATGAAGGCCAAGGATACGGTGCGCCTGAGCGCGCTGCGCAATGCGAAGAAATACATCATCGAGGCCAAGACCGCAGGTCCGGAGATCGCCGAACTGCCCGACGCCGACGTGCTGAAGATCATCTCGAAGCTCGCCAAGCAGGGAACCGACTCGGCGGCGATCTTCTCCGAGCAAAACCGTCCCGACCTGGCGTCGGAGGAGCTGGCCCAGGTGGCCGTTTTCCAGGAGTTCCTGCCCAGGCAGCTCACCCCGGAGGAACTGACCGCCGAGGTCAAGGCCCTGATCGCCGAGGTCGGCGCCACGTCGATGAAGGAGATGGGCAAGGTGATGGGCGTGGCTTCGAAGAGGCTCGCGGGCCGCGCCGACGGCAAGGACATTTCGGCCAAGGTTAGGGAGCTGCTGGCTTAAAATGCACCTGCTGGAACACCTGCACCGCAACGTGAAGACCGTCGCCATGCCGACGGCCATGGTTGTCGGGGCGTTGCTGTGCCGTCCGATCTCGGCGCTGGAGGAGCTGTCGGGGCAGATGATCACCCCGACGCTGATCTTCCTGATGCTGTTCGTCACCTTCTGCCGCGTGAAACCCAGCCAGATGAAGCCTTCGATGCTCCATGTGTGGCTGCTGCTGTTTCAGGCGGTGGTCTGCATCGGGGTTTTTTTGCTGTTGCGTCCGCTGGACCTCATTCTGGCGCAGGGGGCGATGGTCTGCGTGCTGGCTCCCGTGGCGATGGCCGCGGTGGTCATCGGCGGCATGCTGGGGGCCAACGTCGCCACGATGGCTACGTACAGCCTGCTTTGCAACATGGCCGTCGCGCTGTTGGCGCCCGTGATCCTGACCTTCACGGGGACGGGGGCGTGCACCTTCGCGCAGATTCTGGCCCGCATCGCGCCGCTGCTGGTGATGCCGTTCGCCGCGGCGCAGTTCTGCCGGCTGGTCATCCCGAAGGCGGCGAAATGGGTCGGCGACCACAGCCAGATCTCGTTCTATATGTGGCTGGCGTCGCTGCTGGTCATCATCGGCCGCACGACGGCCTTCATCATCGACCTGCGCGACGCTTCGCTCGCGACGGAACTGTGGCTGGCCTTCGCCGCGCTGGCTATCTGCCTCGGGCAGTTCAAGGTGGGGCGCATGCTGGGCCGCCGTTACGGCGACGCTCCTGCGGGCGGACAGTCTCTCGGGCAGAAAAACACGGTCCTCGCGGTGTGGATGGCCCAGTCGTTCCTCGACCCGATCTCCTCGATCGCCCCCACGGCGTACATCGTCTGGCAGAACTTCGTTAACTCGTATCAGATATGGAGAAAGGACCGCGGGAAATGAACCGGGCGGGCAGGACGGTCTATCCGATCCTGCTGATGGTCTGCGCCACCCATCTGCTCAACGACATGATGCAGTCCGTCATTCCGGCGGTCTATCCGCTCCTTAAGGAGAAATTCGGCTTCACGTTTGCCCAGATCGGCCTCATCACACTGGTTTTCCAACTAACCTCGTCGCTTCTGCAACCTGTCGCCGGGCGGCTGGCCGACCTCCATCCGCGGCCCTATTCGCTGGCCGCGGGGATGTGTTTCACGCTGTGCGGACTGCTTGCGCTCGCCGCCGCTCCCGGCTTCGCCCTGATTTTGGTGTCGGTCGGACTGATCGGCTGCGGTTCGTCGGTCTTCCATCCCGAATCCTCGCGCGTGGCCCAGCTCGCCTCGGGAGGTCGCAAAGGGCTGGCGCAGTCGATCTTTCAGGTCGGCGGCAATGCCGGAAGCGCCATGGGGCCCCTGCTGGCCGCGCTGATCGTGATTCCGTTCGGACAGGCTTCGATCGGTTGGTTCGCACTGGCCGCGCTGCTGGCTATCTTCATCCTCGTAAAGATCGGGAACTGGTACAAACGGCAACTGGCTTTGGCAGCCCGCAGGCCCGCCGTTGCGGCGGATACCACGGGGCCCGGACTCTCGAAACGTAAAATTCGGAATGCGCTCATTATCCTGGGCGTGCTGGTTTTCTCGAAGTATTTCTACATCGCCTCGATGACCAACTATTTCACCTTTTTCCTGATGGACAAATTCTCGATGTCGGTGCAGGGAGCGCAGTATGCGCTTTTCGCTTTCCTCGCGGCTTCGGCGGCGGGGACCTTCATCGGCGGGCCGGTCGGCGACCGCATCGGACGTAAATATGTGATATGGGGCTCGATCCTCGGTGCGGCGCCCTTTACGCTGATGCTTCCCTATGCCGGCCTGACCGGTACCATCGTGCTGGCCGTCATCATCGGACTGGTCATCTCGTCGGCCTTCTCGGCCATTCTGGTCTATGCCACCGACCTGATGCCCGGCAAGGTCGGCATGA
>OJQW01000857.1_pt1 | contig 10761 bp, 9 predicted proteins | sample 1599041 | NCBI WGS metagenome assembly OJQW01 (sample SAMN03922518, study PRJEB24848) | human gut metagenome | isolation source: stool sample | host: Homo sapiens | place: Germany | collected 2010-02
TTCGTGAAGTGTTGGAAAAGGCCGTGCGGGGAGATAAGGTTGCCATGGAGCAGATTTTCATCCTGTACAAGCCGATGATAGACCACGCCAGCGTGGTAAACGGGAAGCTGGATGAGGATTTTCGGCAGGAGATTTTCCTGCATCTTGTGACAGCGATCCCCAAATTCGCAAAATTTATGGATTAAGTGGGATTGAATCTTGCTGACCAGGAGAGGATGTGATATACTCTAGCTAAGAAGTATCCCCGTTGCGTTGCGTGACGAAAGTGACTTGTTTCAAAGTGTCAGAGAGCCTAGCTTTCTGGCACTTTGTTGCGTTTCGGGGGACTGCGTCCTAAAAGCCATTGTCAGGATTTTTTCTGGCAATGGCTTTTTTTAAAAATTTTTTTGAGAAGGTGATAGAAATCGCGAAATTTTACCGTTCTTATAGTATGAAGGCATCCTACTTCAAGCACCTTGAAAACCACATAACAGCCCGTCACATTCCCGGCTGGAGAGCGGCGCCTTGGAGAAGGCGAACAAATCGTGGGTAGCGCCCACGGGACGCGATGACCCAGCCGGCCACAATGGTACTTCCGCCTTGGACGCTTCACAGCATCGGGCGGCCCGGCATCAGCATGCGGGGAGAGAGAAACTCTCTATGGCCTGGTAGCTACAGGCAGACGGACTCAACTGCGTTCCCAAAGCCTTTTGGACGGTTCAAAGCAGGTGGATCCACCTAGTTTCCATAGGCAGCACAACGTGGAACTTCTTGGAAAGGAGGCGAATAGGATGGGAATAGGGGACTTGCGAGAAAACATATACGTTCACGCGTCTCCAAAATGCGAGAGGAGGATTTCAATGGAACATGTCAGTTCGCATCCGGCGGTTTGCACAAATGTGTTCAAAAACGGGGATGCCACAACCTCAAAAGCAGCTTTCACCAGAAAGTGGATCGAAATGATTAACCGGATCGAAAAAAACAAACAGCTCCAATATGGAAAAATGCAATGACATCCTGCTTCTTGTGTGGTATAATAAACAAGAAACAGCTTGTTCCTATCTCTAAGGGGATATGAACATGAAAGTAGCGATTTACTGCCGCCTGTCCGAGGAGGACAGGGACAAAAAGTTTGAGACCGACGATAGCAACAGCATCCAGAACCAGAAGACCATGTTGCTGCAGTACGCCATGGAACAGGGGTGGGAACTCTACAATGTTTACAGCGACGATGACTACACCGGTTCCGACCGGCGCCGCCCGGAATTTAACCGGCTGCTGAAAGACGCGGAACTGCACAGGTTTGACATTGTCCTCTGTAAGACCCAGTCCCGGTTCACCCGCGAGCTGGAACTTGTGGAGAAGTACATCCACGGTTTGTTTCCCATCTGGGGCATCCGGTTCATCAGTATTGTAGATAACGCGGATACAGCCAACAAGGGAAACAAAAAATCCCGCCAAATCAACGGGCTTGTAAACGAGTGGTATCTGGAGGACATGTCCGAGAATATCCGCAGCGTCCTTACGAACCGGCGGGTCAATGGCTTCCATATTGGGGCCTTCGCCCCTTACGGATATAAGAAGGACCCGGAGCAGAAAGGCCACCTCATCATTGATGAGGAAGCCGCTGCTGTGGTTCGCGAAGTCTTTACGCTGTTTTCCCAAGGGCATGGCAAAACTTCCATTGCCAGAATGCTCAACGATAGGGGAGTACCCAATCCAACAGAGTACAAACGGCGTCAAGGGCTGCGGTATCAGCAGCCAAAACGAAAGAATAGTACCCTGTGGAAGTATTTCGCTATCTCGAACATGCTGGTAAATGAAGTTTATATCGGCAATATGATCCAGGGCAAAACGGGAAGTGTTTCCTACAAGACCAAACAGTGCAAACCCCGGCCGAAAAGCGAGTGGTATACCGTGGAGAATACCCATGAACCCATCATCGACCGGGATTTGTGGAACAAGGTGCAAGCGCTCATAGCGCAGCGGGCGAAGCCCTTTGACACGGGCAATATTGGACTGTTTGCCCGGAAGGCCCGTTGTGCCAATTGCGGTTACACCATGCTTTCCTCAAAAACCTCCCCCCAGAGAGGGAGCCAGCACTATCTGCAGTGTTCCAACCGGCATGTGGCCAAGGATGCGTGCATTGGCTCCTTCATCTCCGTGGACCGGCTGGAGAAAATGGTCATTGCGGAGATCAAGAAACTGGCCGCCGAATATCTCGATCGGGACGAGTTGGAGCAGAAAATAGAGTTTTGCGACACCCTGAAAGGGCAGAAAAAACGTCTTACTGCGGACCTGCACGCCTACGAGAGAAAGGCCGCTGAGTATTCCAAAGGCATCCGGGAACTGTACCTGGATAAGGTCAAAGGGCTTCTCTCCGAGAACGATTATGTGGAGATGTCCAGGGACTTTGTCTCGGAACGCGACCGTCTGGAGCGAGTGATAGCTGAGGGGGAAAAACAGCTGGCTGCGTTGGAGGATAAAATTGCAGCAGGGGATAACCGCCGGGAAATCATCGAGCAATATACCAACCTAGACCATCTGACCCGGGACATTGTAGAAGAGCTTATCGACTACATCCTGGTGGGCAAGCGGATTCCAGGGACACGGGATGTTCCCATCGAGATACACTGGAATTTTTAAGGCCCAAAGCTGTTTTTGCCGGCCGTAAGGCAAAAAGGTTGTTCTTACAGCATCGCACCAGAACAAAAAGCTAGGATGACCTACGACAACATCCTTCGTTTCGCCGACGACCCCGACGTGCGGGACCCCATCAAATTCCTGCGAGAGCGGGAGATCGTCCACTTTCAGCGCTTCGGCGAAGGCCTGCGCATTCTCACCGACCAGCTGGATTCCAAGAACTTCTACGCCTTTAATCCATCCTTTGATAAGCGGTAGCCATCCAAAACTAGCCGTCCCAGCCGGGGCGGCTTTTCCTATCCCCGTCTCCCTTTATAAAAAGTAACAAAGTTCTTAAAATCAAGAAGTGTTCCGATATAGCGTTATCATTTAACCAAAATCAACGGAAATTCATTCACAAAGAGAGCTCTCTTTGTGTGTTCCTTACCCAAGGTAAGGAACACTGACAGTTTGAATAGCTGTCCTCTCCTTTTACAACAGTGATTCGCGACATGCTTGTTTGCCTTTCTTAACAAAAGCCCATTCCCCGGAAAAACCGGGATTACGGGATATACACACCCGAAGGAGGTAAATTTTATGAAGCGGAAACTCTTAGCACTGTTCCTGGTGCTGTCCATGTGCGTGGGCATCTTTGCAGGGTGCTCCAACGGTGGCAGCGGCAGCTCTTCCTCCAGCGCTGGCGGCGGCGATTCCTCTACAGCCGATACCAGCTCGGAAGCTGGAAGCGAAGCGTCCACAGGTGACACTGCTGGCAAGCAGACCGATGGGAAGAACCTTCCCGAGCTGACGACAGAGCCTCTCGATATTCTTGTGTGGGGCACCGCTACCGAAGAGCCTAGCAAGAGCCAGTTTGAGGGGGCAGTTGCCCGGTTTATGGAAGACTATCCCAACATCAATGTTGAACTTGTCAACCAGCAGAACGACAATTACAAGCAGCAGTTGATAGTGGCTATGAGTTCTGGCCAGTGCCCCGATATGTATCTGCATTGGGGTGGTGGCCCGATGGCCGAGTATTATGAATCCGGCTTTGTCAACGACATCACCGAGATGTACAATACCTACGACCATCCCGCTTTTATAGAAGCCGCTGTCGCTCAATCTACTTATGAAGATAAGATTCTAGCGGTTCCTTTCAATGGCCTTTCCGGCTGTGACATTTTCTATAATAAGACCATCTTTGAAGAGGTTGGCGTAGAAGTCCCCGAAACCATCGACGAGCTGGAAGCTGTGTGCGACAAGCTGCTGGAAGCTGGCTACACGCCCTTCTCTCTGGCCAACAGCCCCGGCTGGACCGGCTCCATGTACTTCATGTACCTGGTGGCCCGCCACTCCGGCAACGATGAGTTCGACGCCGCCTACACCCAAGAAGGCTCCTTCACCTCCGATGCTTTCATCTATGCCGGTGAAAAGATTCAGGAGTGGGTGGAAAAGGGTTACTTCCCCGAGGGCGTCAACTCCCTGTCTCCCGACGATTCTCAGGACCTGGCTTTGCTGTATGACAACACCTGCGTCATGATGCTCCACGGCTCTTGGGTTACCACCAGCATGAACACCGATAACTCCGAGTGGTACACCACCAACATCGGCGCGTTCCGCTTCCCCGAGGATGCCGAGGCTGCCGCCAACGGTGTGCCCCAGGATGTGGAAGTTGGCACCGCTATCGGCAATGGATTCTCGTTTAATTGCTGGAACGAGGACGGCTCTGTGGACCAGACCAAGCTGGACGCCTGCTATGTGCTGGCTACGCAGTATTTCAACGACGATACCTGGAACCAGGAGAAGATTGACAACCTGACTATCCCCTCCATTGAAGGGTATGAGGATTCTCTGGATGACCCCAACATGACTACCGTGGCCGAGGTTTTCTTCAACGCCTCCAACGTGCAGCTGTGGTACGACCAGTACCTGCCCGCCTCTGTTACCGAGGTGCACAAGGACTGCATGAATGCCCTGTTTGGCCTGGAGAGCACTCCCCAGGAGATTGGCGAACAGCATGACGCTGCCATGCAGGAATACCTTGGCAGCCGGTAAGGAAAAAAGAAAGCGGCTTTAGAAATTTCCCCGCAGGAAGAAATACCCCTGCGGGGATTTTTCTAGATATTTTTCCCCTCCAAACAGAAAAAGAAAGGTGATGGGTATGAAAGAAAAGACCGGCCTGGCAAAGGTCCGGGCCAGAAGCACGGCCATTGCGGCCACCGTATTTCTGCTGCCGACCATCCTGCTGATTATCGTCTACATGATTTATCCCATTATCGATACCTTCGTTATCAGCATGTACAAATGGAACGGCATTTCTTCCGACCGCGTTTTCATCGGCTTTACCAACTGGCAGAACCTCCTTGTTGACGGGGAATTCTGGACTTCCTTTGGCCACAACGTCATTGTGATGGTGTTCTCCATTTTGCTGCAAATCCCCATCGGTTTGCTGCTGGCCACCTTCCTGGACGCCCTGGGGAAGAAGGCCAACGCCTTTAAGATCGTGTGGTTCTTCCCCTACCTGATGAGCTCCGTGGCCATCGCGTTCCTGTTCACGTATGCCTTGGCTACCAACGGCGGTATCTTCTCCGAGCTTGCCTCGCTAATCGCCGGCAAGAATGTCACCGTGGACCTGCTGGGACGCAACCCTCAGGCGCTGTACACCGTCATCGGCGTGATGGCCTGGCAGTTTACGCCCTTCTACATGGTCTACTTCATCGCGGGGTACAGCAATATCGATACCTCCATTTACGAGGCGGCCATCATCGACGGCGCCAACCGCAGGCAGTACTTGTTTAAAATCGCCATCCCCCTGTTGATGCCCATTTTCAAAACCGCCTGCACCATGTCCCTCATTGGCTCCCTGAAGTACTTTGACCTGATTTGGAACCTCACCGGCGGCGGCCCCTCTGGCGGCACCGAGCTGATGGCCACCTATATGTACAAGCTGTCCTTCCAGCAGTTTAACATGGGCTACGGCTCCTGCGTGGCGGCGGGCATGTTCATCTTGATCACCGCCATCGCCCTGCTGTTCCAGAAAGTATTTGTCGTAAAGGAGGACTATTGAGTATGGCAACGAAAAAGCAGCAAGCCGAGTACCGGAAGAGTCAGGCCAAGAGCAAGCTGGCATGGGGCATCGCGTTTTTCTTTGCTATTGTGTGGCTGGTGATAGCCCTGGTCCCCTTCCTGTTCATGATTTTGAACTCTTTCCGCAAGCAGTTTGACATGCTCTCCCAGGGTGTGTTCCACCTGCCGGACCCCTGGTATTTTGAGAACTACTCCAACGTGGTGGCCAATGGCTTCTTTGGCTATTTCTTCCGCAGCGTGATTGTGGTGGCCATCTCGCTGGTGCTGATGCTGATGATTTCCGCCTTCGCGGCCTACCCGCTCTCCCGGATGAAGTTCCGTTTCCGCAACCTCATCTACGCCGGCGTGGTAGCCATGATGGCCATCCCCATGCACGTCACCTTGATTCCCATTTTCAAGATGACCACCAACATGGGCCTGTACGACACCCTCTGGTCCCTGATAGGCCCCTATGTGACCTTCGCCTTGCCCATGTCGGTGTTTATCCAAACGGCCTTTATGTCCACCATCCCCAAGGAAATTGAGGAGTCCGCCGAGATAGACGGCTGCAACAAGTACCGCAGCTTCTTCTCCATCATTTTGCCCCTGTCCAAGTCGGGCCTGTCCACCTTGGCCATCTACAACGGCGTGTCCATGTGGAACGAGTTCGCCTTTGCCAATACGCTGCTGCAAACTCCCTCCAACAAGACACTGCCCCTGGCCCTGGGCCAGTTCAAGGGCGAGCACTCCTTGGATATCCCCCTGATTTTAACCGTGCTGGTGCTGTCTGTGCTGCCTATGCTCATCCTGTTCATCGTGTTCCAGGATAAGCTGGTCAAAGGCATGATGGCCGGCGCTGTGAAGGGTTAAGGCTTTCACCAGCGAACAGCGCTTTTCACACAGTTGGATTCTTTCCTTTCAAAAACCATCCTCTGCGCGGCATGTTGCAGCGTAGGGGATGGTTTTTTCTCTGGGCCCGCCGTATGCGGAGGCAGGGGAGAGGGAAAGAGCAACAGTAGGCCGATAGGGAAAACAAGCCGTGCCATTGCCGGAAAACAGCACACGCAATCCTATTTCCGATTTGTTTACGGCAACCCAAGCTGAAAGCACAATGCATGGCACGGCAATCCTTGTCGAGACTGTCCTGCCATGCATTGTGCTTTGACATAGCACCGGGTTTTATCTTGTCTGTGTGTTTCAGGCAGCTAAGAATGGGTTCCTAACTTCCCCGCCGCCATTCCTGCCAACTCCCGCAGCCGGGGCAAAGCGTGGCCGAAGAACTTCCTATACCCCTTACACAGGCAGTTGCGCCCCAGGGAGCCGTCCTCTCCTGCGGGACGGTAGCGGCGGCAGCCTCCCCGGCACAGGGGGAAGTACCCGCAGGCCTTACAAGCCGGGTCCACCGCCCGGGACTGCTCCACAAAGCCCAGCGTTTTCCGCCGCTGGTTTACCTCCTCCAGGCTGTTCTCCCGCAGGTTGCCCAGGCGGTAGCCGTCCAGCACGTAAAAGTCGCAGGGGTACACCGAGCCGTCCGCCTCCACCACGTGCTGCATCCCACAGACGCCCGCCATGCCGCAGGCCTCCGGCGGATAGCCCAGCAGCATCTCCACATAGTTCTCAAACTGCCGGATGGACGGCGCCCGCCCCACCTTGGCGTCCCGGTACCACAGGTCAAACAGCCTGCACAAAAAGTCCCCGTAAGCCTCCGGCGTCAGGGAATATTCCTGGCTTCCCGGCTCCTCGCCCAAGGGGTCCAAGCAAGGAATAAATTGCAGATACCCCCAGCGGTTGCGCTGGTAAAAGCGGTATATCTTTTCCACATGCTGGGCGGTGGCCTTGTTGACCACCGTTAAAATATTGTACGCAACCCCGTGGCTTTCCAGCAGCTGAAGGACGCGCGCCGCCCGGTTGAACGTCCCCTGGCCCTGGGCGTCCAGGCGGTAGAGGTCGTGGGTGTCCTTCATCCCGTCCAAAGAGAGCCCCACCAGAAAATGGTTCTCCCGGAAGAACGCCGCCCACTGGCTGTCCAGCAGCAGCCCGTTTGTCTGGATGGAGTTGTACACCTGCACCCGGTTCACGTTGAGCCGCCGCTGCAGCTCCACCGCCTTGCGGAAAAAATCCAGCCCCGCCAAGGTGGGCTCGCCCCCTTGAAAGGCAATGGTGCAGCTGTGGCTGGCGGCGGCCAGGGCCTTTTCCAGTACCGCAGCCAGGGTGTCCTCTGTCATCAGGCCGTAAGAGGCCTGCTCCCGCTTCTCCACAATGTCGTGGTAAAAGCAGTAGCGGCAGTTCAGGTTGCACAGCCCAGAGGCCGGCTTGATAAGCAGATGTACGTGTCGCATGGCTCGCTCCTTTTCAGCAACAGCAAAAAGCCCCGCTGCCGCGGGACTTCCTGCCAAATGTTTCGTTGTGGTTTCGTCATTCTTGCGCAGTTTCGGGAATCTCATGCAAGCCCATAACCAGATTCAAAACATCAGGTTGTTCCTCAAACCGCATGAGTGATAAGTGCATAACGGTATGTTTGCCGCCACCATCCGATGCCCAATGATGAACGGTAGAGTGCATATCTTCTAAATCGTTATCGTAAATGGTGGAAGGGCCATACTCTGCTTCCAGCTCCTGTGATAGGCTGGTCAGCGTTTCCTCCATGGCAGGCTCTATGTCGGATTCATCCCCGTTATACTGGTAAAACCGGAAGTGAATGACTTCTAAACTGCCAGAATCGGTGTTCCTCCTCACGTCTCATTTTACAAAAGGATTCCGGTTGTCTTTCGTGGGGGAGAACTCACCTCTGCATCGCTGCCAATACATTACATTGTAAAAATATTTGGTATCTATATTATACCGTATATCGATTTTTTGTCAATCTATTTTAGATAAAAAAGCAAATTAACATAGGCTAATAAGCCGCGCCCCACGTTGCGGCAAAAGGGAAAGCCCGGCTTGCGCGGGGCTTTCCTGGTTTGCTTATGGCTCGTTGGGATGCCGCCGGCGCAGCTCTTGGGCGCCTTGAGCGCGGCCGGTCTGCTCCAGCCGCTGGGCGTACTCTTGCAGGTGGCCCCGGGTGTGGTAGGGCCCGCCCTCGTGGAGCACCGTGTACATGCCAGTCCAGAATCAGCTTGGCTCCCTGGGCGCACACCTCGGGGTGCAGCGCCTTCACGTCCCGCTGCTCGTGGGGGTCCTCCTTCACGTTAAAGAGCATCTCCCTGTCAAAGAGGTGGTACCCGTCGTGGAGGGTGCGGATGTAAATCCAGTCCCCAAACCGCGCCGAGCGCTGGCACACGTGGGCCATCTGGGAGAGCACCAGGTACTCCCGCCCGGCGGCCTTCCCCTCGGTGACTGTTTGGGCAAAGCTTTGGCCGTCCCACTTCTCCCAGGGCTCCACCCCCAGCAGCTGGGCCATGGTGGGCAGCAAATCCAGGCTGTAGTGGAGCCCGCTGTCCACCGAGCCCGCCTTGCAGCCGGGCCACTTCATGATAAAGGGGATGTGGCAGGTGGGGTAGTCCGCCGTCCCGTGCTCCGAGTAGATGGCCAGCTCGCCCATGTTCTCCCCGTGGTCCGAGGTGATGAAAATGGCCGTGTCCTCGTAGAGGCCCTGTTCTCTCAGCAGGTCGAACAGCTGCCCCACCAGGTAGTCCGCGTAGAGGATGCCCGTGTCGTACCCGTCCATGACCCGCCGCAGCCCCGCCATGTCCTGGGCGCTTCCCGGCATCCGGGGGTAGCCCGGGGCGATTTGGTCGGTGTACATCCCCAGCTCGTTGATGCCGTGGGGGCCCACCGCCTTCTTGTGCTCCTCCAGGACCGTCTCGTCAATCCAGCTGTCCAAAGGCACCTCCGCAAAGGGATTGCCAAAGCTTTCCGGCGCCCGGTAGGGGGTGTGGGGGTCCCAGAAGTGCACGTGCAGGAACCAGTTGTCCCGCTCCCGGTTGCGGCGCAGCCAGTCCAAAGCTACCGGCAGCACCTCCTCGCCGGATTCGTTCCCGTGGCCGCCCACGTTGTAGCACTCGTTAAACCCGGCGTTAAACCACCAGGAGGAGTGCCGCTCGGGGAAGGTGCTCACCGAGGCGGTGTGCATCCCCGCCTTGCGGAAGATGTTGTGGAAGCAGTTGTCGTCCACAATGTCGGTGAAATCCCGTGGGCAGCCGGTCAGCCGGCGGTCAGCGGCGGTGCCGCCGTGGCCCACCGCCCCGTTGTGGATGCCGAACATCCCGCTGACCAGCGAGGCCCGGGAGGGCAGGCAGGGCGCGTCCGAGCAGTAGTACTGGTCAAAGCGGATGCCCTCCCGGCAGACCTGGTCCATGTTGGGGGTGGTGTTGCGGCTGTAGCCGTAGCAGCCCATGTGGTCCGGCCGCAGGGTGTCGATGTCTATAAACAGAATCCTCATATTTTTCGCTCCTCTCCGTAAAAATACTAGGACTATTTTAGCATATTTTTCCGGCCGAAGGAAGGGCTTTGCCGCAAATTGCCAAAGTTTTTCCAAGGGGCTGGCGCCTTGCGGGAAAATCATGTACAATATTATAGAAATATAGTGGAATGGGAGGTCGCCCTATGGCAGAGGAACTCATCGCGTTGGCTTCCCAGTTCTCCCAGCGGATGGGCGGGGGAGTGCCTGTCGCTGTCTGTACTGAGCCCATGGGCCCCGGGGAGGAGGGCTTTTCCGGGGCAAAGCTGCTGCGCCTGCGCTGTACGTATGCAGATGGGGGAGAGGCCACCTGCATCGCCAAGCACACCACCTGGCAGGAGCGGGCGGTGATGCAAACCTTCACCGGCCAGGGGCGGGGCTTTACCCCAGCCGCCTGGGACACCCAGGAAACCTCCCGGGAGGACGCCTGGCTCTTGCTGGAGGACGTCAGCCCCAGCCAGCCCTTGCCCGCGGACACTTTGGCCTGGAAAGCCCAGGTGGCCCAAGCGCTGGCCGCCCTCCACGGAGACAACCTGTCCCGCCCCGGCACCCCGGCCTTGCTGCCCCCCGCCCAAGAGGGCCATTGGCAGCGGGTCACCACAGCCCTTTCCCTGGACCACCTCCAGCGCCAGTGCCAGCAGGACGGGGCGTTCTCCCGCCGCTACGGCGGCCTTCTGCCTCAGCTGTACAAGCGCTGT
>OJQW01000859.1_pt1 | contig 10746 bp, 8 predicted proteins | sample 1599041 | NCBI WGS metagenome assembly OJQW01 (sample SAMN03922518, study PRJEB24848) | human gut metagenome | isolation source: stool sample | host: Homo sapiens | place: Germany | collected 2010-02
TCTACACTAGATCGCTCGTCGGCAGCGTCAGATGTGTATAAGAGACAGACCTTACGCCGTAAACGGAAAGAACGGCTTCCCCACGGCGCAAAGGACATTGAACCACTCCGGAACGGTCGGAGCCGTTCCGGAACTAAGTTGGGCGGCGCTGTGTACCGCCTTGTGGTTTAATAAAAACAAAAATTCAACTGCTTTCGCGGCGGCTGCGGCCGCCCGCACAGATGAGGGGGCATAAAACCTATGGAATTTGCGCAGGCCATCGCACGCTATAAGGCGTCCCACCACGCCGTTATCGCCGCGCACACCTATCAGGCACCGGAGATCCAGGCCGTTGCCGACATCGTCGGGGACAGCTACGCGCTGGCCAAGAAGGCCGCGGCGACCGATGCCGAAACGGTCATTATGTGCGGTGTTCGCTTTATGGCGGAGGGAATCAAGATCCTGTCGCCGGATAAGCGGGTAATCCTCGCGGAACCGAACGCCGACTGTCCGATGGCGCGGCAGATCGCTCCGGAACGGGTGGTGAAATTCCGTCAGGAAAACCCGGACGCCGCCGTGGTCGCCTATATCAACACCACCGCCGAACTCAAGGCGGTATGTGACGTGTGCGTGACCTCCTCCTCGGCAGTGCGCATCGTCAAAGCCCTGCCGCAAAAACGGGTTCTGTTCATCCCTGACCAGAACCTCGGCGCCTTTGTGCGTCGGCAGGTGCCGGAAAAAGAGATTATCACCTGGGACGGCTACTGCCCTGTGCATCATGCGCTCACCGCGGCCGACGTGCTCGCCGCCAAGGCGCAGTACCCGCAGGCGAAGGTGGCCATGCACCCGGAATGCCGTCCCGAGGCGGTGGCGCTCGCCGACATGGTCGGCTCTACCGCGGATATTATCAGCTACATACACTCCACCCAAACGGAAATCCTGGTCGCCACCGAACGCGGCGTGGTGGATAAGTTTGGGCCCGAATATCCCGGCCGGCTGCACCAGCTGTGCGGGGAAACCCTCACCTGCACTGATATGAAGCTGACCACGGAGGCCAGCCTATCGGCGATCATGGAGGGCCGCGGCGGCGAAGAAATCACCCTTTCGCCCGCCCTGCTGCGGGACGCCCGCAGAAGCCTGGAAAACATGCTCAAATACGGCGGCTAAGCCCGCCGGAAGGAAGGGAAACGCCGAAATGAACGACTATGACGTATTGATTGCGGGCAGCGGTGTGGCAGGCCTGTACGCTGCGCTCAACTTCGACCCAACCGTGCGGGTGCTGGTGCTGTCGAAAAAGGAGCTGACCCTGTGCAACAGCTTTCTCGCGCAGGGCGGCGTGGCGGCCGTGGTGGATAAGACCAACGACGATTACCGCCTGCATATTGCCGACACCCTGATCGCGGGCGGCTATAAAAATGACCTGCGCAGTCTGGAGATTCTAGTCAACGAAGGCCCGGAGGACGTGCTGCGGCTGATCAAGGAGATGGGGGTCGATTTTGACCGTGACACCGACCAGCACATCTCCATGACCCTCGAAGGCGGCCATTCCCGGAGGCGGATCCTTCACCATAAGGATTCCACCGGACGGGAGATCACCGAAAAGCTACTGGCCGCCGCGCAGAACCGGCCGAACATCACCTTTATGGAATCCACCCAGCTCGCCGCGCTTACCCCCTGCCGCGGCGGCTTTTGGGCAGGGCTGCTCGACGCGGAGGAGAATTACCGCACCCTGACCTGTTCCTATTGTATTTTGTGCACCGGCGGCATCGGCCGGGTATACCCGTACACCACCAACTCCGCGATCGCGACCGGCGACGGCATCACCCTCGCTCACGAGTTGGGGGCGCGGATCAAAAACCTGCGGTTGATCCAGTTCCATCCGACCGCCTTTGCGGCGGCCACCGGCCGGGAACGCTTCCTGATCTCGGAGGCGGTGCGCGGCGAAGGGGCGCTGCTGCTCAACAACGCCGGCGAGCGCTTTATGGAGCGCTACGACGAGCGCGGGGAGCTCGCGCCGCGCGACGTGGTTTCGCGCAGCATCATGAAGGAGGCCGCCCGCACCGGCAGTGAGGATTTTTCGCTGGACATCACCTTCCGCGGCCCGGAATTTATCCGCAATCGCTTCCCGATGATTTACGAGCGCTGTCTGGAGGAAGGGGTGGACATCACCAGAGAGCACATCCCGGTGTTTCCCTGCCAGCACTATCTGATGGGCGGCATCGACGTGAACGTTTACGGCGACACTACCGTAGACCGGCTGTATGCCGCGGGTGAATGCTCGCACACCGGCGTGCACGGCCTCAACCGGCTGGCGAGCAATTCGCTGCTCGAAGCGCTGGTCTTCGCCCGCCGCACCACCTACGACATCAGCCGCCGGATGCGGCATGAAACGAGCGGTGTGGTCGTTCCTGCGCCGGAGATCCCACGCGGCGGCCGGCCGCTTGAGCACGGATACCGCACTGCGATCCGGCAGATCATGCAGAAGGCGTGGTTCGTCATCCCCGATTACGATGCAGTGGAAAAAGGGCTGGCGGAGGCGGAAGGCATCCTGCGCGAGCTTCGGGACGGCGGTTATGCGCTCACCCGCGACTACATCGAGGCAAAAAGTCTGGCCACCGTGTGCACTATCGTGCTGCGCGAGGTGGTGGAAAACGTCATCCGCCCGATGCAGCAGACCCTGGAAAACAAATAAAAATTCAGGCATAAAGGAGGACGACAGCATGCTGCTGCCGCGTTTTGCGGTGGATGACATTATCACCACCGCACTCAAGGAAGACATCCACTATCTCGACACCACCACCGACCTGATGATCCCGGCGGACAGCCGATCCACCGCCCGCTTTCTCGCAAAGGCGGAGGGGGTCGTGTGCGGCATGGAAATCGCCATGCGGGTATTCACCCTGCTCGACGACAGCTTCACCTGCCGCGTATATGTGCAGGACGGCGATCCGGTTAAGCCGGGTGACGTGCTCGCGGAGTGTGAGGGCAGCACCCGGTTTCTGCTCAAGGGCGAACGCACGGCGCTCAACCTGCTGCAGCATCTCTCCGGTATCGCCAGCGCCACCAACCGCGCCGTGAAACTGGTGGAGGGCACCCGCGCCACCATCACCGACACCCGGAAAACCCTGCCGGGACTTCGTGCGCTGCAAAAATACGCGGTCACGGTGGGCGGCGGCAAAAACCACCGGTTCAACCTCTCGGACGGCGCGATGCTCAAGGATAACCACATCGACGCGGCCGGCGGCATTACCCCAGCGGTCAACGCCCTGCGCAGCAGGCTCGGCCACATGGTCAAGCTTGAGGTGGAAACCCGCAATCTCGACGAGGTGAAGGAAGCGCTGGCAGCCGGTGCCGACATCATCATGCTCGACAACATGAGCTGCGAAGATATGCGTCGTGCGGTGGAGCTGGCGGCCGGCCGTGTGCCACTGGAAGCGAGCGGCGGCATCACCGCAGAAACGCTGCGGAAGGTGGCCGAAACCGGCGTGGATATCATCTCGATCGGCGCGCTCACCCACTCAGTCAAGGCGCTGGACATCTCGATGAAGATTAAATGAACCCAAAACGCGCAAAACAATCTGCGCAGCAGTATTGCGTGCCGTTTGCTGCACGCAAGATGCACCATGCTGCTGTTTGGCGTGTGTTCCGCCGCCCTGTTTTAAACGGTGGCGCACTCCACCGGACGGAGCACACAATTTTTCCTTTAGCCAATGCAAAACCCCGCCCGGACAAACGACCGGGCGGGGTTTTGCATTGGCTATTATTTTACGGACTTTTCCATAATAAAATCATCCATCACGAAGCCGCCGCCGATGTCCGCGGCCTGCTCTCGTATTTTCACAAAGCCCATCTTCTCATACGCCGCAATGGAACCAGCGTTATGGCGGTTGACCGTCAGCCAGATCGTCTCCAGTCCGTTTTCGCGGCAACGCTCCTCCAGGAAACACAGCGTCTGCCGGGCGTAGCCCCGTCCGCGGCAGGCGGCATCGATATACAGCTTGCTCAGAAATAGCCGACCGTCGCCCACCTGCACCGCGGTATACCCCGCGAAACCGCCGCCGTCCTGCATCAGGTAATAGCGGTAGCCCTGCTCGCGAATCTGCTGCGCGATCGAATCAGCGGACTGAAATTTCTCAACCATATAGTCGATCTGCGGTTTTTCCAAAATCCTTGCATAATGCTCGTGCCACACCCGGTCGGCGATCTCCGCCACCAGCCGGATGCGCTGTTCATCGGTTACCGGAATCAGCTGCATTGCCATAGCCTTCACCCTTTCGCCAAAACAGGCGGTTATACCTTCGGCAGCACCGTAATCCCGAGATCACGCAGCTGCGCGTCGTCCACCTCCGCCGGGCATTCGGTCATCAGTTCGGTCATATTCTGCACCTTCGGGAACGCCACGACGTCGCGCAGCGTGGGGGCACCAAGCATCTGCATCACCAGCCGGTCGAGGCCGATGCCCATGCCGCCGTGCGGCGGCGCGCCGTAGCGGAATGCGTCGGTCAGGAAGCCGAATTTCTCGTGTGCCTCCTCATCGGACAACCCCAGCGCGCGGAACATCCGTCCCTGCAGCTCCGGATCGGTAATGCGGATAGATCCGCTCGCCAGCTCAATGCCGTTGAGCACCAGATCGTATGCTTTAGCGAACACCTTTTCCGGCGCGCTGTCGAGATACGGAATGCACTCGTCGAGCGGCGACGTGAAAGGATGGTGCATCGCCACATACTGCCCGGCCTCCTCGTCGTACTCGAAGAACGGGAACTCGGTAATCCACAGCAGGTTGTAGCCGCTGCGTTCAATCTGCAAACGGTTGGCCACCTCCAGCCGCAACGCACCAAGCGTCGTGAGCACATGCTTTTTCACCGTGTCCGCGATGATCAGCACCGCGTCGCCGGTTTCGGCGCCCGCAGTCGTGAGCAGTGCCGTCATCTCTTCTTCGGTAAGGAATTTGCCAAAGGAGGACGCCGTGCCGTCGGGGGTAAGGCGCACCCATGCGAGACCCTTGGCCCCGATGCCCCGGACAAATTCGGTCAGCTTATCCATCTCCTTGCGGGAAAGCACCGATGCGCCGCCTTTCGCAGTGATGGCCCGCACCGTACCGCCGCCTTCAATAGCTGATTTAAACACACCAAAGCCGCAGTCCTTCACCGCCGCCGTCAGGTCGATCAACTCCATACCGAAGCGGGTATCGGGCTTGTCAGAGCCGTAGCGTTCCATCGCCTCAGTATACGTCAGCCGGGGCAGCGGCAGCAAAATTTTCTCGCCAAGCACCTTTTCAAACACCGTCGCCATAAAGCCTTCCCCGATCGCGAGCACGTCCTCCACATCCACGAAGGACATCTCCAAATCGATCTGGGTAAACTCAGGCTGGCGGTCGGCACGCAGGTCTTCATCGCGGAAGCAGCGCGCGAGCTGCATATACCGATCGAAGCCCGCCACCATCGACAGCTGTTTGTACAGCTGCGGCGACTGCGGCAGCGCATAGAACTCGCCCGGGTGCAGCCGGGACGGCACCAGAAAGTCCCGCGCGCCTTCCGGCGTGGACCGGATCAGCATCGGGGTTTCCAGCTCGATGAAACCCTGTTCGTCAAAATAATCGCGGGTCACCTTGGCAATCCGGTGCCGCATCAAAATGTTTTTCTGCAGATCGGGGCGGCGCAGGTCCAGATAGCGATACTTCAATCGGGTGGACTCCGCCGTCTGGCAGTTCTCCACAATCTCGAACGGAGGCGTCTCCGCTTTGTTCAGCACCCGCAGCTCCTCAACCGCAATCTCCACATCACCGGTCGGCAGCTCGGGATTTTTGGCCGAACGGATGCGCACCGTCCCGCGTGCGGCCAGCACATATTCGCCGCGCACTCCGGCGGCCTTGTCGAACACCGCCCGGTCTGTGCCTTCGTCAAACGCCAGCTGCACAATGCCGCTGCGGTCGCGCAGATCCACAAAAATCAGCTGTCCCAGATCGCGCTGCCGCTGCACCCAGCCGCATACCGTCACCGGCATTCCCTCGTGCTCCGCACGCAGCTGACCGCAGTAATGGGTGCGTTTCATACCCTTCAAAGTTTCCGCCACCTGAAACCATTCCTTCCCCACGCGGACGTTTCCGCTTTTGTTAATAATAACTTTTGTTATTCTATTTCTAGCTCTCCGCCGAGCAGATCGGCCATGCCGGCCAGCTGGCGATCCAGCGACTTGTTGTACAGGATGGTGTACAAACTTTCGTCCAGCGGCACATCCTCGCACTCGCCGGATTCCATGTCCTTGAGACGCGCCATGCCGGCCTCGAGCTCATTGTCTCCGATCACCAGCGTATACCGCGCGCCCAGCTTGTCGGCGTAGCGCATCTGCGCTTTAAGCGAGCGGCCCACCGTATCGCATTCAGCGGCCACGCCGCCCTCACGCAGTTTGGACGCCATGCCGAAGCAGCGGGCAGCCGCGCGCTCGCCCATAGAGGCGAGATACACCTCGCACCGCGGCTCCTCGGGAAATTCGGCCTTCTGCGCTTCAAGCACCATCAGCAGCCGCTCCAGCCCCATGCCGAAGCCGAGAGACGGTGTGTGCGGGCCGCCGAGCTCCTCGATCAGGCCGTCGTAGCGGCCGCCGCCGCAGACCACCGCCTGTGCGCCCAGCGCGTCGGAGACGAATTCAAACACCGTGCGGGTGTAGTAGTCCAGCCCCCGGACGATGCCGGTATCAATTTCAAACGGGACTCCTGCCTCGTCGAGGCAGGCTTTCACCGCCCCGAAATGCGCGGCACAGTCCTCGCACAGATAATCGAGCATCACCGGCGCCCCCGCCGCAATGGCAGAGCACACCGGGGATTTGCAATCGAGAATGCGCATCGGGTTGCGCTCGAGACGCCCCTGGCAGGTGGCGCACAGCTCGTCCTTCCGGGCCGAAAAATACGCCCGCAGTGCTTCGAGATATTTCGCCCGACATTCGGGACAGCCGATGGAATTGATATGCAGCGAAACGCCCTGTACCCCGAGTGTATCCAGCACCAGCCGCGCAAGGGTAATCACTTCGGCATCCGCCTGCGGTGCACCGGCGCCGAAGCACTCGACGCCGAACTGGTGGAACTCACGCAGCCGGCCGGCCTGCGGTTTTTCGTAGCGGTAGCAGGAGGTCAAATACGCGACCTTGACCGGCAGCGCGTCGTTGTTCAGCCCATGCTCGAGAAAGGCGCGCGCCATGCCGGCCGTGCCCTCCGGGCGCAGCGTAATGGAACGCCCGCCCTTATCGTCGAAGGTGTACATTTCCTTCTGCACCACGTCGGTGGTTTCGCCCACCGACCGCTGGAACAGCTCGGTATGTTCAAACACCGGCACCCGCATTTCGCGATAACCGAAATCCCGTGCAATCGCCAGGGCGGTCTGTTCCACGTGCTGCCATTTGTAGCTTTCGCCCGGCAGCACGTCCTGCGTGCCGCGGATGGCGTTGGTAATCAATGCCATTTGTCCCAAAACTCCTCTCGCTTCTGGCGGAACCCGGTCCGCCGTTCATACACAAAAGAGGCGCACTGCTGTGCGCCTCTGCGTATGTTGTGCGCCTCTTTGTCTATCCGCGAAAACCTGAATCTGTGCTGTGATCCGCTGGATATTTTCAGTGATGCGGATTGACAATGTTGCGCCAGTCAAGGTCGCCGCGCTCCAGACCGTGAATGAGCACTTCCGCAGTAGCAATATTGGTCGCCACCGGAATATTGCGCATATCGCACAGACGGAACATGTCGTTCTCATTGGGCTCATGCGACTTCACGGTCATCGGGTCACGGAAGAAGAGCAGCAGATCGATCTCGTCGCACGCAATGCGGGCCGAGATCTGCTGATCGCCGCCCTGCGTCCCACTCATATAACGGACAATATTCAGCCCGGTCGCTTCCGCCACCATCTTGCCGGTGGTGCCGGTAGCGCATAAGTTGTGTCGGCTGAGCACGCCGCAGTAAGCGATGCAGAACTGCACCATCAATTCTTTTTTTGCGTCATGAGCAATCAGGGCGATATTCATGCACGATCCACTCCTTTTTGAATAATCAAATCATTTTTTCAAGGTTTGCCAAAGGCACCTGTTCACCAAGAAAGCGCCGTGCGATGTTGCCGAAGCACGCCGCCGCGTAGCAGTCCGACGGCAGAGGGCGCCCGTTGGCATTCGCCACCGCCACCGCCTCATCCTCCGGCAAAATCCCCATCAGCTGCAGTCCCGCCGTATCGATAATCTCATCCACATCCGGCATCCGTCCGGCCATTACCGGCCGGGCGCGCAGACGGTTGATCAGCAGGCGTGCGGGGATCTGCCTGTCCTCAAGCAGGCGGGACACAATCTGCGCGTCCCTCGCGCAAACCATATCGGGTGTCGTCACCACCAGCGCACGCTGCGCGCTGGCAACCGCCGTCTCAAAACCGGCTCCCACGCCGGCGGCCGAATCGATGAGCACATCATCGTAATAGCGGGCAAAGCCACGGCACAGCCGCCGCATATCCTCCGGGGTGCACAGCCGCTCGAGACTGACCGGAGCAGGCAGCACCGATACACCGGGACATACCGGCGAAGGATAAATTGCACGGATTGGCTCACAGTTTCCTGCGAAAATGTCGGCCATATCGTACACCGCGCTGCCGCCGATGCCCATCATCAAATCCAGACTGCGCAGTCCCGCATCCGCATCCACCAGCAGGACCTTGCGTCCGAGCTTGGCCAGCGCACAGCCGAGGCCTGCGGTCACGGTGGATTTTCCCGCGCCGCCCTTGCCGGACGTTATAACGGATACGCAGCCCATCTTCACGACCATACCTTTCGCCGGAACTGAGGGAAAACGGGTTGGCGCCGCCCTCTTTCGCAAGCGGCATCCGCGCCTGACCGCGTCATACCTTCTCTTAAGTATACCATGTCCCGGGCATAAAGGCAATGGGTTTTGACGGAGAAATTCCGTCTTTTGCTCTGTGCATACTGCTCACAGCGGTCACGGCAGAAGTTGCCCGGGCACCGTCGGCGACTGTGACTGCGTTTTAGCGGCAAAATAGGCATCCAGCACCTTTCTGGCCACATCAGACGCCGGCCGGGAGGTGCCGTTTTCCATCACCACCGCAATGGCCACCTCCGGATTTTCCACCGGGGCGTAGGCAATGAAGGTGCCGTGGTCGGAGCGGCTTCTGCTGTTCTGTGCGGTACCGGTTTTCGCCGCCACGGTGTACCCGACATTGCCATAGTCAAACGCCTTGCAGGCGGTACCGTTTTTGATTACCTGAACCATGCCTTCCCGGACCGCGTCGATAGCCTCTTCGGTAAAGCTGACCCGCGCAGCAACTTCCGGCTCGACCTTTTCCACCGTACCGTCATAGTGGCGGATGGAATCAACCAGATGTGTTTTGTACCGCACGCCGTCGTTAGCGATCAGCATGGTGTAAGCCGCCAGCTGAATCGGGGTGAAGGCGTTGTCCGACTGACCGATAGCCGCCTGTACGGTATCGCCCGCCGTCCAGATGCCGCCGGCCGCATTGCGCTGAGACGGGCCGGCGAGTATGCCGGTGCTCTCCCCGATCTCGATACCGGTTTTCTGCCCAAGCCCATACAGCTCACTGTATGTGTTCATCTTGTTGATGCCCAGCAGCCGGCCGACCTCATAGAAAAACACGTTGCAGGACTCCTGCAGCGCATAAACAACGTTGGCGTTGCCGTGATAGCCCAGACAGCCCAGACGGTTGTCCTCACCGAAATAATCGTAATACCGTTTGCAGTAATACGGAGTGGAACTGCGGTTGATAATCCCCTCGGTAAGCGCCGCCAGAGCGACACCCGGCTTCATCGTGGAGCCGCAGGGATAAGCACCGTACAGCGCCCGGTTGAACAGCGGCTTATCCGGATTCTTACTGATTTCCTCATAGTCGGTGTAATACCGCGACAGGTCGTAGCTTGGCCAGCTGGCACTCACCAGCACGCCGCCATTTTTCACGTCCAGCAGCACCACCGACCCGCTGGTGACATCCTGGCCGTCTTCCCCCTCCGGCCGCGCCCGCAGCTCGGTAATTTTATCATCGAGCGCCTGCTGCGCCACCGCCTGCAGCGCCATATCCAGCGTCAGCACCACCGTGCTGCCGGGCACCGGCGCCTGGCTTTCGTATTTGTTGACCACCTTGCCGGAGGAATCCTTAATCAGCGTGGTCTTGCCGGCGGTGCCGCGCAGCACCGACTCCATCGCACCTTCGATGCCGCCGCGGCCGATCACGTCGTTGAGCCGATAGCCCTGCGCATACATATCCTCAAGCGACTCAAAATCGTCCGCATAAATCGCGCTGACCGTACCGATCAGGTGAGCGCCGATGGTACCGGACACATATTCCCGCACCGCGGTCGGCTGTACAATCACCCCGGTATAGGTCTGGCTGTTCTCCATGATGGTGTAAGCGGTTTCTTCCGATATGTTCCCCGAAAACACAAATGGGTTGCTCACGCTGAAGCCGGTCAGCCCCATTTCATACCGCACACCTGCAATTACCCGCTGTTGTGCAGGGTCATAGTTTTCCAATTCGTATAGTTCAATCAACGCATCCAGGCAGTTCTGCGCTGTGGCATAATCGGCCATCCGCAGGTCGTTTTTCAGCGAGGCGATGCTCTGTTCGCGCTCCTCGTCAAAGGTAAACGGGGGATTGTGGGAAATCGGCAGGGTATCGTTCCACGCCTCATCGGCCGCATCGAGAAGCCCGGTCAGCGCCAGGATGATTTCGTTTTGAGCGTACTGCAGCTCGCTGCCGGAGCCATGCGGAAAAAAGA
>OJQW01000860.1_pt1 | contig 10738 bp, 8 predicted proteins | sample 1599041 | NCBI WGS metagenome assembly OJQW01 (sample SAMN03922518, study PRJEB24848) | human gut metagenome | isolation source: stool sample | host: Homo sapiens | place: Germany | collected 2010-02
AGCGTCAGATGTGTATAAGAGACAGGTTCTGGGACACGGGCAGGTATTTCCGCAGCCGCTGGATGCGGGCCTTGGCCACGTAGGGGTTCTCCACGCAGAGCACCCCACCCACGCACCCGCCGGAACAGGCGTTGAGCTCGATAAAGTCCAAGTCGCCGATGCGCTCGTCCTCGATTTCCTCCAGCACCCGGATGACGTTCTCAATGCCGTCGGCGGCCAGGTACTTCTCGTTGAGCAGCGCGGCGGCCTCGCCCCCGCTGGTGGACCAGCCCACGCCAATGACGCCGGAATTCGCCAGGGGCTCCACCTTCTCCAGGTGGTCCATCTTGTGGGAGAGCTCGGGGAACACCTCGCTGATGGCGATGGCCCCATCCACCTGGGACTTCTCAATGCCCAGGGGCATTTCGATGTCCGTCACCTTGGCCGGGCAGGGGGTGAGGAAAAAGCAGCCTATCTGCTGGGGGGGCAGGCCGGTCTTCTTCACGGCGTCCCGCTTGGCCATGGCGGCGGCTGTCTCCATGGGGGACTTGAGGGGCAGCACGTGGTCGCACAAATCGGGGAAGCGCACCCGGATAAGCCGCACCACGGCAGGGCAGGCGGAACTGATAACCGGCCGCTTTAAGGCGCCGGCGTCCATGAGCTTGCGGGTGGCCTCGCTGACCAGCTCCGCGGCCCGGGAGACCTCGAACACGTCGTCAAAGCCCATCTCCTTAAGGCCGGTGAGGACGTAATCGATGTCGTCTAAATTGTTGAACTGCCCGTACAGGGACGGCGCGGGCAGCGCGATGGTATAAGTAAAATCACTGAGCTGGGAAAGGTGGCTGTGCCGGGCCCGCTTGGCGTGGTGGGGACAGATGCGGATGCACTCCCCGCAGTCGATGCAGCGCTCGCTGGCGATGACCGCCTTGCCGCCCCGCACCCGGATGGCCTCGGTGGGGCAGCGCTTGATGCAGTTGGTGCAGCCCACGCACTTTTCCTCGTTCAGTGTGACGGAATGGTAAAATTCAGCCACGTTCGCGTACCTCCCTAGACAGCGCCAGAGGGCAAAGCGCTATCTTCCTTCCTCTTTCCTTCCGGGGAACACCGTCATGTACACGGTGGTGCCCTCCCCCACCACGGAATCGATGGACATTTCATCGGAATACTTTTTCATGTTGGGCAGGCCCATGCCCGCCCCAAAGCCCAGGGCGCGGACGTTGTCCGGGGCGGTGGACCACCCGGCCTGCATGGCCTGGTCCACGTCGGCGATGCCGGGGCCCTGGTCCTTTAAGATGATGTCCACCCGGTCGGGGTCGATGTCCACGGTGGCCTCGCCGCCATTGGCGTGGATGACCATGTTGATCTCCCCCTCGTACATGGCGATGGACACCCGGCGCACGGCGTCCGGCTCGTAGCCCAGCTTTTTCAGCTTGTGCTTTACGTCACCGGAGGCCTCGCCCGCCCGGGTGAAGTCGTCCCCGGGCACCTGGTAGGTCAAATGCAGCATGCTCATTGAATCTCGCAACCTCCCCGCAGCCCGTTGGAATAAAGCAGCCCACAGGCCGTAAACATCCGGTAGGGGGATGCCAGCACGGTGATTTCCTTCTGCCGGGCCAGCGCCACCACATTGGGGTCTATCTTCTTCCCGCGCACAAAGACGATGCAGTGCATGTCCATCATCTCGGCGGTGCGCACCACCTGGGGGTTCATCAGGCCGGTGAGCAGCACGGACTGGTCCTTGACAAAGGCCAGCACGTCGCTCATCATGTCGCTGCCGCAGGCGGTTTTGACCTCTTCCTCCATGTCACCTTCGTTGAGGACCTGGCACTTCAGGATATCCACAATGTCCTTTACCTTCATAAGCTTTCCTCCTGTGCGATTTCCGTATAGATTCAAAGGCGGGCCCGGGGTGTGCCCCCACATGCCCTTTGGTCTTGCAGCCCAGCTTCCCATGCCATTTCCGTGGCAAGGGGGAAGCGCTGCGGATGCACACTGCACCCAGGCCCGGGAACAAACGGGGCTCGCAGCGCAGGTTTTCTGCCGGTATTATATCATGTTTATTTCCTTGTTACAAATATTTTTTAGAGATTTTCCCAAAAAGATCTCCGGCAACGCTGCTAGCCGCCGGCACCTTCTGTGGGGAGAAGACTAGCGTTCCCAGAGAAGTGTCCGTTCAAAGCAGAAGAATGTACACACACAAAAGACACTTTGTGCCATGTGTGCTCCCCCGGTGGCAAGTGGCAGTTTTTTTGAAAAAAGTGGATTTTTTTCTTGCATTTACAGGGAGGAGCCGTTATAATGGTAAAAACTTTATCAATTTACCAAGATACTACATCACACTGCTAATGAGGAGGTCGTTCTATGTCTCGCGTGTACAATTTCTCCGCCGGTCCCTCCATGCTGCCGGAGCCTGTTCTGCAAAAGGCCGCAGCGGAAATGATGGATTACCAGGGCAGCGGCCAATCTGTGATGGAGATGTCCCACCGCTCTAAGGTGTTCGACGGCATCTATCAAGAGGCCCAGGCCCTGTGGCGGGACGTGATGGGCATTCCGGATACCTACAAGGTGCTGTTCCTCCAGGGCGGGGCGTCCTCCCAGTTCGCCGCGGTGCCCATGAATTTGATGACGAAATCCGGCAAGGCGGACTACGTGCTCTCCGGCCAGTTCTCCACCAAGGCCTACAAGGAGGCCGCCCGCTACGGGGATGTGAAGGCAGTGGCCTCCTCCAAGGAGGACAATTTCTCCCACATCCCGGCGCTGGATTCCCAGGAGTTCCGGCCCGACGCCGACTACTTCCACATCTGCATGAACAACACCATTTACGGCACGGTGTGGCACCAGCTGCCCGACACCGGCAACGTGCCTTTGGTGGCGGATATTTCCTCCTGCATCCTCTCCAAGCCCATTGACGTGAGCCGCTTCGGCCTGCTGTACGCCGGCGCCCAGAAAAACGTGGCCCCCGCGGGGCTGACCATTGTCATTGTGCTGGAGGACCTGCTGGGCGAGCCCATGGAGTTTACCCCCACCATGTTCAACTACAAGGTGATGGCGGAGAACGACTCCATGTACAACACGCCGCCCTGCTGGCCCATCTACATCTCCAAGCTGGTGCTGGAGTGGATAAAAAAGGACATTGGCGGCCTGGAGAAAATGGAGGAGCGCAACGTGCGCAAGGCCCAGCTGCTCTACGATTTCCTGGACAATTCCTCCCTGTTTACAGGCTGCGCCGATAAGGCGGACCGCTCCATTATGAATGTGACCTTTGTCACCGGCGACAAGGATTTGGACGCCAAGTTTGTCAAGGAGAGCACCGCCGCGGGCTTTGTGAACCTGAAGGGCCACCGCAGCGTGGGCGGCATGCGGGCCTCCATCTACAACGCCATGCCGGAGGAGGGCATTGTGAAGCTGGTGGAGTTTATGAAGAAGTTCGAGCTGGAAAACAAGTGAGAAAGGAAGATTCCATGTACAAGGTTTTATGCTTAAATAAAATCAGCCCCGTGGGGACGAAGCGGTTCGGCGAGGCCTACACCTTCTCCCCGGAGATGGAGAACCCCCAGGGCATTTTGGTGCGCTCGGCCTCCATGCACGACATGGAGCTGGGGGAAAACCTGCTGGCCATCGCCCGGGCTGGGGCCGGGGTGAACAACATCCCGGTGGACGCCTGCACGGAAAAGGGCATTGTGGTGTTCAACACCCCCGGCGCCAACGCCAACGCCGTGAAGGAGCTGGTGCTGTGCGCGCTGTTCCTCACCTCTCGGAAGATTGCCCCGGCCCTGGACTGGGTGAAGACCCTAAAGGGCCAGGGGGACCAAGTGGAGAAGCTCATTGAGAAGGGCAAGGGGCAGTTCGCCGGGCCGGAAATCCAGGGCAAGGCCTTGGGCGTGGTGGGCCTGGGCGCCATCGGCATTTTGGTGGCCAACGCCGCCAGCCAGCTGGGCATGGAGGTCTACGGCTACGACCCCTACCTCTCGGTGGAGCACGCCTGGCGGCTGTCCAGTGCGGTGCACCTCTCCCCCTCTCTGGACGAGGTGTATCAGAAGTGCGATTACATCACGCTGCACCTGCCCCAGACCAAGGACACCAAGGGCATGGTAAACGGCGAGTCCCTCCAGAAGATGAAGGACAGCGTGCGGATTTTGAACTTCGCCCGGGGCGCTTTGGTGGACACGGACGCCCTGCTGGAGGCCTTGGGCCAGGGGAAGGTGGCGGCTTATGCCACGGACTTCCCGGCGGACGCCATGCTGGGCGTGGAGGGCGTGGTGGCCCTCCCCCACCTGGGCGCCTCCACCCCGGAGAGCGAGGACAACTGCGCTGTGATGGCGGTGGACCAGATGAAGGACTACCTGGAAAACGGCAACATCTTAAACGCGGTGAACCTGCCCTCCATCTCCATGGCCCGGGAGCCTGGCACCCGGCGCATCTGCGTCATCCACAGGAATGTGCCCAACACCATTGCCATGTTCGCTGCCACCTGCGGCGACGCCGGCATCAACATTGAGAACATGCAGAGCAAGTCCCGGGGGGAGTACGCCTACACCATTCTGGACGTCTCCGGGGAGCTCTCCTCCGCCGCCGTGGAAGCGCTGCGGGGACTGGAGCCCATTGTGAAGGTGCGGGTCATCCAGTAAAGGCACGTACAGCAGAATACAAGATGCGAAAGCATGGGGAGCCCCTCTTGTTTGTGAGAGAGGCTCCCCACTTTTGGGCAAAAAAAGAAAGCCCCTGGGGGCTTCCTTCTTTGTATCGACGCGTTTACGGGTTGGGGCCTTGGGAGCCGCCGGGCTGCTGGGGCGGCACGTTGGTATAGGGAGGCATATTGCTGTACATGGGCTGCACCGGGGGGTACAGCAGCATGGTCATCTTGGCGCGGTACTCGCCAAGGAGCAGGGACATCAAAACGCAGCACACGCCGCTGGCCAAGGAGGCGATGCCCGCCACGGGGCTGGCGATAAGGGAGAACAGGCCGCCCAGGCAGGTGAGCACGCCTATCACCATCATAAAGCCGGTGAGGAACCGGGAGATGCGGTTATCCGGGGCGCCATTGAGGGCGGAGCCCTTGATGCGGTTGATGGCCCGGAGGATGCTGACCTGGTAGGCGATGACCAGCGCCAACACGGCCGCAACAATCAAAGAAACAATGACCAGCAGGGTGATGACGAACGCGGCGGAAGTGGCGCCGTAGTAGCCGTCGCTGTAGGAGTAGTAGTTTATTTCACCCATGCCGGCAAAAGCGATGATGAAAATCATCACCATAGCCACCAAAAACAATACCACACAGCACAGAAGCACCAGGTTGATGACAGTGATAACTTTGCAGATGGTCAGGCCCACGGTGGAGACATTGCCGCTTTGGGTGTTGCGGCAGGTGGTGTAAAACAGCCACATGCCCACCGCCATCAAAATGGAGGGGATGGCGCCGATGACAGCGCTTACCACCGTGCTGCCCTCCAGGGCGCTCATCATGGGATAGAAGACGTCGGGGTCGAAGCCGTAGTTGGCGCCGTAGTAATACAGAGTGGAAATCACATCGCTGGCGCCAAAGGAGGCCAGGAGATTGAACAGCACCGTCACCGAGTAGAGGATGGCGGCCGTCAAGAACTTCGGCGAGGAACCCAAGGTCTTCATCAGGTTCACCGCGGGGTTGGACGAGAGCACCGGCGCGCCGCAGGGGCACGGGGCTCCATCGGGGACAGTTCTTCCGCATTTAGGGCAAATCATGGAAAATCCCTCCAAGCTAAAAAAATATGTTCCTCCCCCCTGTGACCACGGGAACAGGAAAGGACCCATTCCATGGTACACACGGGACTGTTTTTATATTACAGGAAACACGGGGAAAATGCAACGTAAAAAAGGATAAATGAGAGAAAAAGTGTGAATCGCGGGGAAACAGTGGACTTTTTTTAAAAAAGATGGTATATTATGTGAAAGATGAGGCGGAACTTGAGGAGGTATTTTTATGAAAAAGAGCTGGAAAAAGCTGGTGTGCGGCCTATTATGCGCCGCGTTGCTGTGGGGCAGCCTGCCCCTGCAGGCCAGCGCCGCCTGGTTTAGCGACGTGCCTTGGACAGCCTGGTACCGCCGTGCTGTCAACGAGCTGGCGGACATGGGCATTATCGCGGGAACAGGCGGGGATAAGTTCTCCCCCAACGCCACGCTGACCCGGGGCGCCTTTGTCACCATGCTGGGGAAATCCGTGCTGGAAAGCTGGGACATTTCCCAGTACAAGTTCCGAGGCGGCTTTAAAGATGTAAGCACTGGACACTGGGCAAACCCTTACGTGAATTGGGCTTCTGAAACAGGGGTCGCCACGGGCTACGAAGACAACACCTTCCGGCCGGACAGGGCTGTCACCCGCCAGGAGATGGCGGTGATGGTGAAGAACTTCGCCAGGAGCACCGGCAAGAAGTTCCCCTCCATCAACGACCCTGTCACCTTCCGGGACCAGGGGCAGATTGCCTCGTGGGCCAAGGAGAGCGTGGCGCTGTGCCAGCGGGCGGACATCCTCAACGGCGACGCGGAAAGCGGGCGCTTCCGCCCCGGTGAGCGGGCCACCCGGGCCGAAGCAGCCTCCATTGTATACAAATATATAGAGAACACTGAGTTTGATGGGTACACTATCATCCAAAAGCGCATCAGCAACGTGGCGGTGCGGGCGGTGGTTTTCTCCCAATATGACTACACCCCCAGCCTGGCCCTTGGCCAGAACATGGTGGATGGCCGGGAGGACGTAACTTCTTTGGTCAGGCGCACAGGGGCCACCATTGCGGTGAACGGCGGATTCTTTAACATGAATAACTACATCCCGGTAGGCACGCTGATTGGCCAAGGGAGGGTATACACCTCGGACAACACTTACGCACCGGAAAAGGCGGCGCTGGTGGTGGCGCCCTCTGGGGAGTTCTCGGTGGAGAGCTTTTCCACGGACATCACAGCCATTCTCCAAAACGCTGACGGCCAGCAAGTGGACGCGGTGGAACAAGTGGTTGTCAACCGCTGGCCCAGCAACAGCGGTGACGGCACCCGCTTGCTGATGACCCGCGACTGGGGCACCCGGCTGAACTTCTCCACCTGGATGGCCGTGGTGGTAGACGCCAACGGGACTATCACCGCGGTGCACCAGAACGCCAGCAATGTGGACATCCCCGCGGGGGGCTTTGTGCTGTGCCAGAAGGCCAAGCGGAAGTTTGAGGGCAATTTCTTCGCCTCCTGCAAGGTGGGCATGAAGGTTGCCATTGACAGGAAATACACAGACGTCTCCGGCGGGGAGCTGCCCTTTGACCCGGACATTTCCATTGGCGCCGGTCCCCGGATTGTGAAGGACGGCAAGGTGTACGGCGGCTACTCCACGTACCGGGAGGAGGGCTTTGCGGACAGCGTCACCGCTGGCAGCGCCGTGCGGGTGTGCGTGGGCATTCGCGATTCCGGAGACTTGGTCATCGCAGAGGCCTATGCCAGCATGCCCAAGCTGGCGGAAATCATGGTGGCCATGGGCTGCCAGGACGCGGTGAACTTCGACGGCGGCGGCTCGGTGAACTTGTACGTGGACGGCTATTGGCTCTACGGGCCCCAAAGCCGGCTGCTGAACAACATGCTGGTCTTTACCCAGTAAGGCTTGGAAGGGAATAAAAGGAACGGCAGCCGCCCACAGCGGCTGCCGTTTTCACATGGCGAGATGGGTAAAGGAAAGGCTAGGACGGTTGTCCTAGCCTTTCTGGATGTATCACGCAATCACACGCACGGGTACTTGCGGGATGGAAGCGTTCTCCTTAGTTGTTGGGGGTGTGCCACTCCCAGTTGCGGATTTCTTCCATATCCTGGCCGTACTCGGCGATATACTGCTTGTGCTCCACCAGCTTGTCGTTCATGCGCTGGATGAGGTGAGAGCCCTTGTTGCCCAGCTGGGGCAGGTGGATGATGGCGTCCTTCACCAGGTTGAAGCGGTCAATCTCGTTCTGCACGCGCATATCGAAGGGGGTGGTGATGGTGCCCTCTTCCTGGTAGCCGTGAACGCTCAGGTTGCGGTTGGCGCGCTCGTAGGTCAGCTCGTGGATGAGGGTGGGATAGCCGTGGAAAGCGAAGATGATGGGCTTATCCTTGGTGAAGATGGCGTTGTACTCGGCATCGCTGAGGCCGTGGGGATGCTTGTGGTCGGACTCCAGCTTGAACAGGTCCACCACGTTGACCACGCGAATCTTCAGCTCGGGCATCTCATCGCGCAGGATGGTGACAGCGGCCATGGTCTCCAGGGTGGGGGTATCGCCGCAGCAAGCCATGACGATGTCGGGCTCCTCGCCGTCATCGTTGCTGGCCCACTCCCAGATGCCGATGCCCTGGGTGCAGTGCTTCACAGCCTGGTCCATGTTCAGCCACTGGCAGCTGGGATGCTTGGAAGCCACAATGGCGTTGACGTAGTTCTTGCTCTTGATGCAGTGGTCGAAGCAGGAGAGCAGGCAGTTGGTATCCGGGGGCAGGTACATGCGCACCACGTCTGCCTTCTTGTTGGCGATGTGGTCCAGGAAACCGGGGTCCTGATGGGTAAAGCCGTTGTGGTCCTGCTGCCACACGTTGGAGGTGAGGATGAAGTTCAAAGAGGCGATGGGCTGCCGCCAGGAGAGCTGGTTGCAGACCTTCAGCCACTTGGCGTGCTGGGCAGCCATGGAGTCCACGATGCGGATGAAGGCCTCGTAGCTGGCAAAGAAGCCATGGCGGCCGGTGAGCAGGTAGCCTTCCAGCCAGCCTTCGCACATATGCTCGCTGAGCATGGAGTCCATGATGCGGCCGTCGCGGGCCAGGGCCTCGTCGGAATCCAGGGTCTCGGCGTTCCAATCGCGATTCTGGGCCTCGAAGACCTTGTACAGGCGGTTGGACATGCTCTCGTCAGGCCCAAAGATACGGAAGTTCTTGTTTTCCTCGTTGAGCTTGAAGATGTCGCGGATATAGCCGCCCAGCTCGATCATATCCTGTGCCTTGGTCTTGCCGGGGTCAACCTCGATGCCGTACTTGCGGAAGTCGGGCAGGCGCAGGTCCTTCAGCAGCAGGCCGCCGTTGGCGTGGGGGTTGGCGCCCAGGCGGGCGTTGCCCTTGGGGGCCAGCTCCTGGAGCTCGGGGATGAGGCGGCCGTTCTCGTCGAACAGCTCCTCGGCGTGGTAGCTCTCCAGCCACTCCTTAAGCAGGTCCAGATGCTCGGGGGACTCCATGGTCAGGGGCACCTGGTGGGCGCGGAAGGAGCCCTCAATCTGCTTGCCGTCCACAACCTTGGGGCCGGTCCAGCCCTTGGGGGTGCGCAGCACAATCATGGGCCACACGGGACGCTCGGCGTTGTTGTTCTCGCGGGCGTTCTTCTGGATGGCCTTGATTTCCTCGATGACGGTGTCCATGGTCTCGGCCATGAGCTTGTGCATGGTCATGGGGTCGTCGCCCTCGACGAAGTAAGGCTTCCAGCCGCAGCCCTTGAAGAAGCTCTCGATCTCCTCGTGGGAGATACGGGAGAAGATGGTGGGGTTGCTAATCTTGTAGCCGTTCAGGTGCAGGATAGGCAGCACGGCGCCATCGGTGATGGGGTTGAGGAACTTGTTGGACTGCCAAGAGGTGGCCAGGGGGCCGGTCTCGGCTTCGCCGTCGCCCACGACCACGGTGGCAATCAGGTCGGGGTTGTCAAACACAGCGCCGAAAGCGTGGGCAATGGAGTAGCCCAGCTCGCCGCCCTCGTTGATGGAGCCGGGGGTCTCGGGGGCGCAGTGGCTGGGAACGCCACAGGGGAAGGAGAACTGCTTGAACATCTTCTTCATGCCCTCTTCGTCCTGGCTGATGTTGGGGTAGACCTCGCTGTAGCTGCCGTCCAGATAGGTGTTGGCAATGAGGAAGTTGCCGCCATGGCCGGGGCCGGAGAGCAGAATCATGTCCAGGTCATACCGCTTGATGGCGCGGTTGCAGTGGACATACACGAAGTTCTGCCCAGGCACGGTGCCCCAGTGGCCCACAATCTTCTTCTTGATGTGGTCCATGGTAAGGGGTTCCTTCAGCAGGGGGTTGTCCAGCAGGTACAGCTGGCCAGCGGACAGGTAGTTGGAAGCGCGCCAATAGGCGTCCATCTTTTCCAGCATTTCCTGAGACAAAGGCTGCTTTTCGAGGCAGGTCGTTTCTTGCATACTGTTCCCTCTTTCTGTTGTATTTTGTCGCGGGAGAGGCCCGCGCGGGTAACTAGAAAACGTTCGCATGGCTTGCGCTCGTTAATTCTTTAACCATGTGTATTGTACCATGAAAGGATGCGACGGTAAAATACAAATCCCGCATTACTTCCATACTTTTTTGATATGGTTACCGGAAAAGGAACTCTAAAAAGGTCTTAGAAGCAACGCTTTGGGGATATTCGGTGTCGTACACCAGCTGGATGCTTCGCTGGGGGAGCTTTTCCTCCACGGCGATCTCGAACACGGTGCCCTGGCGCAAATCCTCGGTGGCGAACTCCGCGGGGATAAACCCAATGCCCAGGTTGTGCCGCACCGCCGGGAGAATCATGTCTGTGGTGGCGAGCTCAATATCCGGCTGGAAGGACAGGCCGTGCTCTTGAAAGTATTGGTTGAAGAAGTCCCGGGTGATGGAGCCGGAGGTGTGGCTAATCCAGGGGCAGTCCGCCAGCTCCCGCAGGGAGAGCTTTTCGCCCTTGAGATGCTGGAACTTCTGGCCGCCGATGAGGATTTCCTGGTAGCCCCGCAGCGTTTTGACCCGCAAAGGCGGCGCCGCGGCGGGGTCGGAGGAG
>OJQW01000863.1_pt1 | contig 10716 bp, 10 predicted proteins | sample 1599041 | NCBI WGS metagenome assembly OJQW01 (sample SAMN03922518, study PRJEB24848) | human gut metagenome | isolation source: stool sample | host: Homo sapiens | place: Germany | collected 2010-02
TAGAGTGACAGACTCCGACGGTTCAGGCCGATTCAGTTGAGACATTCCGAAAAAGTCAGTATTTATCGGGCTTTGCGGGTTCGGCGGAAAAGAAAAATCCCGCCGTTGACTACTGTTTGACTACTATTTTTCAAAAGGTTGACTACCGCTTCTGCGGTTCTCATATATATTTGCGCTCGTAGCTCAGCTGGATAGAGTGACAGACTCCGACTCTGTAGGCCGCTGGTTCGAATCCAGTCGGGCGCACCACGCAGACGCCTTGCTGGAAAGCAGGGCGTTTTTCTTTTGTCCAGTCTTCGGGAAAGCTGCACCCGGTGCGCCATCGGGGATGAGAACAGCACGTCCGGCCGGTCAGCGTCCCGGCCGGTTCCAACAGTCCTGCGGACTGTTGGAAAGTGCGCGGGTCCCGGTGGAGCCCGGATGGAGGAATGGGGGCAGTGCGCCATCCCCTTCGGGGCGGGATCATGCATCGCGCGAACGCTCGCATTCGCCTCGCGGGGAAGTCGCTAAATACGCTCCGCAGGAGCGTTTTCTTCACGCGCCCGCTGGCGCACCAAAAAAAGCCTTACGGAAACGTAAGGCTTTTCCTTTTCTATGGCTTGTTTGGCTGTATACGGCCTGAACCACAGGATGCCCCGGCAGCACCTGTCAGGAATGGGGATAAAAATCGCTCACGGTGTTGGTCACCAGGCGGAAGGTGAGCTGCGCCATGTGCTGGGGACTTTCCTCACATCCGTGGGACAGCCAGTCTTTGATCAGGCCCACGCCGCCGGCCACGCAGTAGGCATAGGTGTATTTCAGATTGTCCATCCGCTCGGGAAAAGCTTCGCGCAGGGCAGCCAGGCTGTACTGAGAAAGCATCTCCTCGATGCGGTGCAGAAAGCCGATGTCCCCGTGGGGGCCCAGCAGGGCGGCACAGATTTCCCGGTTGTCGAACAGAATGGCAAAGATATCCTCGATGAAAGGAAAACTGTCTTTGTTGAATGGACTGACCGGATGGGTCCGGATGGTGTGCAGGATTTCATCGAACAACTCGTCCTCCACGCTTTCCAGCATATTGTAGATGTCGGTGTAGTGCAGATAGAAGGTGGAACGGTTGATGTCCACCAGGTCCACCAGCTCTTTGACGGTCACCTCGTTGACACTTTTCTCGGACATCAGCTGGGCAAGACCATGCCGCAGCAGCGCCTTGGTGCGGCGGATGCGCCGGTCCGACTTCTTTTCCATGGAAGCCCTTCCTCCCGTTTGTAAATTATTTGTGACTGTTCAACATCATACAACATAATGTCGATTACTGGTCACGGCGATGCGAAATTGTCGGTTGAGTCCCTTCCTCCTGTTTAGTATAATTCTCGATGCAGCAAAAAGCAATACAGCGACGAATAAACAACACAATGTCTTGCTTCTTGCGCAGACAGAGGAAAGGAAGCGATTTTTTCGTTCTATGCTGAAAGGTGAATGGAAAAAGCTGCTGAGCAACAGGCTGATGCTCGTGGTGGTGCTGGCCGTCATCGCCATCCCCACGATCTACACCACCCTGTTTCTCGGTTCCATGTGGGACCCCTATGGCAGCGTGGAAAATCTGCCGGTGGCGCTGGTCAATCAGGATCAGCCGGTGGAATATGAGGGAAAAACACTGAATGTGGGCGGCCAACTGGTGGAAAATTTGCAGGAGGATGCCTCGCTTGACTTCCGGCTGACGGATGCGGACGATGCGGCCCAGGGCCTTGCGGATGGAACCTATTACATGGTGATCACCATTCCGCAGGATTTTTCATCCAACGCGGCGACGCTGACCGATGAGCAGCCCCGGGAGATGGAACTGGAATACGAAACCAACCCGGGTACCAACTACATCGCCTCCAAACTGAGCGAAACCGCCATGAAAGAGATCCAGGCGGGGGTTCGGGAAGAGGTGACCAAAACCTACGCCGAAACCATGTTCGATCAGCTCGCCCAGGTGGGGGACGGCATGCAGGAGGCTGCGGACGGCGCAGGCGAAATCCAGGATGGAACCCGGCAGCTGGCCGACGGCAACAATACCATCCGGGAAAATCTGGAGCTGCTGGCGGACAGCACCCTGACCTTCCGCAGCGGCAGCGAGACCCTCACCGAAGGGCTGGCCCAGTACACCCAGGGGGTGCAGCAGCTGTCGGACGGTGCAAAGAAGCTGGATGACGGGGCGGCACAACTGAAGGATGGCGTGGACCAGATGGGAGCATCGGCGCCGGAACTGACCCAGGGGGTGAGTGCCCTGAACGACGGCGCGGCCCAACTGGCCCAGGGGGCGGCCCAGGCCAAGACCGGCAGCGATACGCTGGCCGGCGGCGCAGCCCAGGTGGATGACCAGATGAAAACCCTGAACGAAGGTCTGGCCCAGCTGCAAAGCCAGACCGAGACGCTGCCGGATTCGGCATCCGCGCTGGATGACGGGGCGGCGCAGGCACTGGACGGCGCAAAGCAGGTCCAGCAGGGAGCTCACAATCTGGCCGATGGTGCCCAGCAGGCCCAGGAGGGGGCGGATGCCCTGAATCAGGGGCTGCAGGCGCTGAGCGGACAGTCGGATGCATTGAATCAGGGGGCAGCAGGGCTGAAAAACGGGCTGGATTCGCTGGCCGCAGCAGTGGCAGGGTCCGCCGGAGCAGGCGACAGCCTGAATGCGCTGGCCGGGCAGCTGAATGAAACTGCCCAGGCAGTTCAGGCCGGGGCAGTCACGCTCCAGGACCCCGCTGCGCTGGCCCAGACCATCGCGGACAACACCGCAGCCGCCCAAAGCGGGGACCCGGATGCCCTGAACGCCCTGATAGCGGCAGCCGACGAGCTGGCGACGGCAGCGCAGCAGAATTATCAGGCGGCGCAGACCGCCGACAACGCCCGCCAGCAGGCCGCAAATGCGCTGTCCGGTGCGGCGGAAGCCCTGGGCAGTGCATCCGGGGACACGGGAACCGGAGAGCTGAGTGCCGCGGTCACCCAGCTGCAGCAGGGCGCAGCTCAGCTGCAAACCGGGCTGACCGCTTACACCGCCGGTGTGGACCAGGCAGCCGCAGGCAGTGCGGCGCTGGCCGATCCGTCCAGCGGCCTGCCCGCCCTGCAGGCGGGAGCGCAGCATCTTTCGGATGGAACGGATTCCCTGGTGACCGGACTGACCCAGCTGCAGAGCGGTACCGGCCAGCTGGCCCAGCAGGCCCCGCTGCTCACCGGCGGAATCGCCCGGGCTGCCAGCGGCGGCGCGGCCCTGCAGCAGCAGGGCACCGCGGTGCTGCGCCAGGGCGCCGACCAGCTGAACAGCGGTCTGGATGCACTGGCTGCCGGCAGCGGAAGCCTGCAAAGCGGTATGAACAGCCTGAACGGCAAGCTGCCCGCCCTGACCGACGGCATCAGCCGGCTGCAGCAGGGCACGAAGGATTTGAAGGACGGCACGGCGCAGCTGGTCAGCGGTGCCGGAACGCTGACCCAGAACAGCCCGGCGCTGAATCAGGGGGCCGCGGCGCTGACCGACGGCGCGGTCCAGATCCAGGACGGTGCCCGGCAGCTGGCAGACGGCAGCGGCGAACTGGCGGACGGCATTGACCGGCTGACGGACGGTGCCGGAACCCTGCAGAGCAGCCTGGCGGATGGCGCGGAGGAGATCCGCAGCACCAACACCGGCGATGCAACGGTGGAAATGTTCGCTGCTCCGGTGACCGCCACCGAAACCCAGCTGACCCAGGTGCCCAACAACGGGCACGGCATGGCCCCCTACATGATGTCGGTGGCGCTGTGGGTGGGCTGCATCGCCTTCAGCCTGATGTATCCTTTGACCGAATATACAGGCAAGCTGAAGAGCGGTGCCGCCTGGTGGCTGAGCAAGGCCTCGGTGCTGTACGCCATCGCGGTGGCACAGGCGCTGGTGATGGTGGCGGCGCTGCACGTCATCAACGGGTTCGACCCGGCCCGGATGGGTCAGACTCTGCTGGTGGCCTGTGTGGCCTCGGTGACCTTCATGTCGGTGATGTACTTCTTCACCAACCTGATGGGCAAGGTGGGCAGCTTTTTGATGCTGGTCTTCATGGTGATCCAGCTGGCCGGCTCGGTGGGCACTTATCCGCTGGAGCTGTCGGGGTCCTTCGTGAAGTATCTGCATGACTGGGTGCCCTTCACCTATACCGTCACCGCCTTCCGCCGTGCCATCTGCGGCGGCGGGAGCGTGACCGGATGCCTGGCTTACCTGGCGGTATGGCTGGTGGTCTTCACGCTGCTGACCATTCTGGTATTCACGGTGCGTGCACGGCGCATCAAGGCGGAAAAGCCTACCCTGATGGTCTGGCTGGAACAACACCGCCTGGCCTGATCCATAATGCATCGCCCCGTTCCATGCGGTTGCATGGAACGGGGCGTTTTTGGCGGCGGAATGCCGCGGTATCCGCCAGCCGCAAAGCCCGGCTGTGCAGCCGCTGTGGGCCATCCTCCAGCGCCAGGTAGAGCACCTCGCTTTTCCGCGTTGCGCGCCCCAGAAAGGCCTTTCCGCCGCACACAGCGAGGCACAGCTGCAGCGCCATCCAGCTCTTTCCGACTTTGGGTGAACCACCCAGTATGTACAATCCCGGAGCCAGCAGGCCATCCACCAGACAGGCCATCGGTTCTAGGGGGTGCTCGTACAACTCCTGCATCGTGTAAGTTTTCAGTTCTTTGGTTTTATTCGTCATCGCATTTTCCTTTCTGCCTCGCGGCCTTACTTGTTATGCTTTTTCCCCAGCCAGGTAACCAAGAGGTATCCCATGACATTCGGCGAAAAACTCCGCCGCGCCCGCAGAGAAAAAGGCCTGACGCAAGCCGAGCTTGCCAATCAGGCCGGGTTGGGGCTGCGGACGATCATTGCCTATGAGAAAGGCGAAACCTACCCGCAGAAGCGCTCCACCTACCAGACATTGGCCGATATTTTGGGTGTGCAGGCGGACGACCTGCACAACGAGGAAACCACGGCCAGCGCGCCGCCGCTGTCCCGCACCCAGTGGGAGAACAGCAAGCGGCGGTACGAGGAGCTGCTGCCAGACGGTCCCGCCTGGCCGGGCGATTCATCCTATGAAGAATACTGCAAAAAAATGGCGCAATCGTCCCATGCGGACACCGCGCGCAATTCCTATAAATCGACCGGATCAGAGTTTCCGCAAATCACGATCCGCCCGGCCCTGGCGAAGGACTTTCCGACGCTATTGCAGATGGCCCACCAGCGCGAACACCAGCACCGCGATGGGTAGCAACAGCAGCATATACAGCGAGAGCGTGCCGTCAAAGCGGTACATCTCCCAGCAGCAGCGGAAAAAGCTGTACAGGGACACGATGGTGTTAAATGCCATCTGGACCACCAGGCTGGCCTGGGTGATGTCGTTGACCAGGCCGGAGATCAGGGCGGAGGGCTGGCGGCGCTCCACCTCCCGCATGGGCAGGTGGAGGATCTTGCGCCAGAGCAGTTTGCGCGCCCGCAGTGTGACCAGGGCGCTGCCGTACCCGCCGGTCAGGTTGATGAGCATGCTGAGCAGGGCGTTGAAAACGTTCATCAGCGCATAGCCGATGATGACCCCGTTGTACAGCTCACCCTTGTTGATGCGGATCAGATAGTTGGAGACGGCCAGCACGACCTCGGTGTTGGCAAACCCCAGGAGCAGCGAGAGCAGGAACAGCCACCACGGGATCGGGAAGCGGGTAAAAAAGGACAGGTACGCCCCAAAGGAGAACTTGGCTTTCTGCTTGTTTTTCATGCGGAGGCCCCTCCTTTCAGGTCCATCATTTCACGGCAGAACGCGCTTTGCTGCAAAACCGTCTGGCGATCGCCCGCCGCGGTGACCGTCCCGTGTTCCAGCACCAGGATCCAGTCGGCGTTTTGCAGCGTCTGGGCGTCGTGGGCCACATACACCACCGTCTTGCCGGCCATCAGGGTGCGGATGCTCTTCCAGACGCAGTCCTTGCCGGATATATCCATGGCGGCGGTCGCCTCGTCCAGCAGCAGGATATCCGACTTCTGCAAAAGCGCCCGCGCCACTGAGAAGCGCTGCCGCTGCCCGCCGGACAGGCTGGCCCCGGCTTCCCCGACCGGTGTGTCATAGCCTTCCGGCTGCTCCTGCACAAAATCCAGAATGCCCACGGCCTCGCAGACCCGATCCAGTTCCCGGTCGTCCGGCGTGCGGTCCAAACCATACAGCAGGTTTTGCCGGATGGTGCCGGAATACATCACACTCTCCTGCGTCACATACCCAACGGCCTGGCGAAAACTGTGCAGGGAAATACCGGCGATGTCCTGCCCATCCACAGCGATGGTCCCCTTTGCCAGCGGGTACAGCCGGTCGATCAGGTTCAGCAGCGTTGTCTTGCCGCTGCCGGAGGGGCCCACGATGGCGGTGATCTGTCCGGCCGGGATCTCGGCGTCGAGGCCGGTAAACAGTGGTTTATCCCCGTAGGAAAAGCACACGTCCCGCAGCGAAATATTCCCCGCGAGCGCCCCCGCATCCCGGCCCTTGTCCAGCGGTTCTTCCTGCTCGTCCATGATTTGGGACACGCGGTCCACAGACCCCTGCGCGCCCTTGAAATTGGACCAGGAATTGCAGTAGTTGCTGAGGATGTTTGTGAGCTGGATCGCAAACCCGTAGTAGGCGATCCATGGGGTCAGGTCCAGGGCGCCGGCGCTGTAGAAGGCACGGCCCGCCAGGATGATCGCCACACTTTGCAGCGCGCCGGCGATGGCGTTGATCGGCAGCGCCAGGCCGCGCACCCACAGGTCGGTCACCTCGGCCTGGTAGGAGGCTTTCATCCGTGCTTCGCCGGCGACCGCTTCTTTTTCCTCGGTGCCCATCGACTTGATCAGCAGCATATTGTTGGCCCGCTCCGCGATGGCCGCGGTCAGCTGTGCGTTGCGCCGGTTGATCAGGTCCGCCACGCCAAAGCGCATCCGCCCCAGCACAAAGGAGATCAGGATGTTTACGGGCAGCACGATCACCAGCGCCCACATCAGCCGCTGGTCATAGCTGGAAACGCGCCCCAGCATCAGCAGGCTGGAGTACGCCGTGGTGAACACCGGCAAAAGCACCTGCATGATCAGGGTGCTGATGCTGGTCACATCGGTGGTGATGCGGCTGAGCAGCTCCTTGGGGTTGTTGGCCTCATAGAATTGCAGCGGCAGATGCACGACCTTTTTCCACACCATCCGCCGCAGGTTCCGGTCGATCCGCGCCAGGCACAGGTTGCTTGTCAGGCTGGAAATGGAGCCGATCACCAGCGATAGCAGCGTAAAAAACAGGTAGGGCAGCACGACGGCGAAAAGGCCCACCTGGCCGGCGAACAGCGCAGCGCTGTATTCGGTCGTGCTGACACTCACGTTGGCAATGAGGGCCGATAGCCTAGGCTGGCCGCTCCATCCATCAATTCCTGTTCCGAGGCTTCCCGGTCAAAAACCAGGGAGCGGGGGATCTCTACACCAGTCGCCTGGACCAACTGATGTGCCCGGACCTTGTCCATGCACAGGGCGGAAGCCAGAGTGCCGCATCCCACTACGGGGATACCGGCCAGTTCCAACAGGCCCTGAACCGTTCCGTCCTCCCCGTTTTTTCCGTGGAGCACGGGAAAGGCCCCGTCTAGCGGTATGATTTCCATACCGCCGCGCCGCCAGACCAGCAGTCCGTGGTCCCGCCGGTTGGGGGAGACAGCGGCGGGCAGGCAGTGGCGCTCCTGCCACGCCCCGGCGAGGATGGCCTCCCACTTGCCGGTATACAGAAACCAGTCCCCCGCCTGGGTGATCCCCACCGGGATGGGGCGGTAACGCTCCCGGTCCATGTGGCGCAGCACGCTGTAAGCGGATTGCAGGGAAACGACGTATTCCGGCGAACAGCCCCCAAACAGTACCAGGATTTTCTTCATTGCCCGTTTTCCTCCTTTTTCTGTTCTAAATATTCCTCCAGGCACACCCCCTGCTCGTAGATCTCTTTTGCGGCCTCTTTGCCTACATAGCGGTAGTGCCAGACCTCCTCGGCGGTGCCGGTCAGGTCGGTCTTGTCCCCGGGATACCGCCAGATGAACCCGTACTCCCAGCTGTGCTCCTGCAGCCAGAAGAACACGTCGTAGGTGGCGCCGCCCAAATCTACCGCCAGGCCCAGCTGATGCTCGCTGGTGCCGGGGACAGCCACCCACTGCTGGGCCAATTCCCGGGCCTCTTCCTCTGAGTACCCCTCCGCCAGGTTGCCGTCTATCTCCTCCTGGAACAGCTTCTCCTGTTCCTCCTGGGTACGGTAGCCGGAGAGCACCTGGGGCAGTTCTCCCCAGTTGCCTTCCCTGGCAGCCTCCAGCATTTCCATCAAAGGCTGGTAAATACGCTCGTCCACTTGCTGGCCCCCGGGCACCTCCACCAGGTCCACCGTATAGTTTTCAGGCAGGGGGTTCCAGCGGTTCACCAGCAGCAGGTTCCATTCCCCGTCCGGCTGCTGCGCAGGAACGGAGGCTGAGCCGCTTTCCGGACTGGACGTTGGATCGGTTTCCGCCGCTATCCCCAGCTGGGGCTGGCTTCCCGGATCTTGGGATGTGGGCGCTTTCCAGGTGAGGGCGGCGTAAGCCGTCACCAGCACAAAGGCGATAAAGAGCAGGACCATCACCCACAGGAACAGGGAAAAGCCGTGGCCTTTGGGGGCGGGCTGCTCCCATTGGATATCCGCGTGTTTCATTTTCATGGCAAATCTTCCTTTCTCGAAACAATATAACAGGGGACCCCTTTCTGGTTTTTATCCTACCAGAAAGAGGTCCCCTGTTTTTTAAGATCTGCCTAGGGTTTTCCTAAGATTTTATAAAGATTTTTTCGTGGGCAGCTCCACGGTAAAGGTGGTCACCCCCTGTTCACTGTGGGCGGAGATGCTCCCCCCGTGGAGGGTGACGATCTCCTTGGCAATGGCCAGCCCCAGGCCCGCGCCGCCGGTGGCGGTGGAGCGGGCCTCGTCCAGGCGGAAGAACTTCTCAAAGAGGGCGTCCAGCTGGTGGGCGGGAATGGTCTTTCCCTGATTTTGCACGAAAAACTGCGCCTGTTCATCTGCCTGCTCCGCCCACAGGAGAATCGGGGTCCCCGGGGTGCTGTAAGATACGGCGTTCTTCAGCAGGTTGTTGAACACCCGGGCCAGCTTCCCGGCGTCGCCCTCCACGGTCAGATCCTGGGGGACATTCAACTCTATGGTGTTGCCGTGGGCTTGGAGCAGGGGGTAGAACTCGTCGGTGAGCTGCACCAGCAGGTAGCTCATGTCCACCGGCTCCTTTTCCAGGGTGAGCTGCTGGAGGTTATACCGGGTGATGTCGAAAAACTCGTTGATGAGCCCCTCCAGCCGCTGGGACTTCTCCAGGGCGATGTGGGTGTACTTTTCCCGCTGAGGCTGGGGCATATCCGGCACCTCGTCCAGCAGGCTCAGGTAGCCGATGACCGAGGTGAGGGGCGTTTTCAAGTCGTGGGCCAGGTAAGTGATCAGGTCGTTTTTCCGGGCGGTCTCCTGCTGGAGGGCCTGTTCCCGGCGCTGCAGCTTGCTTTTCCACTCCGCCACCTGGGCGGCGATCTCCTGCTGCTGGGGCGGGAAGACCTGGCTGGCGTCCCCATCGGAATCCAGGGTCTGGCGCAGCCGTTCGGCGATGTCCCGGACGTCCTCCTGCTCTTTCTTCCGGCGGGCCAGCTGGCGGGTGAGGAACACCGCCCCGGCCCACAGCAGGCCGTTGACCACCAGCACTCCCAGCAGGAAGGGCTTGACCCAGTGCCAGTTGATGTGCTGTACGATGCCGTAAGTCCCGGCCGAGGGGACATATTCCTCCCAGGTGAGCATGAAGGTGCTCTCCACCCAGTCCACAAACACCCCGTTGAACACCGTGTCCAACAGGAAGTACAGTACCAGGCTCACCGCCAGCAGAGACAGGCAGCCCGCGGCCAAAGGCCCGTACTTACGCGTCCATTTCATAGCCAACCCCCCACACGGTTTTGATGTACTTGGGACGCTCGAAGGAATCCCCCAGCTTTTCCCGAAGATGCCGGATGTGTACGGTGATGGTGTTGTTGTCCTTAGTGTAGTAGCCCTCCCCCCAGACACGGCGGAACAATTCCTCCGAGGAGACCACCTTCCCCTTGTTTTCGCAGAGGACAGCCAGCAGGGAGAACTCGGTGGGCGTCAGGGACAGGGGCGCGCCGTTGAGGGAGGCCTGGTGGGTCTCCACGTCGATGACCAGGCCGCCGCAGGTGAGAGGCTCTTTCTGTAAAAATTCCCCGTTGTAGCGCTTATACCGCCGCAGCTGGGCTTTCACCCGGGCCACCAGCTCCAGGGGAAGGAAAGGCTTGGTGACGTAGTCGTCCGCCCCCAGGGACAAGCCGTTGATCTTGTCCAGCTCCTCCCCTTTGGCGGTGAGCATGATCACCGGGTACTGGTACCTTTCCCGGATGCGCCTGCACAGCTCAAAGCCGCTGATCTCCGGCAGCATCACGTCTAAAATGGCCAAATCCACCGGTCCGGCCTGGATCTGCTCCAGGGCCTCCTGCCCGTTGTAGCAAACCAGTGTCTCATAGCCCTCGTTTTTCAGATACAGGGTCACCAGGTCAGCGATCTCCCGCTCGTCGTCCACCACCAAGATTTTCTCCGCCATGCCATCCCCTCCTTTGCTGCTCTCAGTATAGCACACTTCCCGGCGGATTTCTTTAAGAAAATCCTAAGAACAGAAAGAGCGGGTCTCACACCC
>OJQW01000865.1_pt1 | contig 10678 bp, 8 predicted proteins | sample 1599041 | NCBI WGS metagenome assembly OJQW01 (sample SAMN03922518, study PRJEB24848) | human gut metagenome | isolation source: stool sample | host: Homo sapiens | place: Germany | collected 2010-02
CACAGTGCGGGTGTAGTAGTCCAGGCCGCGGACCAGGCCGGGGTCTATCTCAAACTCGATGCCCAGGGCGGTCAAAAACTCCTGAACCTTGGCAAAGTGGGCTTTGCAGTCCTCGCACAGGTAGTCGGTGATCTTGGGCGCGCCCTTGCACACCTCCTGGCACTCGGGGCTTTTGCAGTCCAAAATGCGCATGGGGTTGCGCTCCAGCCGGGAGAGGCAGGTGTCGCACAGCTGCTCCTTGCGGGCAGTGAAGTACTCTTTCAAGGCCTTGTGGTACTCCTTGCGGCACTCGGGGCAGCCGATGGAGTTCAGCTGCAGGCCCACGTCCTCCAGGCCCAGGCGTTTAAAAGCGGACAGCGCCATGGCGATAATCTGGGCATCGGCCACGGGCTCGGCGGCGCCGAACATCTCCACGCCGAACTGGTGCAGCTCCCGCAGGCGGCCCGCCTGGGGCTTCTCATACCGGTAGCAGGAGGTGAGGTAGTACAGCTTCACCGGGTAGCCCGCGTTGTACAGGCCGTTTTCCAGCATGGCCCGCACAGCGCCGGCCGTGCCCTCGGGCCGCAGGGTGATGGAGCGGCCGCCCTTGTCCTCGAAGGTGTACATCTGCTTTTCCACCACGTCGGTGGTATCGCCCACGCCCCGCTGGAACAGCTCGGTGTGCTCAAACACTGGGGTGCGCACCTCGCCAAAGCCGTTGAGCTCCGCCTCACTGCGGAAGACGTCCTCCACCACTTGCCATTTTTCCGATTTCCCCGGGACGATGTCCACCGTCCCCTTGGGTGCTTTTGTAATGAGTTCCATACCGTATCATGTCTCCTTTCGCCCAGTGCCTGGGCAGTCCTATCGCGTTATTGGGCGGCGGCTCCGCCGCGCCATCAGATACCATCCTCATCTTTCTTGAAAGAAAGATGCAAAGACCAGCGTGACGCTGGACCCCTACCGCGCACGGCTGCTTTGGCCGCCGGCATTTCCGCAAACGGGAAGCAGCGCCGCCCGCGTGTTCCACTTCCCGGTTTTCTCCCGAGAGCGGGGCGCAAGCTTATGGCCTTGTGTCCGCGCTTTCTCACAGTGACGGAGAGATGTTGCCGGAACTCCCCTCCTGCTGGCTTGGTGCTTCCTTATAAAAAGAAGCCAAGCGCCTTCCCTTCGCGGAGCGGGGCGCAGCCTTACGTCCGGTGGCCGATCGTGCCCCTTTCGGCAAAGCGCTTTTCGTACTTTTCCAGCGCCTTGCCCAGGGCGGCTTCCCCCTCCAGGCCTAAGCACTGGCTCAAGCACAGCAGGGAGAACAGGCAGTCCCCCAGCTCCTCCTCCAGGGAGGCCGTCGGGGTAAAAGGCTTTGTGCCGTACGCCGTGGATCTCAGCACCTCTTTGGCCAGCTCCCCCACCTCGGAGGAGAGGTCCAGCATCCGCGCCTGGGGGTCAGTGCCCAGGCCGTAGCGGGCCATCCAGTCTTTTACGCGCTGTTGTTGCTCGTCCATGGGAATCCCTCCTTGCCCGCGGCAAATACAAAAGACCTCCCCCAGGACGCGGCGAACAAAGGCCGTGCCAGGGACGAAGGTCTCTCCGTGGTGCCACCCTGATTTAAAGGCGGAAACCCGCCTTCCTTTTTTCTATCATGTTTTGGCTGGCGGGCGTCTTTCCTTCCCTCGTCTCCCAAGGGGGCTTCCAGCGCCCCAAGGGCGCCCCCACTCTCTGCTGGGCCTCCGGAAGTACTCATCCCGCTTCTATCGCCGCATGGTATATTATAGCTTGTCCCCGCGGGTTTTGCAACGGGGAAAATCGCTTTCACAGGACGGCGCCGCCTGGGCCGCCCCAAAGTTCGCCGGGAAAGAGCCCGCTCAATCCCGCAGGATGTTGCGCCAATCCAAATCGCCCCGCTCCAGGCCGTGGATGAGCACCTCGGCAGTGGCGATGTTGGTGGCCACCGGGATGTTGTGCATGTCGCACAGGCGCAGCAGGTTCATGTCGTTGGCCGTCTCGTGGGACTTGGGGTTTAAGGGGTCCCGGAAGAACAGCAGCAGGTCGATCTCGTTGCAGGCAATGCGCGCCGCGATTTGCTGGTCGCCGCCCTGGGCCCCGCTTAAAAACCGCTGAATCTCCAGCCCCGTGGCCTCAGAGACCATCTTGCTGGTGGTGCCTGTGCCGCACAGGGTGTAGCGGCTTAAAATGCCGCAATAGGCAATGCAGAACTGGACCATCAGCTCCTTTTTCGCGTCGTGTGCTGTGATTGCAATGTTCATGTTGGCAATCTCCTCTCCTTTGGTATGGCTGCTCCGCGCAGCTTAGTTTGCTCCCCATCTATGTAGTGTACCCACCGGCGCCTACAGGCCCGCGATGGGTATGCTCTCTCCTTCTATGCGCCCGGCAATGCGGCACAGCGCCTTCATCCCGGGGGAATCCTCCGGCGCGCCCTGACCCCGCAGGAACGAGGCCGCCAGGGAATAGTCCTCCGGCACCACGCCCAACAGGCGGATGCCCGCCCCGTCGATGACGCCGTCCAAGTCCCCATAGGCCCCGGTCTGCTGGAACAGCTTCCCGTGAAACCGGTTGATGACCAGCCGGGCCTGGGGCACCTCCAGCCGCTCTAAGAGCTCCCGGGCCGTGGCGGCACCCCGCACGCACACGGGGTCTGGATTGCAGACCACCAAGGCCCTGTCCGCGCCGGCCGCCGCCGAGCGGAACCCGCCGCCCACTCCCGCGGGGGAGTCCAGCAGCACGTGGTCGTAATAGCGTTTTAAAAGGGGTACCAGCTTTTTCATCACACCGGGGCGGATGAAATCCTCCCCCAAAGAGGGCGCGGGCAGCAAAAACAGCCCTTCCGCCCCGCCGCAGGGATAGATGGCCTCTGCCGGGGAACACCGGGCAAAGACCACGTCGGCTATATCGAACACCAGGTTCTCTTCGGTGCCGGTCATGCGGTCCAGGCTGCGCAGGCCCGCGTCGCAGTCCACCAGCAGGACACGGCGGCCCCGCTGGGCCAGCGCGCGGCCCAATCCCACCGCCAAGGTGGACTTGCCCACGCCGCCTTTCCCAGACGTGATTACTGTTGCTATACCCATAGAAATTCTACCTCAGCTATCATCTTAGCACACCTAAGGCAAATTGTCAAAAACAAATGCGCGCAGTTTACTATTTTGTGCGCTATAGACATTTTCCAGGCCTTTTCTTTGGCTAAGAATTCTGGACGATTCCTCTCTGTAATACCCCCGGCTTTCAGCCGCTGGAGTAATAGGGCCCGTCTGGGGCGCTGGCAGAGCTTTCGCTGTCCCCATCGTCCCCGCCGCCGTCGCTGGAGCTGCTGCCTTCGCCGCTTTCCTGACCGCTGTCAGGGCTGGGAGAAGGGCTGGCGCTCTCCCCGGTGAAGGGGGTGTCGGGGATGTCGCTGCCCCGGTCCGTGGTGGGCGTGGGGGTGGAGGCGGGCTCTGTCCCAGAGGAGGCATCGCTGTCCCCCTGCTGGGCCTGGGAGGCGCCTTCCTGCTGGGCCTGCTCCTCGGCGATTTCCTCAGCCGTCTTCATGATAGCGCCGTCATCGTCCACCTGGTTGCCGTTCTGGTCGAACTTATTGCCGTCCTCGTCCCAGGTGTAGAAGCCGAAGTACTGGTCCAAAATATCCTTGGCCACGTTCTTGGCGTAGTTGCCGGAGTTGCCATGCTCCATCATCACGGCGATGGCGATTTCCGGGTCGTTGGCAGGGGCGTAGCAGATAAAGCTCAGGTTGGGCTCGGTGTAATCCGGGTCGGTGGTTTTCAAGTTGGAGGTTTCCGCGGTGCCGGTCTTGGCGGCGATGGACACCGGGTAGTTGGCAAAGACATTGGAGGCCGTGCCCTCGGTGGCCACCATCTGCATACCGGCCTGCACCACGCCCAGCACATCGCTGGAAAGGCCCGCGTCGTACAGCTCCACAGGCTCATAGGCCTCCAGCACCGTTTCGCCGGTGTAGTCCAGCACCTTATCTAAGAAGTGGGTTTGCAGCCGCACGCCGCCGTTGGCGATGGTGGCGCACATGGTGGCCAGCTGGATGGGGGTGAACATGTTGTCCGCCTGACCGATGGCCGTCTGGGCGGAGACGCCGTCGGTCCAGTTTACGCCGTGGTTCTCCCGGTACTCCTGGGGGTTGGACATGGTGCCGGTAGACTCCCCAATTTCCACGCCGGTGGTGGTGCCCAGGCCGAAATACTCGGCATAGGGCGCCAGCCGGGCAATGCCCAGGTTCAGGCCCACGTTGCTGAAGTAGGTGTTGCAGGAGTGGGCCAGGGCCCCGTACAGGTTCCAGGTGCCGCCGCCGCAAAGGCAGCCCTGGCTCAGGTCAAAATAGTTCCACACGCCGTTGCAGGTGTAGGTGGTGCCGGAACTGATGATGCCCTCCTGCAGGGCCGCCAGGGCCACCACCGGCTTAAACACAGAGCCAGGGGCAAACACGCCGTTTAAGGCCAAGTTCACCATGGGCTCGTCCTCATCGGCCAACAGGTTGTTGTAATACTCCCCGTCCCCGGCGATGCTCTCCACCAGCTGGTTCACATCGTAGGTGGGGTAGGAGGAGCAGGCCAGCACCCCAAAGGTATCCACATCCAGCACCACCACCGCGCCGGAAGTGGCGTCTCTGGCATCGGTGTTGCTCTGGATATTTTTCTCCAACGAGAGGTTTGCCACCCGCTGCAAGTCAGAGTCCAAGGTGGTTTGGATGGTGTGGCCCTCCTCGGGGGCGGTGGTCACCGCCGTGCTGGTGACAGTGCCGGTGCCGTCGGTGTAGATAGTCTCCTCGCCCCGCTTGCCCCGCAGCTCCTCCTCAAAGGCGGCCTCCAGGCCGGAGCGGCCCATGGTGTCGCTCCACTTGTAGCCGGAGATGTTATCCTCGGCGTCGTAGGTGTTGCCGTCCTCCACGGCCTGCTGGTACTGTGTGTCGGTGATGACGCCGGTGTAGCCCACCACGTGGGGGGCCAAAGAGCCGTCCTCCCCGTAGGTGCGGGTGACAGCCACCCGGGTCTCGATGCCGGGCCACTCGCTGGCGTGCTCGCTGATGACGCCCACGGTCTCGGCGGAGACATCCTCGGCGATGACGTAGGGGCTGGTGCGGGAAAAGCCGTCCTGGGTCATGGAGTAGCGCACGGACACCACGTTCCGGGCGTCCTCCCGGGAGTAGCCCTGGCAGTCGTACCGGCGGGTCAGGGCGCTCATGCAGTCCTCGGCGGTGGCGTACTCGGCCAGCTCCAAAGACTCCTGCAAGGCGGCGATAGCGCTTTCGCTGTCCTCGGCGTACTGATAGGTGCCGTCCTCCGCCAGCACAATGGGCAGCCTATCCCGCCACGCCTCGCCCCGCTCCATGAGCAAGTCCAGCACCTGGAGGATGGTTGCGTTGCGGGCGCTGTAGTCCATGTCCAGCGCGTCGTATACAATGTTATAGCTGGAGCGGTTGCCCGCCAGCACATTGCCGTCCCGGTCCAGAATCTCCCCCCGGGCCGCCTCTATCTCGATGGTATCGGTGCGGTTGGAAAGGGAGATTTGCTCGAACTCGTCGCCCCGAAGCACTTGCCACTGGAACAGGCGGAGCTCATACACTGCAAACACCGCCAGCACCAGCAGGATGCAGGCGGCGGAACGGCCGAATTTTCCGATTTTAGGCATTTTCAAAGGGGGGAAGCCTCCTTTCCGGCGGGGGATATGTCACAGCCTGCTTTCCTCCTGGGGCCGCAGCGCCTGGGAGAGACCGCGGTTTAAAAAGTACACCAGGGGCAAAAACAGCAAGGTGTAAAGGTACTTGGGCAGGTAGTGGTGGGTAAAGGCGTAGCTGGGGTGGGAGTACCGGAAGAAGTACAGGAAGAACCACTGCAAGCACACCGTCAGGCCAATGCCCACAATCCCCGTGAGAAGGGCCGTGGCGATGTTGCTCTGCAAGTACACCCGCACCAGCAGGCTGATAAAAAAGCAAAGCACTCCCAGCACCAGGGCGTGGAAGCCCAAGGTGCCGGAGAGGCCGAAATCACAGAAAAGGCCGCCCACCACCCCAAAGGCCAGGGCGGGGATTTCCGTCTCGAACATGGCGATGGTAATCACCGCCGGGAACAGCAGCACAGGCCGGGCCCCAAAAAGGGGCGGCAAAAGCCCCGGGGTCTCTTGGAGCATGAACAGCACCAGCAGTTCCAGGGTGTAGGCCAAGTAGCGGATGACTTTGTTCCATTCCACCCTCATTCCGCGTCCTCCTCCCCTGAGGTATCCTGCCCCACGGGGATTTCCTCCCCATCGCCGGCGCCGGGGAAGTCGATGACCACGAACACATCCTGCACGCTGGTCAAGTCCTCATAGGGCTTGATAACCGCGTAGTTGGAGATGTCGTTTTCAGACTTCTGCACGCTTTGCACCTGGCCGATGATGACATCCGCCGGATAGGTGCCCCCCACCCCCGAGGTGGTGACGATGTCCCCCTCCTGGACCTGGGTGTCGTTGGAGAGGTAGCTCAGCCGCAGCAGCCCCGCGCTGGCGGAGGTGATGTCGCTGGAGATGACGCCGCTCTCCCCCCGGGAGGGCACCACGGCGGAGACGTTCACGTCCTCCGAGAGCAGCGTGGTCACCTTGCTGGTGGTGGCGTAGGCCTGGGTGACCACGCCCACCAGCCCCTGCTGGGTGATGACCGGGTCCCCCACGGAGATGCCCGCCAGGGTGCCCTGGTCAATGGAAAAGCCGTAAAAAACGTCGTTGGGGTCCCGGCCGATGACCGTGGCCGCCCGCAGGGTGTTCTCCGGGGCGTCCTCCGTGATGTCCAGCTGGACTTTCAGCTGCTCGTTTTCCTTTTGGGTGTTCTCATAGTCCACCAGCTGCTCCCGCAGGGTGGCGTTTTCCTGGGAGAGGCTGTTCACCATCTCCTTGAGCTCGTCCCGGGAGAGGGCGTCCAGGTCCACGAACTCCGTCACCGAGCCGGTGACCTGGGTGCTCACGCTCTGCATGGGGGAGGTGACAAAGCCCAGCAGGCTTGCCACCACCGAGCCCCCTGCCGTGGCGGTATAGATGAGCAGGCCCAAAAGCACCACCACTACAATGACCAGCACCTTAAAGGAGCTGGTTTTGAAAAAATCCTTCAAGTTCGCGCTCTCCTTTTTTGGATTTCCCACTAAAACCGAATGCGGACTGCCAAGAGCCCCTGGCAGTCCTCACATCCCTCACTTGCCTCGTCCCAGGGCAGGGCTGCCCCAGGCATACCGCGCCGGGAAGCCTTCCCTTACGCGCCATGTTTTACTTTCTGCGGCCCCTGTAGCGGTTCTTGGGCAGCTCCACTTCCAGGCTTTTGCCGGTGCCCTCCACCACGCAGTCCAGGGGACGTTCCGCCACATGGACAGGGATGCCCGTCTCCTGGGCCACCAGCTTGTCCAGGCCCCGCAGCAAAGCGCCGCCGCCGGTGAGCATGATGCCCCGGTCGATGATGTCCGCCGCCAGCTCCGGCGGGGTCTTTTCCAAGGTGTCCTTAATGGCGTCCACCACAATCATCACGCTGTCGGCCAAAGCCTCCCGGACCTCGTCGGCGTGGATGGTCACGTTCTTGGGCAGGCCGTCCACCAGGTTGCGGCCCTTGATTTCCACAAAGGCGTTGATGGTCTCCTCGGTGGGGAAGGCGGAGCCAATGCGGATTTTAATCTCCTCGGCAGTGCGCTCGCCAATGAGCAGGTTGTACTTCTTCTTCACGTAGGAGACAATGGCCTCGTCGAACTTGTCGCCGGCCATGCGCACGGAAACAGAGGTGACAATGTCCCCCAGGGAGATGACGGCCACCTCGCTGGTACCGCCGCCGATGTCCACCACCATGCAGCCGGTGGGCTCCCCTACGGGCAGGCCCGCGCCAATGGCGGCTGCCATGGGTTCCTCAATCAAGTCCACGTTGTTGGAGCCGGCCTGGCGGGCGGCGTCCTCCACGGCGCGGCGCTCCACCTCGGTGACGCCCGAGGGGATGCACACCACAATGCGGGGACGGTTGAGGGTGTTGGACTTCAGCGCCTTTTTGATGAAGTACTTCAGCATGGCCGCGGTCACGTCAAAGTCGGCGATGACGCCGTCCTTTAAGGGGCGCACCGCCACAATGGAGCCGGGGGTGCGGCCCAGCATCTCCTTGGCCTGCTTGCCCACAGCCAGCACCTCGTCGGTGCGCACGTCCACCGCCACCACAGAGGGCTCCCGCATCACAATGCCCTTGCCCCGCATAAACACCAGTGTATTCGCAGTCCCCAAGTCGATGCCGATATCCTTGGAGAACATAGTAAACATAGAGAATAACCCAGAAAGAAATCCAGTTGCTGCCATACAATACCTCTGCCTTTCCAGCCCCTCGGGCCCGTTATTTCCAAACTCTATACCGCAGTAAAAAAGCCGCTTGGCTTTATGGTTTCCCATTTTCGCGGAAACACCCGCATGAAGCCGCCCCGCGCCCGGTAAAGCCCCAGCTGCTCTGGGACCTGGGCATGGGCCCGGCTTTTACCATTATAGCCTATTTCCCAACATTTCTCAAGGTGAAAGTTTACATAAACCAATAAAATCCTGAAAATCCTAATATATGCGCCTTTCTCGCGAATCCCCCACAAGATATGCGGCCGGGGCGGGTTTTACCGGCCTGTGCTGCCAAAGCCGCCCTGGCCCCGGGCCGTCTCGGAGAGCTCCTCCACCTCTGCCAATTCCGGCAGGCACACGGGCAGAATCACCAGCTGGGCGACGCGCTCCCCCGGCTGGATGGCGTAGGCCTCCCGGCTGTGGTTGCGCAGCCCCACGTGCAGCTCCCCGCGGTAGTCGCTGTCGATGACGCCCACCCCGTTGGAGACGGCAACCCCATGCTTCACCCCCAGGCCGCTGCGGGTGAAGATGAGCCCCACATGGCCCTGGGGAATCTCCGCGGCCAGGCCCGTGGGGAACAGGGCGCTGTCCCCCGGCTCCAGCACCACCGGCTCCTGGATGCAGGCGCACAAGTCAAAGCCCGCGCTGCCCGCCGTCTGCCGCTGGGGGAGCTGCGCCCCCGGCCGCACTTTTTTCATCCGCAACACCATGTTTCCTTCCATGTCCCGCTCCTTCCACTGTCGTGAGTTTTCCACATTATCGTTTTCCACGCTTTTCCACAGGGGGAAAATCCAGCAGCCAAGCCCTTTTCCAGGGGGTGGCCCATAGATTTTAAACATTTTCCACCGAGTTTTCCACTTTCATTCCACGCCCCGGTGAAAAAGCCCCCGGGTGTAGTCAAATCCAGGGGGATTCCCCTGAAAACAGGCGTCTAAGATATCCCCACATTCCACAGAGTTTTCCACCGTAAAGCGCGCCACCCCAAAATCCACAGGGGCCAGCTCCTTGCCCAAATCGCACAGCCACAGGGGCACGGAATTGAGCACTTCGATGTTTTTCCCGCCCCGGCACACCACGGGGAACTCCTTGCGCTTGCGGTCCGTCAGGCAGCCGGGCTCCTTGCAGTGGAGGCACCCTTTGGGGGAGTTGGCCAGGGGGCAGTTGCGCACCAGCATCATGGGCTGGCGGCCGTAGACCATCAGGCCCCGGGGCAGGCTGTCCCCCAACTGGGACACCTCCCGGGCGGTGAGCTCCAGAGACAGCTCCGCCGTGGAGAGGCCCAGTGTCCGGAAAAACTCCAAGCTGGCGGTGTTGTAGATGTTCAGCCCAAAGCTGCCATGGACCCCCGCGCCCAGCTGCCGGGCCAGCGCCACGGCGCCCAGGTTCCCGCAGAGGAATTGGTCAAAGCCCGCCTGGACGCACTGTTCCATTTTTCGGACTGTCCGATTTTCCTCCCCGAACAGCGCCCGGGGGATGTCCAGAAAAACGGACGGATACCCCTGCCCCCGCAGGCGCTCCAGCTGGGCCAGCGGCGTCTCCAGGGGCAGCACGATTTCCCGGCATCTCTTCGCCTGGGGGCACACCTGGGAAACCAGCCGGAACTGGGCCCGCAAGGGCAGCTCCCCCTGCCGGGAGGAATGGGCGGAAAAGGACAGCGGCATCCTCTGGAAGGGGATGGGCTCCCGCTCTTCCCGCAGACGCAGCAAGGTGTCCAAGGCCTCCCGCCGCAGGGCGTTGAGGGTGGACACACCGCAGGGCACCCCTGCCTGGGGCACTTGAACGCTCTCCGCGCGGAAGGGCGTGCCCCCTGTCTTTTGCAGCTGCTGGACGCACCGCTCCTGGGGCAGCAGGGAGAGGCCCTCCCCCAAAGGCGCGGTGGAGACAGCCCGGCGGCCTTCCCCATCCCGGGCGGTGAGGAGCAATGCCTCCCCCTGCACTTTTAAGTCCAGAAAAACGGACACCCGCTGGTTCTCCCCCCGGTACAGCCCCCGCAGGGAGGCGAACACCTTCTCGGTGGCCTGGGTCACGTCCTCCTTCCGGCGCACGCCGAACATGGCGCGGCCCCGCTCCCCGGTGAGATACCCCTGGGTAAACCCGGAGCGGGAAAACACGGCCTCCAGCTGGTCCAGCAGGGCCTGGGGCACCTCCTCCCCATCGGCGGCGCGGCGGCAGGCAGAAACAGCGGCCGCCACGTACTCCGGCCGCTTCATCCGCCCCTCGATTTTGGCGGAGCACACCCCCGCCTGTTTTAACTGTCCAATTTCCCGGACAAAGGACAAGTCCTTCAAAGACAGGTCGTGGCCGGTGCCCCCCGGCGCGGCAAAGGGCAGGCGGCAAGGCCTGTCTCTTATACACATCTGACGCTGCC
>OJQW01000873.1_pt1 | contig 10610 bp, 10 predicted proteins | sample 1599041 | NCBI WGS metagenome assembly OJQW01 (sample SAMN03922518, study PRJEB24848) | human gut metagenome | isolation source: stool sample | host: Homo sapiens | place: Germany | collected 2010-02
CTATCATTTTACCCCTGCGTTTGTGCCTGAACGCAGGGGTTTGTCAGTGGTCTGAACGCGCCCCGTCCTCCAAGGGACGGGGCGCGTTTGTTTTTTTTGGCGCTATTTGTAAATGACGTGCCTGCGCCGCTCGCGGTAGCGAATGCGCTCGTAGACGAGCGCCAGATCCGGACAGACGCACAGTATGATGGCGTAGAGTTTGCGGTGCAGGGGCAGCCAGAAGGCGTGCTTTGTACGCAGCAGGTCGGGCAGGCGCTCGCGGAATTCGCGAATCTGGCGCTTCCACGACGGGTGCGTGCGGAAACGCGGACAATCGAGTATGTTGTTCAGGCAGACGATGCGCACGTGGTAAGCGCGCGCCTTGGCCGCCTCCAGCGATTCCGGATAGGACTTGCGCGCGATGCGCACGATCTCCTCGTGGGCGGCGACGCGGTCGTCCACCATGGTATCGCCGCGGGTGCGCATGATGCTGCCCGGCCGCACGCTGTAAAAATAGAGATAGTCGCCCAGAACCAGCGCCTGTTCGGCGCGCGAAGCCAGCGTGGCCATGACGAAAGCATCCTCGCACTTCATGCCCACGGGAAAACGCAGGCCCTTGAAGAGTTCGGCGCGCACCAGTTTATCGTTCACCACTTCGGTCATGCCCTGCTCGCGGCCGGCCAGCGCATGGAACACGGCCCTGTTGCCGACGATGCGCCGGGGCGCGTGGGCCGCCGGCATGACGCGGGCGTTCGCGTCGTACACTTCCAAATGCCGGTAAATGACGAAATCCGCGCAACTCTCCGCCGCGGCGGCGGCGAGCACGGCGCAGGCGTCCTCGCGCAAAAAATCGTCGCTGTCCAAAAAGAGATAGTAGTTGCCCGTGGCCGCGTCCAGCCCGGCGTTGCGCGCTGAGGACACGCCGCCGTTCTCCTTGTGGATGACGCGCACATTTTGGGGATGGCGCGCGGCGAACGCATCGCAAAGTTCGCCGCAGCGGTCGGGCGAGCCATCGTCGATGAGAATGACTTCCACGCGCTCAAAGATCGTCTGTTCCTCCAGCGAGCGCAGGCAGCGCGGCAGATACTTCTCTACGCCATAGACGGGGACGATGGCGCTGATGTTTATTTCCATTTGCGCTTTCCTTCCCTTTTCTCCACGCGCCGCCGGTGCAGGCTGCGGGCCAACGCCGGGCAGAGGCAGAGCAGCACGGCGTAGACCTTGCGCTGGGGCGGCAGCCACGTGCGGTCGCGGTTTTTCAAAAGCGCGCCCATCTCTTTGCGCAGGGCGGCGAGATGGCGGCGGAAGCAGGCCTCGTCGCCGATGCCCGGGTGATCCATCATGTCGTTCAAAATATACAGGCGCATAAACAGCGTGCGCGCCTTGGCCACTTCGGCCAGTTCCGGCCACGTCTGCACCGTGAGGCGCTCGGCCTCCTCATGGATGCTCACGCGCAGATCGAGCAGTTCCGGACGCAGCGTATGCATGGCGCTGCCCTGGCGCAGGCGGTAGAAGTACAGCGCCGGGGCGGGAATGACCGCGCGCCGCAGGCGGCAGAGCACGCGGAAGAGAAACACCACGTCCTCGCCCACGCTCCAGCCCTCGGGAAAGCGCGTGTCGCCGATCACATCGCGGCGATAGGCCTTGGGCGCGTTTTCGATGATGCCGTATTTATGGGTGAGCAGCGCGCGGTGGACTTCCGGCCCCTCGAGCACGAGCGTCTCCGGCGCGTCGGGCACTTGGACTTCCTCGTCGCCATAGACGTCCGCCATGCGGAAAAACACGCCTTCAGCGCCGCCGTCCAGATACTGCAGGACGATCTCGACAGCGTCGCGGCGGAGGAAATCATCGCCGTCGATAAAGACCACGTATGTCCCCGCCGCCGCGTCCATGCCGGCGTTGCGCGCCGCCGATACGCCGGCGTTGCGCTGGTGGATGACCTTCGCGTTCGGGTGTTCGCGGGCGAAAGCATCGCAGATCGCGCCGCTCCGGTCGCTGGAGCCATCGTCCACAAGAACGATCTCCATACGCGCCCAGGCCGTTTGCTCCGTAAGCGAGCGCAGGCAGCGCGCGAGATACGTTTCCACGTTGTATACAGGCACGATCACGCTGATGGTGTCAGCCATACCGCAACGTTCCTCCTCAGTGTTCGTAGGTCAGTATGCCGCGGTTTTTGCGGCAACGGCGGCGCACATAGGCGGCCACCAGATCCGGGCAGAGCAGCGACGCCAGCGCGTAAACGCGGCGCATGAAGCGCACTTGCGGGCAGCGCAGGAACAAAAGCGACCCCAGGCGCTTGCGCAACAGGCGATACTGGAACTTCCAGCAGGGGTGTCTGCGGAAATGATCGCACTCGAAAATGGCGTCCAAAGAGCGCAGCTGAATGATGTTGTAGCGCCCCCACGCATGCGTAAGATACTGCGGATACTTTTCCTTCGCCAGTTCCACCAGCGGAGAAGTGGCTTCCAGCCACTGGTTGAGGCGGCCGTCGCGCACATGGGTGATGCTCATCGGGCGCATGCGATAGTAGTAGAGCACGTCCGGCAGCATCAGGAGTTTCTGCGCGCGGGAGATGACCGCGGGCAGAAGATAGGCGTCCTCGTAAATGCGCCCCTGCGGATAGCGAAGGCCATCATAGAGCGCGCGGCGGTAGAGCTTGTCCCAGCAGAAGTACTTGAAGCGCTTGTCAAACAGGGCGCTGAAGACCTTGTCGTTGCCGTCAAAGAGCGTCTCCTCGCCGCCGACCACCTTCATCACCGCCTCGTCGCCCCAGACGCTGGCAAAACCGAAGCAGACCACATCCGCGCCGGTGCGCACGGCAGCCCCGTAGGCGCGGGCAAAGCACTCCGGCTCGACAAAATCGTCGCTGTCGACAAAGCCGATGAACGCGCCCGTGGCCGCGTCCAGCCCGGCGTTGCGCGCCGAGGATACGCCGCCGTTTCCCTTGTGGAGAACGCGGACGTTGGCGTGCTGCGCGGCAAACTCGTCGCAGATGCGGCCGCTTGCGTCGGTGGAACCGTCGTCGACCAGGATGACCTCCGTCTGGTCAAAGATCGTCTGCGCCTGGATGGATGCGAGGCAGCGCGGCAGATACTGTTCGACGTTGTAGACCGGTACGATCAGGCTGATGTGCGCGTCCATGGCAACGCCTCCTCTATCGTTTTATCGCGCGCCGCTTGTACCACAGCTTCGCAAGCCATGGGCTGATACACAAAAGCAGCGCGTGCGCCTTGATCTTCGGGGTCAGCACTTCACGCTCGGGGTTTTTCAGAAGCGCCACGATCTCTCTTCGGTGCGCCCGAAGCAGTTCGCGGTAATAACTCGTATCGATCAGTTCAGGCACGACGAGCATGCCCAGCAGTATGTGCCTCCGCGCGTTCATTTTGTCCGCCTGCGCCAGAGGCAAAAGTTCCGGATACGCCTGTACGCTCAGGCGCTCCATCTCCTCATAGACGGCAAAGCGCTGCTTTTCCGGGTAGATCTTGTCCGGTTTCGTCCCTTTCGGCGGCTTGCGGGCGAAGTACAGCACCGGGGCGGGGACGACCGCGCGGCGCAGTTTCAACAGCGCGCGGAACAAAAACAGCGAATCCTCGCCGATGCAGACGCCCTCGGGAAAGCGCTCCTTACCGATGACGTCCGCGCGGTACACCTTGGGAACGCCCGTGCCGACGCCGTACCTGTGCAAAAAGAGCGTCCTGTACACATCCACCCCCTCGAGCTGAAGCGGAGCGGGCGGCGCAGGCGCGCGCACCTCCTCGTCGTCATACACATATGCCGTGCGAAAAAACACGCCTTCGGCTCCCCCGCGCAAAAAGTCCCGCGCTATCTCCATCGCGTCGCGGCGAATGAAGTCGTCGCTGTCGACAAAGCCGATAAACGCGCCCGTGGCCACGTCCAGCCCGGCGTTGCGCGCCGAGGACACGCCGCCGTTTTCCTTGTGGAGGACGCGGGCGTTCGCGTGCCGCGCGGCAAACTCGTCGCAGATGCGGCCGCTTGCGTCGGCGGAACCGTCGTTTACGAGTATGACTTCCATTTGGTCGAAGATCGTCTGCTCCTGTATGGAACGCAAGCAACGCGGCAGATACTTTTCCGCGTTATAGACAGGCACGATGACCGATATCTCCGCCATGCGCTCTCCCTCCCTCGTTAGCAGTATAACAGAAGATGGACGGATTGTAAATGAATTTACACAAATCCGCGCTGAAATGGCCGAAGATGACGAATCGCTATCGTTTTCCCTTGACAGAGTCGGCTAAATTCTTTATAATTATGTCACCAGCATGGCAACATGCGAAAAAAACAGGAGGAGAAACATCCATGAAGAAAGTACTTGTCCTGGTTCTTGCTTTGGCGCTGTTGTGCTCCAGCGCGCTGGCCGCCGAGATCGGCTTTCTGCCGCCGGCCATGACCAGCCCCTTCTATGCCAGCTGCATCGAGGGCGCGACCCCCGTTGCCGAGGCCAACGGCTATGACCTGCTCGTCATGTCCCCGCCGACCGAGGACGACTACGCCACCCAGATGTCCATGATGGAGGACATGATCACCCGCGGCGTGGCCGGCATCGCTGTTTGCGGCATCAACCTCGACGCGCTGATCCCCGGCATCCAGAAGGCCAATGAGGCCGGCATCCCGGTGGTCATGTTCAACACCATCACCGAGCTCGAGGGCGCGGATGTGTACGCCTACTCCGGCTACAACCAGTACGGCGGCGGCGCCAAGATCGCCGACTGGGTCAACGAGCAGACCGGCGGCGAAGCCAAGGTCGCCATCATCGAGGGCCTGCCCTCCGACTTCACCACCCAGCGCATGGGCGGCTTCGTGGACCGCGCTGCCGAGGCCTATCCGGGCATCGAAGTGGTCGCCACCCAGCCGGGCGACTGGGTCCGTGAGACCGGCATGAACGCCGCCATGGACATGCTCCAGGCGCATCCCGAGATCAACGTCATCTACGGCCTGTCTGACGAGATGGCGCTGGGCGCTGTGCAGGCCTGCAAGCAGATCGGTCGCGACGATATCATCGTGGTCGGCCTCGACGGCAACCCCAACGCTCTTGAGAGCGTGAAGGCCGGTGAGCTGGACGCCACCCTGGACTGCGGCCCGGTCGCCATCGGCGCCAACGCCGTGCTCGCCATCATCGACGCCATCAACGGCGTGGAGCGCGAGGAAAAGGTCATCGAGGCGGAGACCACCGTCGTGGACATCACGCTGGTCGATGAGTTCCTGCCCGCGGAATAAGCGGCAATGCGATCCCGCCTGAGGGCGGGCGTTCGGAAAAGCCCGGCGCAAAGGCCTATGCCGCGCGGGCTTTTCCCCGGTTGTGCGGCGGCGCGGCATGTGTCGCCGCACAACGCATACAAAGCGCGGGACTTTCCCGCGCCTGAAGGGAGGAAACGCCGTGGCCGAATTTTTGGAAATGCGCAACATCGTCAAGCGGTTTCCCGGCGTGCTGGCGCTTGACCATGTGAGCCTGTCCGTGCGCAAGGGCGAAGTGCACGCCCTGTTGGGCGAGAACGGCGCGGGCAAATCAACGCTGATGAAGGTGCTCTCCGGCGCTTACAGCAAGGACGAGGGCGAGATCCTCATCGACGGACAGGAAGTGGACATCCGCTCTTCCGCCGACGCGCAGAAGCTGGGCATCTCCATCATCTATCAGGAATTGAACCTCACCGAGCAGCTGACCGTGGCGGAAAACATCTTCATGGGCCGACCGATCATGAAAAACGCCCTCAAGGTGGACTGGAGCGCCATGTTCCGCGAGGCGCAGAAGCTGCTGGACGACCTTGGCGTGGAGATCAACGCCCATTCCCTCATCCGCGATCTGGGCGTGGCCCACAAGCAGATGGTGGAAGTGGCCAAGGCCCTGTCCCTCAACGCGCGCATACTCGTCATGGACGAGCCGACCGCGCCGCTGACCAACCGCGAGATCGACACGCTGTTTGGCATCATCCGCATGCTCAAGGAACGCGGCGTGGCCATCATATACATCTCCCACCGCCTTGAAGAAGTCAAGGAGGTCTGCGACCGCGCCACCATCATGCGCGACGGCCAGAACATCACCGCCGTGAACGTGGCAGATGTAAGCATCGACGAGATCATCCGCTACATGGTGGGCCGCGAGCTGAAGGAGAAATTCCCCAAGATCCATGTGCCCCTGGGCGATGAACTTCTGCGCGTGGAGCATTTGAACGCCGGCAAGCAGGTGAAGGACATTTCCCTTTCCGTGCGCGCGGGCGAGATCCTCGGCATCGCCGGACTGGTGGGCGCAGGCCGCACGGAGACGGCGCGGGCCATCTTCGGCATGGACAAGAAGGATTCCGGCGAGATCTACCTGGCCGGCAAGCGCGTGGACATCCGCCGCCCGCTGGACGCCATCCGGGCCGGCTTCGGCTTTGCCACCGAGGACCGCAAGGACGAGGGCCTGGTGCTGACGATGAACGTGGGCCACAACATCACGCTGGCCACGCTCTCAGACTTTGCACACCTGGGCAAGCTCAACCTGAAACAGGAGCGCGACACGGTGCTGGATTACATCAAGCGCCTGAACATCAAAACGCCCTCGCATTTGCAGCTGGCGCGCAACCTTTCCGGCGGCAACCAGCAGAAGGTGGTGCTGGCCAAGTGGCTGCTTAGCCGCTCGAAGGTCATCATCTTCGACGAGCCGACGCGCGGCATCGACGTGGGCGCGAAGATCGAGGTCTACAACATCATCAACGAGCTCATTCGTCAGGGCGCGGCGGTGGTGATGATCTCCTCGGAGCTGCCGGAGATTCTCGGCATGAGCGACCGCGTGGCCGTCATGCACCAGGGAACCATCACCGGCACCTTTGACAATGACGGCACGCTCACCCAGGAAAAGATACTCTACTACGCCACCGGTGGCGATTTGCATACGGCATAAGGGGGCCCTCGAGATGAAAAAGAACATGAAGATACTGTTGATCGTCTGCCTCGTGCTGGGCGTGGCGCTGATGGCCCTGTGGGGCTATGTGCAGGGCAATGCCGGCGCCATCGCCGACATCAACGCGCGCGTGGACGTATACAAGCAGGCGCAGGCGCAGGTGGAAATGGCGCGCGTGCTGGGGCAGGAGCCCGACCCAACGCTTCTGGAAGAAGTGGAAGAGGTCGAGCTGAGCGGTTCGGAAAACCTGCTTCTTTCCCTCAACGGCTATAAGAGCGCCTTCCTCGTGGTGGGCATCGACCTGCTGCTCATCGGCGTGCTCGGCTTTGCCTATCCCGCCATCAAGAAGAGCCGCGGCGGCAAGAAGAAAGTTTCCTCAGCCAACAACATCGTCGGCATACTCATCGCTCTGGTGGTGCTCTGCCTCGATCTGCAACTGGCGCAGCCGGTGTTCCTCACCAGCAGCAACCTGCTCAACGTTTTGCAGCAGATTTCGACGAACTTCGTCATCGCCATCGGCATGACGTTCGTCATCATCTCCGGCGGCATCGACCTTTCCGTCGGCTCGAACATCGCCGTCACCGGTCTTCTCATGGCCATCATGATGAAGAACTGGGGCGTTGGCGTGCTGCCGACGCTGATCATCTCCCTGATCTTCGCCGGCCTCATCGGCCTGATCAACGGCGCGCTGATCGCCTTCCTCAACCTGCCGCCGTTCATCGCCACGTTGGGCATGATGTCCATCGCCCGCGGCGCGGCCTACACCATCACCGGCGGCGCGCCCATCTACACCATGCCCTCGGGCTTTACCGCCATTTCCTCGCGCGTGGCGAACATACCGCTCTACACCATTCTCATCATGGCGGCGGTATTCCTGCTGGGCTGGTACTGCCTGCGCTACACGCGCGTGGGCCGCTTTACCTACGCCATCGGCGGCAATGAGAATTGCGCCAAGCTCTCCGGCATCAACCTGAGCAAGATCAAGTGCTTCGTCTACGTCATCAGCGGCCTGTGCTGCGGCGTGGCGGCGATTTTGCTCACTTCGCGCCTCGACTCCGCCGTGCCCACCAACGCCGACGGCCAGGAGATGGACGCCATCGCCGCGGTCGTCATCGGCGGCACGTCCATGAAGGGCGGCGAGGGCAGCATGGTCGGCACACTCATCGGCATCTTCATCATCGGCGTCATCGCCAACGGCCTGAACCTGCTGGGCGTGGCTCAGGGCCCGCAGCGCATGGTCAAGGGCCTGATCATCGTCGTTGCCGTCATCATCGACGTGCTGCGCCGCCGCGCCGCCGAGTCTGCCCGTTAAGGCTGGCTCCAAGCGCGAAACGCCTCCCGCCCGAAAAGAGCAGGGGGCGTTTTTGCATGCGCTGGAAAGTGGAGCAACGCCGCGCGCGGCGGTCACCACCACACGGGGTCTTCGCTGAAAGCAGGCACTTCGTCCGCGCCCGCGCCGCCGGTGACGCGGCAGGTGAGCGCGTCGCCGTCGAGCGTGAGGTGGATGGCGACGCTGCCCGCGCCGATGTAGCGGAAGGAGAAGTCCGTACCGGCGTTGTAGTCGGTGAGGATGGCGTCGGCGGAGGAGGAGACGTAGTTCTGGCTATAGCGGCTTCCGTAGGTGGACTTTTCCACGATGGCGATGTCCGCCATGTCCTTCACCGCCAGCCACACGGCGCTGGCCGCCTGCGCCACGCCGCCGCCCACCACCTCCACGCCGCGGCCGTTGACGGCGCGCTGATAGCCGCGCTCCGCCGTGCGCGCGCCGACGAGGGCATTGAAGGAGAAGGTGTCGCCGCTTCCGAGCACCGTGCCGTCGATGGCCTGCGCCGCCAGCGATATGTTGCCGAAAAGCGCCTGCGTGCCCTCCACGCGGATGCTCGCCTCGCCCAGCACCGCGCCGGTGGAGACGCCGCCGAAGTTCAGCGTGCAGATCAATTCGCCCCCGGAGATGTACATGGCGATGGTCATGTCGCCGTGGAAGTTGGTAAAGGCAAAGTCCGTGCCTGCCGATTCGTCCACGAGGATGGCGTCGTCGCCGCTTTCCACATAATCCTGATTGTAGCGGCTGCCGTAGGTCTTTTTTGCATCGTAGGAAATGCCGTCCACCTGCTGAAGGGCCAGATAGAGCGTGCTGGCCGCCTGCGCCACGCCGCCGCCCACCACCTTCGCGCCGCGGCCGTTGAGGGCGGACTGGTAGCCGCGCTTCGCCGTGCGCGCGCCCACGGTGTCGTTGAAGGAAAAGCTGCCGCCGTAGGGCACGAATACGCCGTTGATGGCCTCCGCCGCCAGACGGATGTTGGAGATGCGCGCGGCGGAATCGCCCAGCGGCGTGGAGGCGGCGACATAGACGCCTTCCGTCTGCGCCGGCACGGGCAGGACCGCCAGGAGCAGCGAAAGCGTGAGGAAAATGGTGAGACAGCGCTTCATATACACGCCTCCCTTCGTATTTTGTGCTTGGGCGCGGGGCGTCAGGCCGTGGCCACCGCGCATGCCGGGTCGTTGCTGTGGGGGTCGTTTTCAATGCGGATCTTGTCCGCGCGGTAGATGCGCACCATGGCGCTGTCCTCCGGGCTGTCCTGCCGCAGGTAGGCAAAGCCATAGTACCATGGGTAGACGCCGGTGAAGCGCCCGGAGACGATGCCCTCGCAGTAGACGAGCCGCTCCAGCTTCGCCCCGTAGCAGACGATATAGGTATAGTTCTCCGTGTCCATGGTCATACAGCGGTCGAGTGCCTGCCCCGTCTCCCGCAAAAAGCGCTCCGCGAAGATGTCCTTTGTCCAGAAACCCGTGTCGTACACGGTCAGCCAGCCGGGCGCGTCTATGGGTTCGGGCGCGCGGTATTCGTAGACCAGTTCCGCCGGAACGGTATGCTCCCAATACGCCCACGCCGCCAGCGCCAGCAGGGCGATGAGCAAAAGGGCCGCAAAGAGCACGACCGGCCTTTTCAACGCGCGCATATGCGTTCCCCCTTTTTCGCGGAGCGTCAGGCCGCTTCGAGCAAGCGGTCGCCGCCGCGGTGTTTTTCCAGCGTGGAAAGCAAGAGTTCGCCGTCCTCGCCCTCAAAGTCGCATTCCCAGTCCGTGCCGTCCAGCCGCAGGCGGCCGTTGCCGAAGCTCTGGATGAGCAGCCGCGCCGCGACGCCGTCCGCGCCGTAAAATTCCAGCGAATAGGCGGGCGTGTAGCCCTTGTGGAGGTCGATCGCCCTGCGGAACGGTTTGCCCGCGATCAGCGCCGCCAGCGCCTGACAGTCCTCCGGCGGCAGTTCCACGCCGGCCTCGCGGATGGTTTCGGCCTCGTCCACATAGCGGTAGCGGTATACGCAGCGTTCCACCCCGTCCAGCGAAACGAAGTGCGGCCAGAACATATTCATCAGCAAGAGGAGGAAGAGCAGCGCCGCCAGCGTCAAAACGGCGAGAAAGCCTGCCGCGACCCGCCGCGCAACGCCTGCCGGGCGTGGCGGCACATCCCTTCCCGCGCCCGCGAACGCCATTGGGCCCAGATGGATACAGAGAAACAGCGCCCCGATGGCCAGCACGGCCAGTATGAGCATCAGCCCCCAAGCAACGGTCTGTTCCATGGCGCCTCCCCCCTTGCGCGAACGTCCATTTCTTGGACGCGCGCGGCGGCGGCGCGGTTCCCGCGGGGCGGGAAAAAGCCGCCCCGCATGGGGACGGCTCAGACCACTGACAAACCCCTGCGTTCAGGCACAAACGCAGGGGTAAAATGATAG
>OJQW01000886.1_pt1 | contig 10508 bp, 5 predicted proteins | sample 1599041 | NCBI WGS metagenome assembly OJQW01 (sample SAMN03922518, study PRJEB24848) | human gut metagenome | isolation source: stool sample | host: Homo sapiens | place: Germany | collected 2010-02
GCAACGTTGATCCCGTTGCACAAGTAGAGGAACAGCCAATAATCGCGGTATTTGGCCGTTGCCTCGGTTCCATCCTCATAGTTGGCAATCTGCCCTATTTGCTCCAGCGTGAGGGCCAATTTGCGCCCTTCTCCGGCTTGTATCTCATACCGCCCCCGACCGAATGGGTATTGCGCCTCTAAAATCTTTCCGCACCGCTTCATGTCGTTGAGTATTGCCCGTATATGTCGCATATGTATTCCGACGGTAGTACGGCTTTTACCCTCTTTAAGCAGGAACTTTTCGTAACGGCGAATCCAATCCACCGAAACACCCGACAAAGGAACACGAGGTCCGGCAAATCGTTCTATCCCCTTCATAACAACCCGATAGGCCATCATATTCCCGATGCGTTCCTGTGCTTTCATTTCGGCTATTTTACCCTCAAAAGCAATATTAAGCGTATCGCCACCAGCTCGTTTTAGTCGATTGTTAAGATTTTCCAATGAAAAGATACCGCGCATTAATAAGTCCTCAACAGCCGTCCGCACTATCTGGTAGCTGCTTTCGATGTCCTTGCGTATCTCCACAAGTGCACGGGCTTTTGTTGTTGGCAGGGCGTCCCACTCCGCCGGCATCAAATCTTTCCCGGTCGGATAATAGTGACGCACTCGATTGTAGGTAACACGGATTTTTACGGAGCACTTCCCGGACTTTTTCGGATGGGCTGAATCGAACATTGCGGCCACCGTCACACCGTCTTTCGAGTAGTTCATTTTGTGTATAAATTTTGATTTTAGACACACAATTTAGACACAAATATACGGATTTAATCGAAACCAACAAAAACCAAGTGGAATAAAATAGCTATATTTGCCATTGAAATACAAGCATTTACAAAACAATATAGAAATTACCAAAAACAGCTAAAAATCGACAAATTACGACTCATAATCCGAAGGTCGTGGGATCATGCCCCTCTGGGCCCACAGAAAAAGAGGTTACGAATTGCCGTAACCTCTTTTTTCACACTCTTCGGGAACGGCGTTATTCCAGCTTCGCCGCGTCGGAGGCCAGCTTTTCGTAGATGGCGACCATTTCGCCGAACGATCCCTCGCCGCGTTTCAGCTCGTACATGAAGACGCCCTTGTAACCGGCCTTCATCAGCGCCCCGTACAGCGCGGGCCAGTCGATCTTGCCCTTGCCCGGAAGCCAGTGACGCTCATCGACCATGTCGTAATCCGAGACATGGACGGTCGCAATCCGGTCGCCGCACGCCTCGACGAAGTGCAGCAGGTCCTCCGAAAGCAGGTGGTTCGTGTCGAAACAGATTTTCACCTCGGGATAAGGGGCGATGATGCGCAGCAGCTCGGCCGAGTTCCGCCCGAGGCACGTGCGGGGCAGGTCCTCGATGCACAGCTGCGCGCCGATCCGCGCCGCCTCCCTGCGCAATATGCCGATCGAAGCGATGCTGTTCCGGATACGCTGCTCGCGCTCGCCGTCCGCAATCGGTTCGGAACTGGGATGCAGCACCAGTTTCTCCGGTCCCACTTCGCCGCAGATCGCGATCATTTCGGTCAGGAATTCGAGGTTGGCCATGCGGGCGCTGTCGTTCAGCACCGAGATGTCCAGCTTGCGGGAGAACGGGAGGTGGCACGACCAGACCTTCAGACCGGCCTCGTCGGCCATGTGTTTGGCGTGCAGCGCCTTCTCGCGGATTTCAGCCACGGTCCCGCGGCCGCTGATACCGATTTCGACATACTCCACGCCGGCCTTCGCGGCGGCGGCCATCTCCTCGGGGCTCATGCTGCTGGTCGAGCTTCCGACGCCGAGACACTGGGCCGTCAGGTTGGCGGCGCACACCAGCGCCGCTGCCGTAAACAGAATTCTTTTTTTCATCGCTTCCGGTTATTTGGTGTAGTTTTTCACGCAGCGGACGTTCAGATAAATATCCTTGGCCGCCTCCTGATTGGTCTTGGTCTGAAGGTTCAGACTCGTACCGCTGATGACCAGCGAACGGGCTGTCGAGGCGTTGGTCTGCCCGATGAACCACACGTAGCCCCATTTGCCCAGCGCGCCGCTGTTGAAACTGCCGTCGGCCTTCTGATAGCCCAGCGGATACCAGCCGAAACCGATGCTTTCGGCCCCGTCGACGAATTGCAGGAGGGGTTCCCCGGCGTCCGTGAGCGTCATATTCGCCTGATTCCAAATACCGCCGTCAACGATACGGCCGTTGCCGCCGCGCAGCCATGCGCCGACGTTGCCCGTATTCTTGACCGTGCAGCCCGACTTGTAGAATCCGGCCTTCGTAATGGCATTCTCGGGTTTCCCGTCATGACCGCCGGAGAAGGTGTATCCGCCCTGCGCGAAATCGTCGGGAATGGCATACTCGCTTTTGATAGCCATCAGCATGTCCCACCAGTCGTTGGCGTTGGCCACGTGCCAGCCTTCGGGACAGCAGCCGCGTATCTGGACGCCGAACTCGCCCTCCTCCGTACCGTCGAGTTTGAAGGCGTTGCCCACGTCGTCCACCCCTTCGTAATTCTGCACATAGGGACACTGCTCCGCCGTACAGCCCGATATGCCGGTCATCGCCTCATACCAGGTGTAGTAACGGCCCTTTGCGTCGTTCAACCGCTGCAAATGCGACGCCTCCAACCCCGCAACCGAGAAAGCCGTCAGGTCGGGCGCAACGCCCAGATTGCCGTCCTCGCCCGCTTCGTGGCAGTTCTCGGTCATCCACCAGCGTTTGCCGTACTTCTTGATCGTATAGCCCGGCAGCTCGATGGGGACCGACACGGTGATCGCCGCGAAATACTCGCGCACCTTGCTCGCACCCAGTTCGTTTTTGGCCACCACCGACACCGACTGGGCGGGAATCACCACGTCGTCGTTGACCACCCTGACGGTGATGACGTTGGTTCCCTGACCGTCGATGATCGAGATTTTCGACTTCTCCTGCTCGGCGATCGTCCATTCGTAGGTCTCGGCCCACTGAACCTTCGAAACCAAGAAGGTGAACTCTTCGCCGCCGTTGCAGGTGAGCGTTGCCGGCACCTTCGTGATCGGTCCGGGTTTCTTGGGAACGGTCATCTCCTGGATTTCCTCCTCGGTGTCGCGTTTCACGGCCTCGGTGCAGGCGACCAGCGCCGCAGCGGCGGTCATGCATGCCGCGGCCATCATGTATTTTCGGATGTTTTTCATCGTTTTTGCATTTTAAGTTTTACAAAGTGTGAACCTCGGGATACCCGAACGGATTCTCCACATACCAGCGGGCCTTGTAAATCTGGTAGCCCGCGCGGTTGAACAGCCGGTTGCCCTTCATGTCGCACACCTCGGCCGACCACCAGTTGCTCCCGCCCGACGTGGGGCGCATGACGATCGTGGAATACCCCTCCGGACCCGTCGAAATGCTCTTGATGGTGTTCTGCTGGAAGATCTGCACGTCGAGGAACTTCTCCGCCGCACAGTCGAACTTGTAGACATGCTGATTCGTCGATACATACATCGCATCCTCCCCGCAGACGGGCGCCAGGTCGTGGGCATCGGTATTCCCCGCCGCCATATCGTAAGAGCGCACCTGCGTCAGTTCCGGAGCCGTACGCTTCCCGTTGTAGGCGAGCTTGAGCAGCTGGGCGCCCGTCGCCGTCCAGAGGCAGCCGCGCTTCCGGTCCCAGACCACGTTGTGGGCCGAATGGACCGGCATGGTGAAGGCGGGTCTGGAAACGTAGCTGTCGGCGCCATTGTACACGTAGACGCTCAACAGGTTGCCCGTGCTCGACGCCACGACGACATTCCCGTCGGGCAGCACCTCGGCCGAGTGGGGGTTTCCGCCCGGCTTGGCGTAGAACATCGCCTTCTTGTCCGCAATGCGGATCAGCACCACGCCGCCGCCCGAAGCCGTGACGAGCACGCACGTACGGTTGTAGACCGGTTTGGCCTCGTCGGGCAGATCGAACCACGCCTGTTCCGCAGCCGAAAGCCCGCTGTCGGCGGCCGTCCACTCCCAGGCGACCTTCCCCGTCGGCTGGTCGATCATCACGATCCGGTTCTTGGCCTGCTCGGTCAGAATCATCACCTTCGTGGCCTTGTCCAGGTCGATCGTCTCCTCCTTGTCGTCGCCCGGCCGCCAGGGAACGTAAGGTCCCTCCTCCTCGTCTTTGCTGCAAGCCTGAAGGAGGAATGCGGCGGCCAGTATCCACAGATATTTTTTCATAATTGCCAGTTAGCGGTTGTCGGATTAATAATTGGGATTCTGTTCGAGTTTCTTGTTCAGCAGGATCTGGTCCGCCGGAACGGGCCACCAGTAGTCGCGGTCGGGGTCGAACGCCCGGACGGCGATGTCCGTGCCCGCATAGTCCTGAATCACGGCGTTCATCACCAGCTCGGCGGTCATCCAGCGGCGGATGTCGTTGTAATAAAGCCCCTCGCCGGCGAATTCGACGCGGCGCTCGTGGCGGATGATCTCGCGCATCTCGGACTGGCTCTTCGAACCGTAGGCATAGGTGGGCATGCCGACGCGGCCGCGCACGCGGTTCACGGCGTCGTAAACGGCATCGGAGGGCGTGGCGTCGACCTCGTTCTGCGCCTCGGCGAACATCAGCAGCACGTCGGCGTAGCGGATGAACATGTAGTTGGTCTCGCCGTTGCTGTCGTCCGAATCGCGCTTCTGCGCGTCGTAGATCGTGAGTTTCCGGTGTGCGAAGCCCGTGAACTGGCACACCTCCCCGGCCGGGCAGTTGGCCTTGCCGAGGAACGTGCTCCCGGGATAGAAATTCGTCGCCGCGAAACGCGGATCGAGGTTGTCGTACTTGCCCATCGTGGCCGCACCGTCGGTCGTCGTCCGGTAGTCCATCACCAGATCGAGCAGCGGTGCGTTGTTGCGGTACTGGACGCTGTAAACGTTGAACGAATTGACGGCCGTGTTCTTGGTCTTCGAGAATTCGATGTTGAAGACGCACTCGCAGCTGTGCTCGTTCGCCGGCAGGAAGAGTTTCCGGTAGTCGCCGAACAGGTCGTAGCCCGCCTGGGCCTCCTTTTCGATCACGGCTTTGGCCGCATCGGCCGCAGCCTGCCATTTCGCGGCGTCGTTCGAGGGGTTGACCAGCTTGCTGGCCTCGAAAAGCAGCAGACGGGCCTTGAGGGCCATCGCCGCGCCGCGCGTGGCGCGCCCCTGGTCGGCGGCTTTGGTCCACTGCCAGTCGAGCAGTTCGCGGTCGATGATGTCGTTCAGATCGTCGAGAATCGCCCGCACCACCTCCTCGCGCGAGGCGCGGGGCAGCGAACCGTGCGCATAGACGGGCTCTTCGAGGATCAGCGGCACGCCGTTGTAATAGGTCACCAGCATGTAGTAATAGAGCGCGCGGAGGAACTTGGCCTCGCCCTCCATCTGCACCCTGCGGTCGTCGGCCACGACGGCGGCAGGCAGGCGGTTGAGATGGGTGTTGCAGCGTCCGATGCCCTCGTAGCACTTTTTCCAGCGGTTGGCGATGATGCCCGAGCTGTTGGCCGTGTGGGTCCCCTGGGCGATGACATTGTATCCGCCCGCGTTGTTGTAATTATAGGCGTTGGGCGTGCAGGTCTCTTCGAGCAGCGGCGCCGAGTCTCCGAACAGCGCGCTGTTGGTCAGTATGTTGTAACAGCCGGTCATGGCGGCCTCGGTTCCTTCTTCGGTTTCCCAGAACGTCTCGACCGTATATTTGTCGGTGGGAATGGTGTCGAGGTTGCAGGAGGCCAGCGCCGCCGCACCGCAAAGCATCAATCCGATTACTGTTTTTTTCATGTTTTTCCGTATTTGAAGCGATTAGAAAGTAATGTTGAAGCCGAAGTTGATCGTCCGCAGCGAAGGATACTGCATCAGGTTGGTCGACGAAAGGTCGATCTCGGGGTCGAACATCTTCAGCGGGGAGATCGTGAAGAGGTTCTCGCCGTTGACGAAGATCTGGCACTGGCTCATTCCGAGCTTCGAAATCCACCTCTTGGGGAGGGTGTACGAGAGTTGCAGCTGCTTGCAGCGCAGGTACGACGCATCGTAGAGCCACTGCGTGTTCTTGTAGTCGTGCATCTCGGGCGCGCCCGTGGCGGTGTGGAGGATCGGCAGGCGGGAGTTGTGGTTCTCGGGGGTCCACGCGTCGGTCGCCCACTCCTTCAGCACGCCCGCTCCGTTCCAGAACGGGGCCGCGAGGTTGCCCGAAAGATAGGTCTTCACGTCGGCGACGCCCTGGAACTGCGCCGAAAGTTCGAGTCCCTTCCATCCCAGCGAGAAGTTGAAGGCGTAGGTGATGCTCGGCGTGAGGTTGCCGCAGACGGCGCGGTCGTCGTTGTCGATCTTGTCGTCGTTGTTGAGGTTCTTGTAGCGGATGTACCCGGGCTTCACGCCGCTGCCGACGGTCACCGAATTGGCGATCTCCTCGTAACTGTTGTAGAAGCCGTCGGCCTGGTAGAGATACCACGCGTCGATGGGTTCGCCCTCGCGGATGATGTTGAAGGTCTTGATGTACTCCTGCCCGTCGAGGTCGACGACGATGTTCTTGTTGTAGCAGAAGTTGCCGCCGAGGCTGTAATGGAAATTCTTGACCGCGCTCCGCCACTGGAGGTTCAGCTCGACGCCGTCGTTGGCCACCACGCCGATGTTCTGCTTCGGGCCGTTCAGGTTGCCGATCTGCGCCGGAATCTTCACGTCGCGCAGGATGCCTTCGGTGCGTTTCTTATAGAGGTCGACGCTGAACAGCAGGCGGTGGTCGAAGGCCTCGAAATCCAGTCCGAGGTTGTAGGTGCGGGTGGTCTCCCACGAGATGTTCTCGTCGACGAAATCCTTGATCGCCGCGCCGCCCGACAGCACGTCGCCGAAGCTGTAATTGTAGCTCTTGTTCGCCAGCACGGCCATCAGGTACTCGTAGTTGCCGATGGCCTGGTTGCCCATCTCGCCGACCGAGCCGCGGAGCTTGAGCACGTCGACCGCCCGGACGTTCTGCATGAAATTCTCCTTGTCGATGCGCCATCCGACCGACACGGCGGGGAAGAAGGCCCATCGGTTGCCCTTGGCGAATTTCGACGAACCGTCGTAACGCGCCGTCACGTCGATCAGGTATTTCTCCTTGTAGTCGTAGGTGATTCGCCCGAAGTAGGAGAAGAGCAGTTCGAGCGACGATCCGCCCGAAATATCCTCCATCGTGGAGCCGACCGACAGGGCGGTGAGCTGGTTGTTGAAGTAGTCGCGTTTCTTGGCCTGGAAGTTCTTGCCGTCGTAACGCTTGTACTCCGTGCCGACCATCACGTTGAAGTTGTGGTTGCCGCCGAAGCTCTTGCCCCACGAAAGGGTGTTGTAGAAGGTGTAGTTGATCGCGTTGTTGTCCCAGTCCTTGGCCGAAACGTAGGCGTTGAAGTTCTTCCGCTCAAGAGTTTTGGGATTGTAGGTGTACATCGCGTGCTTGAAGTCCTTCGAATAGTGGTCGACCTTCACGTAGCCCAGGTTGGCGTTGTACTTGATGCCCCACGGCAGGTCGTAGCCGATGTTGATGCGCCCCAGAATGCGGTGAAGCTGACGTTTGGTGTTGCCCTCGTGCAGCTCCATGAGCGGATTCTCGGGGTTGTTGCGCCCGGGGGTCGAGAGCCACGTCGAGAGCCACTTGCCGTCGGGCAGCTGCGTGCCGAAGATCGGCAGGGCGCGGTTGATGACGTTGACCGTCGTCGATACGCCGTAGATCGGGTCGGTGTTGTAGCGCAGGTTGCCCAGCAGGCTGATGCCCACCTTCAGGCGCTTGGTCACCTGCGCGTTGATCTTCATGTCCCACGAGAAGCGTTCCGCGTCGTCGTTGGCGACCATGATGCCGCGCTGGTTCATGTAACCGCCGCCCAGCGAGTAGGAGATCTTGTCCGTGCCGCCCGAAACGCGGGCGTTGTACTGCTGGAGAAAACCGTTCTGGTAGCAGAGGTCGTACCAATCGGAGGCGGGATAGATGTACTTGTCGTGCTTCATGCCCTCCTCGTATTCGAGGATGTCGTCGCGGTTGTAGGTCACCGTCAGCTTGCCTTCGTTCAGTTCGGCCTGGTTGCGCATGTTCATATACTGAATCGGGTCGGTCACCACGTCGGGCACGTAGGTCGCCGACTGAATGCCGAAGTTGGCGCTCAACTTCACCACCGGCGCGCCCTTCTTGGCCTGCTTCGTGGTGATGAGGATGACGCCGTTGGCGGCCTTGGAACCGTAGATCGAGGCCGAAGCGTCCTTCAGCACCGAGATCGTCTCGATGTCGCCGGGATTCAGCTCGTTGAGCGAATACTCCATGCCGTCGACCAGCACCATGGGGCTGGAACTGCTCATCGTGCCGACGCCGCGTATGCGGATCGTCGCGCCGTCGCTGCCGGGCTTCGACGAAGCCTGGTTGATGTAGACGCCGGGCATCGAATAGAGCGCCTGCGAGGCGTGCGTCATGGGCTGGTTCTCGATCTCCGACATCTGCCGCACGGCGACCGAGCCGGTCAGGTTGACCTTCTTCTGCACGCCGTATCCGATCACCACCACGTCGTCGAGGAGCTGGTTATTCTCCTTCAGCACCACGGTCAGATGCGTCCGGTTGCCCACTTCGACCTGCGCCGCGTCGTAGCCGATGAACGACACGCTGAGCCGCGCGCCCGCAGTCACGTTCAGGGCGAATTCGCCCTTCGAATTGGTCACCATGCCGTTCGTCGTGCCCTCGACCAGCACGTTCGCCCCCACGATCGGATCGCCGGCCTCGGTCTCGACGCGGCCCTTCAGCTGGTATTCCCGGCCCCGGCCTGCCGGGTCGGATTTGTAAAGCACGATGTGGCGGCCTTCGAGTTTGGCCAGAATTCCCTGGTCGGCGAGCACGCCGTCGAGCAGTTTCAGGACGTTCTGATCGTGCGCCTCGACCGAAACGCGCTTCCGGAGGTCGATCTCGCTCTCCCGATACCAGAACGAGTAGCCGCTCTGCGTCTTGACCGCTTCGATCACCTCGCGCACGGTGGCGTTCTTCAGCGTCAACGAAATCACGGGATTCTGCGCGTAAAGAGCCTGGGCCGCCACCGTGAACCAACACAGGGTCAGCAATCCGCTCAGTCTGCACAGCATCCGCTGGCCGAAAAGGTCCCGGAAGGACCTTCTGCTGGTAGAATTGTTACTCATAAGGATTGAAATTTAGGTTGTAGTGAAAAAAATCGTGAATCTCTATCGGTTTCTGTAAAGCTCGAAATGGTTCTTGCGGCTGCGGCAGAGGATACGGCTGTCGGCCGAGATGATCCGCATGATTTCGTGGATGTTCTCGCCGTCGACGAACTCACCCGTGAAACAGATCCTGCGCAGCCGTTCGTCGGGGATCGTGATGTCGACGTTGAACTGCCTTTCGTGGCTCCGGGCGATCGACGCCAGGGGTTCGGCCCGGAAGTAGAGCCTGTCCTCCTGCCACGAGAGCACCTGCTCGACGTTCACCCTGCGCAGCGACAGCAGTCCGGAGGTCCTCTCGAAGAATCCCTGCTCGCCGGGACGCAGCCGCACGCTCCGCGACTCGGGACCGCCGTCCACCAGCAAGCTGCCCGTCGCCAGCGTGATCTGGTAATTCTCGTCCTCGGAATAGGCGTGCACATTGAAAGTCGTTCCGAGCACCGTCGAGACGACCTGTCCCGTGACGACGACGAAGGGCCTGCGGGCGTCGTGCTCGACCTCGAAATAGGCCTCGCCGTCGACCTCCACGCGGCGTTCGTCGCCGAACAGCGCGGGATAGACGATGCGCGTGCCGCCGTTGAGCCGCACCCGCGAACCGTCGGGCAGCACCACGTCGGACTTCACGCCCAGAGGCGTCGAGACGCTCACCGGCTGCGCCGCGGCGACCAGACGGCTTTCGGTCCGGCGTCCGCCCATGAACCAGCTGCCGCAGACGACGCCCGCCATCACGGCCGCAGCCGCAGCGTAGCGGACGATCCGCATCCGGATTCCCCGGCGGCGGATGCGCGAGCGCACGTCGGCCCACACCGCCTCCCGCATTCCGTCGGCCATGGCGTCGACTCCGGGTCCCACCCGGATGCCGTCCAGCAGCTCCGCCAGCCTGCGGCGGTCGCGCTCCGAACCTTCGATCAGTTCCGCCATCTCCGGCTCCCTCTTCGTATGCTGATATTGCATGATTTCTCCTTTTTGGTCGTGTATACAACTATAGAGTGCGAAAGCCGCGGTTCCGTTTAAGGGAACCGCGGCTTTTTTTCGTTTTTTTTCATTCCGGCAGGCGTCAGAAACGCGCCGTGAAGAGGAACAGCAGCAGGGAAACCAGCTTCAGGTCGGGATAATGCGTGCGTATGCCGGCCACGATCCTGTCGACGGCGATCTTGATCTGGACCCGCACCGTGCTCTCGGAGAGCGACAGCGCCTCGGCGATCTCGCGCGACGACAGCCCCTCCTGCCGGTTGAGCAGAAACACCGTGCGGCAGCGTTCGGGCAAATCGTTTATGAGACGGCGCACCAGCTCCTCGACTTCGGCCTCTATCAACCGGCTATCGGGAGCGTCTTCGCTGTGGGGGGG
>OJQW01000887.1_pt1 | contig 10503 bp, 9 predicted proteins | sample 1599041 | NCBI WGS metagenome assembly OJQW01 (sample SAMN03922518, study PRJEB24848) | human gut metagenome | isolation source: stool sample | host: Homo sapiens | place: Germany | collected 2010-02
AGATGTGTATAAGAGACAGGTGGTACAGCACCGAAAAGAGCCTTGTGGCGTTGATGCCCACCAGCCAGTCCGCGCGGGCGCGGCAGAGGGCGGACTGGTGCAGCCCGTCGTATTCCCGTCCCGGACGAAGGTCCGCAAAGCCCTTTTTGATGGCGGCGTCCTCCATGGAGGAGATCCAAAGCCGCTTCATGGTTTTCGTGCAGCCCGCCATGTAGTAGACGGTGCGGAAGATAAGCTCCCCCTCGCGCCCTGCGTCGCAGGCGTTGATGACCTCGGTCACGTCCTCCCGGCGCATGAGGTCCCGCAGCAGCTCGAACTGTTTGGCTTTGTCCGCTTTCAGCGTGAAGCGCCAGCCTGCGGGCAGGATGGGCAGATCGTCGTAGCGCCATTTTGCGTACTTTTCATCGTACACATCCGCGCCCGCCAGCTCCGCCAGATGCCCGAAGCACCAGCTTACAAGGTAGCCGTTTCCCGAAAGATAGCCATCGTTGCGTTTGGTCGCGCCCAGCACGGCGGCTATGGACTGGGCGACGGAGGGCTTTTCCGCGATCACTAATTTATGTTGCGTCATATTCTTTTTTCTCCTTTTCTGCATAGCAAAAAGCAGCCCCGAAGGACTGCTTTTCGTGTCTGTTTTTCTAATCGTATGTGAGTCAGGGTCGTTCAAAGCACCGCTTCCGTATCACATCCTTTTCCGCTGCATTTGGTCTTTCATGGGTACATTGTAGCATCGGTGGGAGAAGGCGGCAAGAGTCGGGGTCCTAACGCTCCGGCGCTTTTGCCCGCAGCTTCTCCCGCAGGTCGGTGTCACGGTAGCAGGGACGGAGGCAGACGGTGCCGTAACGGGAACAGCCGTAGCAGAAATGCCCCTCCGGGGCGGGGGTGCGCGGCGTTTCCTCCTTTCCCGGATAGGGGCGCTGCATCATCAGCCGCTCCAGCGGGTTTTTGGTGAAAAGGGTCATGCATCCGCGTCCTCCATTTCCTCCGGCTCGTCCGCATCGTCCTCGTTTTCATATTCCTCATCTTCATCCTCATCGCCGTAGTCGTAATCGTCCAAGTCCACAGGTCCCTTTATGTCGGGCTTCTTCTTACGGAGCTTGAACCAATACAGCGCGCCGCCGCCCGCCATCAGGAGCAGCAGCACAATCACAACAAGACCGCTGCCGGACTTCTTTTCGCCGCCGGACTTGTCCGGGCTGTCGCTCGTATCAGGCGTCGGGTCGGGTTCCGGCGTCTTTTCCGTGACCTTTTCCTTTCCCATGCACTCCGTCATGTTGGTCTTGCAGACTGCGCAGGCGGTGTTGACCGCACCTGCCTCGCACTTGTCCTTGCAGGAGCAGACAGGGGCGGAATCCTCGTCGATGAGTGCAAGCAGGTCGCTTTCGTCCACAAGGTTCAAAAAGTAGGTTTCATACTGATCTCCGTCCTCGTCCAGCGGCTTATCGTAGTCGATCACCAGATAGAGGGTATGGCCGTTGCGGGTTTCCACCGCGATGAACTGCTTGTTGGTGTGCTTGTCATAGAGCAGGTCGCGGGTGACGGCGCTGCCGTTTTGGGAAAAGCCCGTCCCTTTCTCAATGGCGACAGGCGCGGCGGTATCGGCGGGCTCCTGTGCTTTCGCCGGCTCGGTGGCGGGCGTCTGTGCCGCTGCGGGCTTTCCCGTACTGCCGGAGGCGTTGGAGGGCTTTCCTGCACCGGTATTGCTGCCGTTGCTGCCGGTATTGCTGGAGGGCTGCTTCCTGCAATCGCAGTCTGCGGGACAATGGGTGCTGTGCTGCTCCGGTGTGGGGCTGGGCGCAGGCGTTTCCTTTTCATAGAAGGGGTTGGCGATCACCACATAGCTTGTGCGGTTGCCTGCGTTGTCCACGCCCATGATGTAAAAGTGGGAATCCCGCGTGTTTTTGTCAATGCGGACGCTGAACTCGCCGTTTTGCAGGGTGGTATAAAGCTCGTCGTTCACATAGACCCCGGCTATGCCAGAGAGGGTGTCGGCGGCCTCCACGCGCAGCAGCGTACCGCTGACGCCTGCGCGAAGGACCGGCGCTTCAAGGTCTATGCGGCGCAGCTCCAGCGTCAGCGTATGCTCCGTGCCGTAGGGGTCGGTGACAAAGATAAACACGATACCGTTGTCCGGCACCGTGTATGCGGCAGCGCCGTCACGGCCGAGAGCTTCCGTCAGGTCTGTCCTTTCGGCGGTTTCCCGCAGCGCCGCCTCTACCTTCTGCCAGCCCGCGTTGTTTTTGTCCCTGATACGGACCGTGACCGTCACCGGCGCGTTGTGCCAGCCTGCCGGAATATCTGCATCCAGCGCGTATTCCGCCTCCAGCTGCGGCGTTTCCGTCGTTTCAGGCGGCGTGGGAGCCGGTTCCTGTGTGTCCGGCCCTTGCTCTGCCGGAGGGGGCTCCGGTGTTTCTTCGGGTGTGACGGGAAGCTCGGCCTCCACGATCTCCGACGTGCTTTCCGGCGCGCCGCCTGCCGGGGCGTCCTCCATATCCGTCGCCACGGCCATGCCGGACATGGTGAGGAACATCAGGGCAAGGCAAAGGACGGCGGCAACTCCGCGCAGCAGCCGGTTGTTATTCTTCTTCATGCACATAGTCCGTATCCTCCTTAGTATTGGGTGTGATAAAGGGCGCGCCGCCCCTTTTGAGCTGTGTGAGGAACTGCGCCAGCTCCTCCATGCTCATGCCGGTGGCACGGGCAAGGCCGATGATGTCGGTATTCTCCAGCTCGACGATGCTCTCGTCAAGCTCCCGGTTGCGGGAGCGGAGGGCGGCGATCTTTTCATCGTTTTTCGCCCGTTCAGCCTTGAGCTTTGTAATCTTAGGGTTCATTTTTTGCTCCTTTCTGAGAGATCAGGGCGCAGGTACGCGCCCGTATGCAAGAAAGTGGGATTGCCAGTAGCTTGAAGCAAGGCTCGCGTACTGGATGGGGTCGCCGCAGTGGAGCATCATATTGTTGCCCACATAGATGCCCACATGGGACGCGCCGGTGGTGTCATAGGTGCCTTGGAAGAATACCAGATCGCCGGGTCGGACATTGGCGGCGGACACCCGCGTACAGATGCCCAATAGCCCCGAAGCGCCCAGCCGCCCGAAGCTCCAGCCCACGCCGCAGTTGTTGTAGACGTAGCTGACGAAGCCGGAGCAGTCGAAGGAGGTGGCAGGACTGCTGCCGCCCCAGACGTAGGGGTAGCCGAGATACTTCTCCGCCTCCTCGATGATGGCGGCGAACTGCTCATCCTCCAGCGCTTCCGGGGGTATCTCGTACTTTTCATAGTCGGCGGTGTAGTATTTCCCGATGTACTCCGAGCCGCCGAAGAGATCCGGGCGGTTGCCCAGAGTAGCCATATACATGGCGTAAAGGGAGAGCTGATCCTGCGACATGATGTAGACCGGCACATGGGAGAGGTTGAAGTTTTCCAGATTCACGGTGCAGATGTAGTAGGTGTACGGCACCTGCACGCTGTATTCATAGCTGTGCAGATTGCCCTCCGCATCGGTATAGTAGCTGGTTCGGGTTTCCGTGCGGTATCTCGTTTCCGTGGTGACGGTTTCCGTCAGGATGTACTGCTTTTCAAAGAGCATATCCAGAATGCCGCCGATCTCGGAAATCGTCCACTCTTTGCCTTTCAGGGCGGTGATGGCGGAGATCAGCAAATAGGGGTCATGCTCGATGTCGTCCAGCTCGAAGTGGTACTCGTCGTAGTCGTGGGTGCTTTCGTAATTGTCCAGATAGTCCCGCAGCTCGACCTCCATGGCGCAGTAGGCGGCCTCTGCCGCCAGCATATCCGCGTCCTCGCTGGGATAGGTGGACACATTGACGCCGGTGGCTCCGCCCTGAATCAGCATAGAGCAGGAGGACACGGCGCAGAGGATGAGGACGATCATCGCCGCGATGCCGCCCACAATGAGGAAGCCCTTTTTGTGGCTGGCGATGAACTCACCGGTTTTCTTTGTGTTCTCTGCGGCTTTCCGCGCCGCCTTTGCCGTGGCTTCGGAGGCTTTGACCGTATTCCCGGCGCTTTTTCCGGCTTTGGCGGCGGCGTACTCCCGCTTGATGGCCTGCTTCTGCTGCCAGCGGGAGTAGGGATTGCTGGAAAACTGCGGGTCATGGTGCTGCGCCGTTTTGTCCAGCGCACGGAGGTTGGCGCGGTCTGCCTTGGCCTCGGCGCGGTCAGCGCGGCGGTAGGGCTTCTCCTTGTGGGAGCGGTGGGCGTGCTGGGCAAGGCGCACGGCGCGCTCCACCGCCTGCTCCACGCCGTGGGCGCTCTCCACACCCACATTGTCCTGCTCATGCTCCCGAATCTCCCGGTGTACGGCAGACAGCGCCGCCGCACCGGGCGCGTCCCGCAGGGCATGGGTGAGCTTGGAGGGCGGCCGCTTCTTGTCCACCTCCTCAAAGGAAAGGCGCGTTGTGACCGTGCCGGTTTTCGGGTCAACGACGCGCTGCTTTTTCTTTACGGTTTTCTTGGGTATCTTCGCCTCGGCCTTTTCCAGCTTCTTCATGCGCTTGTCCGCTTTTCGGATAGCCTTTTCCAGTTCCGGCGCTGTCCGCTCCTCCTGCGTGAACAGCAGCCGGGGTGAGCGTTTGCTCATGGGGTTTCACCTCCGTTCGGGGCATACGGTACGCCGAGAAAGTCCAGCACTTTACCGCAGCCCAATTTATGGATACAGAAATCGTACTGCTTGGGATGTGTCAGCGCCATGCGCTGAAAGCGGTTCGGCTCCTTTTCCAGATGAACACCGAACATACAGAACATACAGCCGGTGCGCTTCGCGCCGGTGGTGGTCAGCCTGCCGTTTTCCTCCACGATCTCGCCGTAGACGGAGGCATACGGGATACCGGTCATTCTGAGATATTCCAAAACATCCTGCTCGGTCCAGAAGGACATGGGCTGAGAGGTGGGGTCCCGCTTGTGATAGGCGTTGCAGCCGATTTTGAGATAGACGCTCTGGCGGCGTGCGCTCTCACAGGCCATGGTCGCAATGATCTGCTTTCTACCGGTTTCCCGGTTATATCTGTGCAGGGGCCGCTCCTTCATGATGAAACAGCACTGATCGGAAACGAAAAACGGCGCATCCAGCAGGATACGCCATTTCATGTATCGTTCATTGTATTTTGAGGGCGTACCGTCACGGTTTAATCCGTTCAGATGGCACAGCGCCCACGGGCTGCCACGCTTTGCATAGCGAACACGCCGTGCCACGTCCTTGGATATGACGGGATAACCGTATTCCGATATGACCTTGGAAAAGGGCATCTCCGGGCGCAGCCACATTACATTGGGAACGGTTTTGACAAACTCCCGTATCTCCGGGTATTCCAGCCCCGTGTCCACAAACACGGCGGGAATGTCGGGGAACGCCCGCCGCGCAAGGTCCAGCAGCACGGTGCTGTCCTTGCCGCCCGAAAAGGATACGGCTACCTTGCCGCCATAGTGGTGATACCATTCGATAATCTTCGCCTGCGTCACACGGATTTTCCGCTCCAGCGGCCACGCCTGCATGACGCTCAAATCCTGCCGGGTGTAGGCGTTCATATCGCGACACCTCCGATCCGTTTCTCTGCCAGCGTACAGTATTCGGGATTCAGCTCAATGCCGATGTAGTGCCGTCCGAGCTGCTTTGCCACTGCCGCCGTAGTGCCGGAGCCGAGGAAAGGGTCCAGCACCACGCCTCCGGGCGGGCAGCCTGCCAGCAGGCAGGTTTCCGCCAGCTTTGGCGGGAAAGCGGCGAAATGCCCACCCTTGTACGGCACGGTGTTGATCTGCCAGACGTCGCGCTTGTTGCGAAGCTGAGGGATGTCCTCATCGGCGTACCCGTTCGGGCGATGGTCGTTGAGGTGTTGGTGCTTCTGACCGGGAATATCCGCGGAATATTTGTTGCCTGCACCAAATCCGCGCTTCATCCGCGCAGGAGTGGAGGCCGCAACCGGCTCCGCGATGGCGGCGGCATCATAGTAATAGCGGCGGGACTTGGACAGCAGGAAAATATGCTCATAGCAGCGGCTTGGCCTGTCCTTGGTGCTTTCCGGCATGGGGTTCGCTTTCATCCAGATGATGTCCGAGCGCAGATACCAGCCGTCTGCGCGCAGAGCAAAGGCAAGCAGCCACGGCACGCCGATCATGTCCTTTGCCTTGCAGCCCTCCACCTTGCCGTTGAGAGCGACCGCCTGACCGGTCCTGCCGTTGGGGTACTTGGGGTCGAGGCTTTCTCCCTGATTGCCCTTTCCGGCATAGGTGTCCGCGATGTTGAGCCAGAGTGTGCCGTCCGGCGTGAGAACGCGCCTGACCTCCCGGAAAATGGAAGTCAGGCGCTCCACATACAGCGCCGGGGTTTCCTCCCGCCCGATCTGCCCGTCCACGCCGTAATCCCGCAGGGCGTAGTATGGCGGCGAGGTGATGCAGCAGTTTACGGAGATGTCCGGCAGGGTTTTCAGCACGGTCAGGGCGTCGCCGCAGTAAATGCGGTCAGCCTGCATAGTCGAACTCATCCCTTAGAAGCGAGGTAAGCCCCTCGACAGCAGTGAGGATGTCCCTGCACACGCCGGTCAGCTCAGATATGGCCGGTTCTCCGTCGTACTCAAATACGTCGGCGTCCTCATTGTCCTCGTCCGCCTCACGCTCTGCGATGTATTCGCGCTCCATGCGCTCGGCATACTCGCAGCAGCGTTCGCCGGGGCAGCAGGGATTATCCGCAGGGACGTAGCCCGCGTGCTCCGGCTCGATCAGCTCGTTTTCCACAAGGTCGGACAGGTCCGCCAGGTCGTGGGACTTGATATAGCGGACGGCCTTGCCCCAGCTCCTGAACAGCTCGCCGCAGCGCTCGTCAAAGTCGCGGACGCCTTTATACGCAAGGCGCAGGTAGCTATCCGCGTCGGCTCTGTCTTTGATGTAGCACATGAGCACATTCGCCATCCAGAACAGCTCCAGCTTTTCCTCGATGTGGCGCAGGTAGTCCTCGCCGTGGATCAGGTACAGATTTTCCTTTTTCATGGTGTTACGCTCCTTATTCGTTTAATTAATCAGTTGGAAACGGCCTCGCCGCAGCGGAGCAGCTCCCGGAACAGGCTCTTGCCCATGGGGGTGATGAGGGTGTACGCGCCGCTGTGACCGTTGCGGACGTAATCCCGCACACGGAACAGCCCGCGGTTGCGGGGAATGGCGTAGGGCATGAGGTTCCCCGCAGGGCTGCGGTAGAGAAAGCCGGTCTGCTGGAGAAAGCGGGCAAACCAGCGCTCCGGCACATTCAGCTCCTTTGCCGTGGTGCGAAGGTTGGTGCAGCCGTCCGCGTCCATAAAGGCGTCGTAGTAATCCGCCTTGGGCAGCAGCGTTTGGCGCTCCGCCCTGTGCCGCAGGTTCTCCGCATGGGCGGCGTAGAGGCTTTTCATCAGCGCGTCCAGTAGCTCAGGGTGCTCGGCGAACAGCTTGAGCTTCTCGTCGGTGATATACACGCCGTGCTTGCGGATGGCCGGAATGACCTCATGGATGATCCAGCGCTTGAACGCCTTTGCCTCCGGCTTGCGGGAGGTGATCACCAGCGAATACAGTCCGGGTTCGTTGATGATTGCCATGCGCTGTTTCCCGCCAAGGGTATCAATAGTACTGATACCCTTTTCATCATCATCCAGACGCTCAACCGTCATGCTCGGATTCCCCAGTTCCAGCGCTTTGCACACATCCGCCGCTACGAACCACGGCTCGCCGTTGAGGTTCAGCGTTCGCACCTTTCCAAAGGCGTCGTTTTCAAAAATCATCAGTTTGTTTTCCATCGTGCAATTCCTTTCTTGTTTTGTTATGCAGTCTGCTCCTGTGGCTTGGTGGTAAGTAGGTCATAGAGTTCCCCGCGGGGGAAACGGTCTACAAAGGGAAGAATGACGTTGCCGTAAAAAAGCAGCCCTTCGCCTTCACCGCTGTGGGTGACATACGAGAGCTGATGCGGGGAAATATTGAGCTGTTTTGCGAGAATCTGCCGGTCGCCGCTGGCCTGATTGAGCATGAGGATGAAATCGCTGTTCTCAAAGATGTTCTCCACCTCGCGGGAGGAGAGCAGGTCCTTGACATTCTGGGTGATGCCGGTGGGGATACCTCCCCACTTGCGGAAGCGCTTCCAGATTTCCACCGTGTAGGCCGCCGTCTGCTCCTCGCGCAGCAAAAGGTGCATTTCGTCGATGTAGTAGCGGGTGGACTTGTGGGCTTCCCGGTTGATGGTCACTCGATTCCACACGGCGTCCTGCACGATGAGCATCCCGATCTTCTTGAGCTGCTTGCCCAGCTCCTTGATGTCGAAGCTGACAATGCGGTTTTCAATGTTGATGTTGGTGCGGTGGTTGAACACGTTGAGAGAGCCGGAAACGTAGATTTCCAAAGCCGTGGCGATGTACTGCGCCTCCTTTTCCTCCTGACGGCGCAGCTCGTTATACAAGTCCTCCAGAATCGGCATATTCTCCGGCACAGGGTCCCTGAGATAATCCCGGTACACCATGCGCACACAGCGGTCGATGATGGTCTTTTCCACCGGCATGAGGCCGTCCTTGCCGCCCACGATCAACTCGCAGAGGGAGAGGATAAAGTCGGATTTCAGGCTCAGCGGGTTTTCATCGTCCGAATAGTTGAGATTCAGGTCCATGGGGTTGATGTAATGCGGGCTTGTGGGGGAGATTTTAATGACCTGTCCGTGCAGGCGCTCCACCAGCGGTCCGTATTCGGCTTCGGGGTCGCAGATGATAATGTCGTCGTCAGTAACGAGGAACACGTTGGCGATCTCCCGCTTTGCGGCAAAGCTCTTGCCGCTGCCGGGCGTACCAAGGATGAGGCCGTTGGGGTTCTTGAGACGCTTGCGGTCTACCATGATGAGGTTGTTTGAGAGCGCGTTCAGCCCGCAGTACAGCGCTTCCTTACCGTCCTGAAACAGCTCCTGCGTGGTAAAGGGGATAAAAATAGCGACGCTTGAGGTGGTCAAGCCCCGCTGTATCTCGATCTGGTTCAGCCCCAGCGGGAGACTGCTCATCAGCCCCTCCTCCTGCCGGAAATCAAGGCGTGTGAGCTGGCAGTTGTACTTCTGGGCGATGCTGGCCGCCTGAAATACGTTGTTGTCAAGCTGCTGGCGGCTGCCCGCCGTATTGACCACGATGAAAGTCAGCAAAAACATACGCTCGTTGCGGCTTTGCAGGTCTTGCAGCAGCTTCTTCGCCTCAGTGCCGTAGGTGGCAAGGTCACTGGGGATGATGTCCATGTCGTATCCGGCGCGGACGGCCTTTTTCTGCTCCTCAATGGTCATCTTCTGCAAATCCGTGATCTTCCGCTTGATGGTCTTGATGGCCTTGACCTGATCCACGGACTGGACGTGCATACTGACGATGAGGGAGCTTTCCATGTCGAGGAAGTCTGCCAGCATCCGGTCGTTGAGTTCGGGGGCTAAAATCTGCAAGAAGCTGGCGCAGCCGATGCGCCTGCCGACGCCGAAGGAGCGCCCGGTGCGGAACTCAAAGGAGCTGGGCGCGATGAAGTCCTTGACCGAAAGCCCGGAGGGTGCCAGCCAGTCCCACGAGAAGCGGAACGGCTCCTGCTCGTCCATGTGCAGCATCCCGTGCAGCAGCCGCAGCCGCTCCATGCCGTCCATGGGCTCCGCCGCCACGCCGAGGCGCTTGAAGTTGTTGAGGATGTCCGTTTCGATGCGCTCTAAGCGGGGCTTTGCCGCTTTCAGCCCGTCCGCCTCCACGCCGAAGGTCAGGTACTTGGTCTTGATGAGGCCGTTGTTGCCGCGGGCAAGCTGGTTCTGGAGCATCTGGGTATATTCCAGACGGATGCTGTCAAAATCGTCGCCCTGTGGCGAAATGGTGATGTACCTTGCGTAATTGTCCTTGTTGGCGGACATATTCACAAAGGAGAGCTGAAAGCGCACGGAGCTGTCGAAGTAGTTGAGGAAGTCGCACCAGCCATCGAAAATGGCGGTCTTGTCCTCGTTCTGGTTGAGCTGGTAGTTGATGTCCTGAAACTGGACGGTTTTCGTGTAGTAGCTGTCCGTCACGCGGCAGATGCCGTCGGGAAACATCCGCTGAAACGGGATGCTGTCCTGCGCGGACTTCTGTTTCTTATCCTGCCGCTTCGCTCTTGCGATGGCGGCCTCGATCTGCCTGCGTTCGGCGCGGGTGAGTTTTGTGCGGGTGGACAATGCGATACACCTCCCGGTCTAAATTGTCCTGCCGTTCCAGAACGGCGTAGAAATTATTGGTTGCGTAGGGGCGCTGTTTGGGGCGCAGGAAGCAGACCTGCACGATGTTGCGGACGATCTTTTCAAGGGGCTGTCCGTTCTTCTCATACATGGCCAGCAGGAAAAAGGGCAGCATGAGCAGGATCATGCAGATCGCCGCCGTGCTGACGCCGGTATGGGCTTTGAGCAGGAAGAACAGCGGAACGCCCAGCGCCGCGCCCGCGCCGAAGCATACGAGCTGGCGCTTCGTCAGGTTCAGCAGCACCTTGGTCTTGACCGCGTTCAGGTC
>OJQW01000891.1_pt1 | contig 10483 bp, 5 predicted proteins | sample 1599041 | NCBI WGS metagenome assembly OJQW01 (sample SAMN03922518, study PRJEB24848) | human gut metagenome | isolation source: stool sample | host: Homo sapiens | place: Germany | collected 2010-02
CCTGATAGCAGAATACGAGACCAAACCGGTTTTTATCGAGGGCGATGAAAATGTGGAAGAGGAACAAATCGAAACTGTTTCGGAGATCCAGATGAAGAAGATGTATAGCGGAGTTTATGAGATACTATGTACGATTAACGAATTACCTCTAAAATTCATTTTCGATACGGGTGCGAGTTCGGTATCCATTTCATCCGTCGAAGCATCGTTCATGCTCAAAAACGGATACTTGAGGTCTGATGATATTAAAGGGAAAGATTATTACAGTACGGCAACCGGAGAAATTCATGAAGGTATGGTTATTCGTCTGCGTGAAATCAAAATCGGTGACATCATGCTACGCAATGTCGAAGCCTCGGTAGTGCATAGCCAGCAAGCACCGCTTCTGCTCGGTCAATCGGTGCTGGAGCGTTTCGGTATCGTCACTATCGATAATATCAATTCTCGGCTTATTATAAAGACAAAATAACGGTGTGGTGGTTTATTTCCTATGCAATAATAATCTTGATATCAATCATGATCAGCAACTACGATGAAAAATATAGATTTTCCTCGATGGAATGGCGAGAAGAACAAAAACGCAAAGCAGCGATGGCTAACGATGACTATCTTCCGATAAATATCGATACGGCTCTATCTTTCCTGCACAAAGAAGGTTTTGTGGCTGAACCGATCGATAACGAAGCTCTTTTCTTCAAATATCAGGGCGAAAACTACGTGATTCGAATATCACCGGACAACTACATACAACTTTCCAAAGGGTTCTCTTTGGACGACGGTTCGCCGGAGTTGCTGAAGGCCGCCATGCAAACCATGACCGATATTCGATGCTGCAAGATCGTAATCATGAAGGATTGCATGATCTTTACCGTTGAAACTTTCGTAACCTGGACGATTTTTACTACCTGCTTCAATACCTATCTGGAAATTCTTGAAGAGGCACAACGCTATCTTTACGATTGCTTTACCCGGGCCCGGTCAGAAGATGAAAGGTTTCTGGCGCAGGCGCAACGGTCCGGAATATGTTGATGGCTTTCGGAGTAATCTGAATTCATACATTCCCGCAGCCATTTCATACATTGGCTGCGGGATTTTTTGACCTTCGATCAAAACTTTCTTACTTTTGCTAACGAGATTCGGGACAATGGCAAAACAGTTGATCATAACCACGTCGAACGATCTGGTGCGCATTGCACCCGACCGCATCGTCTACATATCGTCGGACGGCAACTATTCGACACTCGTACAGGCTGACGGTGAGATGCGGATGCTCTCGTATCAACTGGGCCAAGTCGAGAAGATGATCGCCGCACAGCTCGGTGCGGAGGGGAATATCTTTATCCGCATCGGCAAAAGTCTGATTATAAACCGTTTCTACATCTACTACATCAATGTGCCGAAGCAAAAGCTGATCCTTTCGGACGTCGCCACGTTCAATCATACCGTCGTGGCGTCGAAAGAGGCATTGAAACAGTTGAAGGAACTTTTGGAGAAGGAGGTCAAATAACATGAAGGAGGAGAAAGAGATAAGGGATGACGAGATCCGCATAATCGGGAATGACGAGGCTGTTGCATCGCAATCCGGTGGCCAACGGCGGTTGTGGGGCCGGATCGTTCTCGGTACGGCGCTGGCAGTCTTTATCATAGGACTGATATGGGCAATATGCGGCGACAGGGAAGCCGAACAGGCGAATGCCGAAAGCTATTTTGAAGAGCCGTCCGGGCCTGTTCCTGATGAAGCTTCTGTACCCCGACGGCTGGGCAGGACGATCGACTCCCTTGCCCGCGGGTTTACCGAGATCCGCGACACCGTCATCAACGATATTCCGCTGCGCATCTACATTCCGCATCACGCAGAGATGACCTTGCATGTCGGGCCACTCGACAAACGAGATACCTCCATCGTCTTTGCGGCCCAAGCCGCGGATATTCGCCGGGACAACGGCAAGATCGTCGGGGCGTTCGTGCTGAAGGGCGAACCGCTGGCATGGGGACTCTCGAAAAAGGGTTACTGCGCCGTTATCGACGGCCGGATCACGATAGGCGTGGCCGATAATTCGCCGCTGTTCGAAGAGGCGACCAAAAAGGGCGGTTATTTTTTTCGTCAGTATCCGCTGGTCGACAACGGCCGCCTGGTTGAGAACGAACCGAAAAACAAGTCGATCCGACGGGCCATCTGCGACCGGGAAGGAGAAATTTTCATGGTTGAAAGTTTGTCGAAAGAGTCGTTCCACGATTTCGCGCAGGCATTGGTCGATTTGGGTGTGGACCAGGGGGTCTATTTGGTCGGTTCGACAGCCTACGGTTGGGCGATAGATGAACACGGCAAGCGCCATGAGTTCGGCGAGGACAACTATTACACGGGCCGTCGCCGTATGCCGAAATATACAAGTTATGTTGTTTGGAAGAAAGGTGAATCGGCAATGTAGGAAATAGCATCGGGCAAGCCAATTCATACACCATTGCAAAGGAATCGTACAACCGAGGTTTTTCCCTTCGGTTGTACGGTTTCTTTTTATCAGTTTTGTACTTGTAACATAGTGCGCAAACACAAAAACAAGTATAAAACGATGAAAACGACTTCGCTCAAACTTTGGCTTGCCGGTCTTGCGATGATCGGCATGACGGCATGTGATCTGCCAGGAGGGATGGATGCTGACGAAGCGGCAACCTGGATTGCAGCCTATGCCCCGGAACGCATCGGGGCCGGTTCGCCGATTCGAATCGAACTGACCGATAGCGTCCGGCATCTTTATCCCGACACGCCGCTCGGCAAAATCTTGAAATTTACTCCTTCGGTGCAGGGCGAATTGCATCTGGCGGAGCCGCGAATGCTTGAATTCGTGCCGCGGGAGGGTGCATTGAAGCCCGGCCGGGAATACACCTGCCGGGTACGGCTCGCAGAACTTACCGGTATCGATTCGCTGCGGGACTTCGCTTTCACATTCTTCGTTGCCGATCGCAAAACGAAATTGCAGGTAACGAGTCTCCGGGTTGATCCGTCCGACACCAAATGTATGCGGGCCGAAGGGATGCTCACGTTCAGCGAGCCAATCGAAGCCGCCCTGATCGAACCGACGCTGCTGCACTGCGATCCGGGCGGGCTACCGGCCCATGCGCAGATCGAATCGACCGATGATCCCACCTGTTTCCGATTCACCCTCACACAGTTGAGGCGCTCCGAAAAAGAGACGCGGGTGCACATATCTTTCAATGCCGAGGAGTTGAGTTTCGATGCACCGGAACCGCAGCAGATTACAATCCCAGGTATTCTGGAATTCAAACTGCTCGCGGCTGAACGTCACGATGTCGCATTGCCGTATATCGAGCTGGAGTTCAGCGCACCGCTTTCGGCAGAGCAGGAGCTGGAGGGGCTGATCGCCATCGACCGTATCGACCAAGTACGCATCGAACGCCGTGGCACGAACGTAAAGGTTTTCTATGACGCGAAGGGACTGCCCGACATCGTACTCCGCATTTCGGATTTACTGCGCAGTAACGATAACCAGCTTCTCGGCAATGAAATCGAGCAACATTTCGAGCAGGAGGTTATTCCGCCGGCCGTCGAGATCCCCTTGTGCGGTACGATCCTGCCCGACGACCATAATCTGCGGATGCCGTTCCGGGCCGTCAATCTTGCAGCCGTGGACGTCGAGGTGGTGAAAATCTACACGGACAATGTCATGCCCTTTCTGCAGGAGAGCGAAATGAACGGGACAGACCGGCTGAGACGATTCGGGCGGTTGGTCTTCAGGCAGACAGTGCGATTGGACAAGGACCCGTCGCTCGATCTGCACCAGTGGCAGAACTTTACCGTCGATCTGAAGGATCTGTTCCGTCAGGAGCGGGGTGCGATCTACAATATCCGACTCTCATTCCGCAAAGCCTATTCGCTCTACGACCGGAATGAAGCCGCCGACTTCGAACCGGTCCGAGGACTGACGAAAGAGGACAAGGAGGTCTGGGACAAAGACGAATCTTATATCTTCCGCAGGGCTGCCGACTACAATTGGCGCGTATATGAGTGGAACGAACGGGATGATCCGTCGAAAGAGAGTTATTATATGTGTTCGTCGCGTATGCCCGAGTACAACCTAGTGGCATCGAATCTCGGACTGATCGTCAAACGTGCCGACGACGACCGGTTGTGGACGACGGTCGCCGATATCCGGACCGCCGCCCCGCTCGCAGACATACACGTTACGGCCTACACTTTCCAAATGCGCGAAATCGGTTCGGGCAGGACCGACGCACGGGGATTTGCTGATTTCAGAACCGATGGCACACCTTTCGTGGTGACGGCATCCGACGGTCGGTCGACTACCTATCTGAAGATCCACGGCGGGCACGAATTGTCCACGAGCCGCTTCGACGTAGGAGGCAAAAAGATCCCGCAGGGCATCAAAGGCTTTGTTTACGGTGAGCGCGGCGTATGGCGGCCGGGTGACGAGGTGCATCTGACCCTGATGGTAGAAGACCGGCAGCGCGCCTTGCCTAAACAACATCCCGTGACGATGGAACTCCATACTCCCGCGGGGCAGCTTTACGACCGTCAGACGCTTGCCGATCATGTCGATGGCATCTATGTGTTCCACACGAAGACGGCAGAGGATGCTCCCACGGGCCTGTGGGATGCGCGGTTCAAGGTCGGCGGGCAGACTTTCCACCACACGGTGCGCATCGAGACCATTAAGCCCAATCGGCTGAAGATAAACATTGCGTCACCCGAAGTGCTGCACTGCGGCAACCTTGCGAACATAGGTATCGAAGCGCACTGGCTGACCGGGCCGGTTGCCGCCGGATTATCTGCCAAGATCGAGATGATCCTCTACGGCGATCCGAATCCTTTTGAACGATATGGCGACTATACGTTCTTCGATCCGCTCCGCACGTCCGGTTATGACAAACAAGAGGTGTTGTCGGGACAACTCGATTCTTTGGGACGAATTTCCAAAAAGTACTATCTTTCAACGCCCGAATCGGCACCGGGGATGTTACAGGCCAATCTGATCGCCCGTGTCATCGAGGCGGGCGGCGATGAAAGCATTACGTCGCGATCGGTGCGCTACTCTCCATACGATTCGTATGTCGGCATCCGGTTGGGAGACCGTGAATTTGAAACCGATCGCGATTTGCACTTTCCCGTCGTGACACTGAATGCCAAGGGCAATGCGCTGTCGGAACGAAATCTGGAGTATAAAATCTATCGGCTCAACTGGAGCTGGTGGCAGGAAGGCTCTGCCTATGCTTTGAACCGTTACGTACAGAGCACCTCCGCAGTGATCGTCGCATCGGGCACACTGAAAAGCACCCAGGGCCGTGCCGAGGTGCCGTTCCGGTTGGAGTATCCTGCGTGGGGCAAATACCTCATCTTCGTACGCGACACGCACAGCGGACACGCTACGGGCGGTGTGGTGTTTATCGATTGGCCCGACTGGAGGGGACATTCCGGCAAGAGCGATCCGACGGCTGCCACAATGCTCTCTTTCGCGCTGGACAAACGTCGTTACGAAGCGGGCGACGCAGCGGTCGTCTATCTGCCCAAGGCGGCCGGAGGCCGTGTATTGCTCTCGGTCGAGAATGGGTCGCGTCTGCTCTCCCGCCGCTGGGTAAGCACATCGGCCGATCGGGAGACAGCGTACCGGCTGCCCGTTACCGGGGATATGGCTCCGAACTTCTATGTCCATGCCATGTTGCTGCAGCCTCATGCCCGCACCGCAAACGACCTGCCTGTGCGAATGTACGGCGTCGAGGGGGCTGAGGTCATCGACCGCTGCACGATCCTGCATCCACAGATCGAGGTTGCGGATGAGATTCGTCCGCAGCAGGAGTTCTCGATCCGAATACGGGAAAAGGAAAACAAGCCGATGAGCTATACGTTGGCCATCGTCGACGAGGGGCTGCTCGATATTACGGCATTCAGAACCCCCGAACCGTGGCGGGCCATGAACCGGCGCGAGGCGTTGGGAGTCAGAACGTGGGACATGTACGACGAGGTGATCGGAGCTGGTGCGGGCAGATTCACGCCGATATTAAGTATCGGAGGCGACGAGGCGCTGCGCCGTGCGGCAGGCAAGGAGAAGCGGTTTAATCCCGTCGTGAAGTTCCTCGGTCCGTTCTCATTGCGGGGAGGTGTGAAAACACATCGGATCACGCTTCCGATGTATGTCGGCTCGGTGCGTGTCATGGTAGTCGCCGCGCATGAAGGGAGCTACGGCCACGCCGACAAAACAGTTACGGTACGCTCGCCGCTGATGCTCCTGCCGACGCTTCCTCGCGTACTCGCCTGCGGCGATCGGGTTAAAATGCCGGTCAATGTATTCGCCACGGAGAGCGGAATCGAAAATGTCGTCGTCAAAGTCGCGGTCGAAGGTCCCGTATCGATCGGAGGCGCCGATCGGAAAACGCTTGCGTTCGCTGCACCCGGCGAACAGCTGACCGACTTCGAATTGTTGTGCGACAAGAGGAAAAACGGGCAAGCGACTGTGACGGTGACCGCCGAAGGCGGGGGCCGGACGGTAACGGAAAAAATCCATATCGACGTACGCAATCCGTTGCCCGATGCCATCACGTCCGAGCGCCACTCCCTGGAAGCGGGAGAGCAGCACGCGTTCGGGTGGATGAAATTTACGGACGGTTCGGCCCGGCTGGAGATCGCGGCCATGCCGTCGATCGATTTCGGCGGAGCTTTCGCGTTCGTCGAAAGTTATGCCCACCTCTGCACCGAACAACTCTTGTCGCGGGCGATGTATATGCTTTATGCGCGTCGGTTTCTCGGCGAGGAGGAGCAGCAAAGAGCCGAACAGGCATTGCCTGACTTGTTGAGAATGATCGCTTCGCGCCAGCTTCCCGGTGGCGGATTCGTCTATTGGCCCGGATCTGCGGATGCGCAGGACTGGGTAACCTCAATGGCCGGGGAGGTAATGGCCGAGACGCGCAGACAGGGTTTCCGGATCGCGGATCAGAATTTCGACCGCTGGAAAAAATACCAGCAGGAGCGCGCCCGGCGCTACCGCCATACAGCCAAACAGACGGTCGATCTGATGCAGGCCTATCGCCTGTATACATTGGTCCTTGCAGGCGAGCACCCGACGGCAGCGATGAACAAGTTGCGGGAATCGACGGCCGTATCGCGGCAGGCATTGCTCCGTCTGGCTGCGGCGTATGCGGTACAAGGCCGCAAGGATGTAGCGGAGAGGCTGGCCGATCGTGCAGAGAAAACTCCTCCCGCTGTCGGCAACCACACCTCCTTCTGGTCTCCATTGCGCGATCGGGCCATGGAACTCGAAACCTATATATTGACAGACAATACAGAGCGGGCTCTCCGGTTGGGACACCGGATCGCAGAAGATTTTTCAGCAACCGGCTGTACGACGCAGGAAGTGGCCTTTGTCTGTGCGGCAATGAGCCGGTTGGCAGATATGGCGGGAGAGAACGGGGGCCATGCCGTTGTGTATGGAGCAGGCGAAGCGCCGCTTGAATTTCGCGACCTCCGGAAGGTAAGGAGTTTGACAATCGATCCGGTGCGGGGAGGTGTTTCGGTAAAAAACTGCGGGAATCATTCGCTGACGGCATCGCTGCGAACCGTGCGTCGCCCGAGTCCCGACGAGATCATACCGGCTACTGCAAGCGGCGTGACGGTCGAGGTGCACTATACCGACCTGAAGGGACGTCCGGTTTCATCCGACCGTCTGCGGCAGGGTGAGGAGTTTCTGGCCGATATCCAGGTAAGGAAATCGGACGAGAATTCCGTATCGATGGCGCTGACCTTCGCCGTGCCATCAGGCTGGGAGATCTGGAACGAACGGTTGTTTGGCTCCTCCGAACGATCGGACGTCGACTATACCGATATTCGCGACGGAAGCATCCGCTGGTATTTTCCGTTGGAGTGCGGCAAAAACATCGGTTTCCGGGTGCGTCTTCGCGCAGCCTATTGCGGGCAATTCGTCCTGCCGCCGACGATCTGCGAGGATATGTACGACCCGCAATGCAGGGCCGTCACGGCGACCGGAAAAGCGGAGGTCGTAAAATGAAACCTCGCCGGAGCTGGTTCATGGCCGCGGCGGCGTGGGGTATCCTGCTGCTATGGCTCCTCTGCCTGCCGCGCGACCTGTTCGATGGAGTGAGTTACTCGACGGTCGTTACCGACCGCCAGGGCATCCTGCTCGGAGCTCGTGTGGCCGATGACGGGCAATGGCGCTTCCCGCCTTGCGACACGCTGCCGGAGAAATTCGTAAAGGCCCTCATCGAATTCGAGGACCGGACCTTCTACGATCATCCGGGTGTCAGTCTGCGGGCATTGGGCCGTGCCGCACTGCAAAACCTGCAACACGGACATATCGTAAGCGGGGGCAGCACCCTCTCCATGCAGGTTATCCGTCTCTCGCGCCGCAAGCCGCGCACCATGTGGCAAAAGGCCGTCGAGGTCTTCATGGCGCTTCGTCTGGAGTCTCGCTGCTCGAAAGAGGAAATTCTGCGTCTGTATGCTTCGCACGCGCCGTTCGGAGGCAACGTCGTCGGGATCGATGCGGCCTTGTGGCGCTATCTGGGAGGCAGCGGTGCGGAGTTGTCCTGGGCCGAAGCCGCTACACTCGCCGTGTTGCAGAATGCCCCTTCGTCCATTCACCTCGACAAGAACCGCGACCGGTTGCTGGCCAAACGCAATCGGCTGCTTGCCCGTCTGAGGGACAAGGGCGACATCCTGGAGGAAGACTATCTTATGGCACTCGAGGAACCGTTGATCGGCAATCCTCATCCGATGCCGCAATATGCCTCCCATCTGGTAGAGTGGTATGCTCGTACGGCTCCCGGAGAAAAGACCGTAACGCACATAGACATCACATTGCAGCAACGCCTGGAAGACCTTACAACCCGTTGGAGCCGTGAATTGCGACTGTCGGGGATTCGCGACCTCGCGGCCGTGGTCGTCGAGATCGAAAGCGGGAAGATCGCAGCCTACTGCGGCAACAGCGACCCGAATTTTGAACGTGACGGGAAATGGGTGGACATCGCCCGTGCGCCTCGATCATCGGGCAGCATACTCAAACCGTTGCTTTACGCGACCGCCCTGCAGGAGGGGACGATTCTGCCGCATTCGCTGCTGCCCGACATCCCGATGGATTTCGGAGGCTTCGCTCCGAAGAATTTCGACGGTTCGTATGCTGGAGCTGTCGCTGCGAACAAAGCCCTCGCCCGGTCGCTCAATGTGCCGAACGTGTATCTGCTGAAAGAGTACGGTGCGATGCGCTTTGCCGGAATCTTGCGGCAGGCGGGATTCGCTTCGCTTACCCGCCCCGCCGGGTCGTATGGACTGTCACTGGTATTGGGCGGTGCGGAGGTTACGCTTGTCGAAGCCGTTTCGTGTTATGCGAAAATGGCGGCCTGCTACACCGATACGACACGATACGCGGACTTCCCGCTTCGAGACAGGGTCGCTCTTTACGAGACGTTCGACGCCATGCGCGACGTGAACCGTCCGGATCAGACGGATTGGCGCCGGCTCGCTTCAGCGCAGCATGTGGCCTGGAAAACAGGTACGAGCTACGGATCCCGCGATGCGTGGGCCATAGGGCTTACGCCGGAATATGTCGTAGGTGTATGGGCCGGCAATGCCGACGGAAGCGGAGCGGCCGATCTTACCGGATCACGAACAGCTGGCCCCATACTCTTCGATATCTTCAACCTGCTGCCTTATGCCGAGTGGTTCAAATCGCCAGAGGATAGTGACGGTGTCGTCCTGACCGTTTGCAGCCATTCGGGTTATTTGGCCGGACGTTCATGTCCAAATACCGAAAAGAAACTATTGCCCCGAAATGCAACAAGAAGTGACGCCTGCCCATATTGCCGGGAAGTGCGGCTGTCGCTTGACGGTTCGCGGCGGATTATTGACCGTAGCGAACCGACTCGCACGGGCCAATTTTTCGTCTTGCCGCCAGCCATGGAACACTACTACCGCTCCGGTCATCCGGAATATCGCCTGCAGCCTCCCGTTAAACGGAGTGAAACCGCCATGCCGGAGTCTCAAATGAAATTTGTTTATCCGACAGACGGCTGCATCGTCACGTTGCCCCGGCAAATGGACGGCACTCGGGGAGCAATGGTTTGCCGAATTGCCCATGCAGATCCCGAGACCGAGCTTTTTTGGCATCTCGACAATACTTATCTCGGCTCGACGCGCGATATACACCGGTTTGAACTCCGGCCCTCTGTCGGCTATCATACGCTTACGGTTGTCGATGCCGACGGAGCCAATCTATCTGTAAGTGTGATTGTCAAATGATTTGTAAGACTGCGAAACGGCCTTGCAGCGAAAAGAGAAAATATCCGGCAAAGTTATCTTCTCTTTTGGCTGTATGTTTTGAATGGAATACAGTCGAAGAATAAGCAAAAATGTTTACTTTAGTCGGTTAGCTCTATATATAAGCTAAACTCAAGTTTCGCAAGTGATTTAGGCCGCCGCCCCGGCGAGGTCTAGCCGGTCGAA
>OJQW01000895.1_pt1 | contig 10427 bp, 10 predicted proteins | sample 1599041 | NCBI WGS metagenome assembly OJQW01 (sample SAMN03922518, study PRJEB24848) | human gut metagenome | isolation source: stool sample | host: Homo sapiens | place: Germany | collected 2010-02
TTCGACCGGCTAGACCTCGCCGGGGCGGCGGCCTAAATCACTTGCGAAACTTGAGAAACGTAATTAAACGTTCGTAGTATGTTAGTTCCGCGGATCGGCACGGAACCATCTACAAAAATAGGAAATTAAATTGGAAAACCGCCAACGGCTGCCGATTTTTGCGGCAAAGCGTCTGTCGGGCGGTGTGTATCGTTGTAGTTTATTGCCGCAGGCGGGTCGACCCGCTTTCCGACTGTCGGCAAATTTCGTATCTTTGTCTTGGATAAGACGCGCCGAAGGCCGTCCATAAACCGAAGCAGAGCATGAGTACCCTGGAACAAGCCATCGAGATTGCCACCGAGGCGCACCGCGGCCAGCGCGACAAGGCCGGGAATGACTATATCGGCCACCCGCTGCGGGTCATGGCCGCGGGCAAAACCCCCGAAGAGAAGATCGTCGGGGTGCTGCACGATGTGGTCGAGGACAGCGACTGGACGCTGGAGGAGCTGGTGGCCGAGGGATTTGCGCCGGGAATCATTGAGGCGCTGCGCTGTTTGACCCACGCCGAAGAGGAGCCCTACGACCGTTATATTGCCCGCATAAAGGGCAATCCGCTGGCCGTGGCGGTCAAGCTGAACGACTTGACGGACAATATGGATATCCGCCGCCTGCCGTACCTCTCGGACAAGGATGTCAAGCGGCTGAAGCGTTATTTGCGGGCCTACAAGCAGCTGACCGGCGAGCCGACCTACTCGGTCTACGCCTGCCGCCAGGAGTATCCGAATGCCTATCTGCCCTGGACCGAGGCAGAGGATCTGGAGTTGACGCGCCGGTGGTGTGAGGGGGCGACGGAGGAGGAGTTGTCCGCCCATTTCCAGCGCAAGCCCGGCGCCATCCGTTCGCGCATCGAGAAACTCGATCTGGAGCGGCTTTACGGGAAACCAAACAGCCATGACTGAACTGCGAAAAATACCAAACGTCGGGCCGCGGACCGAAGCGGATCTGCTGGCCATGGGCTATACGACCATCGAATCGCTGAAGGGCAAGACGGCCGAGGAACTCTATGCCGAGGAGTGTCGTCTGCGGGGGTGTCAAATTGACCGCTGTCAGCTGTATCTTTATCGCGCGGTCGTCTATTTCGTCAACACGGAGAATCCCGATCCGGCGAAGTGCAAGTGGTGGCTCTGGAAGGATCGGCCTGCGGCGGAAGCAGATCCCGAGCGCAAATAGACCGGTTGGGCCGATATACGCCGCAGCCTCGGGTGCCGTCTGCAAAGTGCGGCGAACCGATAAACTGATTCGCGATGATACTGAGCGTTAGCCGAAGAACCGATATTCCCGCCTTCTATTCGGACTGGTTTTACAACCGGATCCGGGAGGGGCAGGTGTGCGTCCGGAATCCGATAAACCGGCATCAGGTCAGCAAAATCCGGCTATCCCCCGATGTGATTGATTGCATCGTCTTCTGGAGCAAGAATCCAGCGCCGATGCTGCCGCGTTTGGGCGAACTTGCGGACTACATGTACTATTTCCAGTTTACGGTCACTCCATACGACAGGGCGCTGGAGAAGGGACTCCCGCAGAAGGAGTCCGTGATCGAGACGTTCAGACGGCTGTCCGACCGGATTGGCCCCAAGCGGGTCATTTGGCGGTATGATCCGATTCTGTTCTCGCAAAGCATGGACGTCCGCTATCATCTGCACGGTTTTGAGGCAATCGCCAAACGGTTGGCATCTTGTACCCAAACCTGCGTGATCAGTTTTGTGGATCTGTATCAGAAGACGCGGCGCAATTTAAGGGAGACGACGGTTCGGGAACCGAGCGCGGATGAAATCACCCGATTGGCTGCGGGGCTGGCCTCCATCGCATCAAGCTATGGCATCCGGATTCAGAGCTGCGCGGAACGGATAGACCTGGAGCCGATGGGCATCCGCCATGGCCGATGCATCGACCGTATGTTGATTGAAGAGTTGCTGGGGTGCAGGTTGGAGGTCGCCAAGGACAGGAACCAACGGCCGGAGTGTGGATGTGTGCAGAGTGTGGATATCGGGGCTTATGATACATGCAGCCACGGCTGTCTGTATTGCTATGCCAACACCGATATGGAGACGGTGTATCGGAACCGGGTGTTGCATGACCCGTCGTCGCCGTTGTTGATCGGCCGTATGGAGGAGGGTGATGTCGTAAAGGAGCGGGCGATCCGCTCGTTTAAGGGGAACGATGCGCTTTTTTAAGGGTAGATAATCCGGCCGCCCCGATGGGCTTGGGACCGGTCGGACCGATGCGTGCCGCTATCTCGGACGCCGTTTGCGAAGGACGAATTCGGTCGCCTCGCGATCCTTCTGTTCGGCGGTCCGCACGGGATTTTGCAGCAGCCACTGTTCGAGCTCCTCGCGCAGGAAGTAGACATTCTTGCCGTGGGGCTTGTAGTGGGGGATGCGGGCGTTGTGGGTGAGTTTGTACATGTAGCTCGGTGAGATGCCTGTGAAGTCGCAGGCTTCGGAAAAGTTCAGGACATTCTTCTGTCCGCGCAGCAGTTGTTCGATGCGGTCGAGGCGCTCCTCGACGGTTAGACTCATTTGCATAAAAACACAATTTAAAAGGTTTGACAAAGGCGTTGCACAACGCACGGGCTTGTAATTACAGAGACAAAAAAACGAAGAAAAAAGGCTGACGACATTGTCTGCCAATGTTTCCGCTTGTTTGGACAATCTTTCCCATCTTTTTCCCGCGTACTGGCACCCTGCAAACACGACGACGGAACCCTGCAAAGGGACTTCGCCCGTGCTTGTTGGCGGGCGTCTACGGGCAGGCTATGATTGCGCGGCCTCCAGGGCCCGGATGCAGTCGAGAATCTGCTGCTCGCGTTTCGCGTCGATGATGTCGGCCATCTGCTTGGCCGCCGAGAGATCCTTGGCTGTAAGCGGCTTGCCCAGCTTCGAGAGGAAGCACCCCTTGGCTCCCGCCACGCGCTGCCACTTCGGGGTGATGAACCGCGCGGCGCTCAGCGATTCGAGCAGCAGCGCCAGCAGCTTGTTGTGGGTCGTATGCAACGGTTCCGGAAGCTGGCAGGCGAGCAGCAGTTCAACCTCCGGGCGGGTGACGTCGCGCCGGAAGAGGCCGATGCGATTGATGTGTTCGGTCAGCAGGTCGAGCTGGCGGTCGGTAAGACGCGGCGAGAAGTCCTCCGGCGTGGGGTCAAATCCCGTGCGGCTGCGGTTGATGGCACGGCGTTTCTCGGCCTGTGCCTGCAGGGCGGTTTCACGCTCCCGGGCCTGCTCCAGCTCCTCCTGCCGCTGCCGCGTGAAGCCGGCAATCTCCGCAACGGCGCTCTGCACCTCGTCGAGTCGGGCGTTGAGGTCGTCCCGAACCGGGGCAGGGTAGCGGTTGTAGAGGTACGCGAAGGTCTGGTCGATGCGCCGCTGTTCGTCGCGCGTGAAGTTGCCGTAGGCCAGCCGACGTTCGTAGTCGCGGTGCTGCTCGTCGAGGTAGCGGCGGGCCTCCGCACCGGAGAGTCCGCGGCACTCGATCTCACTCTCCAGATAGTGGAGCGTAAAGCGGGGATCCCGGAAGAGGACGACGCAGAAGGTGAGCCAGCTGAAGAGTACGACCAGCGCGTAGAAGATCGACGCCGGCACCATCCAGATCCAGCCCAGCAACCGGCTCCGACGCACGAGCCGCATGCGCACGCTCCCGATCCATGCGCGGACCCGGCTGTTGGCACGACGGTGCGAGTAGCGGATGTATTCGATGCGGTTCATGGGCGGTCGGTTGCGGTACGGGAGTGGAGGCTGATGCCCCATCTTCCAAAGATAATCATAATTCCGGAATCCGGTTCACCGCTTCGCGTTTCTTCTCGTCCATAATCTGCGCATAGACCTGTGTGGTCTTCAGCTCGCGGTGGCCGAGGAGCTTCGAGAGGGTGTAGATCTCGGTGCCGAGCGAGAGCTGCAATACGGCGAAGGTGTGGCGCCCGCAGTGGAAGGTGATGTGCTTCGTGATACCCGCCTTCATGCACCATTCGCGCAGCGCGAGATTGTGCCAGGCGGAGTATTTCAGCCCCGAGAAGACCCGTTCGTCGGCCCTGCCGCGCGGCCCCATGTAGCGCACGGCCTGCTCGGAGATGTCGAGGTACTCCAGACCGCGGGTCTTCTTCTGGCGGAAGACCACGCGCGTGCCGCCGTCGAACTCTTGCACCTCGCCCCACGTCAGCTTGTTGATGTCGCTCCAGCGCATGCCCGTCAGACACGAGAAGATGAAGGCATCCTTCAGCACCGGGTAGGAGCAGTCGGTCTTGACCAGCCGTTGCAGTTCCTCAATCGTGAGGTATTCGCGGTGCACGTCTTCGGTTCGCGTGGCCTTGACCCCCATGGCGGGCGATTGGGGGACGATCCCCTCCTCGACGGCCCGGTTCAATGCCGCCTTGAATTTCAGAAAGTAGCTGTTCTGGCTGTTGGCCGAGAGGGCGGTGCCGCTCTTCGTGCGGGCCTCCTTGGCGAGGTAGGTGCGGAACCCCTCGACGAACCGTCGGTCGATCCGTTCGAAGGTGGTCTCCGTCCCCGCATAGGCGATCAGGTGTTTCAGCATGCTGTCCCAGTTGCCCCAGTTGCCGGGCGAATCCTTGCGCTGCTCGACCATCCCGCGGATAAACTCGACCAGGTTGGTGCGGATCTTGAACGGCACGGCGAACCCGTACTGCTCGTTCTGCTCGGCGAGCAGCCGTTTGGCCTTGACCTTCTCGGCCATCTCCAAGTTGATCTTGTTGTGGTCGCGCTCGGCCTTGTTGCGGGGTGTGGTGTAGAGGAAGTATTCGAGGGTCTCGAATTTGCGCTTGGGCCTTGTGGTGCCGTTGGCCCCGAGGGTGTACCCCAGGTAGTATTCCAATACCAAAGAGGTTCGCCCGTTCTTCAGTTCGCGTTTGATAAGCTTAATCTCCATAGGCGTGCGTTTCGATTGGTGTGTTGCAAAAATAGGGATAAAATTTGCAACATGCAAGTGCAAACGTTACAAATACGTTGCAAAAACGCGCCTCGAGGGGAGATTTTGGGAGTCAGAAAATTTTTCTTCGAATCGCTGTAAATTGCTGATTGCTAGTGTTTTTTATTCTCCGATTTTCCGAATTTTGCTTCGTTAAGTTACTTTCCGATGCAGAATTTCGAAAAGATGTTTTGCAGGATTTCGTCGGGGGCGATGGCGCCGCGGCCCGTGATGGCGCCGAGGTGGGTGATGACCTGGCGGATTTCTTCGCTCAGAAGATCGGTCGGAAGGCCGTGGGCGAGACCGTCGAGGGCTTGGCCGAGTGCTTCGCGGGCCGCCGAAAGCGCTTCGTAATGGCGGCTGTTCGAGACGACCGGATCACCGTGGTAGAGCGCTTCGGTGTCGACGGACTCCCGCAGGGCGTCGCACAGGGCGTCGATACCCTCGCCGTGTTTGGCAGAAATGCCGACAACGCCTTCGGGAAGCCGCCATGCGGCCGGAGCCTTGTCGGTCTTGTTGACGACGGTCAGGAGTTTCTGCCCGGGACGGAGCGGAAAATCCGGGGCGGGAACCGGACCCGTGAGCGTCGAGGCGTCGACCATATGAATGACGATCCGCGCCCGTTCGATGCTCGACATCGTGCGCTGGATGCCCATTTGTTCGAGCCGGTCGTCGGTCGGGCGGATGCCGGCCGTGTCGAGGAACCGGAAAAGCACGCCGCCGATGTTGGCGCACTCCTCGATCACGTCGCGCGTGGTTCCGGCGATCTCCGAGACCATGGCCCGCTCCTCGTTCAGAAGTCGGTTGAGCAGCGTCGATTTGCCGACGTTCGGCGCTCCGGCGATGGCCACGGCGACGCCCTCCCGGATGGCGTTGCCCAGTGCGAACGAACTGCGCAGGCGGTCGATCTCCGCAGCGATGCGCTGCATCGTCGCGCGCAGCGCCGTACGGTCGGCGAACTCCACATCCTTCTCCGAGAAGTCGAGTTCCAGTTCCAGCAGCGAGGTGAGGTTCAGCAGTTTTTCGCGCAGCGATTCGAGCTCTTCGGAGTATCCGCCGCGCATCTGCGTCGAGGCCAGCGCGTGCGCGGCGCGTGACGACGAGGCGATCATGTCGGCCACGGCCTCGGCCTGCGAGAGGTCGAGTTTCCCGGCCAGGTAGGCGCGGATGGTGAATTCGCCCGGCTGGGCCATGCGTCCGCCCGCGGCGGTCAGCAGCCGGAGGATTTCCGAGACGATGTAGGAGGAGCCGTGGCACGAGATTTCGACCGAGTTTTCGCCCGTGTAGGAGTGCGGGGCGCGGAAAACGGCCGCCAGCACGTCGTCGATCACGCGGTCGCCCTCGGCTATCGTACCGTAATGCACCGTGTAGCCGTCTGCCTCGGCGAGCGGCCGCCGGCCCCGGAATATCCGGTCGCAGACGGCGAAGGCTTCTCCGCCGCTGATGCGGATGACGGCGATAGCCCCTCCGGCGGCGGTTGCAGGGGCGACGATGGTATCGTGATCGGTGTTCATTACCTGCCTTCGATGCGGAGCCGTTGTCCGATGCGGAGTTTGTGGGCGCTCTTGAGCTTGTTCCAGCGCATGATCTGCGCCGTGGTCACGCGGTAACGGCGGGCGATGGCCCCCAGCGTGTCGCCCTTTTTGACCACGTAGACCGATCCGCTGCGCTCCTGGCGTTTCTTGTCGATGTTGGCCGGGTTGATGTACTCCTTGAGGTACATCGAGTCTTTGGCTTGGATTTCAGGCTCGTGAGCGATGTATTGCATGACATACCGCTGCGGCAGGACCAGCGTGTAGGGCTTGGTCGTGGCCGGGATGATGTCGAGTTTGTACTGCGGATTGAGCTGGCGCAGGGTCTCGATCGGCAGGTCGATCGTCGAGGAGATCTGCCCCAGGTGCATCAGTTTGTTGATCCGGACGGTGTCCACCGAAAGGGGAATCGGGGCTTCGGTCGGCTCGATGCCGTGCTGGCGGTGGTAGGCGTAGGCGTACGACGCACCGATGAAGGCCGGCACGTAGCCGCGCGTCTCGCGGGGCAGGTAGTCGTAAATCTCCCAGAAGTTCTTGCCTCCCGAGCGGGCGATCGCTTTGTTGACGTTGCCCGGGCCGCAGTTGTAGGCGGCGATGGCCAGCGACCAGTCGTTATAAATGGCGAAGAGGTCTTTCAGGTAGCGGCAGGCGGCCTGCGTGGCGCGGTAGGGGTCGCGGCGTTCGTCGACCAGCGAGTTGATTTCGAGTCCGTAGCTCTTGCCGGTCGTGGGCATGAACTGCCACAGCCCGACGGCGCCCATCGGCGACACCGCCGTGGGGGAGAGCGCCGATTCGATGATCGGCAGCGCGCGCAGCTCGACGGGAAGGCCTTCGCGGAGCAGCTCCTCCTCGATGATCGGGAAGTAGTACTGCGACATGCCGAGGATGCGGCTGATCGTGCCGTAGCGCGAGTTGGTGTAGCGGTTGATGTAGCCCTTTACGATGCTGTTGTAGGGGAACTGGATCGGCGACGCGAGGTCGAGCAGCCGCCGGGAGTAGACCGAGTCGGGCGTGCTGTCGGCCACCTCGGTGGAGTCCTCCAGAATGTACTGTTTGAAAAATTCGCTGAACGCGTCCTGCCGCTGGCGTTCGCGCCATGCGGCCAGCAGCGAGTCTGTCTGTTCGGGGGAGAATCCCAGCGTCATGTCGTTGACGACGGGTTCTTCGGCCGGGGCGGGTTCCGGCTCGGGGACGGGAACCGGTTCGGCCTCGGGAACGGGCGCCGGGACGACGGTTTCGGTTTTGGCTTTCTTGTCGCGTTTCTTCTTGCGGGGGCTGCGGTCGAGGGCCGACGCCGGAGCGGCGACGGCCAGGAGCAGCGCTATGGTAAGGAGTTTCTTCATCGTCTAAAATTTCAGGCTCAAATTGAAGCCGAACACCGGGCGGTTGCCCCCGAGGGTGGGGACGTAGGTGTAGTCGACCAGCGGTTCGAGGTTCATCGAGAGGTCGTCCGAAATGTCGTAGTCCTTGAGGTGGGCGTCGACATGCGCATCGACGATCTGCAGGACGTACAGCGCACCCGAGAGGATGATGCAGAGGTCGCGGTTGCGCCGGTAGTTGTTGCGCAGGTTGCGGATGAACGAGGCCGAATAGCGTCCGTGGAACTCGTCGGTCGGTCCGTCGGGGTATTTGTCGGGATTGCGGTCGTAGTCGCTCAACAGATTGTAGGCCTTTTTGAAACGTTGGTAGCCGCGGTTGTTCCAGTCAATGCAGTAGATCATCGAGGCGAATCCGCCGATGACGAAAGGCACTTTCCAGTAGCTTTTGTTGTAGATCTGTCCCGCTCCGGGGAAGATGCAGGCCAGCGTGGTGGCCTTCTTGACGCTCGACACGTCGTTGGTCGAGTAGCTCACGGCCGCGTCGCCGATGAAGTAGATGTACGAGGCGATCGTGATCCCCAGGTAAACCTGACGCCGCGTGTTGCTGCGGATCATCTTGGACTGGAGGGCGTCCAGCTCGGGCGTGCGCGAGAGGTTCACGTCGGTATAGGATTCGAATTGGCGCTTGAGCGGCTTGTAGGTCTTGTTTTCGTGGATGTACAGTCCCAGTCCGGTTCCCACCAGTCCGTAGAGGATCGGCAGTTTCCAGTACTGTTTGTTGTAAATCTGTCCGTAGCCGGGGACCACGGTCGAAATCCAGCACACCTTCGAGAGCGACATCGAGTCGCTCATAAACCAGCCTTTTTTGTAGACCTTGCGTTTGGTCGTGGTGTCCACGCCCCGCTGTGCGGCGTCGAAGCGCGCCAGGGCCAGCGAGTCGAGGTAATGCAGGTCGTCGGAGCGCAGGTCCGCGACGGCCGCCGAGTCGGCGGCGTATTCGGCGGCGGCGATCGAGTCGATCTGCCGTACGAGGCCCGCCAGGCGCAGCGAATCGCGCCGGCCCTTGAGCGAATCCGGTTTTTCGAGCAGTCCGCCGCGGACGACCGTGCGTGCGCCGCGGTGGAGCTGCGCCCCGGCGGGCAGTCCCAGCGAAAGGGCTGCGACCAGGAGCAGGAGTCTGAACCGGATTGTCACCATATATTAATTAGGAGCGTTTAGCGAAACGTTCGATGAACTGTTCGATGTCCCTGTCGTCCGTGAAGCCGATGACGATTTTGCCGCCGCCGTTTTTCGCGCGTTTGATCGAAATTTCCTGCGAAAAGAACTTTTCGAGCTGCTCGACCAGTTTCAGGTAGCTTTCGGGATACTCTTCGTCCTCCACATTCTGTGCCTCTTTGCCCGGGGCTTCGGAGAGAGAGCGGACCAGCTCCTCGACCTGGCGGACCGAGAGGCCTTTCTTGATGCACCTTTTCAGCACGCGCAGCTGCTGGTCGGCGGGCGCCCCGGCGATGGCTTTGGCGTGTCCCATCGAGATCAGCCCCTCCTTGAGGGCGAGCTGCACCTCGTCGGGGAGTTTCAGCAGGCGCAGGTAGTTCGACACCGACGAACGCTTCTTGCCCACCTTCTCCGACAGGGCGTCCTGCGTGAGGTTGCACTCGTCGATCAGGCGCTGCATGCCCAGTGCGATTTCGATGGCGTTGAGGTCCTGCCGCTGGATGTTCTCCACGAGGGCCATGGCGTGCAGGTTCTCGTCGTCCACCTCGCGGATATAGGCCGGGAGGGTCTTCAGGTCGGCCCGCTGCGCGGCCCGCCAGCGGCGTTCGCCGCTGATGATGACGTATTTGCCTCCGTCGCCCTTTTTCACCGTCACGGGCTGGATGACGCCCAGCTGGCGGATCGAGTCGGCCAGTTCGTCCAGAGCCTCCTCGTCGAACTGCGTGCGCGGCTGCGTGGGGTTGGGTATGATGTCGGCGATTTCGATTTCTGCCATCTGGCTCATCGGTTTGAGCTTGGCATCCACGGGATCGCTGCCGAAAATGGCGTCGAGTCCGCGTCCTAATCCCTTCTGTTTCATATCAGTATTCGTTTATTTGCTGCGTTTGCGGTTGCGTTTCAGAAATTCCCGGGCCAGGGCCAGGTAGTTTTCCGAGCCGACGGCCCCGGCGTCGTAGAGCATCACGGGTTTTCCGTGCGAGGGCGCTTCTCCCAAACGGATATTGCGCTGGATTATTGTGTCGTAGGCCAGGGGGCCGAAGTGCTCGCGGACCTCGCTCACCACCTGGTTGTTCAGGCGGTTGCGCATGTACATCGTCAGCAGGAAGCCCTCGATGTCGAGGCCGGGGTTCAGTCCGCCCTTGACCTTGCGGATGGTGTTGAGCAGTTTGGAAAGCCCTTCCAGGGCGAGGTATTCGCACTGCACGGGGATCAGCACCGTGTCGGCGGCCGTGAGGATGTTGACCGTGGTGTAGCCCAGCGACGGCGAGCAGTCGATGAAGATGTAGTCGAACTTTCCGCGCACCGAGTCGACGATGCGTTTCATCACGTGGTGGGCGTTTTCCATCTTCGGCAGTTCGGTGTCGGCGGCCACCAGGTCGATCGACGAGGGCAGCACCCAGAGGTT
>OJQW01000898.1_pt1 | contig 10392 bp, 9 predicted proteins | sample 1599041 | NCBI WGS metagenome assembly OJQW01 (sample SAMN03922518, study PRJEB24848) | human gut metagenome | isolation source: stool sample | host: Homo sapiens | place: Germany | collected 2010-02
CCTCTCCTTTCCAACAGGTGATTAAACTATACTTTAAGTTTAATCTTTCGGCACGGTTTTGTCAACCGGTTTCTCCCCACCGCGGGGCAAGTTGTATTTTTATACAAATATAAATACAAGAAATCCCCGATAATTTCCCTTTTTCCCTCTTGAAAAAGGAGAAATAAGTTGTATAATGTGTATATTCCCTACAAAGAAACCCAAAAGGACGAAGGAGAGAATTACCTATGAAAAAAATTGCAACGCTTCTGGCAGCCCTGATGCTGATGACTGCCGCGTTCTCTGGCTGCGGCGATGCTGGGACAAGCTCCTCTTCCGCCGCTGGCAGCGAATCCTCTGCTGTAAGCGAGTCTTCCGCCGTTTCCGAAGAGAGCTCTGCCGCCTCTGAAAGCAGCGCCTCCAGCGAGGCCTCCTCTGCGGAGACCGCCGCTGGCGACTACGGCGAGTTCACCACCATTGAAGAGGGCAAGCTGATTATGTCCACCAACGCCCAGTTCCCTCCCTACGAGATGGTGGCCGACGGCGAAGGCTTTAACGGCACCGGGTTTGAAGGCATCGACGTAGAGATCGCCTCTGCCATTGCTGACAAGCTGGGCCTGGAGCTCCAGATTGACGACATGGAGTTTGACTCCGCCCTGCTGGCCGTGCAGAACAACACCGCCGACGTGATGCTGGCCGGCCTGTCCTACTCCGAGGAGCGGGACGAAGTGGTGGACTTCACCGACAGCTACGCCACCGGCGTGCAGGTGGTTATTGTGAAGGACGGCTCTGACGTGACCATGGATAACCTGGGCGAGAAGATGATTGGCACCCAGCGGGGCACCACCGGTTACATCTACGCCTCTGACACCCCTGAGAACGGCGGTTACGGCGAAGACCATGTGCTGGCCTACGACAACGGCGCCACCGCTGTGCAGGCCCTGATGAACGACCAGATCGACGCCGTCATCATCGACGAGGCCCCTGCCAAGGAGTTTGTGGCCGCCAACGAGGGCCTCACCATCCTGCCCGGCAACTGGGTGGAAGAGCAGTACTGCGCCGCCGTGGATGAGGGCAACACCGCGCTGCAAAACGCCATCAACACCGCTCTCAACGAGCTGATGGATGACGGCACCGTGGACGAGATCATCGCCAAGTACATCAGCGCGGAATAAGTGAAATGATACCATTGTCCCAAGGAGCGGCCCTGCGCCGCTCTTTTGGTCTATGGAATCCCTAAGGAGAGAGGAGTGGGCAGATGAATTTTTCCCAGTTGTATGAGCAGTTCGCCGCCCTGGAGGACCCCGGCTTCTGGCAGACCGCTTATATGAACTTTTACCGGGCCTGGTTTGAGGGCAACCGGTGGATGCAGTACTTCGAGGGCCTGGGCGTTACCATTCTCGTCACAATCATCGCCTTGCTGATTGGCGTGGTGCTGGGCGTGCTGGTAGCCGTTGTCCGCACAGGCCACGACCAACAGCGAAAAGGCCACCACAACCCCATTTTAGCGGTGCTCAACATGGTCTGCAAGGTGTATGTCACCGTCATTCGCGGCACCCCTATGATGGTGCAGCTGCTGATTATGGGCTTTGTCATTTTCAAAAGCAGCCGCAACCATTCCATGGTGGGGGCCCTGGCCCTGGGCATCAATTCCGGGGCCTATGTGGCAGAGATCATCCGTGGCGGCCTGATGAGCCTGGACCCCGGCCAAACAGAAGCCGGGCGCTCTCTGGGGCTGGGCTACCTCACCACCATGCGGTGCATTGTGGTGCCCCAGGCCTTCAAGGCCATTCTGCCGGCCCTGGGCAACGAGTTCATCACCCTGCTGAAGGACACCTCTCTCATCTCGGTGGTGGCCGGCACAGAGATCGTCTACTTTGCCCAGGCGATTGTGGCCCGCACCTATGAACCCATGTGGCCCTACCTCATCACCGCGGTGATGTACCTGATCCTGGTGCTGATCTTCACCTGGCTCCAGGGGATTCTGGAAAGGAGGCTGCGCGCCAGTGATCGACGTTAAAGGCTTGACCAAGACCTATGGGGACCATCAGGTCCTTAAAGGCATCAACGAGCACATCTCCAAAGGGGAGAAAGTGGCCATTATCGGGCCTTCCGGTTCGGGCAAGTCCACCTTCCTGCGGTGCCTGAACCTGCTGGAGGAGCCCACCAGCGGCACCATCACCTTTGAGGGCGTGGACATCACCGACCCGAAAAACGACATCAACAAGCTGCGGGCCCGCATGGGCATGGTGTTCCAGCAGTTCAATCTGTTCCCCCACATGACCGTAAAGCAGAACATCACCCTGGCCCCCACCAAGCTGAAGCTGATGACCAAGGCCCAGGCCGACAAAAAGGCCCTGGAGCTGCTGGAGCGGGTGGGCCTGCCGGACAAGGCCAACGCCTACCCCAAGCAGCTTTCCGGCGGCCAGCAGCAGCGCATTGCCATTGCCCGGGCTTTGGCCATGAACCCGGACGTGATGCTCTTTGACGAGCCCACCTCTGCCCTGGACCCGGAAATGGTGGGCGAGGTGCTGGAGATTATGAAGGAGCTGGCCGACGAGGGCATGACCATGGTGGTGGTCACCCACGAGATGGGCTTTGCCCGCAGCGTGGCCACCCGGGTGCTGTTTATGGACGAGGGCGTCATCGCCGAGCAGAACGAGCCCGAGGCCTTCTTCACCCACCCCCAGAACCCCCGGCTGCAGGAGTTCCTCTCCAAGGTGCTGTAAGACTTGGAGGGCTGTTCCAATCGCCTGCTTGAATATCCCCCACATGGAATGGAGCCTTGTTTGGGCCCCATTCCATGTTGTTTTTTGGGGAACTTCCGCCAGCCTCTTTCAAAAGGCCACGGGGAACCGCGCCGGATGACGCGCCCCAAAGTCTCCAACGCCTAGCATAAAGGGGCTGCCGTTTCCACGGCAGCCCCTTAGGCGCATTATAAAAAGAGGGTGAAATGGGAAGAAAAACTTACTCGGCGCAGTTCTTCTTCAAGGTCTCCAGCTGGTTGCGGAGCTCCTGGGGCAGCTTGTCGCCAAACTGCTTGTAGAACTCCTCAATGCCCTCGGCTTCCTTAGCCCAGGCAGCCTTGTCCACTTCCAGGATGGACTTCAGGGTCTCGATGTCGAAGTCCTGAATGCCCTCCAGGTTGATGTCCTCAGCGTAGGGCACATAGCCGATAGCGGTCTCCTTGGCGTCCACCTCGCCCTCGCAGCGCTTGAGAATCCACTCCAGCACGCGGAAGTTGTCGCCGAAACCAGGCCACAGGAAGTGGCCTTCGCTGTCCAGACGGAACCAGTTGACGTTGAAAATCTTGGGAGCGTTCTCGCCCAGCTTCTCGCCCATCTCGAACCAGTGCTGGAAGTAGTCGCCCATGTGGTAGCCGCAGAAGGGCAGCATAGCCATGGGATCGCGGCGGACCACGCCCACAGCGCCGGTGGCGGCGGCGGTGGTCTCAGAGGCCATGATGGAGCCTACGAACACGCCGTTGTTCCAATCGCGGGACTGGTACACCAGGGGAGTGGTCTGAGCGCGGCGGCCGCCGAAGATGATGGCGGAAACCGGCACGCCTTCGCCCTTGTCAAACTCGGGGCTGATGCAGGGGCAGTTCTTGGCGGGAGCGGTGAAGCGGCTGTTGGGATGGGCGCCCTTCTTCTCAGAGGTCTTGCCATTCCAGGGCTCGCCGGTCCAATCCAGAGCGTTCTCGGGCGGATTCTTGTCCAGGCCTTCCCACCACACGGTGTTGTCGTCCAGGTTGTGGGCCACGTTGGTGAAGATGGTGCCCTTCTGGGTGGAAATCAAAGCGTTGGGGTTGGACTTCATGTTGGTGCCGGGGGCCACGCCGAAGAAGCCGTTCTCGGGGTTGATGGCGTACAGCTTGCCATCGGCGCCCTGGCGCATCCAGGCGATGTCGTCGCCCACGGTCCAAACCTTGTAGCCCTTGTTGCGGTAGCCTTCCGGCGGGATGAGCATGGCCAGGTTGGTCTTGCCGCAGGCGGAGGGGAAGGCGGCGGTGACGTACTTCACCTCGCCCTGGGGATTCTCAATGCCCAGGATGAGCATGTGCTCAGCCATCCAGCCCTCGTTCTTGCCCAGGTAGGAGGCAATGCGCAGGGCGAAGCACTTCTTGCCCAGCAGCACGTTGCCGCCGTAACCGGAGTTGACGCTGATGATATAGTTGTCCTCGGGGAAGTGGCAGATATAGCGGTTCTCTTCCTCGATGTTGCACTTGCAGTGCAGGCCCTTCACCCAGTCCTCGCTGTCGCCCAGCACGTCCAGCACGGCCTGGCCCACGCGGGTCATGATGGCCATGTTCAGCACCACGTAGATGGAGTCGGTGACCTCCAGGCCAATCTTAGCCAAGGGGGAGCCGATGGGGCCCATGGAGTAGGGAATCACGTACATGGTGCGGCCCTTGTAGCTGCCGCGGGCGATGTCGAACAGCATCTTGTAAGCGGCCTGGGGCTCCATCCAGTGGTTGGTGGGGCCGCAGTCCTCCTCCTTGCGGGAGCAGATGAAGGTGCGCCCTTCCACACGGGCCACGTCGTTGATGGCGGTGCGGTGCAGGTAGCAGCCAGGCAGCTTCTCCTCGTTGAGCTTAATCATTTCGCCGGTTTCGCAGGCCTGCTTGCGAAGGCTCTCCAGCTGCTCCTCAGAGCCGTCGATCCAGACGACCTCATCGGGGGTGACCAGCTCTTTCATTTCGTCAAGCCAAGCCAGCACGGACTTATTGTTGGTCATTTGTATTAACTCCTTTCGCCCAATGGCAAAATTTGTGCTTGTCTTCCAGTGTCTATTCTAGCACAGCGGGCCCTAAGAATCAATGACTAATTTGTTAAAAAGACAGCAATCCCGCCGGGAGGCCTCAGCTTTCTCCGTTTTCCCGGCTGCCCCGGCCCTTGCGGGGGTAGGGCCGGGGCTGGTCTGTTAAGCCTAACAGGTAATCTACACTGGTGCGGTACAGCTCCGCCAGGCGGATGAGCACCCAGGTGGGCACGTCGTTTTCCCCTGTCTCGTATTTAGAATACCCCGTCTGGCTCATTTTCAGCAGGGCCGCCAGCTGTTTTTGGGTTAAATCCTGGTCCTGGCGCAGGTCGCGCAAGCGTGGATACATACTCACCTCCAGAAAAAGCCGCCGGTTTCTCCTGAATTTTCAGAAACCAGCGGCCTTTTGCAAGCCTATTCCTCCACCAGCACCACATGCCCCTGCTCCCGGGTTTTCCTCATATCGATGAGCCGCTGGTTCTCGCTGCCCCGGAAGCGCAGCTCCAGGTTGCGCTGCTCCAGCACAAAAGGCCCGTCGATGAGCAGGTCCACCTGGGCCAGCAGGGCGTTGACGGCGGGGTCGTTTTTCTCCAGCAGCTGCTCGTAGGTCCAGCCGGTGTAGCAGGCCACGTCCTTGCCCGCGCCGTGGACCAGCCGGGCCAGCTCCGCCAAGGCCTCCGCCTGGCAGAAGGGCTCCCCCCCGCTGAAGGTGACGCCCTTTAAAATGGGGTCCTTCTGGAAGTCCGCAAACAGCTCCTGGGGGGTGGTTTTCTGGCCGCCCTCAAAGGCCCAGGTCTGGGGGTTGTGGCAGCCCGGGCAGTGATGGGGGCAACCCTGGGTGAACACGGTGTAGCGGATGCCCGGCCCATCCACAATGGATTCTTTGATAACGCCGGCGATTGTCAGTTCCATAGCAATTCCTCCCAAGGGTAAAAAGGGCCGGGCGGGTCTCCCCATCCGGCCTTTTTCACAAGGTGCATTCTTTCCCGGAAAAACCCGCCGGGTCGGTCATTTCATAGGTAAGGGGCGTCAAGGTGACGTAGCCCTTTTCCAGCAGGGAGCGGTCGTCGTCCCCTTCTGCCTGGGAATAGCCGCCGTAAGTGGACCAAAAGTACCGCCTGCCGCTGGGGCTCACCCGTTCCTCGTACGCGCCCAGCCAGATGCAGTCCCCCTGGGGGGCCCACCGCACGCCTTGGATTTCCTCCCAGGGCCGCGCGGGCACGTTGATGTTCAGCACCTGGCGCACGTCCGCTTTCAAGTCCAGCTGGGCCAGGAGCTTTAAGAACACCTGCACCACCGTGGGCTTGTCCGCCTCCGCAGGCGCGGACAGGGCGATGGCTTTCACGCCCAGCTTCGCGCCCTCCATGGCGGCGGCCACGGTGCCGGAGTACAGCAAATCCCCGGCGGTGTTGATGCCGTTGTTGGGCCCGGAGACCACCAAATCCACCGGCTTGGGGGCTAAAGCTTTCAGCCCCAGCTGGGTGCAGTCGGCAGGGGTGCCGGAGCAGCTGTAGGCGGGGATGCCCTCCCACGGGACCTCCTGGACAAACAGGGGGTCCCGGGTGGTGATACCGTGGCCCACGGCGCTGCGCTCCCTGTCCGGGGCCACCACGGTGAGGCTGTGGCCGGCGCCGCGCAAGGCTTCCGCCAGCAGCCGCAGCCCCGGCGCATGGATACCGTCGTCATTGACCAGCAAAATGTCCACGGGAACCGCCCCCCTTTTTTGCGTTGCTCCTTACAGGTTGGAGAGAGTGTGCTTTACCCGGTCCTTCTCCTCGGCGCGCTTGGCGTTGTTCCAGCGGTCGATGGTGCCCACCAGGTAGCCGGTGATGCGGCGGATACGCTCGAAGTCCCGGCCCTCGCCCACCAAAATCTGCTCTTTGTTTTCCGCAACTGTCTTTGCCATGACAAATTCCTCCTTGTTCTTAACTCTAAAATCCAAAAGAGATTGTATTCAAAATTGATAACTGTTCTTATTTTAACAGGATCTTGTCCTCCTGTCAACGGGGAAGACGAGATTTTTAAGCGTCCAGGGGGGCCACTTGCCGCAGCTTCCTTAGCTTCCGAATATATCCTTCATTTTCTCCACGGTGTAGTGTGCCAGTCCCACGCTTGCAATCAGAGCGATCACCCAGCAGGCAACCGCCGCGATACTCGCCAGCGCACTCAACGTATTTCGAAAGATCCAATCTATGAGAAACAGAAAAACCAGGAAGTACACAACGGCAAAAAGGATCTTGAGCGCTATGGTAAGGGCCTTCTTGCTCATAGAGAGATTCCTCCTTCCGGCCGGGAAAAGCGGGGCGTTTCTCGGCTGCCGCCTCGGTCGGTCCTGAACGGTCCCCACTGGGGACCAGGACCCCTGTTTCCCTAGATTGTTTCGGCGCAAAGCTCCGCTTTGCTTCAAGGCCGCGCCTTTTTGAAAAAAGGCGCCCGAAAAACTTTTTATCCGGCTCCGCGGCGGAGTGCCTCCGCTGTCTCTTCGCGCCGCGCTTGTGCAGGACGATGTCTCGCGTCCGCGCCGCTGGCCTCGCTGGGGCCTTCCCGCCCGGTCACGGACTTATCGGATTAAGCAGGAGTAGTCCGGCACGTCGTGGTACTTCTTGCGCAGCTCCTCCAGCTTCTCCAGGGGCACGCCCTCCCCGGCATGGCGGCCGCAGCGGGGGCACACGTCGTCGATGATGCCGTTATACCCGCACACCGGGTCCCGGTCCACCGGGTGGTTTACGGAGCCGTAGCCGATGCCCGCTTCCTTCATGCAGCGGATGACGCTCTCAAAGGCGTCGATGTTCTTGCACACATCCCCGTCCAGCTCCACATAGCTGATGTGGCCGGCGTTGGTCAGGGCGTGGAAGGGGGCCTCCTTCTTAATCTTCTCAAAGGCGCTGATGGGGTAGTACACCGGGACGTGGAAGGAGTTGGTGTAGTACTCCCTATCGGTAACGCCGGGGATTTTGCCAAATTTTTTCTGGTCGATGCGCACAAAGCGCCCGGAAAGACCTTCGGCGGGAGTGGCCAGCAGGGTGAAGTTCAGGCCCGTCTCCTGGGACTTGTCGTCCATGCGCTTGCGCATGTAGGAGATGATTTCGTAGCCCAGCTTGTAGCTTTCCTCACTCTCGCCGTGGTGCTTGCCGGTCAGGGCCACCAAGGTTTCCGCCAAGCCGATGAATCCCACGGAGAGGGTGCCGTGCTTCAACACTTCGGCCACGGAATCGTAGCGGTCCAGCTTTTCAGAATCGATCCAAACCCCCTGTCCCATGAGGAAGGGGTAGTTATACGCTTTTTTACTGCACTGGATTTTAAACCGGTGCAGCAGCTGCTCAATGCAGAGGTCGATGCGCTCATCCAGGATTTCGTAGAACTTCTTGATATCCTTCTGGGCCTCGATGCCAATGCGGGGCAGGTTGATGGAGGTGAAGCTCAGGTTGCCCCTGCCGCAGGTCACCTCGCGGTTTTTGTCGTGGACGTTGCCCATCACACGGGTGCGGCAGCCCATGTAGGCCACCTCGGTGTCGTAATCGCCGGGCTTGTAATACTGCAGGTTAAAGGGGGCGTCCAAAAAGCTGAAGTTGGGGAACAGCCGCTTGGCGCTCACCCGCATGGCCAGCTTGAACAAGTCGTAGTTGGGGTCGCCCTCGTTGTAGTTGACGCCTTCCTTCACCTTGAAAATCTGCACCGGGAAGATGGGGGTTTCCCCATCGCCCAGGCCGGCCTCGGTGGCCAGCAGCAGGTTGCGGATGACCATGCGGCCCTGCTCGCTGGTGTCGGTGCCGTAGTTCAAGGAGCTGAAGGGCACCTGGGCGCCCGCCCGGGAGTTCATGGTATTCAGGTTGTGCACCAAGGCTTCCATGGCCTGGTAGGTGGCCTTGTCCGTCTCCCGCCAAGCGGTCTGGGCGGCGTACTGGGCGGCCTGCAAGGCCTCCTCCTGGGTGATTTCCTCAAAGCCGTTCTCCCGCTGGTGGGGGGGCAGGTACCCGGCCACCTTCTGGCCGTACGCCTGGGCCTTGTCCATGTCCACATGGCCGCCCAGGTTCTCCTTTACGTTGTCCACCATGGCTTTCACCTGGTCGTAGGGCATGGCCTTGGACACCTGGAAGAACTGGATGAGGGCCTTAAAGTACTCCTTGGAGTAGGTCTTGTCCACGCCTTGGGCCATGGAGTAATCGAAGTTGGGCACGCTCTGGCCGCCGTGCATCTCGTTCTGGTTGGCCTGGATGGCAATGCAGGCCAGCGCCGCGTAGCTGGAGATGGCGTTGGGCTCCCGCAGGTAGCCGTGGCCCGTGGAAAAGCCGTTGTGGAACAGCTTAATCAAATCAATCTGGCAGCAAGTCTCTGTCAGGGTGTAGAAATCCTTGTCGTGGATGTGAATCTGCCCCTCGGCATGGGCCTTGGCGATGTGGGGCGGGATGACGTACTTGTCGTAAAAGCTCTTGGCGCCTTCGGAGCCGTACTTGAGCATGGTGCCCATGGCGGTGTCGGCGTTGATGTTGGCGTTCTCCCGCTTTAAGTCCGCGTCCTCAGCCGGGACAAAGGTAAGGGCGGAGTAAATCTTTACCAGCTCGTCGTCCATCTCGCGGAGCTTCTGGTGCTCGGCCCGGTACAAGATGTAGGCCTTGGCCGTTTTGGCGTAGTCGGCGGCAATGAGCTTTTCCTCCACCACGTCCTGGATCTGCTCCACGGTGGGGACCTCTTTTTTCTTTTCCAGCTCTGCCACAACAGCCTGGGTCAGCTGGTCCAGCTGCTTGTCGCTCATCTTTTCGGTGGCGTTTCGCACGTTGGCCTTAAAGATGGCGCCGCGTATCTTGGAAGCGTCGAAGGGGACTTGCTCCCCACTGCGCTTGATGATGGTTTTCAGCATGGCGTTTTCCTCTTTCTCAAATTCTCATTGCGCCCTCCAGAGGGGGCGTATCCTCCCCCAGTTCTTCGGGGGAGGACGCTTTTTATTATAGTCCAAAGCAGGGGGGCTGTCAACAGGCAAAACACTATATATTGTGGGTTTTTGAAATTCCCTCTGAGAAATACCCAAAATATACAGCCCCCAAACAGCGTTTCACAACGCCGCCGGAGGCTGATTTCACAAGGTTTTATCCTGCTTTGCTCACTCTTCTTCCGAATGTTCCACGACCTGGATGGAGAGCTCTTCCAGCTGGGCCGGGGTGACGGGGGCGGGGGCGTCCATCATCAAATCCTGGGCGCTCTTGTTCATGGGGAAGGCGATGACCTCCCGGATGGAGCTCTCGCCGCACAGCAGCATGACCATCCGGTCCACCCCGGGGGCAATGCCCGCGTGGGGCGGCGCGCCGTAGCAGAAGGCGTTGTACATGGCGGGGAACTTGGCCTTCACGTCCTCTTCTCCCAGGCCCACCAGCTCAAAGGCCTTCACCATGATCTCCGGGTCGTGGTTCCGCACCGCGCCGGAGGACAGCTCCACGCCGTTGCACACCAGGTCGTACTGCTCGGCCAGGATGGTCAAGGGGTCGGTCTCTCCCCGCTCGGCCTTGAGCAGGGCCTCTAAGCCGCCGGAGGGCATGGAGAAGGGGTTGTGGCAGAACTCCAGCTGGCCGCTCTCCTCCCCAATCTCAAACATGGGGAAGTCCACAATCTGTCTCTTATACACATCTGACGCTGCCGACGAGCGATCTAGTGTAGATC